>Ga0179591_1326985_pt1 | contig 10317 bp, 10 predicted proteins | sample CZOMad2_1_08_16f_FD_182891 | JGI IMG/M metagenome (GOLD analysis project Ga0179591, IMG submission 182891) | Vadose zone soil fungal communities from Angelo Coast Range Reserve, California, USA - CZOMad2_1_08_16fungal (PacBio error correction) | ecosystem: Environmental > Terrestrial > Soil >... | reverse complement strand
CCTTCCACCTTCGACAACTACCCTCTCCGCTTAAAGCCCACCGTGCCAATAGACTTTCTCTTTCAGCCGGCCGTTAACCTTAAATTCTCACCACCCCGCCCCCGGACACCTTCTCTTTTATCTGGTCACCTTCGCAGGTTCGTTCGCCTGGCGTCGCCACGATCACCCCCACCCATTGCAGGAAAGACGTCCTGTCACCATTTTCTCGTATTTCCTTTCTGTCTCAACCACCATGGAATATGCCCACCCTCGACCCGAGTTGACTTGTATTTCCTTTCTTCAAACTATACGTAGGCTGCCCTCAGCACTGGATACTCGGTCCTGGCAGCGGTAACGCAAATGGCACGTCTACTTTGGGCCCTACCTTTTTTCGTTGCCCCTCCCCCCCTCTTTGTGAGACGCTCCCCCCCCAACCCCCTCTCCAGTGACCAAGCCCTCTGGTTTCCTCATTCCCTCCTCGGGTGCTTGGGAAACCCTCCCCAGGCCATCCAGCCCAGCGTAAGTTCTTCCCGCCCCCAGCAGATAAATATCCCCCCCCCCCCACCGGGTAATTGACACTCCAATAGCACCCCTCAACGTAGCCGCTCCTCACTCCCCCTGTCAGTTTTCATCAATTTTCTTCCCTATAGCATTGCGTGAAAACCCTTGCTAACGGATCCCAAAGAACCGTCGGACGCGAACCTTGCACCCAAAAGACCGATAAACTGTTACACCGGACGCTCCCCCACTGGTGAACAACTACACCTCCCACGTCTGAAGAGAGGCTCCGAGTAGTGCCCTCCTGAGTGCTACGAAAAAGCTCCCTTATTTCCGCGGATCCCATCACATGAAGCGCGCCACCCCTCCGCCAAAAATTAGACATGAAGAAGACATGCTCCTCCGATCGGGAATTACGCCCCCAGTCTTGTCTCACTCAACCCCCCCCAACTATGCCTACGTGAAGCCATACGCATCTGGCCCCCGGCAGTCTGCGGCATCAGCTTCCTCTTCTTACAGAGACACAGGCGGTGATTTGGCTCTACCTGGGAACCCAGCGTCCCCCCCCCTGTGTACCACGTAGCTTCAGCTCTGGACCAGCCCCCCCACCCACAAGAGATGTTCACCCCCCCCACCCCATCACTGACCATCCTCAGTCCTCACCCCTTTCATCCGACTGCATCGCCACCCTCTTCCCCTTAATCCCCACCGATGTTTACTTTGTGCGACTCCCCCCCATACGTCCCCCCCCCCTTCCCCCCCCACCCAGTCCTTTTGCCCGGACCCTCCCGTTTGAAAATCGCCTCCCCCGCTCTTTCATCCTTGTGAAAGGAGAACCTTACTCGAGCAAGACTTCCGAAGAAAAATCCTCTTCTTGGCAACTCCGTATGCAATCAACATTCGCTGCCCCCATCACGTAGCCCCGGCCACCCGCCTAACCCGTATCCCCAATCTTTTATTTCCCAGTCACCCTTTCCCAAACAGAACTCCCAAGGCTCCCTTGAAACCGCACACCCCAGGTACAACTGGCCGCGCATCAGTGAGAGCGAGTCAACCGAAGTTTCCTCTGTTTCGAGCGTGAAGCACGAGGCGTCCTATCCTCCCATGGCCCTGGGCACGCTTGAACCTCTTAAACGTGCAACTGGCGACTCATCACTTCGGCCCCCCCAAATCTTCCAACGCCCCGCTAAACCAAGTCGATCTTAGCCCGCCGTCTAGGAATTCGCTCTCTCTCCCCCTGCGCCGGATAATGTCGCGTATCTTGCAAACTCGGCCGCGCGTCCCCTTCCCCACTGGCATAAATTCCCCCCACGTCCCTGCCCTCGCATCATTGTTTTTCAGCTCTATCCCACATCTGGCGGCCAATCCCGCCTCTCTCGCCATCGGTTATGGTACCCCCAGAGCCTACTATGGAAGGATGGAGTAATTGCTGCCCTCAAATCCTCGGGGCATCTACCTTTCTACTCCAGCCGTCTCCCCGCTCCCCCTGTCAAGGTGGTCAGTTGCCACCCGTCCCTTGGGTCTCCTCCCCCCCCGCGAGAAGGCCCACGGAGTTGAACCGCCTGGTCCTGCGCTGCACCCGAGGTGCGACCGGACTCTTCCCGTTCTACGACCTCCCGGTCACACCCCGGTCTTTTACCCCACGTCGACTGACGACATCTGGCTCCTCTGAACTTCCAGGATCTCGTCCTAATCGCCCGCGTCCCAGGCTTGCATCTCTCCCCAATCCCCGTTCCTCCTTGCTTCTATTAGACGTCACATGGCCCTGCTCCTCGGACCGCCCAGCGAGTGAACAACTCCAAAAAGCAAACAGTTCGTAATAGTAACTTGATATTCGGAGATGAAGTTTTCTTTGTTCCACGCGCTTTTTCGATTTTCGTCCAAGTCCCAGATACTACAGGAGCAACAGACGTGCCCCACATACCGACAGGCTACGGTCGAACCCCGAAAGGCGAGCGGGAGTACCCAGCAATCGAAATGCAATGATAGCTCTCTGTAGACGCATTCTCTGAGAACCACTGAATCGACTCAACCTTCTCGGACAATAACAACCCCCTCCGTACTTAACTCGCGACGTCTTTCCTGTCCCCGACCAGCCTTTTCCCTGGCGCCCAGCCCCCGTACCCCACCCTGCCCTCCTCCAAAGCCCCCCACCCCCCGAAACATGGTTAGTTTCGGCCGGAAGAGGACCGCGTTAACTCTGCGCGCGGCAACTTCATGCCTGTACTGCTCTTATCCCCACACCAGTCGTACTCACGATCTAAAAAAAGCGTACTAATTTCACTTTCCCTAGCGCGCGGATTCTTCCTTTCCCTCCATAATTGTGACTGGATTACTAGCTCTTTCAGCCTCCTCCCTTCTGAGTACGATCTCTTCCCTTCCTCCGTTTTTTTATGAAGCGCAAGACATCCTCCTCTTTCCGCCGTTCTTCCCCGTTACTGGCATCTCCAGCCGGCGTCAGACCCTCCGGTCTAGTACACGGGCACCCACTTTGTGTGATTGGTCATCAGTGGTTCAATCTGGTGCTTCGTGGCTATGGGGGACAGTGCTCATTTCGTGGCTCTCGCCTCGTACTTGTCCTGAGACGTTCAAGTCCGGCTTTGTTCTCGGGTGCTCGCTCTTCTCCCCTATTTCTGCATTTCGTGTGTCCCCCCCCCTCCCCAGGTCTCCCCTTCGTACTTCCCCTTCTTTTGGGTGGACAGAAAAGTATTTTTTTTTTTGCGCCCCTAGTTTTCTTGTGTACGAAATCCCTCTAACCCACTCGCTACTCCGTCGGCCTACCCAAGAGAAGATCTCGATAGACCGGCCTTTTTAGGAGCGTGTCCTCCCCTTCGTAACGTGTGAAAGGATTCACCGCCTCTGTCAGTGTGTGTGTTGTCCCGCTCCAACAGCGCAACTTATTCCAGGATTCGAGATAGGTGACTGAACCCCCTCTGCTGTTAATGAGAAGCATCTAATGCACCCCACGATTATGAAGCCAGGGCCATACCTGACTGAGAAAGTCTCCAATTAGAAGAGGAAGGGATCGAGTCGCAACACGATGCTGGGAAAAAAAGACTAGTACCAGAAAGCCTTTCCCGTCCTTCCTCAGTGAGGCTGGTCTTGACATAATTACCCTTTCTTGTCGTGCACGAACCCGCTCCTGCCCGTCTATGACGGCTTCTGCTTCCATTTGCGTTTCTGCTCTCTTCTGCCCCGATGACCCCATGTCTGTTGTCCCCCAAACCCCTAGAGAAATGCTCCCAGCCACACGGCTGACCCAGACTACTCTGCTCGAGGTCTCCTTGCCCCCAGGGACGGGTTGCCAACCCGGAACACCATGGTATATCAAAATTGTTCTCCATTGCGATGCCAGCTTCCTCCAGCGGGCTTTTCCCGTTACCCACATTCTCGGCGCCCGACCCCAAAGCGCGTTGCCCTTGAATTTTGTCTAATTATGGCGTTTTTTTGTCATGGGGCTTGTCTTAAGAGTTTTTGTGAAGATTCCCGAGGCCTTAAGTTTCATTTGTCACTTTTTCCCTTTTCTTTTTTCAAAGAGTACTGCCTCCTATCCCCCCCCCTCGCATATTGATTTGTCCCCTCCCAAAGGGTGTGAGTGACCCCCCCGATGACCGGGCTACTGCGTAAGACTCCCCTTTATTAGGTTGGCCTCTGGTTCTGCCTCTAATTTGTTCTGAATTAGGGTGATCACGGCAGCTTGTCTCCCCCCCGGATGTGGTGTTAGGCCAACCCTTTCCCCTATCGCCGGCGGGGCCTCCAACCCAAAGAATTTTCGCGTACGCCTGAGAGCATTTCGTCTGCCGTATTCTTTTGCCCCCTCACCGGGTCCTTAAGATATTCGGAGTATTTAGAAGTGTTTTGTCCTTTCATTTCCGTGAATGGGGCCTTTTCGTTCGTACCTGACCGCCCGTCCCACTGAACCATTTCATGAAGGCGCTTCGATGACGTTGACTTCAACGTATCCTCCTTGCGGCTGCCCGGCGGTAGCTTGACTTGTACCGGCCACGCTAGTTCCTTGGTTGGCGTCTTTCTTACATCTGAGGGGAAGCTGCGTCTGCTTTTTCTTGAGCCTGACGCCACTTAGACCTTTTCGGGCTAGCGGCTCGGTCCCACCCGCCTCCACGTGCAACAAAGAAAACTATAGATGTCTTTATGGGGCACCTAGCGTTTACTGCCAACTTCTCCATAGCCCCTGTGAAGAAGCCCCGTTTACATCAGCAGGGTGTTCCTGTCTTATCTTTCGCAAGCTCTCTGCAGCTCCCTTTCCATCTCGCGAGTAGGGAGCCCATTTCTTATCCCCCCTTCCATTCATGGAAGGGCCCGAATTCCTTAAGATGATGGGCATGCTTTTCAGACAGTATATGCCCTCCAAGACCGCTTTCCCCTAGATGACAGTTTTGATGATTTCCTGCCGCCCCATGGTGATCTCTTTTTCCAGTCGTAAAATCCTTTCTCCCGTCTTTGCATTTCCCTCTCGTTCCCCTCGAGACTTTTTTCGAAGGTGCTCTTCCAATCGCTACGCCCAAATAGTGAGAATGACCCCGTCAAAAATTGTTTTGGTTTTCATGTCCCCTTTTATGTGCGTCTCTCTCCTGATGGGATCCCCTTCCCAACTAAGGAGGGATTGGGTCTCGATTGATCGGTTTTTGTGTCGATTGACGCCGCGGCTTTTCTCTGTCCCGGTCTTGCAGTGTTCCCACACGGAGAACAAAGCGCTCGGCGGGGACCCCCTCTTGGCTCCTGCGAAGGGGGACTCGTGAAACACTTGACTACGCCCAAAAAGTGTTACGGGCAGTACGATCAGCAAGACCCGCCGTGCGCAGTTTGAAAGCGGTTTCAAGGAGTATTGGCCTATCTTGGTGAGAGAGAGGAAGCTCCTCAGAAAGCATCTCCCGCGGGTCAGATGGTGGCAATGTTTCCTTTGACCTGTACCCTCAGGGACCCCAGGTCCCATGGTTAATACTTTCTTCCCCCCACCCCCGGTTACGCTTTAGTCCACCCCCCGCTTACGCGAACCATTAAAGTCTTTCCCCGCCCATAACTATCTCTTTTACCGATTTTTTTTTAAATGGGCTTATCGAGAGAGACGAGCAGATCGTTTGTGAGAGCGTTTGTCTTTTACGCCTCTTGGAGATCCTCCTCCCCCTCTCCCTAAGTTGTGGTGTTGGATCCTGGATCTTAACCCTTGGCCACATCCTTGCTGCCCCCCTTGACCGTGATAATCATTGCTCTTCTTCGTCCCTACTTCCAGTCACCAACACTCTTCCACCACCACTCGTTTTTTTTTTTCCCCCCCCTGTCTCTTCCGCCCCATCAGGACTTCCCAGCAACCCACAATGAGGACCTCCCCAAATCCTAAGACCAGCTCTCTTGGTTCCATCCCCCCGGAGACTTTTCCCATTGTACTACCCCCCCCATCTCGCACCGCAGAGCGTTGCTGCTCCTTGAAATCCCTGCACCTTGAATGCACTGGCGCCCATGTCCTTTTCCCGGTTGAAGCTGCACCAACCAATCTTCGACTGTTGACCGCCCTCACCCATTTTCTTATGCTGCCTCAACTTTGTTGGTATTATCTACACAAACAAATACCTCGCCATCCTGTCCTTCCCCGCTTTCCCTCCTCCATTTGGGCACAAATCGCCAACTACGCCCATGCAAAGCCAAGCCGTTCCCTCGCTTTGTCCCCCCGCAAAACTCTAACCCAGTAATTGGTAACTTGCCCAAACGAATAATTAGACGCGCACCACGTTCCTTCATTCACCCCAATTTTGTTTTCATCGCGTTTGCCTTCTGAGGCCCCTTACTAGTCCAACCCGTATTATACTTGCACCATCAAAAGTAGGCCCCCCCCCCACCACACGAACATAAATGGCAACTTGGAAAACATAACTCGTCTGCATCAAAAAGTACCCCCCCCAATAGTAAAGGGCTTCAGAGTGCGCCTATTTGCCAGTCATTCTCCTGCACCCATCCTCCCATTCCGACACTTTCCCGCCTCCGATCACCTTCCCTCGGATGACCCCCCCCTCTAAAACTTCTTATAATCCCCCCTCCAAGCGGTTTTCTACCTGATACTGGAACCTCCACGGAACGTAGCTCTACAAGCAAACCAAACTTCCAATGCTACCTCTGTCCTGACAGATTTAGAGTCGCGGCGTCGCTCTTGCACTTATGTTCTTCAAATGTTCCTCTGCATCTGGCTTTTTTTGCGGGGAGATGTAGGGACCGCAGGGTTCCGCCACCTTTGTCGCTACAGGCTCGCTTGACCCTCCCGCAACCTTCCCCGGCTTCCAACGCCGACATGCCTCGCCCCCCGCTCCGCATTCAACGGCTCGCCGACCATCGCGGAATAGGAGGCACTGTCCTCCTCGGGCTCCCCCCGACTTAATGTTTTCCTGTTAACACGACCCCTTGTCTACCGCCCCCATTCCCCAGCTTCTCTCCCCGAGCCAGTCGGAAAATCCATAAGCTTTTCCCCGGTGAATTTTGCGCAAAAGCCTCCGCCGGACCTGCTCTTTCTACATCCTTTCGCCTCTACGTGCTGCCCCATGCTCCGGTTTAGACCACCCCATAACCCCCTTAAAAGGCTAGCCGCACCATCACCTCAGCGGAGGGCCAGAGTCTCCCCAAGAGCGCCACCAAGCCCACTTTTCAAAATGGTGACCACCACAGCGTCCCAGGTCCATCCCCCCGCTTAGTCGTCTCCCCCAAGTCACGATCTCTACGGTAGACAGATTCCCGATAATCTTCTTATCTTTTACAAACCCCCCCAACCTGGCTCCTTGAAACTCTTAACACTTTGTTATGGTATAAGCTTCCCCCACCCTTCGGATACCTCTCAAACTTCTTACCCCAATCGAATTCTCCTCTGCGAATTCCTTCTAGGAACCCTTCTCTCTTGTTTTATTGGCCCCCCTCCCTCCACTTCGATCGTTACCCCCCCCCACTGCCTGAGCTTCTTGCCCCGGCCCTTTGACACGGATTGGCAAACGCCACCCAGTCTTCTGACCTTCCACATCAGCCGGCATTCAATCCCGCTCCTCCTCGGTCTTAGTGGGACTCACTGGAAAATATAACTTATCTGAAGCAAAATTAGGCAATACCCAGCCTGTTCCCTCTGCAACCCCCTAGGACAACTGGTCTCGACGTGATCCTTTCGGAACGATTTTATTCCCCCCATATACGCATCTACTTAGTAGTGCCTCTTTCTAGCCTCGTGTTTCCACGAGGTGGTCGATTGTTCCCCCTTCCTCGCATTTCGTACTCTCACCAAACAGGAATCTGTAAGGGAACCCTCTTCGGCTGGAAATTCCAGCCCGCGCTCTGATTTCCCCTCCCCTCCAAACCCACTGGAAACCTTTGTCTATTGCACGGAAAAGGCCCCGCTTAGCGCCCTCCTGAGAACTCGACCCAAGGCCCCACAGTCTTAAGTTGAGGGTACTATGCTCTGCGGGGTCTGGATTTTTTTGGAAGTCCTGTGAGAGGTCCCCACCCTCATCAACTCCTCAAATAAACCTCGCTCTCTCTTCCACACCATCCCCCCCAGATTTTGTCATTCACACCAGTCCTCGACCCTATCTTATTCCCCCCAAATGTCACAGCCTCGCCGATCTCCTGCGAGAGTGGCCCCTCGCTCTGCCAGTCAGAACGCCCCCCCCGTACTTCTCCCGTCGATTCCCCCCACTCCCCCTCCCTTCACCGAGAAGTACCCCCGAACCACCAATCTTTTTCTGATGACCCCAACGCCAAGAAGAAAGTTCCTACCCAGCCTCCTCCATTTGCTTAAGCCCCCTCCTGTCTCTTCCGATCGCTTCAAGCCCTTATTCCCCCCCAGCTCGGGCTATTATGCTCGTTCTCTCAACGAAATTCCACCGGCCGAGAAAACTGCTCTCCCCCGCACCCTAGGATCTTTGATTTATCTTTTCTAAACCCTTCTTTTGAGAGAGATCTCCCAACTCCTCTTTCTCCTCGCAGTCAAGATATTAGGGGTTTCTTTCATGCCCGTCGGATATAATCGTTGGGATACTCTCACAAACCTCTTTTTGCTACCTGCCTCCCACGTTAAGCCTCCCGGCGGTCCGCCGTAGCATGTCGATCCCGGCGGTCCCTTTTCTTTTCTTCCTTGGCCTGACGCCTTTTCGCATTTAGGTTGGGGACGTCTGACTTTTCTCAGTTGTCGAGCCATCACAACACTATTTTCTGCGCTTTACTGGCACCCCCCGAGCTTTGTTATCGACTGCTTCTGCGCCCAGCCAGATCGTGACATTTTTCGGACTCTCCTTTTCGAATTTGGACGTTCTCATCGGCTTCCCCTGCGGTTGCACCCTAAGAGCTCTCTTGCGTTGCGGCGTCTTATTTACTGGAGGACGGGTCACTCTAAGACCCCCCGACACCGTAACTAAAGCTTTTTATCTTCCACAGGGAGATTACTTCCTATACGTTTAGGCCTGCGTGTAGGAGAAGGAAACCCCATCCCCCGGGAAAGGGGGCAGATCCCCCGCGGTCCATCTTGGGGCTAGCTCTTGCAGCTAGCGGATTTAATCCCTTCGGTGACTCTTGTGACGTAAAGAGTGGGTGGGAGCCGCTAGAGGGGATATAATTGCTCCGGTCGTCCCCCCCCGGTTCCCCACTTTACCCCCCACAAAGTAACTATCAGGTCCCCCTATTGGTTCTCCGGTCCCTACCCCCGTACAAGTCTGGATGCCACTCCCCGCGCCTGGTTCCCCCCTCGTATGCGGCACTCGTTAATGCTGCCGCTGCCACGAGCTCTTTTTCTTTTCTTACCTAGCGACCCGGTGCTGCTGGGCCCCCTCCCTTCCGATCTCCCGGATTTGACGTGGCCCTTTTTCCAGGTTCCCCTGTCTGGCTGTCCATCTTGGGCCAGTCTCGGATGCCCCTGAGTTACGCGCCCCTGGACTGATTGTCAGATCCGCGCCCTTGCGTCGCGCCCAATCAGAGCGGAAGGCGTCAAAATTAGGCGTCACTGAGGGGTCCCTTCTTGGGAGACTTTAGCTCCTGATGGAGTGACGGGCCTCTGTCCCACTGTTCAGAGTTTACTCTTGCACGCAGCCCGAGTACGAGTTGCGCTTTCCTTCTACCTTTTCTTGTGCTTCCTAGGCTAAAGCTGAGAGCAACTTCCTACTTTTGGTTACCAATGGAGATTGGCTTTGGTTCGAATTCTGGATGGTGAGGACCCTTCTGGCCGCTCTCTGTCGATGGGACAGGCGAAGCTAATTGGATGGGTCTCGGAGAGCGCCGTCTCTCTAGCAGGGTGAGAGAAAGATTTCTGTCTCATTTCTTGTTCTGTAGAAGCATTTAGAGAGTTCTGCCTTCCCCTCGATCATTCAAGCCTTAATTCCACGGACGTTGTGCGATCGGAGGCAAATGGTGTACACCTGGCGGAGGTTTTCCCTGGTGCAGTAGGTCAAAACTGGAATGCGGACATCTTTCTCTTTTCCCATAGTAAGACGTCCTTGAATTAGTGCGTATTCCCCATTCCGACTGCTTCCCTTTCTAGTCCGAGTTGATAGTCATTATCCCTCTTCGAAATAGGGAAGCCTTATTGGGGGCAATTCTGGTGACGCCGCCCGACCCCCTTTTTGGCGAGGTTCTTCCCATGTACAAGCTTGAAACGAACACCCCGCCCCAAGCCGATAGGGACTATATTCCCAATCCACCCCTCCTTTCTGCGCCCTATGGTGTCGAGCAGGCGTTGTCCTTCCTCAATTACGTTTTGATTACCGCTAGCGCTTCAACCCTTCTACATAAATTTTTCGCGTCTTCTCGGGTTTTCCCTTTGCCGGCCGCCACTGTATGGTGGGTCCTTTTTTAGTAGCAACT
>Ga0179591_1242728_pt1 | contig 10317 bp, 12 predicted proteins | sample CZOMad2_1_08_16f_FD_182891 | JGI IMG/M metagenome (GOLD analysis project Ga0179591, IMG submission 182891) | Vadose zone soil fungal communities from Angelo Coast Range Reserve, California, USA - CZOMad2_1_08_16fungal (PacBio error correction) | ecosystem: Environmental > Terrestrial > Soil >... | reverse complement strand
TTTTAGTATACGGGCCCTGAGAGTTCGCAATTCCCCTGTGACTCTTCTTTCTAAAATCTCTCCTCAAAAAAGTGGGACCCTCTTTTTTCTTCCCTTCTTTTTCGCCCAAATTTTACCATCGTCTTCTCGTTATGTTCTCGTGCTGTCCTCGTTTGTATTGAAAAAGCAGTACAAAAAACTCTGGGAAATAGGCTCGGGCCTCTTTTTGACCCCCTCCCTTCCTCTCCTCCCATTCCAATCTTACCTTTGTCCCCCCTCCGTTGAAACACGGCATCCCGTTTTTTTTTTACCTCTAGGGAACTAGGCCCCCCTACGTTAAGCTTTCCTGGTAACCCAGGTAGATATGGAGAAGAAACTCTTTTCTTATTCTTCCTCAGAACGCGCGGTTTCAACCCTCTCTCCGCTTGATCAGCTTGTACTCACCTTTCTAGTTCGTTCAATGTCCCGGGTCTGAATTCTCGAAGAGGTTGTCTCTCCCCCATGTGACAAGGGGTTACTCCTCCCTATTTTTCCTTCCTTGGTCCCTTCCACCTAGTTTCAGTCCCCTTCTTTTTTTTCTTTTTTCCTTAAGTGCAGCGATTGCTTCAACCACCGGACGTCCCTTTCAACCTCTCCTGCCCAGTCCATTCCTTGTTTTGCTGAAGGGATACGGGTCACTTACCGATTTTCTTTTTCCCTTTTACCTGCATTGGGCCTTCTCCCCTCATCAAAACGATCTCTCATTCTTGCGGTTGTTTGAGACCCTACCCTTGATCTGACCTTAGACTCACGCACCCCTTTGTTTTCCCTCCCCCTTTTTTTTCCCTATATTCAGCTTGCGTACCGGCAGTCCCCCAGCGGTTTGCAGCCTGTACTTTCCCTGAACACCTATTTCTTGTTCTTTGCAAGAAAACTTCCCTTCTTCTTTTTTCCTCCCCACGAGTCCGGTAACGTTCTCCTTCGTCGTTGCGTTCGATTCTGGCGTTTTCTTGTCTCTTGTGATCGTGGGGATTCGAGTTTGATCGGCTTTTCAGTTTTTGGCGGGCCATTTTGGTTTTTTTGTGTCCTTTCGGTGGACAGATCGTATGGTTTTCTCTCTCCCCTTTCCCTTTGCTTCGGTGCTTTAGTTTGCTCTCTCTTCCGCCTCGTCGTTTAAATTCCTTTACTCTAGTACCCCATATAGTGGGAACTCGGCTGTTCGTACTGAATCCCCTTTTCCCCTCTTTCTTCTCCTCCCGGCCTTGCGCGTGACTTTTTCTACACCCGATCTAAATTCTTGGGCCTCCACTCATGGGCCTCCCCCCTTGGGTTGTGACTTTTATCAACTATATCTCGGGTCCCTTTCTGTTTTTTTTCCTCTCCTTCCTTCGCGCTGACGAATCTGGGCTTCCCTCCACCCATGTTTCTGTGAGCTCGTGATTTCCCCAAGCCGTGTGTGGAAATTCCTGGTTTCCTTGCTCCGGAAAGGCCTTCTCCTTTCTCTTTTCTTAAGGTTTGCCAAACCTTTGGTCTTCTTCTTTCTTCTCGCCCACAACCCCTTGTTAGTGTAAGGAATACGTCCACCAACAGTACTCACCTATCCTCCCCAAACTTTTAGGTCTTTGATGATCTTTTCCAGTGTCTCCCCTTTTTTGACCTATCCTCCCGAACCTCTTTCCTTTCCATTTTTCTCCTATCTTATTCTGTTCAGAAGTCCTAGGTTGGATTTTTTACAACAATGAGTTTACTCCCTTGTTTTTTCCCCTTGTAGAGGTTTTGTCCAACCTCAAAGACGCTTTGGTCCGTTTTAAAAGTATGGGCCAGAAACCCCCTTTTCTGAATCATCTGATGGTCGTTTTTCTTCGCGTTGAAATCAATTTTTTTGGTCCTTTTTTCTTTGGCTTCTCGTCTATGGGTTCCGTGGAGACGCCCTGCGCGACGAAGTTTACTACTGGGAGTGGCTTTCTCTCTCCACCTTTCTTCTTGAGTTCTCCCATTCCCCGAGTATTTTTTTTTTTTTTCTCCTTTTTCCTTCAAAGCGCCATCCGACGCAGAAAGAGATCTGCTCTGTTCTTTCTTTGAGATCTGCCCTGTTCCCCACCAAAGATGGTATTTTCTCATTACGGGTGGCGCCGTGCCTTTCCTTCTTTCGATGTAGGGATTTTTCTTCCTTCTTTCCAATATTTTTTTTTGGTTCCGTTCTCTTTTTTCATTTTTCTGTACACAGTTCTGCCGTGGCCCTTTTCTATTTTAACCTTTGTACCCCGGCTCCCACCCCTTCCGGAATAGCTCCGGACTCCTTGTGTCCCTTGAGACTTCCAACCCTTCTCCAACCCTTTGATGCCGATCCTCTATTCAGGGACAGGTCCTTCCTTAGTTCTGGGAAGTGCTTGGTTCCTTTACCCCTTTTTGTCTCCATCTGAACCCTTTTTCGAAGTGTCAAACACACAAGATCAACCGCCCTGTTTTGGTCTTCCCTGAATTCAGACCTTCCCACCCCAGGGAACAATCACCCCTCCACCATATCGGTGTCGAGTTGCGGTTGAGCTTGGATGTGGCAGCCCGATCACTTCCCTGGACCCTTTCCCCCTTTCTTCCATTCGAGCCAAGGCAAAGCCTTTGGTTTCTCGCCGGATTGTCATTTATGTTTTTTCTGCGGTTAATGAATTCTTTCTCTCCTCCCCCATTCCTTGATAGGTAAGCGTTTTGGTTGCCCTTTCCCCCTCAGGGATTGCTCCAGCACCCGGTTCCTCCAGTTCTTAAGGAAATACCTCCCATTCCAGACAAGTGAACTTTTAAGGAATCTGCTCTTGAATTCACGTGTGTTTTTTCTACTTTTCAAATCTTTTCCTACTTTCCTGGAGGGACTTCCGGTCAGTCTTCCGGTTACCCTGTCACATTGCTTTGTGACCCACGTCAGTCGTACAGGTATCGGACCCGCACCCTTTTCCATTGAAAGTTTTCCCTGAAATTTTCCCAACCTCTCTCCCCGACAAGGACACGCAAATGCCACCTAAATTCTTATACGGGCGGGCACCCCTGTTAGTCCCCCATTTCCCAATCTATCCCCTTCTTTACCTTTGCAAGTCTGTACTCCCCCACAACCTGAAGTTATCTTTCTGAGTGCGTTTTCCCTTTCGCTTCCTTCAAGAACAACACCTACAACGCTTGCGTACTGGACCCACGACCAGAATCTTACACCTTTCTCTTCCCGCTTCACCCGACATTACCCCGTCTAAGAATTTAGGTCGAGCTGTGTTTTCCCCATCCTCCCCGAATTCAGACTGAATGGCCTCCCCCCTTTAAAAATAGTCACACAAATTTCTTGCCCCTCTACAGAGACGAACCTTCAGAACCTTCCCGGGGTGGCCTTTCCCTTCTTTTTTAAGTGTTAAACCACTAAACCAGCTCGCTGTCTCCTCCTACAAGGAACCCTGTTTCCTCCCTTTCGTCTTCCGGTGGTTAGTCAATCCATTTTCGGTATTAATAAGATTTGTTACTGATTCCTCTTTGAGGGATCCTCTTTTTACAGTGTCCCCCCCATTCTTCATCCCATGCCCTTAGATTGGATGATAGGTGAGGACGTTTGCTAACTGTATGTATGAAAGGGATACTTTTCTCCGAAAAGTTTGTGAGAGCAGAAAACAACTTTTTAGCTGCCTTGTGGGGTACCAACCCTGCCCTTTAATCCCACTCCAGTAGAATTGATTTTGTTCCCCTTCGTCCTTCAGCCATGCTCACCCCGTCTGGGGAAATCATTCTCGTATATGAACCCCTCCCCATGTGTTGGACGGGTCAGGCACCCCCCTCTCCTCGTACTCTCTGTCCTTCCCTCTTGATAGGAGTCCCTCCGCGACCACGTAACTCGTCTTGTGATGAATACCCCCCTTTTCTTAAGGGGCTAGTTTCCTTCTTTATATTGCTTTACGCCTTCTCTCCCCACTGGGAATATTCTGTCCCCCTCCCTCCTTCCATTTTCTTTACTTTGCCCCGCTCTTGGTCCACGCGTTTTTAATGGTCTCTCGTCCTTTGAATTTTTTCCCACCATCGAAGAGGAACCGGAAGATCGACGGCTAAAGAACCTTTCGGTGAACTCTAACTGACGCTGACCCCCTTTTCCCACCAGATCGGTATTTTTCCACCCCCGTCCAGTGTGGAAACCACAACCGTTCCCGTCACCTTTCCTTTTCCCTTACGCTTCCACTAATCTCCCCTACCAAACGGGCTCCCGTCGACAAACCGAGCGCCCCTCATCCTTCCTGCACACGACCTCCCCCAGGGCTCTTTCCGTTCTGGGCTGACTCGACATTCCCGGGGACTGTTGATTGGCCCTCAAAAGCCCTCTTAGACCCTTTTTTGCAAGGTAGGGCCACACCCAAGTGTTTTTGTGTAGCCGGCCCCTCAACCTATCGGTACCCCCTCTTGTACCCAACCGGTGTTCGTTGCGAGGTCCTTTCGTTCCTCTTGGATGGTCGCCGTCTTTTTCCCAATAAGGTCCAAGTTGTTTATTTTTTTCTGATGATCCCTCCCCCCCTTCCGGGTTCAGTCTCCCACGGACCTGAAATCCAAGGCTTTCAGTCAGCGTTCGTAGCATCACTTTTCCCCATTTTTTGGTCTGGTCGCTTCCTTATTGCTTTCCCCCCCTTCATCCTTTGTTTGCGCCTCTGCTTCCCCTAGTGGCCTCTAAAACCTGTCACTTTTTTACCAATGACTTTTTTTACAACCTTCTTCAATTTAACCCTGTTAACATTTGCCTGCAATCTTTTACCTAGCTCCCCCCCCGGTGTTTCTCATTGACCGTCTCGCAGTCGTAAAATCTGAGACCTCGGCTCTGCTCCGGCTGTCTTATCCCTCCCTATCAAAGACTTTATAATTATACCCCCTGCAACACTTTGGTATCCTGAAAGCTGCACCGGTGTTTTTAGCCCCACTTCAGATAGGCCTCCGCTGGTTTGACTTTTTTGTCACCCTGATTTTTCCACAAACAGTATCTTTCCCCCTGTTTTGATATTCGCTTGGGCAAATTTCCCGAGCCTGGGTCAACCATTTTTTCTTATGGTTCCAACACACGATACCTCATCCAAAAGCGAGCACCCTCCTCCCTGCCTCCCCCATAATCGGATTGGACATCAACTTTCAGTACCTCAGAAAAATCTTTTCACTGTCAGGTCTAACTTTGAAAGCGTACTTTCTCCCCCAGTCACTTTCTCCTCTCTTTGGAACTTATATCCCTTCTCCTCCATTTTTCTTTGTTTGTTGTTGAAGATTTATTAAAGGGAACATCTGCACCCCCCGAATGTCTACGTTTCCTTTTTCGCCTGTAGACCTGCACCCCCCCTGTTTACCCTCTTTGGATTTCTCCCTCCTGTGATTCAAAAACTTTTGTTTATTCTCTTTTTGCTGTTATATTTTCTTCTCGGGTAGCGTGGGTATGGACCACTCATTCAAAAACCCCCCACCCTTTATTGGCCCCCGGTCTTTCAAGCATTTGCAAATTTTTTCAGCTCCCCCCCCTTTCCCATCTACTTTTTTTCCCCCCCTCTTTGACAACACGGCAGGTATTGTGATTATAGTGAACTTGTCCCGTCAGCTTCCTATACCCCCCCCTTTTTCACGATTATTGAGCTGACCTTTTTTCTCTGATTTCTGGTCCTCCTCCTGGGACGCAGAGCAGACGTTTATCAGATTGAATCCCTGCCCTCTGCCCTCTCTTTTAATTAACCGACTTTCTTTTTCGCACTTACACTGTGAACGGTTTCTTTCCCTCTTTGCCAGTCAGGGGTCCCCTTGAAAACATCTCGACAGTTTCTCCCCTTATGAAGCGAGTGCGGCAAACAAAGTATTTGTATCCCCTCCCACCCTCCACCAGCCCGATACTTTTCTCTGAAGGCTTTACAACCCCCCCCCACAGAGGCCCCTTTACGTTATTGATTTTCTGTCACCCTTCTTTGGATAAATCAGAAAAGTTTTGAGCTTCTTGGCGGATGTCTTAGTTGCGTCCTTTTTTGCCATAAAATCCATTAGCTCCTGTCTTCCACCTCCCCAGGTTTTAACTCCTTTTTACCTATATTTTACGAATGCTTCACGTTTAGTTTCCGGTTTGCATGAGTCTTGAGCCCTTGTGAAAGCTTATGTTAGGCTTCCCCAGTCACCATCCCCCTTGTTGATAAAACGCTTCTTCCCCCCCCCTCAGAAATTTGATTTAGTTTTTCTTTAGATCTTTTTTTTCTTGTCTTTCTTTTGGATTCGCTATTTTTCTCCCTTTTCGATCTTTGAAGGGTCATTTGGTGTTTCTTTCTTTGTCCCCCCCTATTTGTAGTTTTTTCTCTTATAAAGTTCACAGGAGCGGTGCTTTAGCTGCATATTAGTTCCCCCTCGGATGGAACAATGTCCCTCTGTACCCCATCTTTTTCCCAGTGCGGGGAATCCTGTCCTTCACTTCGTTTCTGTCGGGCGAAAGAGGCTGCGTCGGGTACCCTGTACTAACATGCCCCCAAACGGGCCTAGACCTCTCTACTGAATAAAGTGGGGGGATTATTCCCCATTTGATCGTTTTTCTTTTTCCTTTTAGAATACCGAGGCATGGCTGACTCCTTGTTTTCCCTAACCCTTGTGGACTTTTCCGTCTCTCTGATTTCCCCACCCGGAAGGTGGTGAATCAGGGCTGCTCTCCCCCTTACAAGACTGCCTATGTATTTCCTTCCTTTTCCACATGCGAGGTAGAGTCAATTTTTAATGATTTAGCTCCCCCCCCACCCTTTGCTGTATAAATCGACCCCCCTTCCCCCCCACCTTTCCTTTCCCCTAATCCAAAGGTCATTTTTTTGATTCATGATTTAGCACTGTTACGACAAGTCCCCCCCCCTTCCCTAGGTAAGTTTCTCCTCCATATTCTTTCTCCGAAAGTACGGTCGATCCACCCCTTAGTACGCAATGGGCGGTCCTTATTTACCTTTTGTGAGTTGCGAAACTCTGTTTGTAAAGGAGTTGGTTTCCCTGTTACCCCTCTCTGTTCCCTCCACAACCAATTTGTTCATTGATGTCGTTTTTGATCGTGGCCCAGTCAATTTTGTGGGATGTTCCTTTTGTCTGCCCCATTTTTCCTCCCTCTGTTAGGGGAATTTACCGGTGCCCCTCCTCCGTACTGAATGTTCTTTTTCAGTGCTGGTCGCGCTCTTCCCTTGTAGAATCTTCTTTTCGGCCGCGAGCGATTGGAAAACTTTTGTTTTCACTTTAATCACAAGCTACCTCCCTAAGAACTGAAGACTCACTTTTTTTTTCCTGGAGGGAGCTTTCTGCCGTTTCAAAAAGTCCTCATTTGATCCATTGGGTGGCCAGACCGGACTTTTCCTCTTGTAGTGGCTGCGGTTTTTCTTTTCCCTTTTTTTTGGCCCCCTTTAGGTCCCCTAAATGTTGCGATACAACTCCCCCTCTTCCGTGGAACTTTTTTCAGTTTTTTAACTTTTTTTCCTGGACCGGATCTCACCCCTCTCTTCAGACGAAATAATTGCTTGGATTTTCAGTTTACAGTCCCTGACCCCACAACCAGGTGATGCCTTTGCTCATCCGTTCGGACGGGAACGGGGCGTGAATTAGGGTTTCCTGGAATGATTTTTCGACTGGATTACCTTTTTTTTTACAGTCCCCCGAAAAATTCTCCTTCCACCCCCCACCTCTAGATAAACGCCGTTTCTTCTCAATTCGACGCGTCCAAAAACCGGGAACCCAACCCTTCAAACCGTAGGCGCACTTCTTTCCCCTCCTAGAGGTTGTGTCGTTTCCTACTCCCCACTTCCCAGACCCAATCTTTTTCTTATCGACCCAACGGCAACGCCCTTTTTGTGTATAGCCGGCGGTCTCTTTTGCTTGGGACGAGTTTTCATTTTCCGCTTAGAAAAGTTTCTTGCGGCGTTTTAATTCCTTCTCTTCTTTGTTTTCGGACACCACGTTTCGGTTGCTTTTTAGACCCCCTACCCCGTTGATAAGGCACCCCGCCCTTACCTAACCACCCCCCCCCCAAACTTCGTTTGGCCGGGTGATGATCGGCATCAAAACCCAATGGGGTGGGTTGCTTCGTGGAAATTCTTCTCTGTAAGGATTCTTAAGGCATGGTTAGCCTTCCCCCCCGTTAAAGAATGCTTTCCCGTCCGCTCCTGTTCTTTACCGACATTTGTGAAAGTGCTCCATGACCTTCCCCCCCCCCACTCCGTCCCTGCCAAAATCCAAAGGACCCTCCAAGCCACTACTACTGACGGTCACGTTGCCCTTTCTTCCACCCGGTGGAATATCTTTTTACCCCAACCATCGGCTGAACGGTTGCAGAGCGTCACCTGGACCATCCCCCCAAAAGAGACCCCTGCAGTCTTTCTTCGCTTCTTTCTCTGGTCGTATTTCCCAGACCAACCCGTTCCTCTTCATAGTAGTATGACAACAATTCCCTCTTCCCTCAGTGATTCCAAATCAATCCCAAGCCGAACGTTCTTTTTATCTCGGTTGGCTAGCCCTTTCCACCCCCCCTTTTTTATCCCCGCCAGGGCCCCCACATCTCCCAAACACTGATTTACCTTCCCAGAACCGAACATGACTTCCTCCCCCCTTTTTCGGTCACAATCGTTCGTTACCCACCCCCCTCCCGTCTTTATTTCTAGTGAGCCCGGAACAACTTCCACCTTTTTCGCTACATTGCGACTCTTTGTTCTCCGTACTGTTGTCGTCCCCCTTTTCTTCGACCTTCCCCCGGCGAGGGTCTTGCTCTTTTTCAAAAAACCTGCACCGCCCCAGATCTTCCCCAAGTCCCCCCTTCGAATTTGGTATGGTGAAAGTCTTGTTTTCCTCTTCGGTTCCCGAACGGGTACTTAACTAAAGTTTTTTTTCTTTTACTGAAATCCCCTCCCCTCTACCAGTCCTTTTGTCCACCCCCCTTGACTTCATAAACTCCATCTCTTCCCTGAGCAGTCAGCACATGACTTCCCACCTTCTTTTTTTCCATCAGCTGAGGCCGATTATCCCGCACAAATGTTTTGAGTTCATTTCCAGATAATCGTCAGGAGTGCACCAGAATTCTATTTACTCTTCCCCTCGTGGGCCCCCTCAACGCTCTTTTGTACTCCCAACTTTCTGTAGAGAGGGCCTAGTTTATTTAGTTTAGTTCCCCCTGATCAATCCCGTACGGCCCTGAGGACCTGATTCCTTTTGCACCGCTGTCCAATTGAGGATGGTACTCTCGTCATTTTTGGCCTTTTGACAATCGACGAGTCCTGTGACGATCCTCTAAATCCCAGCCATCTGTTCCCTTCCTACTCGGAATCCTCAACGAATAGGGCTTTTCCACCCTCCCTTTTTACCCACAACCAATGTCCACTTCCACTCCGGCCGCCGTGATTAACCCCTCTCTAAATACAACAATTCCGAGACCCCCCCCAGCAGACAAGTATCGAATCAACGGCCTCCCTTTTTCTCCGAGGACGTAGCTTTGGTCTTACATCCCGAAGTACTTTTGCTGGACGAAATCCCAACCGCCATCCTGGTAGACATGTTCGCCCCTTCCGCTGAAAACGTGTTAGTGATTCTTCCCTTCAATCCTGTCCCCCCGATTGCAACACGTGGTCGGGGGAGCGGACCTTTCTTTTTCTTGGGCTGTTCAAGCATCCCCTACGGACCTTTGAGGCGTCGTCGTTTTTTTGATTGATCGTACTGTTACCTTTCCCCTGCCCACCCAATTTTTCCCTTTTTTATCCATTCATTCGCCCGGTATCGGTTGTTCGGGACGTAGATTTAAGGACACTTTACTAATTTTTGTTGCGACCCCTAGATCCTCCTATACTTTCTACTTATTTAGGTTACCAAATGAGCCCCCTCTTCCGTTCCTTCCCCCGGGTCCCCTTTGAAGCCCGATCCGACCTATGCAGATACTTCCCTTAACCCGTTCCTTTTTCCGTCATCGAAGTTTAGTCCCCCAACTTTTCCTTTTCCTTTCTTAGTTCCCGCTGTCACTGTCCCCCCTCAGTCTACTTTTTCTCCTTTCTCCTTCCCATTTTGGTCCCCTGGAAAGGCTGAAACGTTCTTATTTCACGCCGCAGTGATAGTCCCTACGTGCCTGCCTTTTTTTTTCCCCTCTAGGGAAACACGTAGTTTGGCCAGTGCTTCTCTTCGCTTTTTCCTTGCTTCCCCGACTTCCGTTCCCAACTCCATTGTTTTTTACTGTGCCTACCACGAGACGACATCCAGGAGACTCCCATCCTCCTTGCATGACCCCCCCCCCCCTCTTTTTTGCATAACCCCCCTTCCCTTAAATCAGTCCCTTTTCAACTGCGGTCTCAGCTTTTTTTTCCGCCCCGTGCCATTGCGATGGAGGGGTCC
>Ga0179591_1347457_pt1 | contig 10318 bp, 13 predicted proteins | sample CZOMad2_1_08_16f_FD_182891 | JGI IMG/M metagenome (GOLD analysis project Ga0179591, IMG submission 182891) | Vadose zone soil fungal communities from Angelo Coast Range Reserve, California, USA - CZOMad2_1_08_16fungal (PacBio error correction) | ecosystem: Environmental > Terrestrial > Soil >... | reverse complement strand
CGTTTTGTAAAAATTTTTTGTTTTTTTTTTTTTTGTTTTTTCTTTTTTTTCACCTTTTAAATTACCCATTTTTGATTGAAACCAGTCTGACGGTCCCATCCAATTCTTGCCAACCGACGATTATTTCGGGCCTTCAAGTAAATATTTTTTCGGTTGATTTCTGGGCCATTTTTAGTAACCATATTTCGTTCTTCCCTTCGTTCCTCCCTTCTCCTTTGTCGTTTTTTTCCAATTTCCCTAAAAAAATTCCATTAAAATCGCGTTACATCTCATTTTGAGCACTCTGTGATAGATTTTGACCCCTGATTCATTCAGTCCTTGGATGATCCCAAAAGATGGTCATTTTAAACCTTTTCTTTTTCTTGTTTTTTGTTTGCTTCTGGGTTGAATTTGTTGGGACTTTTCACTCAAAATTCTCGACCTGTCACAATTCCAAACATCACTCTTGACTCTCAATGTCCTTCATACCCATTCCTTTCCCCCCGTCAAAATACTTCGTATCATTGTCTGTGGACCTCCAAGGTTTTTGAGGGGGATCTGTTCTTTCCGTCCATCCCCCCCACCTGAGCATTTCTCCCTTTACCTGGACAAATATTGAACTTCCCCTTAATACTCACATGTTCATCGGAAACCTCTCCTTTCGGGTATTCTTTCTGTCTTCCCTCTGCCTTTTGCGGCTATTTCTTTTTCCCGTATGCTGAACATTCGAGTGAGGCCGTATCTACTATCTATTTAAAATGGAGGGAGCACAAACACCTTTTTTTGTGTTAATTCCGACAACCTTTCTTTTTTGTCCTCCTTTTATCGCCTTCAGTGACCACAACCCTGATAAAATGTTGGTTTTTGTTTTAATAAAATATACAACTCAAAATCTCTTCCCATAAATAGAGCCCAGAACCAAACTTTGGTTATTTGCTGCACTTCCTAAATCGACCGATTCCAGTAATTTGGTTGTTTTTTCTTCTTTTGTGATCCAATTCACACCACTTACCCGAGAATCACTCCGTGACTTTTTGACCCCCCTTCACACTAAATTCGCTTTTTGCCCTTTCCAACCCTTGTTTTCTTTCCTTTTTCATCATTTTACTTCTCCTGCACATTTTGTGACCGCTAATGACCAAGAATACTCCCCAATACTTTCAAAAACACACCTCTAGTGTCGAATCCGCTCCAACTTTTAACCATTGTCCTTGACCAACCACCACCTTCTTTTTTGAAATTCAACCTTTCTTTTAACATTCAAGAAAGGTATCACAACAGGGAACGCACTTGCGTTTACAGTACCCAGGCATCATTGACAACTTTTTTCCGAACCGAGGGGCAATTAGTTTTTTTCAACACTACCCCCTTTTATTTAATATTGTCGGGCTTTCATATTCCCTTTTCATTCTCGTTTCACACACACCATTTAAGTCTCAAATAGATTATCATACCCAATTGTTTCTTTTCTTTCTAATCTCTTTAAATGTTTTCTCTTTCCCTCACTTTCGGTGTGTTTTTTCCCAAACCAAATTCTTCTGTAGTTCTCAACAAACATAATGCTTCAGAGGTAAAAACTTGGGAGTTAACGACTGAATGCCCCAAAAAAAAAGAAAATAGGCTGTCGTTGGTTTCTTTCCCTTTCCCCCCCCCCCAATTTTTCGTGCTAACCATTCCCCCCCCGGTATTTTTCTTCTAAAAAAGATCACATTCATACATCAAAATTATGACTTCAGCACCAACATCACGTTATTACCTCTTGTTTTTGTGTCCTTTTTCTTTCCTTCCGCGTTCTTATTTGACGGGCCCCTGTTTCCCAATTTTTTTTGCCATAAATTTTTGCTTCCCAAAAACCTTTATCCTCCAGTGCGATTTAACGCGAAAGAGAGTGTTCCCATCTTTATATTTCTATAAGTCCTCCAGTGTTTTTTCCCGAGTGTACCTATCAATTTTTCCCTTATGTAGTGACCCATTGTACTAAATACTTATAGTAGAAAAAGTATTCTTTCTCTTCCCTCCGTTGTTGTGTTGATGACCTGCTACTAGTTTGCTTTTTCTTTACACCCCTTGTATACAAAACACTCCCCTCTCTGTTTTTTTATAATTACAACTCGGTCGGTGACCCTCCACTCTCATTAAACCCCCCCCCCCCCCTAACCCATCTCTCTCTCTCTTTCTCTTCGGGGCCCTTTCTTCCTATAACTTTTTTTTTTGCTCTACAAACGTTTCAGTTAAGAATGAACGTTGGTCAAATGAGTACGCATGGGGAAGTTTACTCACAACCCCCCTTTTTGTTATCTTACCTCTTTTCTTGGCCTAGCTTTATGCGATCGTTTTACATGTAAGTTATATCTTTTTATTCACAAAAAACAAACATACTTGGGCTTTGTCCCTTTTTATTTTTGTCCGCATGTTGAAACCTCCCCCCCCTTACACCCGACGTACCGTTTTTATTGTCCCTGTTCTTCCGTTTCCTGAGGCGCTTATTTCTTTTATGTGTTTTTCTTGTATCCCCCAAATACTACTTTCAGCCCCCCTTTACTTTTGGGGTTTTTTTACCACCCGCCCCCCACGGCAGAAGTCCCCGGGTTTCCCCAAAAACAGAAAATAACCAAAGAGAGCTAAATCTCCCCCAATGCTTTTTTCTCCTTATCTGTCACTCTTTCCCTTTTTGTCTTCCTCCGGAAAGGTCTTCTGATTTGGACCCCGACAAACCGTCTTATTAAAGGAAATTAAAAACATGTTATCACTGTATCCCCCCCTAATTCTCCCTTTTTCGTGAATTTTCTTTAATAGCCCGTTTTTCCCTGCTCTTTTTTGATGTAATGGAACACGCCAGTGCGGTTTGTTTTCAGTCTTCGTCTTTTGAATGTTTGACATCCCAGTTTCTGTAATTTCCCTACCTTTTTTTTTTTGCTCGAACCCATGATTTTCTGCAACACCTTTTGCAGCTTTCTCTCCCCCCTGATATTGTTTTTAAATCTTGAAATTTCAGCGTTCCCCCAAGTGCCCGATGTATCAGTATGATGATTTTTGAACCCTATTTTTTGGATTTTCCCCAACACGCTTTTTTCCGAATTAGTTTTTCCCTTTAGTTCCAACGGTGAGGTGGATCCTTCGTCACAAGTTCTTTTGAATTTGCCTTTTTGTAATCGTTTCGTCCCCCGACCTTCATGAAACACCCCTGTTCTTGGGGCCTCATTTTTGTTGGTAACCGTTAGATCCAGAGAGATTTGATAGTGATTCCCATTTTATTTAAACACCAAATTTTTCAACAGTTTTACATTCTTATTTTTGGTTCAAGGGTGGAAATGAAGGTTCTTTTCCCACCGGCTGTTTAGCGGAATAAAAACCGGCATTGATTTTCCTCCTCGATAATCGATACAGCCTTCTTTTTTTTTCTTTTAAGCCCTTTTTTTTCAGTCTGTGGCCCCCATAATATCCGCTGTCCTCGAACGACCATTTAGTTATTGCCTCCAGGCTTTGTTGGATTGTCACCTTGCTGGAAAGCTGACTGTCACCCATTTTTCCCGTCAATATGATTTCTTACCTGTGAGACATACCCTTTCTTTTCTTTCCATTCCGGAAAACTTCACGGTAAAGTTGTCCAAGCTCAAATATCAGTTTACAATGTTCTTGCTATATAGACTTGAATTGCTTACCGACCTTCTCAATTTATAGTCCTCATTATGAAAATGACTTTTTTTTTATTCAAACGGTTTTCTGTCAAACGAAGATTTTGTGTGCCTTCCCCAAAGTACCCAAATTTTCAAACCGTACCCCCCACCCCACGTTATCCAATGTTTGGATACATGTTCAAAATCTTTGACACTCTCATTTATTTTTTCCAAGTAAGATTCTTTTCTTTTCTTCCTTTTCCACATTCCATCACAGTCCCTCAACAAACTGATGCGACAACCCGTCGCCCCAGTAAATTAATTCTTATTTTTTTGCCCTGGACACCCGGATGACCCCCCGCTGACGATCTCCCCCTCTATACTATCAACCCCGTTCCCCGACTTGATATTCCTTGCGTCCGCATATCGTCGTGTCTTTCAGCGGCATGAAAATTTGTGGATGGGACAGGTCAGCAAAATTCTCAATTGTAATTTAAACTCTCCCACAATTTAACCCCTTTTCTTTACATCTCTTCTTTTTTCTTGCCTTATTTTTTTGGTTGTGTTCGGCTCTTTACGAATGGCAACTTTTTTACTGGATCGTTTTCCCAATTACCCATTGAGGGAACGTTTTGACTGTCACTCTCTCTTGGCATCACCGCTATTTCTGACTTTCAATTAACCCTCATTTGGGAAGATTTGCCCTCTCCAGTACCCCCCATATTCGTAGGGTCCCCCCCATCTCCCTCTTTTTTTCCGCTTTGCACCCCAACATTTTGCCCCTTTTACCATGGACAACTGAGATTTTAAAATTTTCATCAGGATTTTTTTAAGCTCGTTTTTTCTGATTGCCGGTCCTCAAATCCCTGGTCCTGAATCCCCATCTCCCTGGTCATTTTTCCCATATTTCGCCTCTTGTGCATTGTGTTGGTTGGCATGGTGTTTTATCTTTAGCTGGGAACGTTGGGGTCAAAAAAATCTCGTTTTCACTGTTCCCACGGTAAATAAAAATTCTCATCCCTCTGTTTTCCCCCTCTGAACCTGCATGGCTTCTAGCCAATTCCTTCTTACTAGAAAGAAAATTACTCACGTGAGACAAGCTTGATTTGCGTCCCCCTTTGTTACTTCCTTTTCCGTTACAATCCCCCCCCCAAGAGTCCCTATTGTTTTCTTTCTCAATTACGTTGAAAATCCATGACCCCCGTAATTTTGCATTAGGCTCGTAAACATAGGATCCCTTTTCCCCTTTTTTGCATCCTCGTCGTTGCGCAGCGGATAATTTTCTTCCACACCTGTCTTTTTGACCCCCTCCCCGAGAGTGATTTTTTCCCCACTGCTTCTTCTCTCTCCAAATGGAGTAGAAAACAATTGGAATGTTATCCGTACCCACCTAAACCCTCGGGTCACGTGTTATTCCCTTTCGCATCCCTCCTTCTTTGAACCCCCCACCAAATAAGAAAAAACACTGATTTACTCCCACTTTGCATTTTGATGTTTGTTCCTTTTTAATCCCTTCACATCGCTTGTATCTTAAATCGAACAACCGCCCACCCTTTTCCTTGATTCGAAAGGAATCTTCAATATTTTTCAGTCCCTTCAAATTCCCTTCACATTTTGGGAGGATCCTTCCTTACGGTGAACTCACCCCCTTCCCTCTGTCATGTGTGTTTTTTACACAAACCTGGATTTCTTTTCAGTTCTTCTTAACCCTTAACTCCTGCCATTTTGTTTTACGCTACTTGCCCGCCTCTTTCAACTCGCAAAATCCTAGCGAGTCTCCCTTTCAAATCTTTTCAATGTCCCACCACACCCCACCCTTTCTTATTTCCCCTCTTTCCATTGCTGTCTTCAAAGTCAAGAGAGAAACCTGATCCACCCCCCCCCAGTGGTACGCCACTTTTAACTGTAAAGCGATTCCATGGAACCCACTTATAAGACATTTTTCTGTTTTGCCGGCCATTCATTTGTGCCTGTAAATCCCCTTGTTGATCATAATTTTGTTGCCGATCCCTCTTCTTTTTTCTGTATGTACATACCACATTCCCCAATCCCTTACCCAAGAAAGATTATAAATTGAACCTTTGGTTGCTTTTGATTTAGATAATCTCTATTTCTTTTTTTTCTTTGTCCCATGCCCTTTTGCGGTTGGTCTTTTCCAACCCCAATTCATCTTTGTGTCTCTTTTTCTCCACAAACATAACCTCGCTCCAGATTCCAAGGGCGCGTAAGACCCCGGATGAACGACATACACGACAACTTTACTGGTATTTCCTTGTTGGTCGTTGATTTTTCAACCCTTCCGGTTCAAGGTTGTAATTTACCCGTTCTTTTTATCTTCTAAATTACCTTTACTCCACTCCCCCCACGGTTCCCTATACTCCCCTTTTCAGTTCTCCCCACGAAATCTGTTTCTACCCAATTCTTCCGTTGTGGGGATTTCCCTTTCTTCTCCCGTACTTATTTGCCACTTTTTTCATTCTTGTGCCTACCCAAACCACGGGTTTTATAGCTCCACCATTATCAATTACAGTAGATGAGTACAGTCGAGAAAGATGCGAGGATGAACCTTCCTTTTCTTTTCATTTCTGTTGGATGGTTCCCCCCGCCCTATTCCCCTCTTTTTTTCACCTATATTTCACATCCCCTGTATGCTTTATACTTCTGTCCTATTCTTAGTAGACCCAACAGGCCTAGATTCCTCTCCTCTGTTTGTTGGTGGGTGAGAAGGCACCGGATACTTCTCCCCTAGACCCCTTAATCTTTCCATCAAATGTCTATTTAATGTTAAATATGATATTTCTTCCCCAGCGGATAATTTTTGGCTGTTGACCCGTCCACTTCTTCATATTCACAAACTATAACTTCCCCTTTTTCCTTTCCTCCTTTCTTCTTCTTGGCAGTAATTAATATAATTTTGATTATTTTTTTCCCAAGGTTTCGGTTTCCCATGAACTGGACCACAACGGTGGTAATAAAGTACCGCCGGTCCGGGCAAGTTGCCCTTCCCAACCCCCACGTGGAAGTATTTTTTTTACCTCTTCCTTTTTTGCTTCTTCTGGAAATTTTTTACCTTGTAGTTTATTTCTAAATCTTCATCACTTTTTGAAAAAAAAACCCGTTTGGTTTAATTTTATCTTTTGCCGCTTTTGAAAATCCCACTGCCCAACGTTCTGCCGTACCTACCGCATTTTTTCTTTTTTTTTCTTTCAAGGGTCTACTCGTTTCTCTTGAGGCTGTTTATGTTTTTTGCCCTCCTTAAAAATCACCTCTTGCTTGTGTTGGTTTTCTAAATGCACCCTGTTTTTCAGAAAGTCGGTTCTTCCCGCCAAACAGTGAAAACACCAATAAAATTCGGCTGGATTGATTCACCATTCCCCCCTTCCCTGCTCCTTTCTTATCATCTATTTTTTTCTTGTCACCCTCATTATGAAAATTTTTGTTTGTTGAGGTACTCCGAGTGCCTTGATGTATTCTTTTTTTCCCGACCCTTCTTTTTACCTACAACCCAGTTACTTTTACCAATTTTCAAAACTCCCCATTCTTCTCTGAATTTTAAGCCCCAGTTTCCAGCGTTGATTGCTGAGTACCTGTACCCCCGCCCAGTGGTCTTTTTCTCCAGTTCTTCTTGATGACTGGTTCCAATCAGTTTTTTCCTTTTCCAATAATCCTTCTTTCTGGACCCGGTTTTTTTTGAAACCAACTTGATGCTACTCATCTAGATGGCTGTTCATTCTCCCCAGAGTTCCTTGTTCATTTCTCCTTTACCCCGTGGGATGTTCCCTAACAATTCATAAAATTGATTGAAAAGCTCCATGGTGGGTCTTTCCCCAAACCCCACGCATCTCCATTCTATTGTTTTTTTGATTTAGTTCACCCCGTCTTTGTTGTGATTTCTTGTTATATTACCCAGTGTATTTTCTTCTAATGCTGACTCTTTTCCGGATTTCCCTTCGCCTCCCCCCACCACTGAACATTTTTCTTTGGAGCTCTATTTAGGGGTAAGATTTCACCTGTCTCGTGATTTGGATTTTTTGAGTTTACCCTTTTTTCTCTTCAAAACTTCAAAATTTCAACATTTTTCCCATCAGTTTATGGGTTTTTTTTTTTCTGAAGTTTAGTGTCATGTGAGGAGTACACTCCCGTCTTTGTTTCCGTCTGGTATTGATCACAACCCAGGCCAACTTGTTTTCTCTCCCCTTCATTCTCCTCTTAGGATAACCCTTTCTCTCTCTGAAATTTTTCCATAACCTTTTGGTGCAATGAAAACCTCTTTTGCTTCTAACACTGGTTGCCGAAAAGGGGATTTTGGTTCCATAACGCTGGTGGAACTTGCCCTTTTGAATTTTTGTTCACCAATACGAAAGCTTTTTTTCCCTTCTCCAATATTTGGCTTTTGGCATATTGTTACTTGAAGCCACAAAAAACCATTTTTCGTTCACCAATCGTCGGTCTTCCCAGCTGGCCCGTCTCCATTCCCATTCATTACAGTGTGCGTCTTGTCTATACGTCCATTCCTACCTCCTTTATTTTCGAGTAGATAGGGATTTCCATTCCCTTCATCCCCTTTTCCCGTTCAACACGAGATTTTTTTTTTTGGTTTTCCCAAAAGTACCCTGTTCCCATCCTCCCCCCCCCCCTGTTACCACAACAAACCACGACATTGCTTTTGCGACCACAGACTTTTTTTCAGACTTTGACCCTTCTCTTTTTTTGATCATTTCCCAGGCCATGCTTTCTCCACCCTTTCCCCCCCCTCTTCCACCCGCTTTCTCCCACAAAAACTGATGCCTTTGCACCCCAGGTTCGTTTTTTCCTTTTAGGTCACCAATTGTTTTTTTTTTTGGTTATACTGGTTCCAAGCCCCTCTCTATTATTTTTCCCGCCCGAGCCATATCACCTGTTTTTCCTATCCCCTTTCCCCCCCTCTGCCTCGTCCCCCTCGATTCCCCCCCGAACTCCGTCTGAGTGAATGCCCATTTGGGAGTCTTTTCCCTTCATGGAACTTTCCCTCCCCCCTGGGCAAGGTTGCCCCCCACGTCACATTTCCCCACATTTACCAATCTGTACATCTCTTCTTTTTCTTCTTTTTTTGGTTTGTTGTTTTGAGTTCTTTTACTCCTTTTTTTTGTACAAATTTGTAAATGAATCGTTAACGAACCATTGAGGTTTACATTGGACCTGTTCCCCAGCCTTCCTTTGCTCATCCGATATTTCGGTTCCCCCTCCGTTTCTTTGGTCTCTTCCATTTGATATCACATTTGGCGCTTTTCTTCCCCTTCTCTTTCTTTCCTGACCCGGGTCACAATTAACCTTGACTTCTTTTCTCTTTTTTCACTTCTCCAGTTTTATAGATCTGTGATATTTGTCCTTTCTCCCATTTTTCCCCTGTATGAACAACTCGCTTGTCAAACCTCGCCCATTTCTTTCCGTGTGTGGTACCATGTTTATATTGTTTTTACTTTCTTTTTCCACCCAAATCGTTTGGGCATTACCACTTAATCCCCATTCCTTCATCATTTCACTGCTGCCCCTTGTTCTAAGACTTCCTTCTCTGCACGTGCACTTATGTAGATTTTTTTTTTTCTCGACTGGTCCCCCCGCTTGTAGCCCCGCTTTTTTTTTTTTTATCTATTTTTTTTCTGGCCAATAGCTGCCCCCCTCTTTTTTCTCCTTCCCAATCCCTTGAAACTTTCCGTACTTGTGACTGGTCAATCGTTACACCTCTTTTTTTCCCACGTCTTTTCCCTTGACCTCCTTGTCTCGCCTTTTGGCTTCTAGCCACAGTAGTTGACAAAATTTCAAGGAAGTATTCTTTTTCTCTACTTCTTTTTAAAAAGGTTGAGAAAACCTTTGCTTTTATTTTTTTTACCTTTATTCCCCTTTTTTTTTCGCCTCCTTTCACGTTTACCAATTCCCCCCCAAATGATTTTTACAAAATGACCTTTTTTGATTTTTTTTTTTTTTTCCACTTTCCAACTCAACACCCCTCTTCTGAAAATATAACCCTCCCCACCAATAGAAGCCATATGTGCATTTGATCTCTCCCTTTGTCATTTCCAATCTTCTTTTTCCCTGACCAAACTTTAACTTTCTCAGCCATGATGCTCTCGTGGAATAAACCTCATTTCGAAAATCTTTCATCCACTGGACTTCTTTTTTTCTTTTTTTTTCCCCCTTATTTTTTGCACCGCTAAATTTTGACAATTCAACTGATCAACATCTCTAGTTTTATCACGCCCCCTTTTTCCACCAAGTCCCCCAACAAACTCATTATGACTAATGGCTTCCGTAAACTCAAACGCAAACTGCTTCACCAGGACAACAGGGGCATTATCAGCACCTCCCCGTCACCCCTCTCCCCACCTCCAGAATTTAGTTTTTTAGAATTTGATTAATACCGTTGTCCAGAATCCCTCCTTTCCAGTCTTTATGCCCACATCGTTTTTTCTAATTGGAAAGAGGATTCTTCTAATTTTTTTTTTTTTTATACTTACTTTTTGGCTTCCCCCAACTTTCTTCCCTTTTCTTCTTTTTTGACCAACAACCTCCCTGTCCCTTTGAGTCGGCTTAGTCCTCAATTCAGAACAAGAGGTCGTCAGGGTGCTTTTCTTTTTCCAAACCTTTTCCAAGTATTTACCCCCAGTATTTTTTTTCAATCAGATCTTCTTTCCAACTATTTTTAACCACGATGCAACAACTACACTTCTCCGTGGATTTTCCTT
>Ga0179591_1313205_pt1 | contig 10318 bp, 12 predicted proteins | sample CZOMad2_1_08_16f_FD_182891 | JGI IMG/M metagenome (GOLD analysis project Ga0179591, IMG submission 182891) | Vadose zone soil fungal communities from Angelo Coast Range Reserve, California, USA - CZOMad2_1_08_16fungal (PacBio error correction) | ecosystem: Environmental > Terrestrial > Soil >... | reverse complement strand
CCTAACTAGGACGACAACCGACTTTAAACCATCCCCTGCCTTTGACGGCGCGTAAGGGGATTCGTTCCAAGACCTGGGGACCCTTCACCTAAAAGCCCGCGCGGGTCCTTTCCACAAGCCCCGGACCTTATTTCCACCCCACTGCCCCGCCCCCCCCGTCCCAACGTCTGACCGTTTGCACTGCCCCCCGTCAAAACCTTGGAAGCCGGTTCACTTCTTGAATAACCGAAGGGAGGTTAAACACCCTCTTCCCATCCGGAAAATTACTCGCGGTGCCCTGAGCCGATCTTGTCGGGCCTCCTAACCGCCACAGAATCGTTTTGGCCCCCCTCGACAACCCTTCCCCCAGGCCCCCTTTGACAACTCCACACGGCCCTGCGCTCCCGCCCATCATCGCCAACCGACAAGGTGACAACTGCCACCCCTTCCCTCCCCCCCGGTAAGGACCCCATGTAAGAAGGCCGGACTTGGGCACTGCCCCGGTACCTCCGACTACCAAGAACCTCCAACAAACATTCGGCAACCTTTCCCCGACTCCCTCCCCACAACTTCCGGTTTCATCCCACCCCCGTCCCGTTCGCGGCCCGTAGACCCCGCTTTTCTATTTTCTTTTTTCCCGCACCCCCGTACCGTTAGTGGTCAGACCTGCTATTGCTTTTGACCCGACGTGATGATTGATCTTTCACCCTAACAATCCGTCTTCCTTTTTTGGGGAACCCATCCCCCACTCTTTAACTCCTACCCCCTGTTTCTCCCCTCAAGAAAGGAAGCCAACCTTCCTTGCCTTTCTCCGTTCCCAAGACGCCCGACAGGGTCCATTCGCATCACTTGCCCCCCATCCTGGGCCAGCCCACCCTCCCCTAACCAAGCCTTCAGTTGGATCACTATGGCACAACTTCCCTGCGCAAACCCGGACTTTCCTCCTCTAAAACCCGCCAGCCCCCTCTCCCCCCCTGACAACAGCCCTGACTGGTCCTCCCCCTCAAAGGGGCCTCCCCCCTCGTTTTTCAAGGACACGTTTTTGTCATGTTCGCCTACCACCCCAGGCTGACGCCACTGATCCAGGTTCCCACGTCTACCGCTACCGAGTCCCCTTGCAAAGTCCCCCCCATGTACTGCTACCCTTACCGACACCCCAAATTTTCCCCTCAAAAGAAGGTGTAAACGGGCCTTTAACCAACCACCCCCTTCCCGCAGAACCCTTCACCATATTTCATCTCAAGGCCTAGTTTCTACCCCCTTCCCAGTCAAAACGTCCCACTCCCCCGATGACAACAAAGGACTTACCTCCTCCTCAGATACCCTCAAGGCCCTTAGTCGTACACGGTGGACAAATCAGTCTTCCCCCCCCCAAGCCCGAACTCTTCCCCCCACCCAGTAAAAGACCCTTTTAGTTCACGGGCCGGTTTTTCTGTGATCTTTCCACTAGACTTCCACTGGTGTTTATGACCTCCGAAGATGACTCCGCGGTTCTTCTCCCCCCTCTTTTTTTCCAACCCCCTTTTGAATGCAACTCCCGGCAGCACCCAGGTCACCGGTCTTTCAGGTTGCAAACCCCCTCAAATTTTCCTCCATCGGATAGGGTCTGATGCTTGGCCTGACTGAACTCTTCCCCCCTTCTTGACAAGGTGTATTTATTCGTTTTGACTACCCAGGGCGCCTGTTTGTCGTTTTTCTTTTTCGCCAATATCACTACGTCTCCGGCCGGTGTCGCTCTGAAGCACCGCTCCCCCCCCCCTTGAAAGGTTATGGTGTCAAGCCCACTTCGTATTGTTCGTGGGCAGACCGTTGCACCCAGCGTTCCCAAAAGGTACAAACTATGCTGGCTTAACCGTTAGTGACCCGTCCGTTTATCCCTCCCCTAATGGATGGTAGGCCCCTATTTGTTTCCGTCCGTCCTCCAGGATTTTTTTTTAGGTTTTCCACTCACCTTAAATACTTCCGCGGGCCTCGAACCTCCCACCTTGTTCAACTTGTTTCTCTTGGCTGAAAAAAACCCAAGTGGTTCGCTGTCCAGTGGCCTTTTTGCACAAATGTTGTACCGGTGCCTCGCAATAGCGAACCTTTCCATCACCACGTTACCCGTCTTCTCTTTCACCCCGATAGTCTCCCTTTTCATAACAACTCAGAATGTGGATACTCGGGACCCCGTTAGTGGTCTGCCCTTCTTTTTCCGTAAGTTGACGTATGTTACAAGTCGAATCGGTACAAGACCCACCGACCACTCGGCTCATCAGCCACAGCGATATTGTTCCCTTTCGGATGGAGATTGCACCTACGACCCCCCCCCACAATATAGGACGTGACGTCCCCAGATCAATTTTTCTGTTCTTTTCCTTTGACACTAAACTCATACTTTTTTTCATCGTGTTTGCAGTTTGTCCCAGTTACTATTCCCCTTCTCCGACCCGAGTGAAGGGTGTTGAAGGTTTAGACTTTAGCTGCAAAATGACAGTAACAGCCCCACTTTCTCGTCGTACAGACTCGCGCTTACCACCCGATCCCCCCACCACAGAACCGACCTCAGGCTTTTCCGCTCAGACCAACCTAGATCCACACATGGTCCAATCCTCTCTTTTCAGTGTGACTGCCAAGATGTGCGCGAGGCTTTTTCTTTGTCGAGATTCCCCCCTTTACATCAGTCCCAAGATTTTACCTCTGCGAATGCTGTGTGTCCCCTTGCCCCAACCTTCCTTATCTAAGCCATGTCAAGCCGCGTTGTATCGCGGTCTGCCGAGGATCAGGGACTTGGTTTAGTCGGTGACCCTTAGTCCTCTGTCTATTTTCCTACTCATCTTGTGTTTTTTCTAGATCTTTCACCCATGAGGTAACGAACTGCTCCTCTCCCCCCCTCAGCGATGAGGACATCGCTCTGTTCCCGCCTTGCGTGACAACTTGGGGCGTACGCCTGTTCAGTACGGTTTTCCCGTCATGGAACAACAGCATCGTCGAGTCTAACTGTTGCCTCCTTTACCTTTTTTCTTTCAGATTGAAGAAAAGGTGATTCAGGGATCCCCGCTTGGGCCATGTGCCGCTTCGTTTGGATTGATCTTTTCTAACTCTTCCTTGCCGTGTTTCCCCTTTTTTTTGAAACACCCAACTTGATTATCCCTATCGACTTGTTGTCTTGAGTAGGGCCCTGTTTACTCTCCTTCCACACTTGCCACAACACCAGTTCCTTTTTACCTTTTTCCAGTTTGAAACCTGCCCCCACCGAGATCCGTTTCCCCCCCGTATTTTTTAAGGTGATGTGTCCATTCTAATGATCATACAGTTGATCGCACGCACGTTCGGGGTTCCCCTGTGGCCCTCCGCGTCCGGCGCTCACCTCGTGCCGGGGCCCTATCCTGAATTTTTTTTGAACTTCTGGCAGACTTCCAGCTCTCCACTCACCTCTCCTGCTTGTCAAACTCACGTTTTCCCCTTGGACCTCAACCGTTCGAGTTGAGTCGATTTGCGACGATTTTGCGAACGCCTGGGCACCCTGCAAATCGTGCGCGTGCGAGTCTTCCCCTGGGCTTTCAGGGCCATTAAAACCGCGGTGCGGAACCCCCCCCTCCTACGACCCTTTCCCCCTTTTCCCATCGGTAATGCCATCTCCCTTTCTTTTTTGAAGTGCAGCCCCTCCGGGAATCTACCTTAACCATCGGACGAATCATTTTTTGTGCCCGACAGTCCGTTTGCCCCCTCAACGATTCGATAATCCTGTTTGACCACGGTGTGACGCGTGTGGGACCCTCTGGCATACTCAACCAGATCCCCGATTTTTGTTTTTCCCTATGGTTAATCCGTACTTTTTGACTTGTTTATCTACAGGCCGTTCCTTTTTTCTTACGGCGCAGAGGAACCTGACAAGTTCAAGCCCCGTTCTTCCCCGCTTGGAACAGTGTCCCAATGTCGTCCCGTCACAGTTTATAAGCCTATGATCCTGGACGACCGTGCCCGAGTTCGCAACCGGCCCCTTTCGTGTGGCGGGAGCCTTTTTCCCCAAAAGGAAGTTGCCCTTTTTCCCTGACCGAGATAAATATTGCCCTCTACCCCCCTTTTTGTTGTGTAAGCCCTTAGTTCCTTTGTACCCTTCCCCCTTTCGAACTGGTAGTTTTCCCCCTTTTTTTTTGATTCGTTAATTATAATAGGCAATTCACCTTCGTAGAAGAGGGACCTACGGTTGATCTGAGTCTCGGTACTTGATGTGTATTTCCGATGTTTGGTGTGTCGGCTTTCCTCTTTGTGGTGCTTTCACTTTCTTGAACATTGGGTTCCTTTTTTTCTCGGGGTAGGTTGGGTTTTGCTCTTTGTTTCCACCTTCTGGCTTGCACGGTGGTGGCAGGTAAGGGGTTCAGTTCCTTTTCTTTCCCCCCTGGTTATGAGGCCGGTAGAAAGTGGCCAGCCCCGCTATTCTTTCTCCTTTTGTTTTTCTTCGCACCCCTCTGTTTCAACGTTTCCCCTCGGTTTTTGAGGGGAATTTTACCCTCTTTCCCATTCTATTTAGGGGTTGTCGCATTTCTTGCTTTTTTCTTCAGAGGGTTCAGGGCAGTGTTCTGTTCTTCTATTACGGTTTTCCTTTTTTTTGGAGTTCCTGTCTTATTTATGTGGACAGCTGTGAAGGTTTCCCGTCGGTTCTGGATTTTTCTCTCCCCCCACTTCAAGGGCCGGGTTTCTTTCCCTGTCTTGGAGACATCCAGTCGATTCCTGCTTCATTGGTGTAACCGGTCCGAGTCACGTTGTATTGTCGTGAGACCATCTCTTCTGAGCAATCCTTTAGACACTCACTGGTATCTTTTCTTGTTGAATAACCTCCCAGAACACATGCTGCGTTTCTCCCCCTGGACGTCGACGGAACGTTGTTTTTACCCCTATTGTGACTGGCGGGGTTGTTTCAGGTTCTCGGATGGTTTGTGGGGTCTTTTTTCTTTTCTGTATCAGATCCTAGTCAGTCCCTTTCCGAGCCCTGTCTTAATTCTTTCGTGAAAGGTTCAGGAATTTTTTTGGAGTTCCGGGTTTCTCTTCTCGGGGTAGGCTGTATGGTTGCTCTTTTTTTAGGTCTTCATGTGGACGGTTTTGGGGACGGTTTGTGTTTCAGAGTGTTAAGGGTAGCGTTTCTGTTGTGTAAGGGAGGGGGGGGGGGGGTTTGGGGTGTGGAGAGGCGGGGGGGGTTTTTGGGGTTTGTGGGGGGGTTTGGGGGCGTGGGTTTTTCGCCGTCTCTAGCAGATAGGTCTAAGGGTCCTCTTTGATTTCTTGACGTCGTTCTTCCTTTATAATGAAAGTTAGGTTTCCCTTATCTTCCCTTATTCGGGTGATAGTTGTTTTTCCACACATTCGCCCCCCTTTGTCTGTGTCCGTATTTTTGGGGTGGGCGAATCTTACCGGGTTGAGTTCGCTTACGCTGCTTCTGGGTTTCTTTGCTTCCCCGCATCCAGCTGCCGTCGCTCCCTTCGCCCTCAGGCATTTCCTTTGGGTTTTCCCGGCTGTGTTTCTTCCTCCTGATGATATCTATATTTCCCCCCCCTCCTTTTTTTTTGTTGTTGCGATCTCTCCATCCAACTCCCCCTCGGCCTCCCCCCCCGCACGTGAATTTAACCACACTACCTCCAATGCCCCCCTTCTCGCTCCCCCTTTTCACGCATTCCTTACAGGATAGCTTTTCGCACCGGAAAACTTTTCTCTTGAGCCCCTCCCAACCTGAAACACTACTCGTTGCCCCCCCCCCCAACCCCCTCGTCTAAAAAGTTAGCCAATGTTGAGGCCCACCTTCAACCTTGCTTTTTGTCGAGCAGACACCCCTGCCTTCTCGTACTATCCGATCCTTTAAAACCATTCAACTCAATCGCCGGGTACCTTCGAAGATATTCGTCGTCTCATACCCACCGAACCCCCCTTCCCTCTTCCAATAGAAACCCCCTTTCCATCCCCACATGACAATTCCCATCGTCCCTCGATTTTTACAAGCAGACCCAACCTGAATTTCCACCCTGCCACGGCCCCCACCCTGGAAAAGTAAACCCACCGTCCCCTCCCCCTTTCCTGTGAACCACATTAATTTCGGACCCCTTGTTCCCCCCTACACTTTCACGGAAACCGGTACTCCGACCAGGACACACTGAAAAAGACCCCGACCCACCACTTCCCCATCGAACACCCCCCTCCCACCATCAGTGTAAAGCCCCCGGGAACCCTCAAGGTCCTCCCCTCTTTTAACCTGGCATGTGTTTCTTCGGTTTCCGGAGTGCCCCCCGCCCTCGTTGGTCTACCTGCAGATGATTCTCCCCCCGTTTTATGAGGATAAGGACATTTTTCTTCCCTTTTGTTTCCCTTCCAATCGGACCATTAAATACCGTTGCAGGTCGGTCAGTCCCAACCTGGACCTGAAGTTACGTACCTTAGCCCTACCCCCCTTCTTTGGCTTCCATTCCCCCATTCCGACTTGAAAGACCCCACACCGCACGTCACCAGCTCATTTCTTGAAATGAACATACACCTGATCTCCCCCGGTCGACTTCGCAAACACGCCCTCACCTTTCTAAAACCCCTCACCCCTCTAATGTCCGACTTCCCCCACATCTAACCCAAGTTTACATTCGTTTTCCCTTCCTTCCCCACAGCCCAGGCTACGAATAGACCCTGCTTTCACTTTTTTTATCCTTCTCACCCACTACCTTGAAATCACCCCCCCCTGAATTCTCTACCAGTCATCCACAACCACCTCACCACCTCAGGTGACCCTTTTGCAGAGAACCCCCCCTTCAAGCCCGACCCCCCTTCTTAACCAATTCACCGGACGAGTTCCGTTTCCCCAATCAACGACCTCCCTGCATCGAAAATGGACCCCCTCCCTTCACTGTTTTCCCAAGACGTCAATAAAGATTCCCAACTAGGCCTCTTTTTTCCCGTACGCATTCGTTCTGCTTATAACGGCCTCCCTGCCCCCTCCCGCAACCCCAATGTGAAAGCTTTTTTCTTTTTTACTTTCCGTTTACGCCGGTCAATCTTTTCCCAAACCTTTGGTTTTTATGACCTCTACTATCTGCTCGATCCGAACCGGACCCCCGCTCTTTACACTCGAAAGAGTTCCAGCACCCCAGTGCAACGGTCGTCGGAAAAATAGACCAGGCGACCTTCTCTCGATTCTTTTTTCCTTTTTTTGACAACCCATATTTTACTTTGTTGTCATATCCCCCCCAGGTGAAGATCCGGGTCTTCAAAGTGTCCCCTTTTCTGTGATTTTTTCCAGTTTCCTTTTCCCTATGAAGCCCCCTTTTACCCACCGATCGAATTTTTCCAACGGTTGTTGAAGAACCATTCCGTCTTGTGTGGGTCTTCAGATGTCAACCCCATTTCCCCCCCCTTTCTTATTGATTCGACTCGGGGATGCAGACCAGTTGACGGCCATCCCCCCAATCTCTTTTTTGGATTGACCGTCCCCCTTAGTAGTGCTTTGGTCCTTCATCATCCCCCGGACGTGGCCCATGCACCCTCACCCTTTACAAGGTGCTTTGTTCCCCTCGTTTTCAATTTTTTACAATGTTTGCCTTGTACGCTCGCCCCCCTCGCGCCAGAATGGATAGTTCATTTCCCCTTCGCTCTTTTATTTTCGCCTTCCCCCAACCTCGACGGGGTTTTACCGCCCTACCCGAACAAGTGAGTGTGGTTTTCCTGCCGGTCTTTCCGTGAAGAGGATTGGACACCTTCTTCATCCTGGTCCTACCAGCCCCGAATTTTCGCTGACTGTCTTTTCCCCCCGTCCCCCAGGAGCCATATTCCACTCCGCAATACCGCCTGGCGTCGATACTTTATTATATTTTGACAACCTTCCCCATACGTTTGATTTTTTTCCGTTGTCATTCTCTTTTCCCCCAACTTTTTACCCCCCCCGTGATAGGTTGTTGGGCCGTTTTCGTATAGCTTCGAAGTCCGCCCCCTCTGCCCTACCACCAGGTCCCTTTCCTTTCAGGAGGTTCTTTATAAGTTCACCCCGTGTCCCAAATGCAATTTTGCAGAGTTGAGGTCCGTCAAACCATTTCTAATCGCCCTCAACCCCCTTTTTTGTCCCCATCGGGGTTCCTTAGATGTCCGTCTCTTTCCCAGCCCTCCCCCTTAACCCAGGAAATGCGACATGCGTTTTTCGTGTCGAAATACCGCGAAATTGTTTTTTGAGTAAGCACGCTTTTGACGCCTTTCCCCCTTTTGTTTTGGGTCTTTATGTGGTCAGTCTTTTCCCGAATAGAACCTAGTTGTTTTGTTGAGAGTTTTTTCCGAGCCCTAGTCGACTGTCAGAGAAGTAGCCCTTTGAAGCGATCCCGCCTGCGGACTTTCTTCCCCTTTTTCCTGGCTTGACGTGTTCGGAAGTCCCAACCCAAGCTTCCAGTCATAGCCGGGGCCCATTCAGCTCGACCTCCCAGCCTGTGGATTGCCGGTTTGGTCAAGATAGATTGTCCGTCCTTTTTATGATAGACCGAGAACTCGGGCTGGTGGATTTGTCCAAATGTTTCTCTTCCCCGCCAAACTGTGGGGCTTCCTTTACGTCCTGGTCTCACCCCGTCAAAAACCACCAAAAACCTATCACTTCTGACCGGGACCCCCGACCAGTTTGCAACCTCACCCCCTTCGACATCTCCAGCACCTCTGTTCGTTCTTATTACTGAAAGAACTAATCTCTCTCCAGCAACTTGTGTTTCTGTTTTTGACGAGGCTCCCTCCCGGACCTGTTCCTTTGATGATGGTTTCAACGGTTTAGCCTTTCGTTATCCTGTAAAATCCTGGTCCTTTTCAGTTTCCGACCAAACCTCAGGATCCCCCGATACACTCCGTTCAGCCTGCCCGCCGTGGTCCTTTCCCTTTCCATCTGAGTTTGGAGAGATCCGTCTTGGTTTGATTCCATTAACCTTTTCTCCCCCCCCCGTATGCCTTTGAAAAGGGTTCACGTGCCCCCTCCCTCCGTACGCACCTATTTACGGAGTCTCCTCCGGCCTAGTCAACATCCCCACCACCTTTTATTGGTCTCCTTTCCCCTTTCTGATCCCTCCCTTATTCCCTAATTGATACGGTTGTCGTTTTGTGTTACCTTTGTCCCTCAACCCCCAAGGTTTCCTTCTTTTTTGTTTCTCCCCAGCCTTTACGCATTTGAGGGTAACTGTTCTCCAATTTAACGGTTCCCTTCTGGATCACCACCTTCACTACCAACTTCCTCCCGTATTCTTACACAGAGGCCACACCAGATACTGGGGTTACAGCCATTCAAACGTTATTCTATGATCTTTCTCCCCCCCTGGCAGATGCCACACCCCGTTGCATTGGTATTTCATGATTTTTCAGCCACACAAGGTCCTGTTGCACACCGAGTCGTTCATTCCCCCAATTGTTCCGAGTAAAGCCATGTTCCTACACATGTTCCTTTTCCTGGGGGGTTTTTTTCTTGTCGTTACGGATTCATTCTGATCTTTCCAGTTAGGAAGACTAGATTTTTGATATTATGCTTTTGCACGGTGTCTTGGCCCTTCGTTCGCTTGCTTTGTACTTCCCTTATGATTTGGTTCGTCTCTTTCCTTCCAGGAAATTGTGGGTGATTTTAGGTCGGTAGGTTTGTGCTTGAGTTTATTTTGGACCAGTTTTGTTTTCCTCCCGTGGGATCTCCCCCTCCCTTTGTGTTGTGCTGCCAAAGTTGTCCAGTGACCTGTACTTTGCCACCTCGTTCTCCCGTGGCGATCCTTCTGGTAGTAGTCCGTAACCCTTTCCGCAGGTTTGTCTTCCCCAGTGCGGGCCATTCCCTCGTTTCTGTCGACGTGATATTGAGTTTAGGACTTTGTCCCGAATTTATGTACTATTGTTCACGACGTTTATTCTCTTTGGATCCTTATTTCCCCCCTATGTGGCCCGTTGAAACGGTTTTCCGTCTTTCGTAGGCTGAAGGCTTCAACTTCCATCGTTTTTCTCCCTTTTTTTCGTAGGCGCCCTCGGGCCCTTTTTCCGCGATTTACACTTTCAGAGCAATTCTTGTTCCTTAGAGACCGGTCGTTCTCGCCGTCAAGGTAGACAAGTCGACCTGGGGTTGAATATCCCCCTCCCCAGAAACCCCCTTGGACGTTTTCTTTTTTTCCTTTAGCCCTGAACTTGTTGGTTAGTTAATTCCCACTCTTTTTTGGAGGAGGTTTCGGTAATTCCCTAGGTCTTTTTGTGTTTCTTTTTCTGCGTCTTCTATGGTCTGTTTTCCTCCTACCACTGTAGTAGGTTCCTTCCGGGTCATGAAATGTAGCGCTTTTTGGTAATGTCACCCAAGGGTTGGAGACTTTCCGGGGTTGTATGATGTTTCTATCTATCGACA
>Ga0179591_1310857_pt1 | contig 10318 bp, 6 predicted proteins | sample CZOMad2_1_08_16f_FD_182891 | JGI IMG/M metagenome (GOLD analysis project Ga0179591, IMG submission 182891) | Vadose zone soil fungal communities from Angelo Coast Range Reserve, California, USA - CZOMad2_1_08_16fungal (PacBio error correction) | ecosystem: Environmental > Terrestrial > Soil >... | reverse complement strand
TTTCTTTTTTTTTCACCTGTGCTTTTTTCCCGTTTCTGCGACCTTTTTTGTGTTACTATAGTTCTAATCTTTTCGGTTTTGATCGAGGATATTTACCATTTCTCGAGGTCCTCTATTATTTTTTTGGCTGTTTTTTTTTCTATTCTATCTTGTTCTCTATCTGGTATAGTTTTTAGTCCGTCTTCTTATGCACTTTTCTTTCATCTTATTGCGTTAAGGATACAGACTTCAAAAATCCATTGAATGCCTCTTAAGCTCTTCTTCTCTTCCTCCTTTTTCGAGTCCTTCGACTTCCCCCAATTCTCTCTCGTTTCTCAAGAAAATAATCTTCTTCCTATGAACGCTCTTTACTAAGGCCAGCGTATATCATTATGGCTTTAGTTCTTCAGCCAGTACTCCGTCAATTCCTCTTCTCTGATCAGGAAGCGCTACTCCCCTCTTTAAACCTCTTTAGTTCTAGATCATTCCACTCCTTCTTCTCTTCTTCGTGAATCGAAGACTTAACTCTCCGCGGCCCTATCTCCGGTATCTTCATATCTCTTCTTCCGTCTCTCAATCTCCCACCCCCTTCCTGCCTTTTCACTGAATAAACGCCACCCGTCTAAGCTGTTCTGATGGCCTAGGATGTTCGTCACCCGTTTTGAGTTTTTATCGGTTTATCCTTCTATTACTTTTCCTGAGATATTCTTTACCATATTTTCAAAAGATCTGTCTAAAACCCTTTTCTCACGGCATTCTTCTCCTTTCTCAGTTGGGCTTTTTCTTTCGACCCCCTCTTTCCTCAGTTAATAACCCCTCCTCCGTAAAAGAACTATTAAGTAAGAAATCCGCTAAGGTCCATCACTTCAAACGAGAGGACGATTTTTCTTTTTTCTACTCCTCCATCCTCTCCTCGCATAGTCTATTCCTCTTAAGCCAGGCCAAAGGGGCGAATTATCTCTCTGAGAAGCAGCGGACAGGCGGTCAGGCCTGCTATTCTGAGAGGACGCGACCATTACTATAGGACTTTCTCCCCGTGGGACCCTAGGTAATAGGCTTCAACCTTCTCGATACGTGGCTCATGGAAGAAGGTTCTCATCTAGTCCCTTCCCCTCAGTTATCTCCTACAGATGTGGCTCCGAAAACATCCCTCCTGAAAGCATTAGGCCCTCTATCTCGTAGTATTCTCCCTCCACCATCTAACGCTTTCATGCATTGAACGGGTATTCATGAGATGCTCCTCCTCTTTCTCGTCAGGGGAGAAGTCTTGGGGAAGTGTGGTTGTGAGGACAAGCAGTACGCCGCCTTCGCACCGGGCAAATGGCGGCTTCGTCCTAAACCTTCAAACGAGCAAGTGGGTTAAGCGGGAATTTGTCCGTCGATTTCCTCGAAAGGCAACCTTCCCCCCCGGGGAGACGAGCGAGTTCCGAAAAAAGCTTCTGTCAAACTGACTTCGCACAGTAGATTTTCCGTCAGCGATCACGGAGCAGCCAGAGCGTGCGCCGCCGCCCACAAAAAAAAAAAAACAAAACACAAAACACCCCCCTCCTGAATCCTTCCACTTCTTCTCCTATCCTTTCTCAGGGAGATTTGCCTTCTTCATATGATGAAGCGGCCTTCCTTCCTCTATCGCTCTACAAGTGAGCCTACCTGTCACATTCCGCACTTGACTGATACTTTTCTTTTAGGTTCGTTTGTGTTTTCCTGCCAAGAGTCGACTATTTTTCTTTAATGTGTCGGTTTATCCTGTTCTATAACAGGAACCTTTCTTTGGCTCCTCATCCTACATCCCCGGTCGCTAACTTAGATTTTCATCATTATCTTCTCCATTTTAATTTCTCAGTCTGGGAGTCTAAAAGGTACCTTTCCTAATTTATTAATAAATGATCCCCTGCCTCTTTTTTTACCTCGTTTTCCCGAATATTACAATTATAACTTTTTGAATTACCTAGTCCTCCAAAGGAGATTTTATTTTTAATAACCTCTTCTAATGCTTTTTGAAAGATTTCCCCACCCTTCTTTCCTTTCCACTTCTTTTTAGAAAGACTATCACTTTAACTCAATCACTCTTCACATCTCCTTTTCATAAGCCATATCTCCTATCCATAAACAGAAGCTTTAATCCAAAACTTATTGACTATCTCCCATTTCCTCCTAATCATCTTGTAGTTTGGGTTTGTCCCCCTTTTTTTTCACCACACAGGGACCCTCTAACTGGAGCTACCTCTTTTTACTCTTTTCCTCTTTTTTGCCAGTACTATCCTTCGATAGGAAATAAAGCATCTTTTCTTTAACCTTCAGCCTAAGAGAGCCAAAGACCTAAATTATCGGTAATTTTTACCTTTTTTTAAGAGTTTATTCCTCCCCAACCGTTTGATTATTACTTAGCAGAATGATCAATATTATCTTTCCTTATACCCCCGTCTATACTCTGTTCTTTTGGACACTACTCTCCTTATCGACTCGTGAGGTTATTCCTTTGTTGAACTCTGCCCCTGAACCTCTCGTTTATCTGTCTCAGGTATTCTCAGAATGATTCCCGTTATATAAGGTTTTTCGCTCGTCGTTCCCCCTTTATAAAGTTGTCTTATAGTATTCCCTCCTTTCTATCCCTTTCTATCCATCAAGAGAGTGCAAGATGTTCACTTCTTCTGAAAGTATACCTCCTTCCACTCTTCCCCTTGTGCGCCCTGCCGATAAGTTACGGCGACCCTCTCCCGAGCTCACTACCTAATCTTCTTCGTACTGGTTGCTCCTCTCATCTACTGCAGAATTTTCTCCCGACTAGTTTCTTCTTGATTCTCCAGTTGTGACCTACCCGACCCGACGACCATACTTTTCTTCACAACTGATCCTTGTCTTTCTTAGACCATTCTCCTTTACGAACTGCCTGGTCTCCCCGAAAAATTATTATACTCAGCTCTGACTTTTTCTATTCATTCTCTTCATCATCTACGTAGAGACCTACACCCCTTTTTAAAAGTAGTCTCTCCACCTGCTCCCCTGTATCAGATTTTCCCTGATACTTGTTTCTCGTTCTTCACTCACCTTCGTCTCATCTCCCCTTCTATAGTTCCTTCATCTAAACTACGGAGAGTATTTCTCTCCGTCCTAGTAAGCATTGGATTCTTATTACTCCTAGGACAACACTTCTCTTCCTGGCTTTTCGGTAAGTAGTATTATCCATTTCTGTTTCCTATAGGAAATTTTATCCTCATCCTATTTTTACTCCCAATCCTTCTTTGTTGCTTGATATATCTAGGACTCATTGCTGTTATCTTCACTTCTAAGTCTTACTTTCCCCTACCTATATGTCCTTTTCTTCCTTCTGTCTTTCTTTCCAGAAGTTTCTTCAGAAGCCGATTTTCTTCCCGCTGTACCCTCTCCCTCAAAGCTCCGCCCCGTCCGCTGCCTTCCCTCCTGTTCTCCATCGTACTCCATTCATTTCCCTAGCCAGCTTTATTCCTATCTTTTCCAGAGGAAGTTTTCTCAATCCTCTCTTTCTTGGTTTCCCCTGTTGTTTTTTATTAGGTATGATGACAGCTGATGTCTATATCCACATATCGCCTCGACTAACTCTTTCCTTTCTTAGCCAATATTTCTTTTTCCCCTCCCTTCGATTGAGATGCACTTAATCCTATTTACCCTTTTTTCAGGTTAAGTGTTCTTCTTCAAAAGACGGACCTTTTTACTCCTATCAGATCTCCTATGTTTTTCCATGACTGTTTTTCCATCTCGAATTTCTTCTGCTCCACCCCCCACAACAAACCCCAACAAAAAAAATTCCCCCTAAGTTACTCATCTTCTTTCTTCTTTCTGAGGTTTCACCTCCATATTCGACATCTCATGTCTTTCTCTTATGAGCCAAGATTCCCATTGATATTCTCCGCTTTTCCGCTCCCGCACTTCTTTTCCTATCTGGATAACTTTTAATACCTCCTCCTTACTCGTCTCCCCTTGGAATTCTTATCAAATCTATTCGAGACTTTTCTACGTGCGAGATTTCCACGATTCTAACAAACCTGTATTCTCCTGAAGGGGAAGCTAATCCCTGCCACTACAGCTACCACGGCTTCTCTTTTCTTACCTCTTTCCCCCATGGCACTCCCTCTACTACGTATCTGATCCTTCTTTGACTGTGACCCTCGTTCATCTCCTTGGGATCCTTAAACGCTCTCTCATCGATCAGGGCTGGCATTCCCTACACAGGTGGGCGGGCAGAACAGAACGGGCGTCAAAACTGACCACAGGCCTTGGGTCATTTTCCAGCCTCTCTGCTCGGGGTGCGCTAGCACGATTCGGGAGTAAGATCGCCGGCTCTTGCGAGGAAACTCGCCGCCGTCACTCGTTCGTATCCTCGTTGCTTTGTTTCCCCTTCGCAGGCCCGTTGAAGACGGCGCCGGGATAGATAATATGTGCGAGGATACCGGGCTTCTAGTTCGGCGGTAGTTTTGGCTAAGAGGTCGATGTTAGGCGAGGCGACTCAACATCCTTTGATTAGAGATCTTCTTCTCATGTCAGTAAGACTTTGATCTCTTTTCAGCATACTTGAAAACTAATTCTTCTGAAAATCCTCTTCTTTTTTCTTTCACTCCCTCCCGAAGTCCTTCATTTATTCTGGTGAACTTCCCCCGTCCTCTTCAATTATGAAGTTTGCCCGATCTTTGCAATAGATGGTCCTTTCCAACGTCTTTCTTATCGATCTCATCCCCTTCTTCCCTTTTGCTCGTGATACGCAAGGCTAAGTTCCGATTTCAAAGGGAGGATAGAGGCTGACAAATCCTCCACGTTAAGACTTCTTCTTATGGAGCGTACCTTTGTGGTATTTTTCCTCCTACCCTGTCTCTCCTCCCTCTACCTCCTCTCTGTTATCCCCCAGCAAGCAGATAAGACTCCGTTGATTAGTATTCCTATCACACTTTTCCTCTCCTCCTGATTCACGAACCTCCCTGTCCGATTTATGAGAAGCCGTATATCCCGATTAGGTCTTCCTTCTCACCCCGTTCCTGGGGCCCCTCTCCCTTCTTCTACTTTGTTCTCCCCCCTTCTCCTCCCTGTTCTCTCTTGTGGAAAGCCTCAGGCGACCCTTCTGTTCCCTCTCCCCTCACGTTATTTCAGTCAATTCGTTCTCCCCCTTACTCTTTGGTGAGGTTTTTTCTGACTCTTAAACTCTTTCACCTGAAAAAGCTGGTCTTCAACGGATTGTTCTTTCTCGCCTGCCAGGGCATTTTTTTTCCCCCTTCTTTCTCTTCTGTCTTGTCCATCCCGACGAACCCCCACATGATTTCCCCAACTCCCCTCCGGTAAGAAAACTTGCTCTGAAGAGGATTAGCCGGCGCTGATTCCCGTACCATGCATTCTGATCGCGGACATGGCCTGCGGAGAGACGACGTACCGCCCCAGAAGCGCTGAACAAGTGCGGTTTTCCTTGGGCGGGAAAGGGTAGGCCCGCAACGCCTTATCAGGAGTAGTAACCTAGGCGCCCCCGGAGGGCTTGAGACGCACTCCGTAGCTTCCCTTTCGACGGCGTCGCCGGCTGCACGACGGAGGACCATCCGCCTAGATAAGTGAGAAAGGACCTCCCCCGTCCTTTCGCATACCTGATAATCCTCTCGTGCAGACCAGCCAGATCTGCTTGAAGACATGATAATTGGGGGCCTCAAGGTTTGGGTCCTTTAATTTACCTAGTTTAATCCACTTCCTCGAGCAGTGAAGGTAAATCTCACGGAGGGGTTCCGTTCTTCTTGCTCGGTATTCTTTTGTTTATGATGGTGACCTCGTATGAGGCGCGGGGGTTTCCGGACGGATCCCCCGGTGGCGCGCAGAAGACAACCCCTGATACCCATTCCCTTGAATGAAACTTCCCGCCCTGGTCTGCGATTCCCGCTAGGTAGTGACCACCTTCCTTCGTAAAGATTTATGCAAGCCAAGAACGGCTTAGATCCTTCCAGTCGATCTCCTCCACGTCCGGAAGGTAAGCACGTCCCCTACCCCCACCAACTTTTCGACAACCCGTGTCATATCCATCCGCCCATAAAATAAAAGGGACAAGCGACCTTAGAGGCCGTTACCGCTGCAGGGGCTTTCGTCAAGCAAGGACCGGAGGGGGCCGAGTGTTTTGGAGTCCCCGCGCGTTACAGCCCTCTTCCATTCGAACGCTGTTAGTTCTTCCGACCGCGTAGTTTATCTGATCGCCCCCGCGGAAGCTCCGCAGAATTATTTTGGATCTCCTTCTTATACCCCCCTCCCCGCGAAAAGAGGTAATCCGAGACCTTTCGGGGTCGCTCAGCCAAAAATCCTTCCCATCCCCAGCCCACTCAGCTCCTCTTGGACGTGGCTATGTGCAGCCCTCCTCCGAGCACTCTCTCTCTCTCGTGCCCCCGCGTACCAGTGAAAATCGTATATTTAGGTCTCCTCGTCCCCCAGGTACTCTTTCTTGTCTAAGCCGCCACTACGGCTGATTCTGCCCTGCCGAGCCAGCTAAGCTTCCCATGTCTGGATTCACTTCTTTAAGTTTTTCTTCCCCCCCCCCCCCCCCACGATAGTAAACCTCTATTTTCATTTTCCGCCCGCGGACAGCTCTGGGTCCCTTAATATAATCAAGAGAAACCTATCGTCCTAGACGTCTCCCACCCTACTCTCGCGCTCGACCGGTAACTCTCGCACGAGATACTTTGCAAACCCCATATTTCTGAATTTTTCTTCCACAACCCACTGTAAGGAACCTGCCACCGGTCCACCCCAGCCCCGCGTTGAAAGTCAGATATATATAATAATGAGTTTTTTGGTGTTTGTTTGATGATAGCTTGGACACCCCCGTAGCGGGTCGGTGAAAACATATTTCCCGTCCCGGGTACCCGTGTTCCGTTCTGACCATCCTTTAGTATCTTTTTTTGAAGCAGGCTCGGCGCGTACAATTTATAGTCCCCTAGCTAGAAGTCTTTGGCTATGTCAGATCGTGCTCTCTATTCGGGTATACTTTTTTGAGTAACCCCAGGACTGTTTTCCCTTTGATTCCTCCGTTACTAATGATTTGAACTTGAACGGAATAAACGTCAACCTCCTTTCCGCGCTCGGCGATCCCCGTCCCCCTCCGCAGTTAGCAACGACACTCATAAGCGTGGTCCCTTGGGGTTCCCATCACTTTCGACCCTGGCCCGATGGGTCGGGAATACCTGAGCCGAGTTGTCCCGCTAGGGCTTGCCATTTTCCCTCTGAAGTTTAACCGAAAGACGCTTCTTTTTTTTTGCTTGTGTCCCCCCCCCCCTATGGTATTGTCCTTTTTTCGACGCCGATCGTAAGACAAGGTCTATTTCGCGACTTTTCGTCTTCTGCCTCCCCGGAATTTCCCTCCATTTGATTTGTCCTCAGAGGAATAACTTTTGGAGCGAGGGACTCGATCGTCCTTCGCGGCGGCCCCCCCGCGCCGCCCGACCCTCCTGCCTGAATGAACTCCAAGCCCCCGTCAGCGTAAAAGCTATTCGCTTCCCCTGGCGTTTCTTTCTTTTGTAGACCCCGTGTGGCCGTCTTTCAATCATATTGCATGTCTTGGATGTAGTTCTGTCCCAGATTTCACCCCATCTCCACCGACTCCCCTTTCACCCCCATTGCCCACAAGGCACCTGTCTTAATTCTTCGGTGGACGAGCGACCAACGTGTCCTACGACCCCCCCGCTGAGGCTCCCCTTCGAGGAAACCGACTCCCCGAGAGAAGGGCCCGAACGGTCCACCAGTCGACTCTCTTTCGGATTGTATCCCTCCCCCCTTGCCTGGCTCGCAAGTTCGTACCTGAAGCTTTCACTCCCGCCCCTGATCCCAAGGAGATATTCTGAGACAGCGCTGTTTATGTCTGACTTTTCCTCGCCCTCACGGGTTTTTACAAGTGAAGGCGGGTCCTTTTTCCTTTTTTGTCGATTCCGATCCCCGTTCATTCCCCGGCCTCGTGTCCTCTAAAGGTCGGTCCCCTGACGACGTTTGCTGCCCCCCACTTTCCCGCTGTTCCCTGCTTCGATGTCGGTGAGCAGCCCCCAGATCCGATATTTCTTTTTTTCTTCTCACGCTGCTGATGCGGTGAGATTACCCAATCTCCGCACTTTCATCTATCCCATGGGTTTTCTCACCAATGCCTTCTTCTAATTACGAACCCGGGGCGAGCCCTTTCCGAGGCGTGTTTTCCCTTTGGGGCCCATCTCCCATTGGTAGTCCATCGGGAGGTAAATTTCAGGCAATCCCCGGTTCCAATTCCCTTCAAGGTGTTCTCTTTGTAAATCACCAATTGTATCCCTTTTTAGCGTGGTTAGAGGCTTTTTGTCCCCATTTAATAGTCTCACCTTCACTACTCCGCCAAACTAAAAAACGCTGGAGAGGTCAGAGTCCAGTTGGACGACCCTTTTACTACGGGTTAAGGGAAATTGCAGGCGACTCTCCTTTTCTGCTGAGCATTGGAATCCAGACAAAGGTGTCACTTTAACTTATATGCGATCCCAGACACATTCCCATTACTACAATCCCCCCACAAGAGCCCTCAACTACGCAGCAGATATACCGAACCCCCCATCCTCCTTGCCCGGGAACCGTTCCCCTGGTCCCACTCCCTCCATTCGCCCGCTGAATTCGACCATCCCGGTCTCGTCCAGCACCTTCCCCCGTCATACACACATTCCCGTCACGGCCGGCCCCCCTTTCCCCTGTACCCCCACTTCTGCTCCCCCAACTCCTCCCCAGAAGCATCCAATTCCTTGTGAACCATACCCCCTGTCCCTGCCACGCTCTTCTAAGCACCGTCCACCAGGCCTTTTTCGACCTGACACCGCACCTCCTACTCCCTTACTGACCTTCGCGCGCAGAAGCTACCGTTGGATGGCCTTGGCCCGAAAACTGTAGCGTGAGCCGCTGGGTGGTCGTCCTTGATTTCCTTGAATCCATGGGTTCTGACCAGTATCGGTCACCACCTTGCCCCACCCAGGATGTTGACCTTCGCGCGACGTTGCCTACAGCGGTAGTGCTCCCCGGCTAATTCCATTGTACCACCACTGTATTAATCGTTGATGGCGGTTCCGAACCACTCTCCCTGCTCGGGGATTTCCTATCTCTCCCGTTTGTAGCGGGTTCAAGTCCCCCTTTTGAGGGACCCGCTGTCAACTTTCCCTGTAAGAGAGTTCGTCCCCTGTGACCGTCTTTGGCGTCAAGTTTTCGACGGCCTTTGGCCCTCCTCCTTCTTTTCACTTTCTTTTTCGTCCGCCCCGTGAACGTTTTTCGTCTGAAGCCGTACTTAATCTACTCACGTATTGTTTGATCCGCTCCTACCCCCCTACGCACACTCGCTCCTCCGCCATCGTTTAGACGAATCTTTAGACGTTCCCTTCTATCTCTAGTTTGGAAAAAATTCGCAGAGCCGGACTCGGTGTCCGTGGTGTTTTTCAGACATGGCGATCTAACCCGATTTTCGATCTAACCTTCCAGCCCTCCCCGGAGAACTTCATGCCCGAACGACTATCGGCCGAATGGTTTTAACTGAATTCCTGACAAATCGGCGCACTCCTCCCCCCGTACACAGCCTGTTTGACTCCCCCCCCTGTATCAACCGGCCCCTTTGCGAGTTCTCTCAGACGCCAGATCTCAGGAGGCGCTCTCTTCCGTGAGGTGTGCACCTAGCGCACACCGAGATTCTACTGTAGAACTAGGAGAGTACCGTCGGAGTCACTTTTTGTTTATAGAGATTGGTGAAATAAGGCCCCAGGCCTTCTGAGGTTCCCCTTGGACGATAAGTACGGCCAGCCTGGTATGCCGGATGAAGCTAGTCGAGGGTAGAACGGCCCTCCTGTCCCTATTCCATCTTGGGTGCGCAAGCACATGACTCCCTTCGCAAGCTGGGTTACGTCCCCATGGAGTTATTTGAATGCGTTTCTGACGAGCAGATGAATTCCTCCCGCAATAGATCAAGTCTTTTTTAGGAGCGTTCCCTCCCATCCTGAAAATTGTCTCAAATACGCATTCCTGATAGACAGCTGCTCGGACGCTACCTTACCGCTTTCTCAAATCTCTTTGGATTCGCCAGCGTCTGACTTTCATCGACTTCGCCTCACCATTAATAAAACTGACCCCTAATGCGGTCGTATCTCCCCCCTAGATAGAATTGGCCTATAGCTCAAATAGTTTCTCGGTAATGGGCGAAGAAGCGTTCTCTGCTGCCCCCAATCAGGGCCTGCTCAAGCTTAACGCGTGCTGAGTTTCGTAGCACTGCTCTAAGAGACGCTCGTCCCAGAGGCCGTCCCGGAGGGATCTTCTTCCAGGATGATTATCATGTACGTTGTGCAGACTCCATTCCCTTCTGATGAAG
>Ga0179591_1323388_pt1 | contig 10319 bp, 16 predicted proteins | sample CZOMad2_1_08_16f_FD_182891 | JGI IMG/M metagenome (GOLD analysis project Ga0179591, IMG submission 182891) | Vadose zone soil fungal communities from Angelo Coast Range Reserve, California, USA - CZOMad2_1_08_16fungal (PacBio error correction) | ecosystem: Environmental > Terrestrial > Soil >... | reverse complement strand
CCTATCCTAGTCCGAACGTTTTGCTCCACCTCCTCTTCCCCTCCACAAACTGCCCTCCCCAGAGCTTTGAGTCCCCGGTTGTCTTGCTTCCTCCCCCTCCTTCCCAGAATGCCCCCCTGTCATTTCATCATTGCCCGACCTGGCAGGGCTCTCAAACACGTGCCTCGCGAGTCGCCCTCCATGTGCCCCGTCCCTTTCTCTTCGTCGCTTTTGCTTCCTTTTCCAGTAGCAGAGTTTTAGTTTTCTTCCCCTCGAGGCCCCTTCGCCGCCTATTCTCTTCTTTCGAATTTTCCGACTCACCTACTTTAAAGTACATTCCCATGCCGGATCACCTTTTTCTTCACTCCCGTTCTTTTGACTCCCGGAATTTTCACCCACCCCCCCTTGAAACCTCTCGACTTCTGTTGAAGCGAACGGTCCCCCCTTCCACCCATCCCTCGGTGAGTTTTACCTCTAAGTCCCGTCGCTGGTCGACCACTCCGTGATGCGACAAACCGCTTTTTATCTACTTCGTTTCCCCACAATCCCCCCCGATCGATTTCCCCCAAATTACTTCCAGACGCCCCTAGTAACTTTTTTATGTATTTTGCTGCCTTCTTCCCAGACTTGCGCTTTAACCCTCCTATTTTCTCTGTCCCCCAGCTCACCCCCTTACCCCTTTTGAACCATTTTTATTGACGGCCGTTAGGGGAATTGTATCCCCGTTCCTTTATCCTCCCTTAACTTCCCCCAGTCTTTTTGCGCCGCGCCCATCTCTTTTCTTCTTTTCCCAAGCCTTCCTTGGCAAACTTTCCCCCTCAAGCTGACCCCTGGATGATAAACTTTCTCCTAATAGTACACACTTAAAAATATAAGTCTTTTTTTCCCGTCTGCTCAAGAACCTGCCTCGGCCTTGCATCTTCTTCTTGCCCGTGCCTCCAGTCCCCCCCTCCCCCCCCCCACTTCTGGTGTAGACAGGTTTTTCGTGCTGGCTCTCTCGCTCCAGCTCCCGTCATTCTTGGCTTTTTCCTCTTCTGTTGCCTCCCCGTGGTTGTTGAGACCTTATAGAATGACTCCGGTTGCCCTTGACCCTTTCCCTTCAACCTCCCTGGAATTTAACACTTCTCCCGCTTTTTCTGCTTGCTTTCATTTTCGTTTCCTTTGCTTAATGTGTTCCTTTGCAGAGACTTTTCCCCAAACACTTCTACCCTCCCAATCCTCTTTTTCCCATTCTTGCAGTCCCCCTTCCTTCGGTCCCTCCTTTTTTTACTTGTCCCGTTGCTCTTTTTCCCCAAGGCCTTGCAAGTCAGGCGTTGGCTTTTTGAGAAGTCCCCTCCAATCTTGGAAGGCCTTCGTTTGTTTTTTGTTTTGGTTTTTCTCCTTCCCATTGCACATTGCCGGTTTCCACTGTTTGTTCTCCTCTCGAACAATGGACCCAGCCTATGAACCGTTAAATTCCATTACTTAGTTTTCCTTTATATTTTTGCGTCATTTCTCCTCTTTCTTTTCTGCGGGGTTTCTGCTCCTCGTTCTTTTTTGTCATTCGGTTCTCCTGGACCCCTTCGTTTAATCCACCCCAATTCAACCCATCCCTCCCCCCCCTTTCTTTTCCACTGCCACCCCCTTTTCCCTCCTTCTAGGACGCTCTCCTTTTTTCACACAGCCCTTTTTCTCATGTTGAATCCTTTTCCTCCCTGTTGTTGTTCGACGCGATTCCCCATTTAGATCCTTTACAAAGCCCCCCTTATGAAGCGTTTTGAATTTGGCTCCTCCTTTACTAGTCCCTTTTCTTTCCTTGAGCTTTTTGGATTTTCACCGACTCTTTTATCGTATCCAGTCTCCCCCACCGAATGCCCCCCCCCCAGCCCACGCTGGAAGCCATCCACAATCAGTAACCGCCAGCTAGCCTTTAGCTTTTTTCTCACGGAACAACATGTTCCATTAATTTACCTTTCCCCCTCTTTCTTTGGGCCCCCTTCTTTTCTCTCCCCCCCTCGAGACCCCCACCCAGTTTTAAAAAACGTTCAAAATGGACGCACCTTTTAGTCCCCCACCCCAACCAACCCCCCCAACCCCCGCCAACCCTGGAGGCCTTCAGCCTCAGTCTTCTCTTTACAGAAAGAACCCGCCCGGATCCATCTGGCAGCAGACACCTTTTTCCATGTCTCACCTTGGTTCTAGATTTGACCGCCGCCTCCGCTTCTTCTAACTGGTTTCCCCCCAATTATTGCATTGCTTCAAAAGGTGTTTTTTCCATAAACGTCAACGGACCCCACCAAAGGAAACCTTAATGAAAGACCTCGGTAATTCTTCCTTGTTTTGCGCATTGTCCGACTCCCAGTCTTTTTTTTCCTTCCCTGTCAGACCTTCAGACTATGATCTGCACAACAAGTCATTATGAACATTCGCCATGCGTGACCCCGCCAAAGATTCCCCCGGTCGATTTCTCTCCGTTCATGCAAGACCGAAACATGCCGCTCCTACCCCCCAATCTCCTTGCCCCTTTTGTTGGATTGTGCACCGCAGGACTTTCACAGACCTACTCTGCTGCTTCCCGGCCCCCTTTTTCCTCGCCTGACACCCCAACTCCACTTTCGATTTTTTCATTTTGGAAGAGGTCTTGCGTAAATTTTTGTTCCTCCCTTTTTCTCGGTCGGAGTTCATTTTCCCCCCGTAAAGATTCCACGCCTCCGCTTTTTGGCTTCGCGGTCCATTTGGATGTGACGTGTACTCCCCCCTTTTTCCTCAAGGAATTTTCTCACTATCCCTCTCCCAAATACCCCCCCCAAAGGGGGATGCCACTGATCCCCTCTTCCTGGAGATCCTGTAGCGACAGGCCTTTTTTTTTTCGTCTTTTTTTTCGGCTTCCGCTGTTCCTCTCATGCACGCCCCCCTCCCCCTTAAAAATTTATCTGTTCCGAACGTATGGGCCCTAGTTTCACAAGTGAACCTTTGTTTTCCCCTAGAATCCCCGCTCAAAGTCTTGGTTTTCTCCCATTTTTTCTCAATCTACTTGTTCTTTCTCTTAACTCAGGCCACCCTCTGATGTGGGAAGTTTGCCTTTGCCAAGTGTGCCACTTCCCCTTCGCCCCTTTTGCGTTCCTTTGGTGTCCCCCACCTTCATTCAGCACGCCTTTCTTGGACTCCATTTTTTAGCCGGGAAACTAAAGTTTCCCTGGTGATTAAGTTTAATGTGAACTTCCATGCCTTCGAGAGGTCTCGTCGGAGTTTGTTCGACCCTTTTTGTCTCCCCCTCCATTTTGAACTACCCCACACTCTTTAAACTATGTACCCATTTCCTCAATTCACTCCTTTCCTCGTTTCGATGATCCTGTTACCGTGCAAATTTCTCTCTTCTCATCCGTCATCCATGTGCTCAGTTTCCATTCCGGAGGGTCTCTTTTATTTGCCATGTTGGAGTTTTTTTTTCGTCCGCGGCAGACTCTTCTTCCCACGTTGGTTTTCCCCCAGCTCTTTTCTGTGCCGTTTCTTGCGATTTATTGGTGGCGCCGTTTTACAACCCTGACGAGCCCCCCCCCCTCATTTTGAGCCTACCTCCCATTGGAATAATCCCCCTGTTTTGATCTCTTTCTTCCCCCTGTTCTTGGCCGACTTTTTTTTTCCGCTCCCCACCCATCCATCCCCACCTGCACTCCCCCTCGACTTTCCCCCCCAGTGGCTTTCTCCTCGGCCTAAAATAAACCAACTCAGCATATCGCACCACGCCAATTTCCTTTCCTCGCCAAAACTCGTGTATAGGCTCCTTTCTCACCAAGCCCCAATCCGTACCGCGTCGCTCTTCTTAGTCCTTTGCCGAAAGTCTCTTTATCGTGGTATCCAGTGTGGTTTAGTTCAAACTATCCTCAGCCAGTTCCAACCGTTTCTCCTGCCTATACTTCCGCCTCCCCTCTATCCACCCGTTCCCCGTCCTTCTCTCCCCACAGGATTGTACTCCCCCCTTCCTGGACTTACCCTTAATGTTCCAACCCCTTCAACCGTGCACCACGTCTAAGGCTTTTTTCTGACGGAAATTTTTATCCCCAAATTTTCCCCAATCCGCATTTTAGGATTTTTATTAGTACGCACAGTCGTCCCCTTGATCCCCCCAGCTTTATGACCCCCGATTGCCGGACATCCTTGAGCCACAAAATTTTCTCTTTTCCCAGAAGTTGATTTTCCCCCGTCCTCGGGACCACCTAGGGGGATTTGATTTATTTCCTTAATTGACATAACATCGTCGACTCCAGGTTGCCCCCGCCTTCTGTTCACTTACCCATCGCTCCCTTCAGATCCCTTGGCCTAACCAGTTTTTTGTGTCTACTACCAGGATTGGATCTTCTTATCAATTCCTTAGCCCTTTCAAAATTTAGGTACCCGTTCACAACATTCCGCATCTCCCAATGCGCGAGTTCGTGAAGCGTCTGGAATGGTGGCCCCCCCCTTCCAAAGATACACACCTCCTTCAAACTTTTTCCTCATTCTCCCCAATCTTACCGCCTTCAAACACCTGTGTCTCCTTTTTTGTCCGTAGAGTCAGCACAGAAAGGTTCGTGACAGCCGCCCTTTGCGCTTGAGCGGTTTTTTGCAGTGAATCTCCCCTCACCAACTACCAACCTGAGTTCAAGGACGGATGCTTTGTCTTCGTGCATTTTGGTATGGGCGCTCCATTCCTAAAGCTCCCCGGATGTTTCCCCCCATAGGGTGACGGTCGACATTAGGATGCTTCTCAGAGACTTTTTTGTTTAATGAGCCTGCTATTATTCCTGTTTCATGTCATCAGTGACCCTTCAAATCCCGGATCATCTGAGAACAGGATGATGATACCCTGCTTGCTAGGTCTTTCAGTGAAGGGGCCCTTAGTTACTGTTGTTTCTTCATCACCAGTAACAACAACTTTCCCTCTCCAAATGACACACATCTTTTGACCCCCCCTTTCTCAGATCGTAGGTGCCGTTTTTAGCTAACCTGACACTTTAGACGAACCCAGTGTACATTTGCACCATCTTTCCCATTTCCTTTCGTTAGTCTATTTTCGATAGTCCCCAAGAGCGGATTCCTTTCCTGTTTTGTCGGTTTTTGGTTTTGTTTTTTATTCCTCCCCCCCCCTTGACCTCCCCCGTTTGTTAACATGTCTTTCGATAGGTTGACTATTTAGAAACTGTTTCCAACTCCCCTTTCACCAGGGTTCAAGTTCCGGAAACGTCGTTTCCTTTTCCCTGCTCTCTCCTCCCCCTCCTTTTCGTTCGTGTGATGATTTCCGTTAAGATGTGGTTCCTTAGGTTTTGTATCTTTTCTACCTTCAACGCGGAGGGTCAAACAGCCTCCTCCCCACAATATCCCGAACCTTTCCTCTTCCCTTTCTTCCCCTTGGCCATCGGTCCCTTCCTGAATCTTTTTTCTTTGTATTACGCTTCTACATTTGGAATTTATTTCCCTTCTTATTTTTCCTCCCCCGGTGGTGAGAGAGACCCTTCCCTTTATTCCTACTACCCCCATTTTCCCCCCCACGTATGCCGCTTCTGGACCCCTTTTTGTTCCCTCCCCCGATGGCAAGAGAAATGTTGATATTCGTCTTCTTTGTTCCCCGCCGCTTAGAGGTCTCATTATCCCAAACCCCCCCGCAGGAACCCCAAAAGCGGCCTTTGAATACAACTCTCAAACCTCCATCCCCGGCCCTCACTAATTAAGAGGCTTTATTCACCGGAAACGCCGTTCCCCTCCCTTGCCTTCCCTTAACTTCCTTGATTTGTCCCCCCTTTCTCTAAAAATTATCAACAATTGAAACACCCCCTTCAATGCGCAATTTTTGCAAATTTCTCCCACCCCCCAAAACCCAACCCCGAACCAACAGGCCTGCCTCCCGCCGTGCCTACATCTAAGCACGATTCCTCAAGGACTGCCAATTCTGTGCCGGATTACTACCCCCTGTTTTCAATCTCCACGGGTTGACCTTCTTGACCCCAGCCGACCGATCCTTAAGGTTCAAACCTCTCTTGTCCTGATGCAAAAGTTGTTACAGTTCCCCCGTATTCAATCCCCTGACCCCCCATTCAACAAAAGGAAACATAATCAAAGCCATTATTCGTTTTTCTTCTTTATTTTTTAGACCTTGTGCTCTCTAAAGGGGATTTCATCGTTCACCTTTCCGGCCCGGACCATCTTTCCCCCCCCCCCCCCCCCCTTTCCTCGTCCCACCCCATCAGAGTTCACGCCGCAGGCAACACCTCCCCCCTATTTTACACGGGTTGCGCTTGCTCGCCGGCCTTCAACGCCACGACCCCTTTTCTCCACATCTTCCTTGCCAGATCTTTTGGGATTTGGCCTTGCCTCTTTCCTCTTCCACGCTCGGCCTCCCCGTCCCCCTTTCTCTTTCGGCCCACCCCACCTTCCTAAACGTCGATTTTTTCCTTATGAGACGTGACTGGCTACGGAGTTCCCATCCCTTTTTCATCGGTTTTTCTTTTGCATGTTGGTTTCCACCCTTAAATAGATGTTACACGACTCCGCTCATGGGGCCGTCTTCCCCTTTCGGGATGTGAACGTGGCCTCTTGCGGTCTCCCTTTTCCCCCCCCCCCCTGTTCTCATCTTCCAACTGCAGTAAACCGAAACCCCAACTTTTCTTAACCGTTTTGGAGCGATTGACTGCCCCGATGTAGCGACAGGAATTCTTTTTCACTTCTTCCCTCTTGTTGTTCCTATTCTTTTTCAATGGCCCCCTCCCATAAACTCCCTCATATTGTTCCCTAGTAAGGATGTGCCAACATCCTCTTTGCAAAAAGCTGACCCTTTTTGCTCACGACTATTCCCCCCATTTGTTCTGCATCCACTTTTGGTTTTTCTCACTCCGACTGACGTCCTCTTCCCATTCCCCCCCAAATTTCTTTCTTTTTATTTTCTTTCCCAATTTTTTGGCACGATTAGTACTTTTCTTTTTAGTGGTTGCCCCTTTTCCTTTCCAGGTACTGCCCTCCTTTCTCCCATTTTCTGTTTTTTAGCTGTAACCTTTCCGTGTCCCTGTGATCATTCCCTCACCCGGAATCTCTCCGGATAAGTAGGCTCTTTATCTATTTATTTTTTAAATAAAAACCAACGATCAACACCCTTACCATCGACTCCCTTCCCCTCCCTCGCACCCTTGATCTTGCGTTAAGTGTCCAACATTCGTAAATGGAGATCTATTCAGTTTTTTTAACAAGGAAACTGAACATTTGGCGGTTTCCCTCCCTTCTTTCCATGGAGAGTTCTGTTCTCCTCCTTCTACCTAATTCTCACTTCTTTTTGTCCCCTCTCTTTATGTGAGTTTTGTATTTACCTCAGATTACGGTGGACGCGTACAACTTTTGGGAGGAAAACCCCCACCGCTTGAGAAGAATAATTTTTCTCCCTTCCTTCTTTTTTTTTGTTTCTATCTTTTCTGTTTTCTCAACCATGTCTTTTTTTAGACGTTTGTAACTCGACCCAACTCCCGATCCTACCACCCCACTGCCTAACTGATCTTTTCCCCCACCCCCGAAGTTGTGCGTGCCTGAGGATCCCCTAACCCCTCCCATGGAATAATGCCTCCCGACAATTTAAGAGGCATTGGCAAAAAACTGGGACTCTCTAGAGGAGACATTACCAATTCACGTTAACCAGTATGAGCAGTCTTCTTTCCTTTCCCATTGTCATCTTTGAGTCTTTGGAATCTAGAAAAGGTACTCACTCCCCCTGATCTATTATTTCACATTTAAATTACCCCCCCCTGAAACGGATGTCGATCCATTTTTCCAGGCACTTTGCTGACCAGTCCCGGTCCTGGTAAAAAAGACCAAGAACGTCTAAGAGTGTTCCTACTCAACGCCTTTCCCCTACACACTCTTTTGAGGATGTGAAGCAGAGAGACTTTACCCCTCCAGTACAACTCCGGTTGATTCTTCCAAAAGCTTTTAGTAATCTCGGGGCGCCCCAATTTCGCTTTCCCTCTTTAGTTCCATTACGACCTCTTACCATATTTCCCTTGGGAGGTATGCTTGCCGCGTGAGTCCTTTGAACAGCGCGCCGACGGGACCCTTTAACTATTCCATCCTCCTTTCTCGTTTCCAAGTGCCTCCCCCTTTGGTATTTTTACTGAACGTGGGAATTTCCCAGTCATTGAGACCACTTCCAAGTTTCCCTCCTGATTTTGTGGGCCCCCGACTTTTTAGGGAAGAGGGTAAGTGTTCAAGCCACTTACGCCAACTTTTGGAAAAAGTTACCCAAGCATTCTTCCAGTCACTTCCCCCTCTCTTTTCTTTGTCCTCGTTTTAAGTCAAATTAATTTTCAGCCTAGCTTGATACTGTTGCCATCTTAAGTCCCAACTAAACATCTGGGTCCCACTCCTTCTGTTGTCGTTCAGTGTGGCGGGACGTACCTGCGGACAGGACCCAGTGTCAAATCTGGTTTGTCTCCTGTTGTGTTGATTTTTGTTCCCTCCTGCGACGTGTTCCTTTTGGCCGACCTAATGCAAACTAACTTATCGATCCCACCTGCGGCAGCCCTCTGAAATTCCTTTTGAATCGTTACGTTCATTTGGGGGAGTGTGGACAGATCACTAACAAACTTTACCCTGACACTGATTTGCCCTCACTCATATTCCCCTCCTTCTGTCATATTCCAATGAAAATTTGAGACTTGAAAAAGGTAGGTAAGCCCCCAGCCTCAGTTTGCTTTCGGTTATGAGAAGCCCCTTTCGCGAGGACTTACTGGTTTTTCCGTTTTTGGTTTTTTTGCTACTTTCACTTCAAATTTTTTATTCCCTGTTTGGTCTCTCTGTTTCTCCTCCCGGGTTCCAAAGCCTGTGAAGTACTCCACAACGAGTTCTGTAAAAGGAAATTCCCGGCTGGAGTTTCTGTTAGTTTATCCTATCCGATGGGTGTACTTCGGTGTTGGTCTGGCTCCGCTCCCTCGCGGCCGTTAACTCCTTCCCTCTTCGAACATTCTCTTTCACTCGGCCCCCTTCCCGCGGTTTTGTATTCTCCTGTGAATCTTCCTTCTTTCCGTTTGTTGTTGATATTCAACAGGGATCGTAATACAACCAGCACAGGGATTTGCCCCATGTTGCTATGGAAGACATGTTTCTCCCTTCTCGGATTGCTTGCATACCCTGCCGCGTTAGGTATTCCAGGCACACGAACCCAAACAGCTCCACTACCAAGCCTCCACCCAGAAGACGCTAGCATTATAAACGCCTTGTGTTAAGTTCCCTTCTAGTGGTCCTTCCATCCGACCAACAGTTTCCAAAAAACGGAGCAATTGGCAATTAGCCACACAAAACCACCGGAACCCACAGGACTCTTAGCTTCTCTAGGATTCTAGGGCCATGTGTGCCCTATCACCTGGTTCAGCTTCACGCGGGCGAATGCATTTAGCCTTCTGATTTTCCCCACTTTTAGTGAGGGCAGGTGTTACAGTTCGGCGGATCCCCGCCAGTCACTATTTAAAACTTCATGAGCACTTGTCATTGCTAGATTGTTCCCTTTCCTCAGGATTGCCTTTTTTTCCAGATTTGCCACAAATCTCAAGTTGGACCCCCCCCACAGGCCGCGCAGACCAGGCGACACAGACCAGAGTAGAACGGCCCGCTGGATCGCTATCGCCGAAACACCCTGCATCCAACAGTCGCCGAGATTGTGGGTTTGCAAGATCCTGATCAATGATTTACCCGTTCCACTTTCTCCGCGACGCAAAAATAGCCCCCCGTGATTTTGAATGATAAGCGTTGATGGTCCGCGTCTCCTCGGTGGGTCAGGTTGACTTTTTTCCCCCTGAAAGACCCCCTGCACCCGAATAATCTGCTGTTTACGGCTCCCCCTTGAGTTCAACGTCTCGGATGGGTTTTTCCAGTAGAAGGAGACCTCCTTCCGTAAACACAACTTTGCGGTTCTGGGACTCGTGCTGGAGATGGCCAAGGAATAGTTTCGCCCTTGACGCCTTTTAATCTCATTGCCCTCCCGAAATAAACCTTCCCCGCTTTCAACCGAGGTTACCGCTTAGCCGGGGAACATATTCTGGAAAAAATCGGTTGTTGAGTACAGCTTCCCACTTCTTGTCCAAAAGCTTTTTAGATCCCGTTGGTTCCCACGCGTTTCCCTTTAACGTCTCTTCCCACTACCCTCCAAATGCGGATGGACCAGGTGTCTATAACGTTCTCGTCCACCCCAAGATTCTTCCCGGTGCGTGTTTCCGGGGGTGGTACCCACCTTTTTCCCGTTAAGTACCCTCACTCCAGGGCTTTCAGCAACTGTTACTCCCCCCCCTGGACCCCCCGTTTTTCCTTTTTATTTGAACTTTTTGACTCTCATAGAGCAGGAGACCTTTTGT
>Ga0179591_1243828_pt1 | contig 10319 bp, 8 predicted proteins | sample CZOMad2_1_08_16f_FD_182891 | JGI IMG/M metagenome (GOLD analysis project Ga0179591, IMG submission 182891) | Vadose zone soil fungal communities from Angelo Coast Range Reserve, California, USA - CZOMad2_1_08_16fungal (PacBio error correction) | ecosystem: Environmental > Terrestrial > Soil >... | reverse complement strand
CCCGAAGAGTTATTCCCTCTTTACGAGGTTCCCCTCCTCTCTTTCCGCGGAGGCGATCCACCAACATTAGTTTGCGCCCTCACCTTCCTTTGACTGAAAGAGATGGGCGCTCGGTCCGCCCCGCCCCCAGCCTCCTTTGACCACCAGGCCCGCCTTTGGGGTCTCCCTCCGCTCCCAAGTGTTGCCGACAATTTTTCTCCGTTAAGAATGTCCTATTGTGAAAGGTCTTTTTCCACTTCTTTCAACGATCAGCGTCGTTCGGAAATGAACTCGCAGCAAAACAGGCCCCCACGAAATCGCCGCTCTCTCACTCTCCCATCGTCCCCCCAACATTCCCGTGCGTCTTGGGGCTCAAAGTTGGAACTCCACTACACAGATAGCGTTATCCCCGGCGCTGTTGGGCGTAGTCTTGCCACACCTTGCGGTTTCATGGGCCCACTCTTGCACAGAAATCTTTTTTAGTTTTTATCCAGCTCTTTTTCCTTTTGGATCCTTTTTTACGGGCAAATCGCCGGTGGTTTGACGCCATATATCGTGCTCGACTTCTCGATGTCTTGGACGAATTAGCCCCCCCATTCTGAATAGGGGACATACCACACACAGACGCCCTCTGGCTCAGGGTTTTATCCTTCTCCTTCGAACTTCCTTGTGTGGTAGATTATTTCACTTCTTTGGTATTGCATACACGCAGATGTCCCGTTTTGAGAACCTTTTGCCACTTTCCCGATCTCTGCGCTTCTTGAACATCGATCGCGACCACTAAAGAAAGCCAAGATCTTTTCGCAGTCCGGCCAGTTCGGGTGGAAAGTGTCCTATGTAGTTCTCCGATGACTTTTTACTTTGTTTCATAGGCCGACAGAAGGTTGGGGACCTTCCTTTTCGACTGGCTTGGGATAGGTTAGGCCCCTGCTATTTACAGCCGATCTTTCTTTTCCCCCAAAACCCCAGCGCATCCCCCTCCGGAAAGAACTCCACACGCCGTCTCTCTGCCCATGCGGTTGTCTCTCCCCCTTCAATGGACTTTCAATTTTTTTAGTAACCAATACGTCTGTTGGTTGAATTCCCCGTAACTCGGTCTGTACTTTTTTTCTTTAAACTGAAGCCCGTCGCTACCCGACTCAAGGTCAATCCTGCTTGTCTCGGGCATGTTTCCTGTTTTTCCCGTCCATTCATTTTGGAACCTTTTCTTTCTTTCTTTTCGGGGGAGGGCGACCGCTGCTTCGTGCGGGGAGGTTTTCCCTAGGAGGGATGGCTTTATCGTATGGTTAAGAAATTGCCCTTGACGGACATCACCTTCCCCCACCCCCGGATCCGACCCTTTTTCGCAAAAACGGTCCCCACCTTCATCTGACCCCCCCTTCTTATTCGTAGCAGGGCGTCCTTCGTTCCTGAGGATTTTGGTTATTCTTGCCATGCATAAGATCTTTCTTTGTATCCCGTCGGGGTAGTACAGCTGATACCGTTTGCCCGTCGATTTTAATTCGACACCCCCCCATCGTGGATTGTGATGGCCGATATTTCCCTTTTTTTTTTCCAGCGCATGCCATGCTCTTTTGCGGAAACTCCTAAGAAACGGTGCGGGAAGCGTTGTGGACACCTGGCTCCAGCGATATTCTTAGAGATTATCCTACCCCATAGGGTCCTCCCCCTTTTAGACGCTCTCAGTTCACCTTGTGAGGAGGGTTCCAAGTTCTCTGTTTCTGTTTTTCTTCCATGGCGCTTCTTCTTATTAAGAAGGCCATAGCCGTAACTTTCCGTCGGGCGTTTATTTGAAAATCCAGGTCCCCCCCCCTGCCCCTTCTTATTCCTCAAGCCGCAACGCGCCTTGAGCCTTGGTGTTCCCTAATGAAAAGTGCCCAATTTTTTTTTAACAGGATTCTTCAAGGCGCGCACGTTCACGTAACTCTTCCCTCATCAAGTATTTTTTTTGTTTTTCAACGCCAAAAACCTTCCTCCTTGGTGTCCTCAAAAAACTTTGATAGATCAAAGACGCGATCCTCAGGACCCATGTGGCAGCCCCCCCGACGACCCCCTCTATCAACTTTTTGTGTTTTCGCTTGGAGGTTTGGGGTTCTTGACTTTGGACATGTCTTCTTCTGCACGCGTTCCGGATGCAAGTTTTCGGTTGAGCCAGCATGTTCTGGATTTCCTTTGGAGGTTTGCTGCCCCTCTTTCCTGCTGCTGCCTTTTTCCCCCCCCTGTGCCCCCTTAGCACTGAAGAATCCCAGATTTTAGGCAAGTTGCAATGAATTTGGGGGTGCCATATTATCGGATCTGTGCGTTTTTAGGGTCCATCTGGGGAAACGGCGTTTCCCCGAAACCTTGTTCCTGCTATGCGGCCGGGCGGAAGGAAGGGGAGGAAACTTCGCCATGCCAACACGTCCGTCCAACCTTCCTTTCGCCATTTGAACTGATGAGGAGCGGCGTTAGTAGAAGGGTGGTCTTTTTTCCGTATTAGCCGAAGAAATTAGAAGTTTCCTTGGCCGTCCTTACCCCGGCCGAAAGACCTGTGTAAAGGGACATCAACCAACCGCAAATGTCCATGGGAAAAAGGCTATTTTTTAATCAATCCCTTCCTATGGGGGTTTTTAGATGACATTTATAGAGTGTCAGTTCTAAGGGTGTCCTCCTTGCCGAAGTCAGTACAAGTCCTCCTTATTTCCTCCCCTTACCAAACTGCCTTACCTCTCTGACTCCGCCTTCGACGGATTCCGTGGGCATCTTGGTGCAACTTTTCTGTTTTCAGGCTCGTGTGGTATTTTGCTTCTTCTTCAATGCAGCGCTTAAACCTCATATATAGCATCCTCTTGAACCGCGCCGCCTAAGTCGGTAGCCATATCCCTCCCCAACCTCCGGCCATGCATAGTTACCTGAACAAACCTTGCCTGAGTGACGTCTCTTTGATATTTTCGATTCTTCTTGCCTCAGTCAGTGACGTGCAAAAACCATGCTGATTTCCTGGGAGGATTCAAGAAGTCTTGAAGTGTACCTCCTTGACCTTTTTTCAACTTTTGGATCTCCAACGACCCCGTCAGTGAGTAGCGTCGATGTTTCTGTCTTCGCCGGGGGAGGTTGTCAGCGTTGTTTTTTTTTGGACCCCCTTTTTTTTTTGCCTGAAGGCGACATCCCCCAGCACTTTCCCACTTTTTCCGGATGGCTTCCCTGCCACCGTCCCTTACCCTTCCCCTGGTATTGACTACCTTCCCTTCCATCCTCGAAAACTGGCGTTAATTGCCGCGGACCTTCTTGTTGTTTTTTTTTTCGCGAGATGAGATTTCAGAAGGATCGGCGAGCGGTTCTTCTTCCGGCGGTCCTTGTTCTCACTCTTCTACAGTCTTTCTTTTCTTTCACTACCCCTTTAGTTTAAACGAGCGACCCTGTTGGTGATGTGGTCTTCGGTTTTGATTACAACCTTGAGATCCTCAGGGCTCGATTGTGGGCTGTCGGCCCCCGCTATTCTTGAGTGTTGGATGCCTCTTGCGCCCGACATGTGGGAATCCCTGGGGAATATAGAGAACCTTATACCTTTCTGACAGGGACTTCTATGTCGCACGACTTTCCTCCTCTTCCTTCTCTGGCTGCAGCCGATAATGCCCCATGTTTTTGCTCCTGTTGGTCTCCACCATTCGCTTTTTTGATGAAACGACGACCTCCCTTGATAGAGATTTCTTTTTTTTGGCCCCTGTGGGCCACGCAATGGAAACTTGCTCTGCTAGGCTTCGATGTCTTTCTTTTTCCCTTTTTTGATACCCGGTGTTACTCAACGACGCTGATTTTCGTGGGAGAGTGACCCCCCAACCTTTAATCACAGACAGTCGCTCGGGGCCTAATTTGTAGGCCCGCGGGAGGACGTAGAGGTCATCCTTTCTATCGCTTTTGGTTGATGCGTCCTGCTTTCGAAATAGAAATTTCGTCGACCCGCACTGGACGTGCCCGGTTGGGGAGTTCTTTTGGATCGCCGGGGTCCCCCCTGCCGTTTCCTCCATTTTACTTTTTTGACAGCGACAGCGCTGAAGTTTGGGACTAGAGATTAATCTAATCCCTTTCTGGTTGAGTTAGACAAACGCCGTTCTAGTGGCTCTACGGTTTACAACCCGGTTTTGCTTCACCTTCCTCTCGTACCCCAAACCCCTATCTTCAAGCAGCAACGGCTTTTTAGAGAATTGTCTAGACCGTTTTCGTCCTGTCGAGCAGTCACGCTGAACGCTCCCCCAGCTTTCCTCGCCGTTCTCAGTTTCCCTCTTTACCCTCTGTGTTCAGCCTTCCACGTAAGGCGAATGGTTATTGATGACCCGGTCTTTTTCACTACCTCCCCAATTCCCGTCTCAGCGTCGGTTTTTGCAGTGTCTCACACGTGAAGCACGAATCCTTCAAGGCCTACCGTCCTCTCCTCCAGGAGGGGCGTCTGGGCTTCCAGAAAGCCAACAGCAAATTCCCTGATCGAGATCCCCGGCGCCTGTTCGGGCGTTTCTCCCCCACGTAGTTCTTCAATTGGCGCCCCACCCCTTATCGCCCCTCACTTTTTTCTCGATCGTCGGCGCCTTTATGCACTGGTAGCTTTCTTTAATGTGAGGCGGGCCTCCAGTTATGTATCCCATGGGCTCGAGAGCCGACAGTCAATGTTTCTTTTTTACCTGCCCTTTTCCTTCACAACCACGCCTTTCTTTTTGGGCACTGAACACCCCCTAGGAATCACTGCCGGATCCTCAGGAGAGCCGCTTCTCCGTTCGTTCCACCCTTGGTTTTCCGCTTTTTTTCTTCCTTCCTTTCCTTCAGAAAAACGCCAGGGTGGACTTTATTGAGAAAGTTCTAACTTCTTTCGCTCGTTGTAAATGAAATCGTCTCGATACCTTTCAACTGCCCGCCAGCTCCGGCTTAGCCTTTTGAGAGTTTCTTATGCGTACGTCCAAACGGCGGAAGGTCCTCTGGGAAAATTTACGCACCCTGGGACTCTTTTTAAGGGGTTTGTGCCGTCGGGGTAGCGGACCAGCAATTGCCTCTTCCCCCCCCCACTCATGGGGTTTACAGACTTCCCTGCCCTGTCGTTCTTCCCTCCCAGAGCAACGCGCTCCGTTTCAATGTAGTAGGTTCTATTTCCGCGGCAATGGCATGATTTTTTTCTCCCCCCTTAGATGTTTCCCCTTTTCGACCCGTTCGCAGACGGTGTTGGTTGTTTAAATTGCTCCTTCTCTCTAGGCACACTCATATACCCCTGAGTTGGGGTGCGTGGTCAATCATTTTTTTCCTAGTGGGGTTTTCTCGGATTCGTGGCGTCCCCTTTTCTTCTTCCGAGCGCTTTGGGGAGTTTCTCTACTTTCAGACCGCTTTTATAAAATCCTATCCTTCCACCGACCCCCCACTAGATGCTTAATTTCAAAGCTGTTGGAATATAACACCCACTGATTCTTCGGTCGAGGGAGTTCTTAGTTACCGGATTGGTAAGGAAATTCCGAGTCAGCTTAACCCCTGGGCCATGGATAGTCTGCAGCACTCCCCCCCTCCCCTCCAAGTCCTAATAGGGACCGACAACCCCCCCCTTTTTGATGATTAATCGCCCTTATCCTTGGCCTGCCATTTTTCATTTTGATGCCATGCCCTTTCCCTGGTCGTGCAGTTTTTTGGACCTTGGCACTCGCCCCGATATTTCTCTGTCTTCCTCGACCGGGTCTTCCCCCCCCCGGCCCGCTCAGTTCACCTTTGTTTTTGGAAACGTTGTTTACTTCCTTTTGTTTGGGCATGTCAGTTTGCCGCCCCCCGGGGATTTCCGCCCGGCCAATAGCAGTTACCCTCCCTTATGCTTCCCAGCGAGCGCTTATTCCCATCTCCCTTCAACAGCGCTCGCAGCCGTTTGGTTCCAACGCCTTCTGTTGAAACTTTTCAAGATATTCACGTTCCCAGAAAGGGTCCTCTTTCGCGACAGCCACAAGTTGGTCATCCCCAACCCCACAACCTGACCCCCGCCCCAAAGCTGGGCGCACCCCCAACCCTTTTTCTATTCTCATCCGCCCGAGCTTCAGGCACCTCCATGGATGCCGCAGCCCCCACCCTTACCGCCATTCCTTCCCCCTCTTAAGTTTGTGAGAGATGGAGGGTTTTGAATTTTCATCTGGAGGGGTGCTTGCCAAGCGGCTTATGCTGGAAGAATCTTTGTCTCACGGCAATTCTTCCGGAAGTTTTGGTCTTTTCTCTTTCCCAACTCTTGTGATGCCTCTTTCTCCTTTCCCGGAGCAGTGGAAGAAATCTTTGTCGGCCCCGCCACTTAGGGTGCCCCACAAACGGATGCGTCGCGTTTTTTTTTCCGGAGGGAACCGGGCTTGAGGTCCTCTTTGCCTTCCGGCCGGGTAGCTAGGGCGGGGTGACTTCCCTATTTTTGGTTCCCCCCCTTCTACCTGCCCCCCACCCAACAACGGATTCCCGCCGATCTTCCCGCTCCCAGTTGAATGAGAGCGGCGTCTTCGTTATTTTTCCCCCCGTTCCTTCTTGAATTAACGAACTAGTCTCTTTTTTTCGTTTCCCAACTGACTGCCGGCTTTCCTTGCCTCACCTTGTTTCAAATGTGAATTCCCCCCACAGCGCTTGCGTGTTTTTCTTAGCCATAAAATACTATGGGGGGCGATGATCCTATAGCTTTCGAAGTTGATGTTAACCTGCTGTAGGCATCCTTCCCTATCGCCTTTTTAGAATTACACCACCCCATGGCCGCCTTCAAAGCTTGAAGACCCGGCTATCCTAAGCTTGTTCCTCTTTTGTCACACCCTTTTTCTGATATTCAGTCTCGGACGGTGCTTTTTGTATTGTTCTCAATTGCAGCTTTCGTTAACCACTATAGATCAATAGCCCACAACCCTCCTTTCTCGAAGAAGGTAGACCCCCCCCCTGCAACACCCCTACCGTCACCATGATTTACCATAACTTCCCTGCTGGATGTTTCTGTCTTTTCATCTCTAAGGGCTTTTTTCAGTTATTCCACAACCCCCTTTCCGAGATGCCGGGGGCGCTTTCCCAACACCTGCCCATATGGTAGTTCTTGAACCCCCTCCGGCCCGGGACATTCGGAATTCTTCAACGATTCATTCCGTTTCGGATCTAAAGTTTTTTTTCCGCAGGGGATTGTCTTCGTCAGCCGTGGGGGTTTGGTTTTTGACTATTCTGAGTGGATCTTCCTGCAATTGGACTATCCAAACCCCGTTCCCCTTCCCCCCTTCTGGTGCATTGCCCACCGACTGTAAACCTTCATCCGATTTTCACCCCGGACAGACCCCCCTTTCCCAGTAGCAATGGTTTGCGCCGGTGGCGGGAGTTTAGTGATCTCCGATCTCTTCGATTTCATAAGCGGCGAGCGTAGGGCGGGCATGTTTTCACTCGCGACATCCTTAGTTCTTTCCTTCACTTCCGTGGCACGTTCGTCCCCCCCCCCTGGGGGATGGCGCCGGAATCTGTCGGAATGACTGCAGTTCTTCTTTGGGTCATGCGGACTCTCTTCTCTGGTTTTTTTTTGGTCGACCCACGACAGGCTGATCGGGGGCACATTTTAACCCTCTTTCTTGGCCTGGAAAGTTCCCGTGCATGTTTCCTCATTCCTCCAGCAGTATTGCGTGGGTTTTTTTCGGCCAATATTGCGTTTTTTCTCCCCCATGACGTGTCAATTGCGACCCGAGTCTGGGTTTTCCTCCCTGCAGTGAAGCCCGCAACCTCTGCCGTTTGGATATAGATCTTGTTCGATTGTTTTGTCCTTCTTTTGTACCTTTCCTCCCCATAATTGCCCAGTGGCGAGCGGCAGTGCGATTACGGCTGCGGTAGTGCTAGGCGGTTTTCATCCATGCCCGGCCGACTATCCGCTGATCTAGGGTGGTTTTGGTGAAACCCTCCCGGTAATCCAACCCGCCCAGTACGGTTAGACGAATGTTGCCAGAGTGTAGGAAAAAATAGTTTTTACAGGGAAAGAGCCGGCGCGGAGCGTCTGGCTGCGGAGATGCCCTTTGCTCTTGACCAGGATCGCATCTTTATCCGAGTAGCTTCCGCTTTATTTGGTCCAACTCCATTTCGGGAGGATTGGAGCCGGGAATGACCGTGCCCCGCGGTTATTGTCCCCGGCCCTAGAACGAGGACGTTTTGGGTCCTCTCTTTTCTCATCCGTTGTTTTTTTTTTAGTCGATGTCTTTCTTCCCCACCCCCCCCGTTCAGCGGTTTTTCGTGTTTCTAGAGAAAAGTTTTCCTTTCCCTTTGCGGCTATTTCCAAAACCACAAATTCGTTTTCCGCGTAGTAGCGGCCGCGTCTCTTTTTTTCTATTTCCTTGTTCTCTTCCTGCCAGCTTGCTTGCCACCAGTCAGATTTTTTTTCTTCTCAGATTCCCCCCCCCTCCTTTCTCTACAAAATTTTTATGGCCTTACGTCTGATGGGAGGGCGCTTGGCCCCCGCTCCACCGAAATTTCTTCTTCTGGCCATTTCCTTGAGTAACGCTGATACGAAATCGCCGTCCTCTTCCCCCGCCGAACTTAGCCACCGCAAGGGCGTATGGGCTCCGCCACCCGACGTTGCCCCCCCATCCTCCTCTTTTCTCGATAATTTCTTTCGGGCCTTAGTTTTTCCACATGCGAAAAGGGGCGCCCCCTTTCCTTGCACTGTCACCTTGTGTTTCGTCTGCAGCCATGCGCAAGGGCGCTGGTCGTAACCTCTGGACGGCATTATTCGTTCATTCTTTCGGGGTGTAGGACATTTCATCACGGTATGTAAGCCAATATAGTTTTGCTTAGATATGCCGAAGTCCCCTGTTTTGCTAGGCCTCCCCCCAATCGCCAGGCCTCGGGTTTCGGGACCGACCCCTTTCTTCCTACAGTTTGTTTTGCTCAGATTGCGTGCGCTCAAATCCCCCCTTTGGTTCGCTCGTGCGCAGTACTTGCCTCTTGCCCCTGCCAACTGAAAGGGGGTTGACTGTCGCGCTATGTTGACTTGAACAGGCCGCCGCCCTTCCCCCTCTTCCCCCGAGACTTCTGAAATCATATTTCTCGCCGATCCCCCTTAATCCCTCCAGCTCTCGCAATTACCCTCCCCATTTGCTGCGTGGACTTTTGCGAGAGATTCCCTTTCCTTTTTGACAGTCGTGGGGAATGCCGCCAGCCGTGTCCTTCGCTTTTTTTGTATCGGTAGCGGCCCCTTTCTCTCCCTGACTCCTAGCGGCAAAAAAAACTCTCTCCCCCCTCATTACCAATTCTGAAATGCCCCCGCCTCTCCCCCGTCTCTGACGGCACCTCCTTCCCTTTTTGATCTCCGCGTGGCAACGGTGCACGGCGGTGCTCCTTCCTTCTTGGCCTATTCCCCTTTCCTCTATTTTAATTTTTTTGCGGTGTTGGCCGTACTCTCCTATCGTCTCCTTCGCATCTTTTGCAATCCCAGACTCTTTCTCGTTCCTTTGCTTGTGCGGTTTCATCAGGGTACCCGTCGGGGCTTGCGTCTGGAGGCCCCTCCCCCTCTTCTTCCTGGCGGTTTGCGCCCGTTTTTCAGGGGATGGCTCTTTCCTTATATTCTTTTCCGCCAGCTGCATGACGGAACATCCACTCCCCCTTCCACCGAGCCAAGACGCCCCCGGTTGTTGCCCACCGCATCTTTACACAAACCGGCTTTATGTTTCTCGAGGCGTTTTCTCTTGTTTTGGTCAGTATCGTTTCCCCCTGCATAGGACTTCTCCCCCCTTTTCAGGCCCCAGCCCTCCTGTGCCCCCCCTGAACTTAACAGCCTATATTCGTCTTAAGGCTCCTCTCCCCCCCCCCATTCGTGGTTGGCGAGCCACTACCTCCTCCTCCTTCACTTCAACTTTTTCACTTTGGGGACATTTGAATTTAGAAAGGGCCCGTCCTTTTTTTCCTTCCCTCCCTACTCTCTTAGAGATAACCTTTCCCGATCCGAGGATTAAACGGTAATCAGCTTTCTCTCCTCACCTTTTTTCTTCTGGGAACGCATGGTGGCTTTTTTTTTTTTTTTCCCTGGAGTCCTGTTGTCCGCCCCTTTCTGGGCCCCCAGCCAGGGACCATAGAACCCTTAGGGCGATAAACAGCGGTCAATTCCTCAATTAGTCCAAAATACAAGCCTACCCCCCGCCTCCTCCTTCCCTTTTCCAGCCGAATTGTCCTTTTCACCACTGGTAACACCCAGTCTCCACCTTTGGCCGCAACGTAGCCTGACCTTCCAGAAGCCGAGGGCAGTCACCGACCCCACCGCCTCCGCAATTTAGTGTCGCAAACACCCATCATTTCTTTATTCCGGCACGCAGTTCTTGGTCTGCCTCCGAACTTCCTCTCAGTCCCGACAATGGTGTCACTCC
>Ga0179591_1369830_pt1 | contig 10320 bp, 12 predicted proteins | sample CZOMad2_1_08_16f_FD_182891 | JGI IMG/M metagenome (GOLD analysis project Ga0179591, IMG submission 182891) | Vadose zone soil fungal communities from Angelo Coast Range Reserve, California, USA - CZOMad2_1_08_16fungal (PacBio error correction) | ecosystem: Environmental > Terrestrial > Soil >... | reverse complement strand
TGCACTCATCTTCCGTGGCCTTCCCATTTTGACGTCTCCGGTAGAATCTTATTAGAGTCTTTTGTGTACTCCCTTCTTTACTCGATATAAGTGAGCAATATTCGTCTGTGTTTCTCTCCAGCTCCCTGGCTCCTTAGACGTCCCCCTCTTTGAATTTGGGGCGTCTCCCCGTTAAGAATTTTTCGACTTCTCCCTCCCTTCTATGAGCGTCAGATTGGTCCCCTTTCCCACTTCCTCTGGGCTGTCTCCTCCGCCGCTTAGAACATTGCTTAAATCCTTTGTGTTCTTCCCCCCCTCTCTGAGCCTTATTACCAAACTCTTCCTCCCCTTCCTTTGCTTTCATTTTGGGGTTCTACAAATGGAAGGCGTCTCCGATATCGATTCTCTCCCCCCCTTTCCTCTCCAGAATCCTGCACTTGACGTATCCCAGACTGCCCATCTTTGTGCTCGGGTTCTTGTTTCAAGTGATAGTCCTCAGGAACTGCCACCGATCGCACTGAATTGTTGTCCCCTAAATGTCATAATTGCTCTCGTTGCTCCTCCTTCATCTCGCGTTCCCTTCAATAGTCCCCGGCCTTCCTTGTTGGTCGGGACACCGGCCCCATTTCGGGAAGACAGTTACCGGTACCCCCTTCCCCCTTTCCCAGTATTTGTCTTGCACCTGTTCGTCTGATAGAAGAGAGTTTACAGCCCCCTCTTCTGTGTTGTCAAACTAACCCCCCACTTCCCCTCCGGTTTTGCTGAGGGTGGGAAGAGAAGACCCTCCACCTGGAGTCCGAACCCCCCCTCCCCCCACAAACACTTTTGTCCCAGTGTAGCTTTTTCCCACTAATTCTTCTCTGCACCTTTGAGCCCAGGTCCTCGGCGAGCTTGCTCTTAATAGATCATATGTCCCTTCACAGTCCCCCTTCTTCCCGTTACCCCTCCCTGTCTAAAATCTGGAACCCAACTTTCTTTCCGCTTTTACTAGTGACCCCTTCCCAGTGGGTTTGGTCCCTGTCATGGATGAATCTTATTTTTAGTAGGAACTTTAATATCCTTTCGAATGTTCTCTTTTTTCTTCGCCCCTGGAATCCGACTCAATGTATGGTGTCCTGATTCGCGACCCCATCCGCGTAACAAGGGAACTAAAGCTCTTCTCCCCCTACTCCCCCTTTGAGCTCATCCCCTTTTGCCCCACTCCAGCGCTCTCGTCAACCCTTAATCATGTCGGTTTCTGAACAGATACACCTTCTTTTTCCTCCTGGTCATTTTGTGGCAGGTTTTTTTTCCCTGCATCCACCAAAGATTCTTCCCCCTGTCTTCCCCCACTGGTGTGAAGCTCCATGAAACGAACTTCCCTATTCGGGATGAGATGTCTACTTGCCCTTCCCCCTCTCTCTGACAAACCATCCCAATGGATTTAATTATTCCAGATTTGCCTTGTTCCCTTATGTCGACGGACTTCCGGGATTAGTAGGCCGTCCCTCCTTACGGCATCCTCGTCGGCCACCCCCCTTTTATTTTACGAACAGTTCTTCTGGCCAAATTTCGTCATGCAAAGGCGACCCTCTTCTTTTCGTCTTTGAATCGACTGGAACTCTTAGCAGTTACCAGCAAGCTTTTTCAGTTTCTATGATTAATATGTTCGAAATGGAGGGTACGTCCCCCCTAACTATGACTTGAAAAAGTTTTGGGAGTTTCGATTACGGCCTTCGTCCCCCTGTTAAGTTCAATTAGAAAATACTCCTATCAGGGCCCCCCCCCTTTCGTTGGACTCCACCGTCCCCGACTTGGAGCTATTCTAGCAATTCTTTTTAGTCCTCTCCCCTTCCCTCCACAATGCCTTTTCTAGACTTACGGTGCCGGCTCGCACATGAGACTCGATAATTCCCTTCCCCTAGCTCATACGGGGCGTTCCTACCCCACCCCGGCACTCTTGCTTCCACTGTAAGAGGTTTACGTCATATATCTTCTCCACACAAAGCTAGACGCCTGGTCTTCGAGCATCCGCTAGGAACGGCTGCCACACCCCGCCCTACTACTTTGGGTCTCTTTCTTTTTTTTTACTAGTCTGATCCCAGAGAAGCGACCGACGGCCTATTTTCTTCCTACTTGGGTTGCCTTCTTCCTCCGAGGTCCTCAAATTTTGATGTAGGACGTGGAGGGGGCCCCCCCTCGCACTTTGCTTGTGATGCCTGTCTTGTCCGCTCTCAGACCCGGTTACCTCAACTTACCCCACCCCCCCTCCCCCCCTGGTCCAATTATGACCCACCAACTTTTTTCTTCTGCTCCTACCCTTTCTTCATGCGTCCCTCCTGGTTTTTCGCCGAGAAAGACCGTCAATGCTCTTCTCTCCATCCTTATCGCTTCTTTTCTGCAAATAACCAATTCTTGTTGATAAGATCCGTCCTTCCCCCCCTATCCCTCTTTCCCCTTTAACTGGTGCATGCCTGGTTTCCCATTTAGTCCCCGTACCCCCGCCCTCAGGTGTTATCTACCAATAAGTAGTCATTTCCGACGTCTCCTCCTCTCCTTCATCCCGCTGTCGGTTGCCGAGGTGTTATGTAATAACTTCCTTTGGATTTTCCTGTTCTTCCCTGAACCTGGTCGATGGCGATGACCGCCTCCCTTTTTCCGCTGTCCCGATAGTGGCGCGACCTAAATGCTCGCATCGTCTCAAAACATTGTGTTAGTTGGAAGTACGTTATTCTCATTCCTCCCCTATCTTTAGTAGCGGAAAGACCTGCCATTGGAGCTGGCTTCGGAGAATATGGCACACAGACATGTGTTCCCCCTCCCGCATCCTCTACCCGCTTGTAACCTCTTCCCCAGTAAGCTTCTATTCTAGACCCACCATGGACCAGACTCCAATGTCTCCTTTGCATCCTACATCGTCTTGCCCCCGTCTCCTTCTCCCTGTATCTCGCCTTAACCTACTCTCTCCATTGCTTTCTCTTCCCTTTTTTTTGCTCTCCAACCGGGTCTTCCCCTTCCGCTCTCCAGTTTGGCTATGATTTTTGAAGGTCCCAGAATGTGGTCTCTCCCCCTCTTCCTGCTGAATTTCGTTTTTGTGTATGCTCCCCCCATTCCGAGATGTCCCATTCACGCTTGACGTTGGACTCCAGATTCCAAAATTTTTTCTTCCTCAATTCAGCCCCTGCCGTTAACTTTCATTTTTTCGGTAGGTTCTTCTTTTAGGACTAACTCCACGCCTGCAGCCCCCCCTTTCCTGTCGGGTATATGGAAAAATATAACTTACCTGTGAAGGTCCTCATGCGCGTCCCAGCCTCGACATATGCCTAACTGACCTACTCTACATGGGTTTCGAGAGTTCGGGCTTTCTAGGCTTCTTCTATTAATATCTCCCTCTGCGTTCAAGAATTTTCCCCCCTCGTCGAATACTGAGATGGATGGGCCGTACACGCCTCCTCATCTCGTTCATCTAACGACATCCATGTTCCCCCATGTAATGCTGACGGGGTTGAGTAGGGGAACGGAAGCATTCATTTAAGACGGTTCTAAGCCAGGGATTTGATTGGGGTAATTTTCTCGCTGCTGGTTCCGATTTCTCGATCTTCATCTCTCTCTGAAGAGTACTGCGTAGGTCTTCCCCTCTCCAAGTGTAGTCAGCGAACTAGAAATTATACTTCCAGTCAGTTGTTCGTTTCTGCTCCCGAGGCTCTCTGCCGATCGAGGAGATGCGTCTACTTCTGTAGTCGCGGTTTCGTTCCTTCCACTCCCTAGTCTACCCCTTCGGAATTCCTGGGCGTCCCGTTCCCTCCTCGTTTCTAACCCCCTGCTAGGCTTTTTTCCGCCCCAGGTTTTTTTTTTTCCATCATTTCTGAATGGTATATCTTAATCCCCTCCCCTCTTTTTTTTTTTCTATTGGATAATTCCACCTTCTGATTTGTTTTAAAAACCCTCATCAAGAGAAAGCGGTGTTTCTTTATCCGATTTCCCTACCTTCGCCGCACTGGCCGAGTTCTTCTGCCCTCCCCATGTTAGGCACACGATGTCTAGTCCTTCCTTTCGTTCTGAAGTTGGCTCAACCTTTTCATGATTCATTTTGCATTCGGTTTTCGAGGCATTAGATGGCATCTAATTAGCATATGACCGAGCTCCTGATGATTTCGACCGTAAACCCGCAGCTTAGATGTTTAGTCAAAAAACTATTTGCCACGCTCTGGAGCCTTAACGCTTCCATCCCTTTCTCCGTGAATCTTTTTTTCCTTTTGTCCTCCCAAACTTACTAGCGGAAATTGTAGTTCTCCTCTTTCCTCCCCCTCGATTAACAGGACGCGTGGACCCTCTCTTGCCTCCGCTCCCCTAGCGGAAGGCAGCCCCCTCCTTAGTTCTGTACCCCCGCTGCCCTAACCTTATCCTGCGGCCCGCCCCCCTGAGCGAAAAACATGTTATAAATGTGTCTTGACGGTTGTTTGATTTGATTATTGTCTCATGTTCCCTTCACGCCTGACTTCTTGGGAGTTCCCTTATCCCCTACCTTGCTTTTCTTTCTCTTCTAAGGTCAGCCCCTCTTCGAACTTCCTCTCGCTCGCGCATTTCTGAAAACATCCTTTACCTTTTCACCCGTACCCTTCTTATGGCTCCTTCTTCTCGTGGTTTCCCCTGATCCAAACCTTCCAACCCTGCTGCCGCCAGAATAGTTGATCATGACGTCCCTACAGCACCCCCTCCCCCTTCCCCCCCCATGGACCGGCCTACGATGATCGATTTTGAACCCCCAATTCCTGTGATTAGAAAAAGGGGAAGGTTCCTGTCTTATCTTTTCTTTCTTAATTCTCCTGCTCTTTTTTCCTTAATTTGAAGACCCTCATGCGCTCCCCCACATTACTTTGGACAGTTCTGTAGGCTTGCCCCTTTTTCTAACCCCCCCTATGCTTACTTCTCACCTCGTTCACCCAAAGTCTCGCGTCCTTTCGTTTTATGCCGCAACATTGGGTCTTTTTGCCCCTTATTCCCCTCCTCCAGCTTTTCCCCATCCGTATTTCCATAAGATGCAGGTTTCGGTTGCGCCCTAATACCTCATTATCACGGAGAATGCTTCCCCATGCTTTCGACTATCTCAGAAGCTTAGTGTTCTGCTGCAAACAAGAGATTTACTTTATAGGTAGAGGAATATTCCAAGAACACCCCTCCCTCTATTCCGTTTCTTCTCACGTGCCCCAACACACCGACTCCGCGGGCCATCCGTTTTCTCACACTGAAAGACGGTGCTAGTAGAGGATAATCTTCTTCCATTTCTCCTCCTAGTTTTCGGAGCCCCCCCTCTTTTCCCTTGCCCTCGATCCCGGTCTTTGGATCAAGCCATAAACCCCCAATTCCATGTCCCTTTATTCTTTTCCCCCCCCGAGGCCCCCCGTCGCTTTTATACATCGCCTCGATTGGCAGCGTAATAGAGCGTCTCCCCCGCCCCCCAAGTAACGTCTTCTTCTCGTCCCCCTCCACTAAAGACTCCTTTTTTTTTTTTTTTTTATTACCCCTCCTTGTCTAAACAGGGTCAGATAGTCCTTTGTCTTGGTTTTTTTTTCTCCTCTACTTATTCCGCCTTGCGGAGGTTTCCCTGGGTCTTCTTTAAGTCCCCCTCGACGAATTTCCATATAGAGCGACAGGAACCTTCCAATTTTCCCTTTCGCTTGTTGGAACACCCCCACTCCCCCCCCCTCTTAATTTTTTCTCCCTCATGCACGACAGGTAGGAAGTCTTTTCGGCGCTCTCTCATTCTTATCTTCTCAGTCAGACAGGCTTAACCCCTCTGCGATAGCTCTTCCTTTTTTGGAACTCCCCTCCCTCGCGGATGACTAAGAGCAGAATTACGAGCTGTTTGGATCAGAAGAGGAACCAACTCTTTCAATTTTTTTATTTTTTGGTTGCCCCCCTGCGTCACCCTCGATACGAAGAAATTAGAGAGCTTCCTTCTCTTCCTAGTTCGTCCTAATCCGGTCAGGCCCGCTGCGAGTAGCTCACCTTGTTTGCCAGTAGAGCCCAGCCCCTATCTTTCTGACTCTCCGTCCAGTCCGTCGACGGGCTTGCGCTGGCCATGTGTCCTAGCGCTCGGTCTTGGAAGAGGGCTGACCCTATTTCTAGCCCCCGGTTTTTTTCAGCCAGGCGTGCTGAGTGCCAGGAGTCCGATCCAGCTCAGATCGCCCCCCCTTGCCGGCGGTTTGTCCTGAGCTGGTTCCCGTTGTTATCCGGCTCAAGACGGAACGACCCCTTCGTCTATTTGACCAATTACCTTCTCTTCTGGTCCCTCGAACTTCCACATCCCCCCCCTTTTGTATTGGAAAGCCGTCATCGTTTGTTCCCTCAAATGATCTCCCGGTTTTTGATGACTAGTAGAACAGGGACAATGCCATCTTCCTTCTTTTTTTCCCCCTTCTGGTTCCCCCTTTTGTTTTTATGTGTGTGAATTCTTCTCACGCGCCGGCGTTTCACCCAAAAGCGCGAGACTGGTCAGAGATCTTCCTCCCGTCTTGACCCACCCCTGTCTCCTAATCGTGTTGACTGTCGGTTTGACCGAGTTGTCATTCCCTTCCTTTTTTTCCCCAACGTATATTGCAGTCATAAGAAATTCGACTTTTTCTTCCCATGTCTCTTATTGAGAAGTCCCCGGGTCACCTTTTCTTGCGAGCCCATTCGCTACCCTTTCTTTTCGCGATGGTCGAGAGGCAAACCATCCTGATGCTCCCTCGCCACTTCCTTTTTCATCACACAAGTAAATTCAGACTTGATGAGGCGCAAGTCTAATTCGAGTATAGCAGCCTTTCATCACTGACCTGTGTTACCAAAAATCCAGACTTGGACTATGATCTGCCTGACCATCTCCATTCTCCTCTGTGGGGCCACTAAAGTTCCCCACCGCCCGGCGACCGGCTCCCCCGACCACCCGTTAGCGCGGAAACACGAACCCCACTCCGTCCTACACCACCAGGCTCCACAAGATATGGCTGAAGAAACCATCAACCCTCTCTCCCAACAAAACCACTCTCACATCACCTTTCCCCCGCACCCCCCCCCACTCCCACATTCACACCCATTCATACTCCCCACCCCACCCCCCCTTACCCCCCCCCCCCCCCCCCCACTGCCCACAACACCAAACCCCGCACACAATTCCCACACCCCCCCAACATCTCCCACTCTCCAACCCCCGACTCCACACACCCCGCTCACCCCACCACCAACAGTCCACTCCTCCCCCCCTCATGACCGCCCTCCCTCACACCCAACCACCTCCCTCTTCCCACCCTCTCCCCTCACCCACCCCATACCACCCACCCCCTCCCCCCCCAACACCCTACCCAGCCCACCCCCCTCCTCCACCCGCTCCCGCCCAACCTCACTCCAATTAATCACCCCCTACCAATACAGGCCCCCTACTCAGCAAACCCCCACTCGCCCTACACCCCCCCCCCGCCCCCCCCCCCTTACCCCCTGCACCACTGCGAGCCACATCCCCACCCCATCCCCCCCCCCCCTCCCTCTCCAATCACCCCCATCCCCTTAGTCCCACCCCCAACCCCCTCCACCAGCCCTCCCCCAACCACCCCCCCCCCTCTCCAAACCCCCACCCACGCACCCCCGTTCACCCAACCCAACCCCCCCCCTCACCCCCCCCCCCCCCACCGATCCCCCACATTTCCATCAACATCACCACCCCCCACATTCCATCACCACCTGCTCCCCTATCAACGCCCCCCCTGTACTCCTCCTCCTTTCCCTCGCCGTCCTCACTAACCCCGCCACCCCCACCTTCACACCCCCCCCACCCCCTCGCTCCCCCCCCCCCCCCCCCACACGCCACACCTCTCACATCCACCCCCCCCCTCCCTACCCCCCAACTGCTCCACATACCTCTTCTCCCGGACCATCCCCCCCACCAACCCCTCCACCCCACCCCCCCCCACCACACCCTCTCTATACCCATCCCAAAGCCACTATCCGCTGCACCTCCCCCCCCTCCCCACCCACCTCCCTTCAACTACCCCACCGCCCCCTCCGCCCCTTTAACCACCCCTCCCCCCTCCTGCTCTCCCACCATATTCCTCCCCACCCCCCCACCATGTCCCCCCTGCTCTTTCGACACCCCCTCCCGCCCTCTCGTCCCCCCCCCCGCCTCTCCCTCCCACCCCCTATCGACACCGCACCGCCCCACATTCCTGCCACCACCCCCACACCCCCACCTGTAACCTCATCCCAATCCCTCACCCCTACCCGTACACCACCCCCCCCCCCCACTCCCTCCTTCCCCCCTCCCTCTCTCGACCACCCCACCTTCCCTCAAACCACATCCGACCTGCCCATCCCCTCGGCCCCCACCCCCCCTTCGCACACTTTTCGCGCCGGATTCCTATCCCTTCAAAGGTCGCGCCACTGGTCACCTTTTTGCCAGGTGTTTTACCCCAGGTGTTTGGTGAGTTCTGGACGCCTACACCCCCACCGCCCCCCCCCGGTCCCACTCGTTGGTGCCCTTCTGCTTAGTGACGCCCCAAAATACCATTTTACCGTAGCGCTAGGTATCCTCAAGTTTTCCCCTCAGGACTCTCGTATGGGAAGGTAGCTAAATCTGTACAGTCAGTTCCTTTTTTACACTCTGCCTTGTTGACTCTGACCCCCCAAACGATCAGATACCACTACTAGTCCCCACCAGGCTGCTTATCTTCTCGACCCAACATAAGATTTAGGCCGTCAATGACATGATTCACTACTCTAGACCCACGAAGAAGTTTCGTCCCCACCAAATCCGCTGGTCTCTCACGCCCCAAGAGACCCTCAAGTTATTTAATCTTACGCCGACCCCCGTCCCTATCTACTCCGGCCCGTAGGCTCTTTCTCAACCCCAACCTGCATGCTCACGGAGATCTTCTTCCACCCCCCCTTTCGGAAGAGAGTCCTTCTCCCTCTTCTCGCCAGGTTTACTCCACGTTGATTGGAATTACTTCTCCTCTTCTTCTCACTTCTTTTTTACTACTTGTCGATCCCTTTTCCAAGCTTACCCAAAACGATGATACTTTCCATCTCTCACTGAGGTTTTTCACCTGTTACTACATTCTGGCACCCAACAGAGGGGCCTATCAGAGGCCCTCCCCCTGCCTCTATCTTTGTCCTTCCACTTCCCTAAGTGCTTCGCGTCCTACACCCGTATGTTTTTTCAGTAACAAGATACGAAGCACTTTCTTTCTGACCTCTTCAGGACCCACTTTGATGCGCTACCAGCCCACACGCTGATGTTTAAACCTTGGGGAAGCAGTTAGCGATGGCACCTAATTCCAGGCTCTTCCTTTTCGTCTCTTTATCTCCCAACGACGACAGAAAGAATCTATAGGTCCTTCCCGTTTTTCCGTTGTTCCCTTCCCCCCCTTAAGAAAACCGAGTTCCTTCTGAATGTAAGTCCAACCCCCCTTCCTTCTGGGGCTGGGGACACTACCCCCTCCTCTCCCTCTTCCACATTTTTTCAACCTTCTTTCCCGAGAGGCAGGCGATACCCTCCCCCCTCTATAATCTCCTTGACCCATCCGTCGTATGATATCTTTCATCTCCCTTTTTTTGCGCCACCAGGCTCCTCTTCCACCTTTTCTTCTCTCCGCCGAAAAAGTCACCCCCCGTCGAAGAAGTTAGACCATCGTTTTTTTTCTTGGTAGCGTCCTGGAATTGGAGTCCCTCGCTCCCACCTGAAAGTCCGGGTTGTCCTTTTTTACCTTTACAGCGAAAGGACCATATCATTCTACCCCAATTGCCCGCACGCTTCTCGCGGAGCATCACCCTCTCAGCCCCGAACGGGGATGGTTTCGCCTTCATTCTTTTTCCCTCCCTTTGTCTTCCCTGTGTCCATTGTCCCCTTTATCGTCCTTTGCTGAAAAGAAGGCGCCTCATCCCCCACCTCCACGAAACCCCCCAATCTATATATTCCCTTTCTTCTACACCAATCCTTGCCCTTGATCCAACGGACGAAGATTAAAGGAGTGTAGTTGTCTCTTTACACCGTTGTTTTCCCACTTTTAATTGTTTCCCCCCTGCGCGGTTTTTCTCCCCCCACTCTTTGGTGAGTAGAAACCATGTCGAGTTATGCCCTCATCCTATCTTCCTCACTCTCCACCAGGTTTTCAGAGGAGGCAGCCCCTCTTTACCTTATCCCCCCTTACCTCCCGTCGTCGGTTCCATTTGCTTTTCCCCCCCTCCTTTTCAATGCTAAACTAGGTTTACATGACAGAAAGATCCACCTTCTGACCTCGAGGCAACCTCCGCTGTTTCCCCGTATTACCTCTTCGGCGTTGTCTTCGGTCTGGATGAGATGTGCAGGTGAAGACCCCACCTTTCCCT
>Ga0179591_1345897_pt1 | contig 10321 bp, 9 predicted proteins | sample CZOMad2_1_08_16f_FD_182891 | JGI IMG/M metagenome (GOLD analysis project Ga0179591, IMG submission 182891) | Vadose zone soil fungal communities from Angelo Coast Range Reserve, California, USA - CZOMad2_1_08_16fungal (PacBio error correction) | ecosystem: Environmental > Terrestrial > Soil >... | reverse complement strand
ACGACTTCGGTAGAGTAGTTTTAAATCAACTATAGGTCTCTACGAAGCATAGTCCCTTATTAAGTGGTTGCAAGGGACCCTCGTATTTGAGCTTGGTAAACTTTCTTGTTTCTGTCTGCTCTTCCGTGAAGGCGATGATTTTCCCGAATTTTAGTGTGAGGTCATCTCCGAGTTACAGTTCCATCCTCGTACTCTTGCCCTACGCAAATGCTAAGTCTCTCTCGGTTGCTACCTAATCCGTTGATTTCCATGCGCATCCAAGATTTTTCCTCCACACTTTCCACTACGCTGCGAGCACCACATCGGAGTGCATCTTCTTCATTCGGCATTACTTCAATGAGTCTTTTTTATGGTTTGGCCCGCGATTCGGTAGCTCGCTTCTCTTTTTACTTTAGGAACCCCCCAAAGCTTACGCTGTTCTCCCCCATTGAACTCAGACAAAAAGTTGACCCGGCAATGATGGTCCCCACCCCCTCTCAACCCGAAGCTAGTAGCTAGACTAGTCGTCGATAGGAGGCTTTCCTCGGTTGAAACCCTCCCCAGGGAGGACTATAAGCTCTTATGGGGAAGGTTCCAGCGACGAAAGATCCCCCTAAGGAAAAGATTTATACCCTCACTTCACCCTAACAAGGAGAGACATCCCATGAGTCCCGCTGTGGTTTCAGATACTTGAATCTCCGTGCCATCGATTCTAAGATGATTGTGGCCTTATTTTTTTCTGGACTTTTTCGAGAGACCTGACCCATTTTGAAAGGATCGTTTTCTTGTCCACGTAAGATGCATCACGTCTTTACTTCCCCTGATAGTTAATACTTCCAAGTCGAGAAACAACTCCTACGAATCATTGTTGACCTCTCTCCACGTATCCCGCAGTCGCGTTATTTTGATATACTAGAACCCTTCGCTCGTCATTTCCAGACCGGTCCTCTCGCCCCGACCCCAGGCAAACTTCCTGCGGAGGATTTCCCATTACCTTTTCCGACATATTACGGAAGTGCTCCGATTCCCTCCTTTCATCCTTTCCACGACCCAGTTTCTTCCCTCTCCGCTCAATTAGCCTCTGTGTTACCAAACGTTTTTCTTTTGGCAGGAAGATGCCTATCCGATCCCAACCTTTTTTTTTTTTTTTTCTTCGAACCCCCCAGCATGTTGGAGCCGCCTGGACCGCTCAGCGCCGCCGCCGAGGAATACTCTGCTATCCTATTGCGCCTAAATGAATGTTTGCTCTTGTTCATCGTCCGGTCTCTTTATCCGATGATTTTCACGACACTTCTTTTTGAGCTTGCATTCCGCACTGTAATAGCCGGCTTTCCAAATTCCCTTTTCCTCTCTGCTCCTGCATTCCCCCCTCCGAATAAACAGCTCTTTACGAATCTTTGTGCGGCACTATTTGTTTTTCCTGTTCCTCCACTGTCAATTGAAGGTAAGTGAACCCAGACTTCCCTCGAAGACAGATCGCCTTCCTTTTTACTCATGCCCATAATCGTTACGCTCAAGAGCAGTCTAGTGTTCTAAACAAAAAAAACCACCTTCTCATGACGCATCAATGGTCTCCGACAGGAGCCGAGACCTCTCTCTCTGGTCTCAACCGCGGTTTTTGTGTTTTTTGATTTTTATTTAGTTCGTCGCACCTCCAGAGTCGAGCTTCGACGTGAGACCAGTTCTAGTACCTCCTATGACGCTTTTCCTCTGCGAGGATCAGGTCTAAATAGTCCCGCTCATTTTGCCTTCCTTGACAGCCATTCTAGGAGGAACGGTAGTCCGGCAACCAGAAATCTCAGCCCCCGCGAAAAAGAATCCCCCTTGGGTTTTCTTATTTCATTCTCAGTCAGGCGATGTGAAATCGTCCCTTTTTTTGTGAACCGCGCTTAGGAGTGTCATATACATTAGTCTGAGTTGTTTTAAAATCCCCGAAGCCGACTAGACATCATCACCCGTCGATTCCCCCTTCCAGAAAGAGAAATCTGTAGTGGACCTCACTCTGATGATTTGGCCGCCGGAGGATTAAACGGAAAACTCGAGTTACCGCCGGTTTCTCTTTTTTTGATGGCTAGGCATTTTGCGTGAACAAGATAAACTTTTTTTCTACCCACATCTTAGGAAGCAGTGAATCTCGCCCTTTTCCCCCCTTTGTTCTTTCCCGTGGGATGGGATCTCTCGGTCCTCTGTACTTTCTTCTGATCGTCAACTACTGTCATTATCCCGGTGATAAGTACTACGTCCTTTCAAATTTGCGCTTCGTATCTCCGAATGAGCTGTTTGGAGCTTCCTGCGATAGCTTTACATCGATGGAACAAGACCTCTAGTCCGTCTGGCTTCTCCAGATTTTTTGTGCCCCCAAGTGAGCTAGTACCTGGACTCAATCGCCCCTGTTTCAACGAGGATGTTTTGTATGTATCCACCGAATACAGTTTGAACTCCCGAATTTCAAGGTTATCTTTAGAGACGTCAAGAAAGAGGAGCGAGCAACGTTGCGCTGCTAGCGTTTCGTGAGAAGGCTATGCAGTCCGTACCGTCGCACGATCTTGATGCATTTTCGTGTTCTTGATTCCTGTGCCGTAGTCCGTACTACTTATTCACTTGTCACGTCCTATAGACGAGTTACGTTCCAACCCCCCCGCTATTTGTTCCTCAGACCCGCTCACCGAACGTGTCCTTTTTCTTCCGCAATGCTTCCGGTTGCCTTTTTTATTTTACCTTTCCGAAATGGTAGCCCCTCCGTACCCCTCCTTTTTTGTGGTTTTGCTTGCAACTTGCCGACCCAATATAGCTTACAGGAAGATCCTTCCCCCACCCCAGACCGCACCCAGCATCACTCGAGAATGTAAAGACTATCTGACTTCATAGGTGGAAAACTTCATTTTCGCTGATCCGAGCTTCTGCACTAGATTTGCCCTAGAGTGCTCTCTCCTACCGATCCGTAGAGCCCTATGGCCGACACCCCCTAATCCTCGAGCTGTAGTAGTAAGTTGTTAATGGCCTTCAACGCAGGCTGACTGCTGATTGTATTACTGCACCTTATGCCCTGTCTTTCCACTCTCATCCCGCTGGACGCCAAGAAGAGTTTCACGATCGAATACACCAGAATTTCGACCGATCTAATAACTTTAAAGCTGCAACCTATTAGCGATCTCGTTATTTCGCTGCTTCGACGCATCCATTTCTTATCTTGGCATTTGCGCGAGTACCTCACTTTTCCATTTTAAATACTACCTTTGTGGTTGTTCTGGATCATTTCTTTCCAACGCCCCGATCAGTCTAGAGGCCTGTCCACGACGCCGGTACCGTGGTTTCTTCAACGCCGCATGTCGCAGAGCCTAAGGGTGTATTGGCACTTTTTTCCCCGATGATTGATTTCTCCCAATTATGTGATTTTTCTTTTCGTAACGTGATTCGCCTCTTAGTCACTTTTCCCCTCTTTGTAGATTCACCTTGCGTGCTTTAGAATAGAGACAGGCATGTATGGGGACGTCCCCGACCCTCCGTCAATTTTTTCTTCGTGTTTACAGCTTGGATCCGCCTTCTCCGAAGCGCCAATCACGCGCCCCCTCTAGTAAAGGGGCGCCCTGTTCTCTCAATAGTTTCCCCCTCCCCTTGTGCCCCGTGGCCCTCATGAATTTACCCCTTTTTCATCGGGCGGATTTTTTACTCAGAGTGATCAGTTTCGATTTACCCCTGTCAACTTTCGGAGCCACCCACACCCAACGTCAGGATCGGATATATGAAAATTTATGCGTGGCTGACCACTCTGTGCAAACGAGCCCCCTCCATGCCTCTCGCCCGCAAGTCACTCATGAAAACACCGTGAGCCCCTTCGAGAGAAGTTACTGCTCTCGCAAGAGGCACCTTAGAGGTAGGGAGTCCCGGGACCACCCCCAGGGGGGGGAATCACAGGTCGAGCATCCATACCCTCACCCGACGGGGTCTGCTTACCAGGAGCTCCCACGTCCACTTATCCCCCCCACCTGAGATCCGTCCCAAGAAAACTCGGGAAAGCACGGAAACACAACATCCCAACCAGGATTTCCAGATAGCAAAATGTCCCGGTCAGGATTTAGCGCGTGTGCTTAGAGCCGCCACTTTGACCCATAGAACACTCAGAACGCCCACTAGCCGCCCCCGCGTGACCCCCCACGACCTTATCGGGGCCTTTTTTTAGACTACGGAGCCCGCCCACGTTGGTCCCTACCACTCTCACAAGCTGACATAGTAAAACCACCACTTGAAGTCCGCCACAGGCTCTAGGATACCCACTACAAAATACACCTTCTCAAGCACTAATTCTGACGAGGTCCCCAAGGCAACAGAGCAGTCAGCGAATTCAACCCGCCCCCCTCGTTTGCCCCCCAGATATTTTCTCCCCCCAGGAGATACCCCAAAGTAGCGACCGCACAGAGGCCCTCGGCCGGCACAAACGAGACTCCCAAAAAGTAACGTTACCCCCCCCACCACCTCCTTCACCGAACCTTGGGTAAGACGAAGTTTCAGTAATTTCTCACCTTTAGACCCAACAATTACGACTAGGGCTAAAAGCCAGCTGTTGCCCTGAAACTGAGAGACAGGAGTCTCGAAAATTCTTATATTTTAGAACTTTACAGTCGCCTAAACTCCGGATTCTCAGTAAGCTCCCCAGAATGCCTGACGCTATTACCGAGCGATCCCCCCGTCCCTCCCTATCACTTAACCCCGGGGTTTCCCCGCGGCTGCTATCCCCCCACAAATGTGTCTTCCGTCAGATTTTGCTTCGCCCACACGTTTTGGACTTCTGAGCGCCCCGCTTGTTTTTCCCTGAGCCGGCCTTTACTTTCCTACCGCTTTTAGGCTTTTTGACGTCGCGTCCGCCACTCCCCGGACTTAACAACGTCTACTTCATCATATTACTTCGATCCCCTGATCCCGTGAAGGTCTTGATTTCTTGGTCCCTCGTCTTGTCTGTTTCTCTTCCGCTTTTATGATTCCCTCTTCCCCCACCCGAGTTATTTTCGGGTGTCCTTTTACGGCCCTTGAAAATCCCAGCTCTTACCAAGGACGCTTTTCCTCTCTGCTCTGCTCGACTTTTTTGAACACGGCCGGAAGAACCCGTTTCGGGAGAGGCACTGAGCGTTCGTGAAATAGTCTTTTTTGTGCATCCAGGCGGGCCACCGTGACGGCGCCTCTCCTCCTTGAAACGTCTAGAATTGAGATAGAGAGTTTTCCCTGCGCTACTTTTTCCCTGCTTCAATCCTCCCTGCGCTATGCCGTTCTACGTCTGCCTCTTGCCGGGTCTTCTACCAGGGCGATGCTCTCTCTTCCTCCCTATTGTTTTTTTTCTAGATATTTTGTTCCTGTCTCCCGCCCGGCCCGCGTCGATAGACTTTCCGAAAGATCCGAGATTCCCCCGCTGAGATTGATTTTTTATTCGCGTTTTTAGCTTTATCACTCCAGATCAGAGTCGTCTGCTAAGGAGGGCCACCTGAGACAATTCGTAAATTACACCCCGTTCTACCTTTTGAAACCTCCCCAGATCGTGCCCTTTCGTTGAGAGACACCCGTCGGGGAGTTCTTTTTTACTGAAAGGCTTGCGATGTAACGCTTCATGGTCTGATCTTGCTGATTTCGGGGCGCCGTAACCAATCTGCCACTATGTTTCTCTTTGTTAACAAATTATTAGCCACGCCCTGATCAACCCCTCCTGACCTGCCATCCCAGAAATAGATATTCAGAGCTTTAGTCCTCAATGTTCTCCTCTTAATCCCTTACTTTGTGGGACCCTGCCTCTTCTTACGACCCCCACTTTATGCGCCGCTTTTGCTCGGTTAAGGAGAGCCGCGTTTCGGTCATGAGGCTTGTCCCCTCCCTAGATTCCCTTGGTTTAGCAAAACACTCGTCCCTTCAGTCAAGTTTTTTCCTTCTCGCGTAAGAACATTGTATCCGTGAGATGGATGCGACTTTCCTTTAGCGAATTTCCTCTCCCCCCGGTTGTTCCCCCGACCTTAGCGATCTTTGTCGAATCCTGTTCCCGTCCTTTTACTCCGGGCCTGTCCCCCTGGCGCTTGGTTCTCGGTTCTCGAATTTGTTCGGTAGAACTGTCCGGACTGCGGCCTTTTAGCCTTTGGTGAATCAGTTCAGAGTTCGGCGGATTTTGTCGAGTGTCCAGTCGTTCCGACTTTTCTGTTTCTTACATTTTCCGGTAAGCCGAAACAGCACCGCTCTTAACTTTTTCTTCTCCGGAGACGCCTACAGACCGAGCCGTCGAACCCCCAAGATCTGTCCGCGCAGCTGCTCCTCCGGCTCTACCCGTAATAGCCCAAGACTCCCGACACTTAGAGATCGTATCAGGTGCTTGCTTAAACGTTCCTTAGGCGCTTCGCGTAATACAGCAACGTACAAACTTCGAGGTCCCCTCCCTGGTACTTCACCCCCTCCTCCAGTCAGATCTATTACTCCCCTTATTTTTCCGCCTGCCCTTGTCAGAGGTCGACTCCCCCCCAGCTTTTTTCACCTAGGGTAGACATCCCCCTTTGAGCTCGCAGTTTAACCTTTTTTGTTTGTCCATCCCTCGTTCACTAAGACTCCCCTCGACCAGACTTGCGTCAAAACCCCAGCATTCCCCTGGCAGTCCGGCAAGGCTTCCGATTCGTGTTTGCACCCCGTCCCGCCGATGGCGTCTGACCGTCGCTTCGAGCTGTGTATCCTAGTTCTAGTCCTCAGACGGTGCGATACCCTGATTTCACGCCCCGTCCGACTGTTTTTTTTCCCTCTTCTGTCGTTTAGGGAGGTTGTAACGCGGTCTTCTGTTCTTTTCATATGATTGCACCTCCCCCGCAGTTGACTTCTGTCTCACCAGAGACTTCCGAGCTTTGCTTGCTCCTTTTGCGTCCTCTTCAGTAACCCCCTAAGTTTATAGTATTTACGCATTCAAGTTTAACAGTGTCGTATTCGACGTTGCTGTTTTCGTCTACGGACAGAGGTTTCCGCTCGGTTCCTTTCCCATAGAGACGGAAGCCCGTTTCCCCCGCATGTATTAGATATATTTTATACCTCCTCCTGGTTGTGTGATCTTCGCTCCATTCCTTCTCTTTTTTCGCGGGAAATGTAAAGAATCTGCCGTTATCGTCCGGTTCTCCCAGCGATATAGGGTGCCCTTGCCCCCTAGAGTATCGTGCTGTCTAACCTTATTTATGGTCTTCCTTTTGATAGTAAATAATTCTGGCTTTTTTTCAGGATCGTACTCCCTTTTGAACTTCAATTAATCTCTTTGTCCCACATCATACAGCCCATAGAATTTTCCCTCCCGACAACCCCATGTCGAGTTTCTTGACAGCCCCTCCGCCCGATCCGACGAGCCAGCACTCCCTCTCCACCTCCCTTACATGTTCCTCATATCGGTCTTCCAGGGGGCCAGTCAGGACGTCCCTGGACGTCGTTTCCCTGATAGTCTTTCTTAGGTTCCGCAGATTTTCGCGTTACGCTTTCGGGACAGCTTCCCACCAACCAAAGAATTTGCGCAGTTCTCGCACACTTTCTACCTCGGAAACACGAGGTTTTGCACCCTGAGCGTTGTCCTTCCGCCCCATTTTTTTAGTTAGAGTCTCCCTTCTAATATTAGAGCGATGGCCTTCACGGGGGGTACCCTCACATGGGACCTGCGTTGGTGGGGGCTTTGCGATATGCACTCGCCGGACCAAAGAATTCCAGTAACCTAAGCCCTGATTCCCGGGTATTCCTCTGGGCCTGAATCTCCCTGGAATACAGAGATAGCCCTCTTCTGTGCTTAGCGAAGGATTTATATCCCCGAGATCAGAATCCACTTGAAGGACGGTTAGCTTAGCACAGTAAGTTCACCCCCTGAGATTAACTACCCCAAGGTCTCTCTCGTCGACAACCCTCCCGATTAAATTCCAGGTGTCCCCTATAGTTACGGCCTGCGTTTTCCATCGCGCATGATATCCGACCCAATTCGCTAACGTGCAAGGACTTATTCCCTAGCGTCTCGAACGGGACCTCTGAGCCCACGACGTAGGTTATTGCACACTAATGTTCCCAATCAAGACCGCGAGAGCGGTTCCTCCGAACGCTACCCTTCAGCGAGATTAACTCATCCTAACACATGTAAGGTCCAGACGGAGGCTCCAGGAGCCTGACGATGTGGTTATTTGAAACACTTTGATCTCGTGGCCATCCTTTCCGCTCCGCGCATCCCGCGTTCCTGCTCGTTTCGCGAGTTTTGCGCTCGTCGCTCAGAGACGGTCACAAAGATCTTATTCCTACGTCCCCTTTATGATACTTGCTCGGCAGTTTTGGATTTACGTCTTGGTGGCATAGTATGTCGCCTGTTCTTGCCCCCCGCTGCGATGATGAACTCCTCACTCGACTAATAGGTTTCAGCTTTTTACTTAAAGAGAATCCAGCGATGCCAATAATCGTCCCTCGCCTGCCTTGTCCCTAAATGAAAGGAGAGACGACCTGACCCGGGAGCTTCCCCTTTTTCTTGTTTTTCATAGAGATTCTTCGTGCCGCAATTCGTACCGTTACCGGTCCGCCTGCTTCGCCCGGCGCAGTCCTTTCCGAGTCCTAGACGAGGGTCGACGCTTCATCTGCTACAGCGCAAGTTAGCGCGGGTATGTCTCTGCTCGATAGATGCGAGCGGTGTGGAAAGGCGAATACATCCTTTCTTCTACCTACGTTGTGTGTTGTCTGCTAGTTTAGTATCTTATAGTATGTAGAGCCTTCGCGCGCTCGAAGAGTCTCCCGAATCCGCCTCGCACTCTGTCGTTATCGATTGCAGTTACCCCCGGAGAGCTATCCCGGACATATGACGCCTGCGTCAGTAGTCCCCCCCGTAACGAAGAGGTCGGGAACGAGGAAAGAAGCACCAGAGCTGGTATTAGCTTGTTAAACTCAGACTACTTGCAGGATACCAGGTCTAGTGTAGTATAGGTCCCCTTTCTTATTTCCTGAGATTTCTTGGAAATTCAATTGTGGTGCTGTCTCGTATGTATTCTTGCGTGCCTTTTTACCCCTAGAACGAATCTCTGTTTTGAACACCCTCGCCCTCGACGGAGCCAAATAGACCCGCCCTCGTACCTTCTCCAAGCGAATTCCTGAATGTATGATCCTCCGGTGCTCAGTCATATGAGTTTTTTCCCCCCTTAGTTTCGTCTGCGAACGCCGTTTCTGCCCAGTAGGCCCCGCTGGTATACTTTGATTCGCGGCTCGTGTTTATTCCGATCCCAACCCCTGGTGGTCCAGTTAACACCACATTTTTGACCCCAGATTTTTTCTACGTCCCTCAGCCGGCCACTTTTTAGTTTTGACTCGTTTTCTCGGATTCTCTTTAGGTCTCGTTAGAGACACTGAGGTCCTCTTTCTGGCCCAGAGTACCGCACTTGTGAATCTTCCCGTTGTAGACTCAGAGCATGTAGGTCCCTCCCGGGCCTTGTTTGTTTCCCTGTATTTCTACTGTTTCCGTCTCCTCTGAGAGTATGGTTCCCCTCGGCATGTTGAGAATTTTCGAGTTTTCCAAACTCCGGTTGAGTTGCGTGCGTGTTGTAGCGTTCAAGTGTACCCCTCCTTTTTCTTACTTCGTTGCTTTCCCTTTGTAAGGATCTCCTACGAAGCTCCTTCAAGTTGTTTTTCTGTCGTTAAGCCTTCCCGTGCTACAGCATCTGATTTCCCCCGATAGATGATGATCTCCCCGTCATAGAAAACAGCGACTTCTGTCCGCTTTCGTTACGTGAGACCTCGTTGAATCTTCGTCGTGTATCTTTCCTAGAGAAAAGTACACCCCTGCGCAAGGCCGCGTGTTACAGACGCGCAGAGCTCTCATTTCGGATAAGATTCAGAGAAAATCCCTCGCGTTTAGGGGTGTCCGTAGAAGACAAACCGAGGAGTTGGAAATAGGGTTTGTTTCGACATCTTTAATTCCGGTGCAGCTCCTCTTTCCAAGTACCTTTTTTTTTTTTTCATCAGCACTTACCTTTGACCAGTCCCCTACGCCTCCCTCTGCTCAACCCCCCCCTTCTCAGCTTCTCCCTGATCCATTCGTCTCGTTTGCACTTCCGCGACTTTGCGCTTGCTCGATCTGGGATCGTGATTCGAAAGTGTTCTCTTCAGAACTCTAATTCTCGTTCGCTTGCGTCCCCGTTCGCTTTTTGTAGAGATGACTGCACCTCCCTAACTGTCAGTCCTTTCCCCTTTCGTCAGTACTTCTTACTTAGGCCCCTGTGCCGATTAGAATAAATACCAAGTTTTCAGCCAGTCTGCATACCTAAAGTTTCCCGTTTGACCGGAGCTTTATTGACTAGAGGCTTCGTACTTGGGGCGAGTCGGGTAAGGCGTA
>Ga0179591_1299890_pt1 | contig 10321 bp, 12 predicted proteins | sample CZOMad2_1_08_16f_FD_182891 | JGI IMG/M metagenome (GOLD analysis project Ga0179591, IMG submission 182891) | Vadose zone soil fungal communities from Angelo Coast Range Reserve, California, USA - CZOMad2_1_08_16fungal (PacBio error correction) | ecosystem: Environmental > Terrestrial > Soil >... | reverse complement strand
CTCTGTTTATGGTTAATGCACGGCCTTAGTTAGTCCTCCCCATTGCTTGTCCCGACATCGGCCAATGTCCTTTTTCACCGCACCATACCTTTCTTTTTCTTTTCTTTCCCTTAAAGGACAATATGCATTTTCATTCTTCTCCTTCGGCTTCCTAGCCTTAGACTATTTATGTCCCTGCGCCCCGCGCCCCTCTTTGCGTTCCCCGTGTTCTCAATTTACGCGCACTTCAAGCATATTATTCTTATTCTCTTTCGCTTTTTCATGTCTGCTTTTTAAGCTCCCGTCCCCTTTTTCCGACCCCCTGCCATTGCCAACGCTCAGATAGCGCTTCCCCTTCCCCCCCAATACGCGAGTTTCTTGTCACCTAATGCGCTCCCCGTGATTGCCGGAGCGGTGATTTGTTTTTTTTGATCTTCCACTCCAGCCCGGTTGTTCATGATGCACACGCATCCTTTCTTTTATTCCCACATTGCGAATTTTTCCTCCTTTTCGTCTCATCAGCTTTCCATCCTTTCTCAATAGTGCTATTCTCTGTTTTTTGCTTAGTTCCTTATTGTCGTCCTTCCTCTTGTCGCTTCGATTCAGTCCGACTCTCTCCACCAGTTTTTTCTTCACCTATACTTGTGTCGTCCTGCCGATCTCGCCTGTGGACTCCCTTGATGACCGCTCGCATCCTTCTCCCTCCCCCTTTCCCTTTCTTCTGCCCCACGGCCCCTCCCTCCTTCGCCTAGAAACCTGATTTTGGGTCTTTTTCCTTTTTTTGACTAAACGTAGGAGACATCTATCCCCCCCCTGCCCCTTACGACCTTTCTTTCACCCTTTTGCTCTTTTTTTTTTGGTTACGTACCTATAGAGTTGCTCCCCAGCGTACCCCCTTCCTCGCGGCCCCTCCACCCAGCCTTAACTTTCTGACCTGACCCTTTTTTTCCTTTGTCCACGCATAAAGATGTTTGTAACTTTTTTCTTCCGTCTCGGGTTTTTCATATTCTTCCATTCTTCTCCTTAGCCCTCCCTTTCTGCGTTTACCCCGTACGACTTGTCATGCGACCTATCCGGTCGTTTTTTTTTCCCTCCGCCTTCGGTTGTCAACTTGTCCCCGTGTATCGACTCCCCCTAAAGTAATTCGGTAGACGACCTTGATTGGTTTTTATTTTTCGGATCCGCTTGCTTACCTTTGTCCTTTTTTCCACCTTCCCCCCTTCCCCTCGCCTCCTTCTTTTTTCGGGTGTGATTTTTTCGTTCCCGGAGCCTTTCGTCCCCTCTACTCTACGGCCCGCTCTATGGTGGCTGTTCTGACTTTAGACTTTGCACCTACTGTGTCCGCCTCCTCTATTCCTCCCCCCGTCCGCCCTCCTCCCACCTTTTGCCCAGTTGCTTTTTTTTGTTATGCATCGCTAACACTGTAGTTTTTCCCCTGGGGAGATTTCTCCACTGTTTCTGACCCTTCTCCGACTTCGATTTGGTTTGATCGCGTTTTTTCTTTTTTCTTCCTTTCCCCTTCTTTCGTTGGCTCCTATTCACCCCCCCTCCACCGCTCTCTTTCCCCTGATGCCAATCAGGATCCTGACGCTCATTGATCCCTCTTTCCCCTTACGCTCTTCTCGAATGCGATTCCCCCTTCCGTGTACCCAGTTGTTCTACTGTTCTCGCCTTCAAGCCGGCAGTCCTTCCTCTGTTTAGATTTCCTAGTGTTTCTGTTGTTGGGGCTCGACTCCTCTTTGTCCTTTTACGTCTGTTGTCCCTGCTGACTCCCGCCCTTTTCCCACGTCTGGTGGTTCACACTAGGCCCACTTGACTCTTACTTCTCCAGGCCACGTGTGTTTCTTTTGTCGCCTCCCTCATACAAACGCATAACTTTTTTTTAGGCAATGACTATGCTCCTTTTGTCCGGTCATATAGGACCAGGCAGGCGGTTCGCTACGTCAGTCGTATGGTACCCGATTTTTACCCCCCAAGCGTGTTCACGTCCTTCTTCTGCACAAAAGGAATCGACCCTTTCCTTTACTTCCCGAAGATGATGACCCCCCTCTTTGCGTTCAGAAGGTCCCTTTGTCGCGCTGGACCGGACTTTTCCTATTCTGTTGCACTTTATCATTACCCTCCCTTTTTTGAGTACTTTTGCAGACACACACGGATATCTCTTACTGAGCTTTTTCATCCGACATTCTCTTTGCTCTTCGTTTCCCTTCTGCGCCTTGTTGGTTCAGCTTTTCCCTCAAGCCCCCCTTTTTTGATCTTGCGACTTTTTTCGTTGAGCATTTGCATAGGTACGGACCCCCCCTACAAGCACTCCGCATTTCTGCTTTCCGTATCTGTTTATTGCTCTCCGCTTTTTTTTGTTTGCCCGGTATATCGCCAGACTCCATCGCCCCGTGCTCACTCCTCTCCCCCTTCGTCAAATTGACACGCCTCTTCCTGCCCTCCGTCGAAACTACAGGTGGCTCATGCAACTTCTTCCTGCTTTCTGTCCGTATAGTTCTACCCCCTACCCCGTCGACAAGGCCCTCGACGGTTTCCCCGTTTTCGTGAACTTCCACCCCTCTACTGAACTGTCATCTCTGTTATGTTGGGGTTGAAGAGGACCTCACCCATCTCCCCAACCTCTCGAAATTGCTGTCCGCCTGCAGCCCTTTCTCTGCACCCCACTAACTGCTTAACCTTCCCCCCGGCGTTTTATCCACCTTCCCTGCATAATGTCAGCCTTTTACCGCTTTTATTGACTTCACACCCGGTATTTTCTACTCTCTTTCACCAGATTTACTTCTTTATCCCCTTTGCTCTCCATCCCAACGTATCTTCTTGTTCCACATCCTTTTGAGTTCTATGTTTTTGGTTCTTTTTTTTTTTTTTTGCTTTCATGGCGCATCTCACTTCTTCTTGTTTGTGATAGACGTCCTTGTTTGATCTTCTTTCTTCATCGGATATTTTCCCTTCATATGGGGCACGCCTCTCTCATTTTCATATTATCTCCTGTGTTGTTTTTGACGAGACTCCTTCCCCCCCCTTGTTGATGCAAGCGCAAATACCCGGAAGCTCAGAGCCTAGTTTCTCCCCCTTTCGCCCTTTCTATTAGCTACTCCGACGTGCTCTCGGCTTTCTGCACGCCTTTCCCAAACAGTACCGAAGAAGTGCTAATTGTCTCCCTTTTTCCAGCACCTCTACTTTTTCTTTCCTTGCAGGTCAAGAAAAGCTACCGGTAGTGCGACTGTCTCACCGCCGTTTCACGATAACATTCTAAAGCGGGCTCTCGTGCTTTTTTTTACGCTCTTATCTTACAATACCCTTTCTAACTTAATTATTTCTCACCACCCCCCCCCCCACCTTTACAAAACCCCCCTTTCTCTCTCCCACACCCTTTCCCTCCTCTCCACTTCCCAATCACCCAACACTCTTCCCCCCTAAGACCCCCCCACCCCCCCTTCCCCTTCCCCCTTATCTACAGCTGGACTGCTCCGGCGAATGATTTTACTTTTTGTGTCTCCCCCCTCCAGAGATAGCGTTTGCTTCCTTTTGGACCTTCTTTCCCCCCCTCTCCTTCCCTTACGTCGGGATGACCTTTTCTTTATGGATTCAATTAGTATTCAAGTAAGGACGGCGTCCCAATATCATTCATGCTCTTTTTTCAATTTTTTTTCTTCCCCTTGGTTTCCCGAACCGTTTTCCGATCCTGTCCTTTTGCTTCTCTGTATGTGTCTTCTTTTTTTTGCTTCACACAATTGACGGTGAGGGCCTTAGCTTCTCTTTCGGAGTCTGGTGCAGTTCTTGCATACCCAGCACGGCTTTACCATCCCATATCTATTGTCCTTTTTATTTTTTCTTTTTAGGTTATCGAATGCCATCTTGCCCTGTCTCCTTCCCTTCATGCAGCACTCACCTTTTTCTGAGGCTTGTAAAGGCATACCGTGCACTCTCCGATTCGAACCAGCCAATTTACTCTTTTTCTTCCCCGTCTGGACTTCCTCTTCTCTTTGCATCCTCCGCGTCTCATACGGTGAGTCTCCGCGTACCCCCCTTTAAACTGTCATTTTTTTCCAGTTCCGGAGGGCCAACCCCCTAGCCGTCGACGTCCAGATGTTGCCACGACTTGACCTCTCGCAACCAAACCCACTTCTTTAATCAGACCGCGTCGTGTTCACTCGTTTTTTCGTAGGTGTTTTTCTTTTTTTTTGTTTTTTTTTTTTTTTTGTGTGTCCCTTTGTTTTTTTTTTTTTTTTTTTTTTTTTTTTTTTTTTTTTTTTCCTTTTTGTTGGTTTCTTTTTTTTTTTTTCCTCCTGTGTGTTTTTTTTTGTTCCGCATTTGACATCAGATTCCAAACAAGCCTGAACGGCAGCTTTCGTGGTTTCCCTTGGACTACCCCCGCCTCCGCCTCTCACCCTCAGTCCCCGCGTACACTTTGCTCCATTTCCCCAAATCCCCTTTTTGTGCAACAAGCGTCTTCTTTTGTTCAACCCGGCGTTCCTCTGTTTCCCTTCAAATGGTCCTTTTCCTCCTCCGTTCGGTAGGCTGCTGGAGCCGACCCCCCCGTATAACCCCATTGCCTTTGTTCTCCCCCCTCCCCCTCACACATTCTTTCTTCCCACCCTTAAATCCGAAGCTCTTGTTTTCTGGAACGCCCTATGACACAGCGTTAACTCGCTCCGTTGCCACACGTACGCTAGTCAAATCGGGTCTTCCTTCTTCTCTTTGTTTCAATTACAGATTTTTTTCTTTAAATTTCATTCTTTTCCCTTTTTTCTGTTCTACAGCGACCTCCCTTTTCCTGATCCTCTCACGTCCTTCTCTGCGTCATGTCATCATGGTGCTTTTGCCCCGTCCCCCACCACGACCTTATCAGCATATGTTTCGTCATGCATTTTTCTTCTACTCTGCCTACTGTGCTTTGTGACTTCTAGTCCTTTTTTTTTCTGCCCAACCCACCACCTCCTTCCCCCCTCCTGTCCTATGCAGTAGGATGCTAACAGAAACTCTTCTTCTTTAGTTTGCATTGATACGTAGCTTTCCTGTCCCATCCGGCCTCTAACCATTATGTCCGACGTAATTTGCCCTTCACTCGTATGGTTTCACTTTCCCGTCCCTTCGGGAACACCTGAAAGATCAGGGGCCCACACCCTAACTATTCTAGCACGGATTTGAGCAGTATAGCTTTGACTAAATTGCAAACTTTCCCCTGAACTTTTCTATTTATCTTGTTTCACTTCTACTGTTGCTGGCCTCCCCCCTTTAGTTAGGGTCTGCTTTACTCTTCTACTTCAGACTGCCGGATGCCATGAATCTCTCCCCTTGAGTGGTCTGCTGGTGGCACTTTTACTCCCTTCAGCTTGCCCTTTCCGTTTGTGCATGCGCCTACTTTCCGTTTTTCGTTTTTGGAGCCCACATTTTTTTAGCCCAATTCTTTCCGGACCCTTTTTTTTAGCATTGTTTTTAGTTCATCATCGTTTTGCGTTCGCGCTGATCCCAGCTCCTTTTTTTTTTGTACCCTCGGTGACCTTGCTTTTTTTCTGTTACTTGTCGTCAAGCCTTTCACACTTAGTACCGTTGTCACCAAGATACCGCCCCCAACCTTGTCGACCCGCGTACCGTGTTCCGTCTCAATAATCCGCCTTCACTCCTCTGAGTCACTTCCTTCCCCTCGCCACGAGTTTTTTGCCCCAAGTTCATTTCAGTTCTTACTGATCGCTCTTTCCGAGTGTTTTCCCGTATTTTTTGATTTATCGCATCCCCTTCTCATCTTCTTCCCACTTTGCGCACGAATCCACTCCCCCCATTCCGTACCTTCGGTACGGTTCCTTATTCCCTGTCTCCCAGTCTCGTGCTACCTCGTCCAGCTTCACTCTCCCACCCTGATATGGTGTTAGTCTTTGCCAGACAGCGCCGGTACCCTGTATCTGTTACCTTTTCCCCCCATCTTTGGATTTCTCCTCCACTTTCCACGTTATCCTTCACCCTTGCTTTTTTTTCCATTGTTATTCCTACTCGACCCCAGCTGGTTGTCTTCCCCGCCTTCTTTCCCGTCATTCTCCCCCCCTCTTTTTTTCCCTTTTTTTTCGTTAGGGGCCCTCGTAAGCACCCCAACCCCCCATTTCCCCAAGAGATGCCCCAACTGACTTTTCCTGTTGTCCCTGACTGCCTCCCCTGATGTTTTGACCACGTTCGCTCTGGGTCACAGATTTTTCTCACGTCGTAATAGAAGCACCTCACTCCCCCTCTCTTTTTGTTCGACGCTCCCATGTCCCCTCCAGTTATGACTTATTGACTTCTATAATTTGACCACGCCCCCATATTTTTTTTCATGTCTTGTTTCCCCTTTCCCCCCCTCCCGTTCGGTCATCTACCCTCCCCCCCCCACCGTTAACCCCCCCAGCTTTTAAGGACATAACTTGTCATAGTTTATGCATGTATTAGAACTTTATTGACAGGATATATCTTTCTTCGCCCCTCCCCGCTTCCCCTCCTCCTGTATCACCGGAAGCCGTTTTTTTTTTCCCCCCAGGCTTAAGGCTTTTCCCCAGGTATTCTTACCCCTCTCGTATTTTTTGCTTGCCAGCCTCTTCTCTTTTCTTTCCAATCGTGTTTATGGCGTTTTTTCCCCCCCCCTTCATGCCTATCCAGCGTGTCATGCATTTCCCCGTGACCTGTCTTCCCCCGCCTTTTGTCCCCCCCACCTGATTCCCTTTGTCCTCCGTTCTTTGGTTTATTTACTTTCCCTAGTTACAATCACTAGAAAGTCTTTCTTCTCGTGTATTTCCCCACGTTTACTTGTATTTCCACTTTTACTCCAGATGATCGCACCGCTTTGCTCCCCTGGCTACGGGTCCTTTCCGATTTTATGTTTCGTTTTCGCCCACTGCCCGAAGTTCGGTCATCGATGGGTCGTTCCCTGGCTGCACTTTATTGTGCAGAACCCATTCGTTCTCTTTTGTGCTTCGTGCCTTGACTACTATCCCACATGCTCTGTTTGTCCTTTGAGCCACTAATGTATTTCCGCGCTATCCTTCGTCATTCTCAACCTTGCGCTTGTTTAGGCACTGATTTCTATCCCTCGCGGTGTCTCTTCTTTTGGCTATGCGGACTTTTCCCCCACGGCTTTTTCCGTGGATTCCTTTTTCTCCCCCTTTTTTCCCCCCCAGCAACCATCTGATTCCTTTGGTCGTTATTTTCATTACTAGCGTTCTCCAACTAGTGTTTTATTTTTCACCAATCGATCCCTTGTCTGTTACTTGGTCTTTTTCCCTTCCTCACAAATCCTCTGTGCCCCTCTACCCAATGATTCCTCACCCACCGCGCAGGTCCCTGCCATCCCCAAGCCATGGCTTGAGTGCGTCCTCCCCCCCGGCTTTCTTGCATTTTGCCCCTCCAAGTCTCCACATCGAGGTGACCCTCCCCTTTTATTTTGGCCCAGTTACAGACACACGGGGCCTTCTTCTGGTGTAATGCTCGTCGCTCCGCCCACCACTTTTCCTCACTTGACTTTTCGTGCCCCGGCCGTGTGAGCTTGGGCTCTCGCCGCTTATTCTTACCCTCTCTTCCTTTTTGCCTGTTTCATTCTTGGGCCCCTTTTTCTCGCACTCATGCCTAGCGAGATATCCGTCATCACACCCCCGTTAACTCCTCCTGGCCCTTGTCCGTCTTTTCCTCGGCCTAAATTGTTTTACGCCCTCCTCCATTTCCTACCCCCACATTTGGCCTTCACCCGCAAAATCTTTGTATTTCCCTTTTGCTCTTTCCCTTCTTGACCCGCGCCTATCTTCCCGGTGATAGAGTTCGTACTTTTTCCTCTCCCCCTTTTTTTTCATTACACTGACACTTTTGTCCACAAGATTTTCCCCCCATAGACCGTCTGCACAGTCGAATCCCCCCTTTATCTTCGTACGCCCTCCTTCACAACGTAACGACTGCTTTTGTCAGTGGTCTTTGCCGGTCCCTCATCACTCAGTGAACATATTCCCTTTTTTCCCCTCTTTTTTTTTGTTTTTCCATGACTAGGGTGTTTTTGTTTCCTGCCGCTCCTTTGAAGTGCGGGTACAGCTCACACACCTTTTCTCCCGCCGCGCAGTACTCTAATTACGTTGGGTCCCCTTCCCTTCCTAGATCGGCCGCCGTGTTCTTGACCTGGTCATTTCTTTGCCACCCCATACGTTTAAGTTTGTTTTCTCCCCCATTTTGGCCCCATGACGCCTTCTTTCTTTCTCGCTTGATTTCCCCCTTATTGACTATGTTTCTTTCCAACTGGATGCGGGACGCGTACCACCCATTCTTCATAGGCCGTAATTTTTGTTGTGCACATACTCGCACCTAGACCTTCAGCCTTGACTGATTGTATCCTTTCTGTTGTTCCGTATCACTCAAATGATATGTGGGTTGCCCTCTCCTGCGCTCAAGGTGTTCTTTCCTCCCCGTGCTGGCAAAGGCCTGGCTTTGAGTTCTTTCTCTCTTTTTTCACCCTTCCGATTCTAAGCGTACTGACGACGCCGTTGCTCCAAATCTCCAATGTTATCCCGTTCGAGCCTTCTGATCTCCCCTCTTGTTGTCGTTGAGCTCATCAGACGTTTTTCCTTCTGAGACTCTTCTCCAGGTGGGTCCCCCCGAATCGCCCCCCTTCCTTTTTCTCCTTTGCTATAGATTTTTTTTGTCCGCGCTCTCTATGGCGTTTTCCCCTTTTGCTTCATCGACCGAACAGCCCGCTTTTGCGACGCCTGCGCCCTTTTTTTATGCCTAATTTTTTTTTGACCGAGTGCCCGAGAAACATCCTTGTTAACTGGCTCGTCACCCCCAATCGTCTCCGCTCCGCCGTATGGTTACCCCCCCCCTTCCAAGTACACCCGCTAGTAAAGGTTACCCCTTTCGTTCCCTCTGCTCCTTACGCTTTGAAGAGATTTCTGCACTCTCCCGTGGGCGACATTGTCCGTTGCATCACAATCTATCCCCCCCCCCCTATTGATTGTGTCTCCTTTCGGCTGTCATACCAACCATGAATTGTTATCACATTGCTTTTTATCCTTACCGCTGAAGACACTCCATATCTCTGTGATGCCATTGACGTTGCATACTCGTGCTCGAGTTTTCTTGCTGGCCACGCCCCGGAAGTGACTCGCCACCCAGACTTTTTTCCTTTTTCTTTTTTTTCTCCCCCTTTTCCCTCTCCTTCTTCTTTGTTCGCTAGCTGATTTATTAGTGTCCTCCATTTCCCCCTCCCATATCTTGTTCTTTTACTTTTGCCTTTTTTTCCTCTTTTGGTCCCCTCCCTGTGTGTTTCGTTTTCCACGTTTTTCTTGTCCCTGTGCTCTTTTGCCTTTCCGATTTGGTTCCCTTTTGTCGCCGTCAACGCTTCCCCGTCTTTCGTGTTTTTCCACCGTGGCCATCTGCATTCCTCTTCACCTCTGTTTTTTTTGATTGCCCCTTTTTTGACTTGCTTTCCCTAACGGTCAGCTTGAGACAAGGCCAACATCTCTCTCCACTCTTATCCCTGAGTTCTACCTCACTTCGTGCTCATGACGTCCAGCCCCCGACCCCTCCTTCCCGGCCCAAGCCTGCACGAAGATATGTTTTCTCTGCACGGAACTGATTTCAACAGTTCCTCCTTGGGCCAGCGTCAACCCCTATTTCCTTCACCACGAGTTCTATCCGGCTGCCTTTATCCCCGCTTTATGTTTTTATGTCACGTCTGTGTATGGCCTGCCTCGTCGCTGTCGTCTCGTGAGTTCGTCTTCATTTCTTTCTTCCTGGTGCCCCTCTCCCACCCACGTTTTTTTGCTGTCTTCTACTACCCGTTCGTAATTGGTCCCTGTCCGCACTTTGTTACTACGAAACTCTGTTCCTGCCGCGCTGTTATTGTCTTCTGTTTATTGTGACTCGATCCCTTTCAGTGAACCATTTGCTGGCCCCCGTTTTGTTATATCTCCCTTCCCTTTTTGAGGAGAGGGGCCCCTGATCCTCTTGTATTTTCTTTTCGCTCCGACGTTTCCTGCTGCACTTCACGCACACACGCAGCGCAATCCTATTTTTCACTGATAACATTCCCCCCTTCCCCGTGCAGCCGCTTTTCCTTTTTTTTTAGTTGGTTCTCCTCCCGTTTTATGCCTGTCTTTTCGTTTTCCTGCCGTCTTACTTTTCCGGGCTGATGATGCTCCGCGCAACGCGCGCTTTAAACGGCAAGTCTTTCTGTTTCCCGGTGAAGCGTCGTACTACCCTGAATGCTCGTCTAAGGCTATCCCTCCGTGGCAGCAACCCTCCCCCCAACCCTCCATCTGTGCCTTGCCCCCCTGCACCGAGCGCTCCTTAACCACCCCGTCTCCGTTTCATATCATGCCTTCGTTCTTTGAGG
>Ga0179591_1342086_pt1 | contig 10322 bp, 11 predicted proteins | sample CZOMad2_1_08_16f_FD_182891 | JGI IMG/M metagenome (GOLD analysis project Ga0179591, IMG submission 182891) | Vadose zone soil fungal communities from Angelo Coast Range Reserve, California, USA - CZOMad2_1_08_16fungal (PacBio error correction) | ecosystem: Environmental > Terrestrial > Soil >... | reverse complement strand
TTCTTTCCCCGGTGTTTTTTTTTTGCGCACCCCCTCCTTTCTCCCCCAAGGCATCCTTTTTTTTTTGATGTAGTTCGGTTCTGACGCTTCGTTCCCTTCGATGTGTCAACTTATTTTTCTCACGACATTTCCGTGCCTTTTGCTGCGTCCGAAATGGTGCTTCGGCTTCAGATTGGGATTCTCGAGATTTTTTCCTACCCATTCCGCCATAAACTCTGTTCTCGGAAGAAGTGGGGAGCTAACGCGGCGGCACAAGGCAACCTACGGGCGGGGGACGTGTGTGGTGGTGCGCGTCGGGGTTTTTGTGGTGGGGTTTTTGGGGGGGGTTACGTCGTGTCCCTTCGGTGATCCCCCCCCCCCCCTTAAAATACTTGGCGCTCACTCAGTGTGCCGTTTGACCCGAGCTGATGTTGGAGCGTCCGTTCGATGAGTCCCTTGACAACATGTCTTTTCACTATTTTTTTGTTTTACAATAGAAGACTTATTTTGAGAGCGACTTAGGAGGAGGGTCCCTGTACCCCGCCCTTCTGCACTAGTGGCCCCCTGTGTATTCCCCCCCCCCCCCCCCCAATATTGTGTTATTTCTAAGCGCAGAGGACCTTAGGCTTCCAGGGCCTGAAACGTCCAGTAGTACCCATGGGCGGTTGCGTTGTTGTTACCCCCTGGTCTCCCCGCGTTCCGTTCTTGCGTCTCCGCTTTGAAACCTGGGCAATAAAACAGCTCGAACCCCCCTCTTTCGTTCCCTCCATAGAAATGTCTTTTCTGACTTTCTTCTTTTGGACCCCCCCCCACCGCCACGCCCGGGTGGTGTCACCTGTCCTTTTTCTTCAACGTTGACCCGCCCGCGAAGGGGCCACCCTCCAGTGACGACTTCCAGAAATTTGGGTTTCTTCCCCTTCTCGATGATCAGAATTGTTCCCGAACGAGACACAGTCTGTTTTCCTGAGAAAAGGATGTATTTTTGGACCTTAAATGAGATGATGACCGCAACAATACTTTTCGATATAAAAAGTTTCTTCCCCCCCCTTGTAATTTTTGTTTTCCCCTCCCCAATGGGGAGGGGTAGGGGAGTGGTGTTTCCCTATCTTTTCGTTACCCCCCCTGGTTCCTCAACCCGCACCACACATACCCCCCTAACCAAAAACCACCAGGGAGCGTTTAACAGCGCTCTTCGTTTTCCCTTTTTTGTGGGGGAGGGGGGGTTCGTTTTTCAGGAACGAGCTTTTTTTTCTCCAAGACACCCCCCCCCCTCCGTTACCGGCGCCGACTCCTTAAATGTTCCTGTTTTACAACCTTTTTTTAAATTTTTTGTTAAGAACCACTGACCTTCTCGTTTTTAAATGAATTTTTGCCCAGTCACCTTCCTTTTTTTTTTTTTCATGTCTCCGTGTACTTTTCCCCCCAGTGAGTGTCGTCACTGTGGGGCCGTTGATAATTTCAAAGGCTTCCAAAGGACCCACCCTCCCATTTGCCCTCAGTCAATTCCCAGATTATACCCACGGCCGACGTATGTGAAGGTCCTTTTTCCCTTGCAGTGATTCGTGGGGCGTACCGGGTGGCAAAGTTCTGACTCCCTTTTTTTTGGACCGCCCGCGTGACCACGCGGCTTTCCATTGGACCTTCACGCGAAACGGAGCTCACGCCGATACAAATTGACCCTGCTTGCTTGTCTTTAGTGCCAATGTTACAGAAGGGGACCCGGACGTGGTGGGGGTCCACGTGCGGAGCTCGCACGAGCCTAAATTTCAAGTCTTTCCACTCCCCACACTTTGTTGCGATATTTGGCCCCCACCACACTGACCTTTGACTCGCCATAGAAGTTCACGCCCAAAACCCCAACCTCCCAGAAACAAATTGCCAATTTTGTTGTTCTGGAGTTTAGGTTTATTCTACTTTGTTTCCCATTGACGTACTCTGTTTTTTCTCGATTTTTTTTTTCCTGCCCTTAGAGCAACGGGTACCTCCGCGGCATAGTTAGTCGGCTGTGGTTAGATGCCTTGCTTGTTCCCCCCCGGTCCCTCCTCTACGTTCAGGACTGATGCTTTTGCTTGATGGGGTTCACTTCCTTTGGACAAGACGCACGTTTGACGCCCTCAGTGGGAACGTCCCACGTCTTCCCCTTATGTCCTTCAATTCCACCCATGCCCAAGATACTTTTTTTGCCCAGTTCCCGGAGTTTGGCAATACCTGTATCGCGGTATGATTTAGTTGCCGGGGCATCTGTGCGGCCCTCCGACCAAAGACCCGGTTTATCCTGGAGATGAGTCTTGACAACAGATTGGCTCACGGACCTCCCGACGCAAAAAGGCATGTTGTCACTTTGTGTTTTGGTCGTTCCAGTATCCCTCTCTTTTCCGTCCACCTTGGTCCAGGACCTGGTCGGTAAGAAAAGTCTTCAGAAGGGTCCCCGGGAAAACCCCGGCCTGCTCTAGGGGGTCTTTCCTGCATGCCCCGGACCAGTTTTTTTCTCCGCTTCCTGCAAACGTGCGTTCCTTTTGCGTCTCCCCCCACGCCGCCGTCCTTTCTCCCTGAAAAGTTCCTGAGACCACAGGCCTTCTGTTGAGTTTTTTCCTAAGATTTGCTCGTCGGGTGTTGGCCGATGAGCGAGTGCAAATTCATTCGTCCTTACAATAAGGTAGTCTCCCCTCCTGGCGCACTTTTCCGTTTCCCCAGGCATTCAGTGTTTTTTGTCGCGGATGGCTACCATGTTCCCCTTGATCGTTCACCAGGATTTTTGAGTGATTGGGGTTACTTTTGGCGGTTTTGTATTCTGCAATAGCGTTCGGTTCTGTAATGGCGTAAATTTTGAAGTCCGATCCTAGAAACACCCCCCCCCCAACCACCCCTTCCCCCCCCCTCCCCCCCGCAAAAAAGTCGATTTTTTTCCAAAGAAGTCCCTCCGGTAAAACGCTATGTTTCCCTGTTGAGGTCAAGGCTCCCGAGGCGCCTCACCAGTTTTTTTCCATGTATCTCACATGTTTTAGGGGTGGTTGTGTTGAAGGGTGTGGTCAGTGGCTTAGCGAGCTAGGGCCGTATGACTTTTTCCTTCTTTCCCGTTTTGGGGTTCTTGGGAGACTCGTTTTTTTTTTTGCAAGAAAAGATCCCTCCCCCCGTTTCCCCGCCCTGAACCCCTTTACTCTCTCTCCCTATCCTCTGTTGTTGTTTTTTTTTCAGAGATGCTTACGGCGGCCCCCCTTCTTTGCCTCTTTCTTGCTTTGCTCACCCTCCTCTTTAGAAGGCCAGGTCATCCGACCCGGGTGAGCTCGGAGCGAAGAAAATTTAACCCTTTTTCCACCCCCAAAACATGTTTTCGATTCCACTTGCCCATCGTTTCCTACCTACTAGGTTCGGACCCCACCCCTTTTTCCCCAAGGCGCTCGTCGCATCGCTTAAACCCAGAGTCTTTGAGGGGGAGGGTGGGTTGCTTTGGTTTTCCGTTGGTTCCCCCTGTTCTTCGTGGGTATCCATTCATGTCCCCCCCCGAATTTATCATCACCCCCACTTTACCGTCACCCCGTCGACTCACTTTCCACTCCGTCAGTAAGCATCCGACCCGACCAAATCTGCCCGTTGCTTTTTTTGAACGTTTGCGAAAGGGAGTTTCTTGGTGACTTCTTTAGTTTTTTACTACTGATTGCATGCCCCGACATTCGTTGTCCCCCTTCGGCCTACTGCTCATTCTTTTTCTAACACAGTTTGCCATTTCCTGTCTAGACACTTAGAGGTAAGGTCCTGCGTGCTGGCGCGCACAGCACCCCACACTATGATTTAGCAACCATGGCCTATTTTTCCCAGGTTAAACGATGAATGCTTTTTTCCTTATCCTGCGAGACGTGCCCGTTTGCACTAAACGGTTTTTGGACCACAGGCCCCCTCCCCCCGATTCAGACTATTTAACCCCTGACAACCCCTGCGCCATTTTTTTTTTGCGTAGCTTTCCCCTCCCGGCTTTGACAACGAATTTCTCCTCTTAATATTTTTTGCATTGCCAGCGCAGATGTCCGGCATGACTCGAGTTTGCCCGCGGGATTTCCCTTCTGACCCACTGTTGCCGGACTGGGGAATAGATGTCATTTGACTGAACATTGCACGGAACTCTTTTGTCACTTAGGATTTTGCCCGCATCTGCTCACAGGCTGTCCCCCCTCCCGTCATCAGGGGCAGTCATTCCCGTTCTTCCGACCCCTTTGTCCTTCCCCCCACCCTTTTTATGATGACCAGTTTTGTCGTGCTTCGTTCGTCCTTTTTTCCGGTCGTTTTTAACCCCCCCCCAAGTCGGAAGTTCATGGCCGGCGGACCACCCTGAGTCCATCGGACCAAGGGTTTCCCACTACGGTGGAGGCTTCGGGTGGGGTTGACCCTGTCCCCCTCGATCACGAGCTAGTAAATTAGGGGTGGGCCAAAATGCGGATCCAACACCCCACAAGTGGGGCGTTCCCTTTTCCCGTCCTTTCGAGTGATACGCAGGGAGGCCGTGCCCCACTTTAGTTTTCCCTTCCTGTCTTGGTGCATGGACAAATTATGAAGTTTATTCCCGAGTGTCTTTGATTGGCTCTTTCTGCTACAGTCGGAGGGCCCTCCCCCCGTTGGTGAACGTGTCGGTCTGCACAAACTTTGGGGCCTCCTCCCGTTCCCACCCGGAACGGACCCAACAGAACCTACACATCTGCAACTTTATGGTCCGCCCCGTTCCTTGTCCTTACTTCGATGGACTCGCCCTTCTTTGAACCTTTGATCCATGTCCTGTTATCAACTTCCACCACATTGCCCCGTCCACCTGGCCTGTCCACGGGCGTATCATTACCCCTCTCTTTTTCGGGCAAATATTTAACCCTCAGTTTCTTTTTTCTGTCCAATTTATTTTTTAACGGAATCCTTTTGAGTGTACCTCTCTTTACCGGATTTTTTTGTTTCGTGTCACAAAACGTTTTCTGTTTTCTGAATACCCCACCACATTCTCTTTTCTACGCCTAGCGTAAAAACGTGTTTTTTTTTTTTGGCTTTTTTTTGGAGTGGGTTGGTGTTGGTCGGTTGTGAGTCACCCAGGTGTTTGACCCTACTTTCTCGGGACCCCCCACCCTCCCCCCCCCCCACAAGGGGCTTTTGACCCACCCACCTTTCGACCCCCTGCACGGGTAGATCGTTCAATTTTCGTCATTTCTCGGCGGGTGAGAAACCACATTGGTCTTGCCTTGAAACCCCCTTTTGGTCCGTCTTCCCCCCCCCCCTTTTTTGGATTTTTTCATGTTTTCCCCCCGGTTTCCCCATTTCTTTTCCTTCCCTCCTCGTTTGCCAATTTTCGGGGCGTCTCCTAAAATTTAAAGTGCCTTCCCTTCCTGGTTTGGCGGTGTTGTTGGCACGTCATTTTTTCTAGTCCAAAAATTATGTCATTGCTTGTCTCCAGTCGGGGTTCCTCGATTGGAGGGCTTATCCTCCTTCCGCAGAGAAAGTTCCCCCGCTTGGAAGTGTCCCGGTAACACGCACCCGTTGCAGTTTACTCTAGGAACGGTTCTGTTGGCAGGCTCCCTGAGTTAGCCGGCCGGGGAGAAGATTCCAGCGCTCACGAACCCACGTTTTGGTGTTTTTTTCTACCGTGTCTTTCCGAGAGTCGTCCGCCTGCTTAGAATGCCTGTTGCTCGCATAAACTTCGTCATAGGGCAACCTTTTTGTTTTCGCGTGAACCAACCACGCTTTTTGTTTTAACGTTCCGCCTCCCTTCCCCTTCGGACGATCCATTTCCCTTTCTTTTTCCTTTTCCCCCCTATTTTGGCTCGCCTTTTTGGGAGAGGACTCGTACTTTTAAGGCCCCAGATTTGAGCTCCCCTGTGATCTCTTCTTTGAGTTATACACCCTTCTCCCCCTACGCTCATTCCGATCACTTTAGAGGAAAAGACCGTGTTCCTTACGTCTTTTAAACTTGCAACTCAAGGGAAGCCCCAAGCGTAAGACCTTCACCCCCCAACACATGACCTTGGCCGTAACGCTTTCTCCCCCCCCAAGCTACCTTCTTCTTTTCCTCTTCCTAGTTTTTTTTTTTGTTCGAGAGTTTTTTGTCTATTCTATGTATTCGGTTTGCTCAAAGGCGTCCCAACTTGTTCCCTTCCTTTTGTTGGTATCGGTTACTTGAAGACTCAACCCCCCCTTTCCCCGTGAGTTTGCCTTTTTCTCACCCCTCCCTTGCGGTGTCGCCCTGGGTCCCTCTTTGCCGTCTTTCTGTTCATGACCCCCCTTTCGTTTTCCTGCCACAGAGATTTCCCCCGCAGATCATAAAATCGGTTGAAGTTCGACCGGCGATTGCTTCTCCCCCCCCCCCAGGAACGAGTTCCATCGCCCCTACGGGTCGACAGGGCAGAGTATGACTTTTTATCGTCCGAGGGTATGTTAGAAGTACACCAAGGAGTTACCATGCGAGGTACCTAGAACGCGGTTCGGGCGATTAGACAGGGAGGGTCTCTTCGTTTGTCGTTGCTTTTCCCCCATAGGACAGTCCAGGCCTTTTAGAACACAAATTTTGTCATTTGGGACTCAACTGGAAAGCTTAACATGTTTAGCCCTTTCCCCCCCTGTGACCTTCCTACTTACATTCCTTGTTCTTTTTTGAAACGGTTTTCACAGATTTCCTGTTCTATGCGTCACGCTTTTTTAAACCAGGCACACTCCAATCCTGTGAGAAACTGCCATGTTTGGTGAAGGCCAAGGCCATTCGTCATTGGTTTTTTGTCTTATCCTGTCTTTTCCCCCCCCCCAACAACTTCCCAACCTGAGGTGGTTTAGGCCTTTACTTTGATACGGGAACGACACAGCTGATTGGCAAAGATTTCATGTCTCTTCCAAGGTGTCGGGTCGATGCTCTGTATCCTTCAGTCAGGGCCACAGAGGTTCTTTGACCTCTTATTCCTTTTTGTCTCCCGCGCGAAGCAAGAACCCTATTCTAATTTGGTTCTGGTTGTTTGTTCCTAAAGTTCCTTGTGTTGATTGGTTTTATTGGTTGTTGGGTTGTTTTCCCTCTGAGATTCGTTCAACCCCTTTGACCCCCCTTTTCAACCCGCACCACCAACTGCCCCCCCCCCCAACCCCTCCCCCACAACGCCGACGTTTTTTATTTACGCTTCTTCTACTTTCGCTTTTTGGGTTTCTGTGATTGAGCCAGACGAGCTTTTGTCTGTCCCGTCAACCCACCTGCCTGTACCTTGGGCCGTCCCTTCCATCCCTTTCCATTTAAATTTGGGTTTACGAGTGTTCTTGTTTTAAATAATTTGGCCTTTTTTAAACTCCTTTGGACTGCTCCTTACCCGTTTTCATCTTGTGTTGGCACTCTGTTTTTCGTGACCCCGTACATGATCAACTTTCCCCCCAAATTACCTGAAGCGTACAGCAATGGAGTATACACGGGGACGTTTCACTTGTTTTTTTCATAATTTTCAGATACGATTTATTTTTCCTTCTGGTGGGCAAGGTCCCAATGAGCAAGTTTTTTTTCTCCCTCCGTGGCCCAACGAGTTCTTCATTGCCCATTTTTGCATCTCCCCCCTTCGCTTTTCATACCGGGCTTGGATAAGGCCGGTTTATTGCCCGCGGCTAAGGTCCAAGGTTGGTCACTTCCTTCTGATCACGACCATAGAAACCATAGACACGGGGTGTGCCAGTACCCTCTTTTTTTTTTTCTCAGTTCTTTTCCCAACACTTCACAAGTACTAGGAATGTAGAGTCGTCCCCCCAACCCCACCACCTTTTTACCTAAGCCACCACAGGAAAATTTTTTATGCTTGTTCTCCTTGGTTTAGTCAAGGACTGAAGTGTCCGAGGGTAGCATATTTTACTTTCTCAAACTCCCCTCCTGTTTCCCCCCGAGGAGGCTTCCCGGAAACCTTCCTTCGTTGTGGTGTTTAGTTTTTTTTGGGAATCCTTTTCAGGGACAGTCCAGTTCTAGTTCTTTTTGGGGGGCCCCAATTGAGTTGACACATCGCCTGTCACCCGATCGTCCTCTCCCCATCGTTTCCCTGAATTGTACATTAATGACAGGGTCCTACATCCGACAACTTACGCTCTACGATGTGTTTCTTGAAAGCAATTTTTTTGTTGCAGTTTCGGTGCTTCGCTCCGGCAGTTTGGACATTTTTCTCCCTTCTTTCCTGTCAAAAAATTTTTTGCGTGTGTGCGAAGTCTGTATTTGTCCCCCCCCCCCCCCAGACGTGCTTCACAAGTTCAACTGGTTGGACCGCATCAACCCCCGGACGGGGTGGTTCGTTCCCCGATCTTCTGTGAATATTCACTTTTTTTCCCAGCCCTTGGTCGGTTCACTGTCAAGTCTTCAGGATCTACAGGGTTCCCCCAATGCACTTTCTTTCTCTGTATCACGAACCGATCGGCCCCAGGGTAGCCTTCCGCTAGCACAACTGGTCTCCCTTTCTGATAGTTCCCAATTGCCACTTACATTCTTCGAACTGTCGAGATTGAAGTCCCTCTTTTGCCGTTGGAAGCTGATTCTTCGGCATCGGGTCCCGATGATTTGCGCGCCCCCCCCAATTATAGTAAGTGCCCACCCAGGCTTCAAACGTTTGTGTCCCCTTTGCTTTCTCTTTCCCCCCACCTTTCCAGCGTTGTCGCGGGATGTTTTTTGCCCCCCTTTTTCCCAACGGCGGTTTTAATGACGTGGGTTGGGGAGGAAGTTTTTGGTGAGGGATGGGTTTCATCACCCCCCCATTTTCTTTTTCCTCGAATGGGAGACGAGTCCCTTTTTTTTTTCAACCCCAACCCCAACCCCCCCTTCCCCAACTCCACGCAAAGCGATGCGTTTGCAGTTCCAAGAACGTTTTTAACCCTGTCTGTTTTCTGGTTGATTTCGGCCACCGAGCGTTTCGTCCCCAAAGATGTGAAACTTGTTTTAGAAAATGGTGTTTTGTGATTTGTTAGTGTGGCTCGTCGATGCTTATTCTTCCGTTTCCCCTTCCTACCCCTTCTTGAGAGGGTTGATCTCCAAGAAGGCCCGTCTTTTTTTTAACTGTCCTTATAAATCCTATATATTTTAATCAGCCTCAGTTTTGTGTGATCGATATGATTTTTGCCCGTCGTGTCCCTAGCCCTTTCCCCTCTCTTCCCCATTCCCCCTCTTTTTGCAGTGGACCCGGTGCAGGACGACCCTTTTGAGGATCGCCCTGTTCTTTCCCCACCCTTACCCCCTTTCCCCCCAAAGATAAATGCCCCCCCCGAGGTAAGATTTCCTATGTGCTGTCCCTCCCTGCACAGCGCGTTTCGCGTTTATTTCCCACACGGCTCATTTTTGCGGGGGAGGGGGGTTTTCTTTGGGTTGTTTTGTTCCGCTTTGTCTCAATTTTTCTCGCCTACCTAATTTTTTATTTTTTTGAAGCCAAACTCCCTCCCCCCCCCCCCGTTTTCCCCCGTGCACCCCCCATTAACGCGTGCTTTTTCTCCTTCCCCATCCATTTCCCAACTTCTTTTCGAAAAAAACGGTTTTTTTCCCCTGGTAGTTTTTGTATTCCTGGCCACTTATTTTAGGAACTATTTTTTTCCCCCTTTGAGCTCTTTAATTTAGGAAGTCTAAGTGTTACTGAGTTAAGTTTCTCCCCCCCAGGATGCCGCTGTCGACATTTTTTCCCTTCTTTGAAGGATGCTTGCTCTCACCGGGGACAAAGAGCGCAAAGGGAACGCTCTTTCATTACGAGAAGGGTCCATTCTCTTTTTTCATGATTCCCCTTTTGCCGCCGGGGATTTTTCCCCCTTCACATTTATGAGCACAAAGGAAGTCAATTTATACCCCTGTGTTAAACGAACACCCCGTCCCTCACTTTGTTCGTTTCTCGGCTTCTTTTTTGTTTTCACAAACGAATACTTCGATCCTCTTGCTTGGCCCATCCCGCTTTCATCTTTTCCCCCTGCCTCGTCGAGAAAGGCTCTCAACCTATGGACTGGTGATCGACCCGCATCCTGAACATGCCGTTTACTACTTTTTTCCCCTCTCTTTCGTGGGCCCCGGGCTCTGTACCCTGGTCCCAAAGAGTTCTGCAGGAGTTGGACCCGATTCGTTCTTCCAGGACCTAGAACCACCCCCTGCTCTACTGTATCCGCTCTTTCCCTCTTTTTTGTGTGTCTACCCCGACGTTCGGACCCCTCACCTCGTCAGCCGAGGACCAACTGTCGGCCAGTCCAGACCTGGGCCTGGTTTTTTCCTTTTTTCTTTTTGTGTTGAAGACGTCATTAGCTATCCCTGTCATTAGTTCTGGAAAAGTTCCTCGAACACCCCCCGGGTGATTTTACCTCCCTTCATTTTATGGCTACTGGCTCGAGCCGTTTTACCCACGTGA
>Ga0179591_1293166_pt1 | contig 10323 bp, 12 predicted proteins | sample CZOMad2_1_08_16f_FD_182891 | JGI IMG/M metagenome (GOLD analysis project Ga0179591, IMG submission 182891) | Vadose zone soil fungal communities from Angelo Coast Range Reserve, California, USA - CZOMad2_1_08_16fungal (PacBio error correction) | ecosystem: Environmental > Terrestrial > Soil >... | reverse complement strand
AACTATTATTCACTTCCTCTTAAGACTCCTCCCTGACTTTTGGAACCAGGGTGGTTTCAATCTGTGTGATGGTCCTTTTTTTGAATTTTTTTCCTCCTTTGTTGCATAGTTAATCCACACGAAAGTAGTCGACTTACATCAGTAGATCTCGTATCCTTCCCCACTTGTTAATAGTTCCCTAAGAGAGATTAATTCAGCCATAGAACTCCCCCTTCGTGTCACCCCCTAAAAGTTGCCCCCTGCTTATGGGACTACCCCCAAGAATGTTCCTTATGTCCCGCCTCCCTAGTTGTAAAATAGAAGACACCTTCTCCCCTTCCCCCCCCCCCCAATCTATTTTTTACCAGGTAACATTTTGCCCCTAATCTCCACACTCCCCCAACACCCACTCATTTTGCTTTGAGTGGCCTTTTGCTTTCTTCCTGACTAATTCCCACCAGAGCCATCCTTAACCCTTTGTTTTTACGCGCCAGTCGGATCCCCATCGACACCAGTCCGTTTCCTTCTTTTGTAGTCTCAACCCCACTAGCCTCCTTTCCCCCTCCTCAATTGTGGATCTTTTTGGCCCTCACTCGTTTTGATTTAGTTTGGAAAAGGGCATGGACTTATATTGTTTCCCATATGTTACGAAATTTCTTTATAAACCCCCCTCCCCATGAAAAGGTTCCTTTTGTCTTACCCACCTGATTTAACCCCTTACGTTTGCCCAGTCTTTCTGTTTCCTGTCACACTTTTTTTTCTTTTCAGTGGAGTCCTTTTTACCGACCCCGTTGCAGTTCCTAGGGTGTCTTTCCGGCAGAGATTGGACCCATTGAGAAGGAGCCTCTTATGTCCATTGCAGAATCGCCTATACCCGACTTTTCCTGAATAGGTGGTCTCGTTATTTTCCTGTCTCGGTAGTTTAAACGCGTCCTTACCATTATCTATTTTCCCCTTCCTTCCAATTGCAGCGTAGAATACCATTAAACCCCCCCCTTTCCACACACAGAAAAGTTCAAACAACAACCTTAATTCATATCTCTTCCCTTTTTGCAGCTCCCCCGGACTACAAGTTTTGTTGGTTTTTTTTCTGCTACCCTTTCTGTGTCCCATTTTTGATATTTTCACGCTGTCTTCTTGACCCTAGATAAGTCCATGTGGTTCCTTTACCAGATCCTACCGCCAGTTTTCCCTTTTTCCCTCCCTCCTATTCCATTCCTTCGGGTTATACGCAATTTTCACTTTCCCCCTTGCTGTGTTAATTTTTCAGTTTTTCTGCGGGGGTCGTCTTGTATCTCCTGACTCTCCTCTTTCCTTGTACAGAACGTTTCGCCCAGCTCTTGTCTTTAATCAAGAGTTTATTTTTTTTCCTGACCGTCCATTTCGGCTTTTTCGGTTCGGCCCTGTCGTGTAGAGTTCTTCTTCATCACTCCTGTATCCACCATTCTAACAGACACTTGACTTCCCCCCTCAGCTGAGTTTAGTTTATGCTCAAGTTCTTCCCCGCTGCAAATATTTTTTTTTTGATCTGTTTGTTTCCCGTTTACTTTTGTGATAATTCCTCGATGATTCGTTTCTGTAGTTTTACAGATTTTTGATCGCTCGCGTTCTCCCTGTGGGTGTCAGTTTCGCTTTTTTTCGGATTAGCGCAACCTTTGTCAGTGTTTTTCGGCCTGCTTCGAAGGAGTAGCCCCTTTTGGATTGTATCGTATGTTGGTTGGGGGGGTCCTCTTCCATCTCTGGTTTACTTTCTTTTTGGGGTGTAGTCGAAGTTTCGTTTTTTTGACCATTTCTTTTTTATAAGGCACCTTTGATTATTCTTCCATTTTCTGCATTTGGACATTTTTCGCGGTTGGTATTTATTTTCCCTTCCCTAACCCCCCCCATACTTAACAAGTTCTCTTAATTTGATTTTTGTCTGTTGTTTTTACGACTCGGTATTCCGCCCTGAACCCATCATGCGTGTGTCTCCCCACAACAAACTTTGTTACCCTTCCATGTTTCCCCTTCCGGTTTTAGTCTGTTCAGGTAATAAGCCTTCACCTAGGCTTACAAATTACCCTAGTCATTGGTCATTTGTCCTCCTATCATAATTTCATTGTCTGGGGATTGTCACCTTATCCCCCTTCCCCCCTTGGCACATAAGTCACCATTGTCATCGTTCCCTATCCTAATCTAGATAAGCTTTATTTTCTTTTTTTTTTCGTCTGAGTAAACTTTCTTGCAAGGCTTCCGCCCCCTCCATCTTATCTTGAAATACCTTAGTGTGCCTTCAGCCTTTCAATTAGCGTGGCTTTTATTTCATGTTATTTCTATTCGGAATTCGCACCTCCCAGGCTTGTTTTTTAGTTTTCTGTAATCTCCTTTTCGTTTCCCATGTTTTGCTTCCTGATCCACTAGCTCCCTCCAAGTTTTTTTTTTTTGCTTCGGAAATCCCCCTTTCTCTGAGGGCGTCCCTAAGGGAGTTACTGAGTCATTCCTAATATAGTTGGACCGAATTTTTGTTTTCTTTTCAGTCATGCAACTTTTTGATTCCTGAAGGAGATAGTTTGAGTGCCACATCTTTCTTTTCCACTTATGGTTTTAGTATGATCTGCCAACTCCGCAATTGTCAGTGTCTTGGGAACCCCCCGCTTTTTCTACTGGAAAAAACCCCACAACCCTCACCACCCCCCCCACCACCAGCTCCCACAACCCCCCCTAAACAACACCAACTACTTACCAACCCAACCCCACCCCCACAATCACACCCCCTCTAACACAACCACACACCACACCCAAACGCCACTCCCCAAAATACCACAAACCCTCCCCAAATGCCTGCAACCTACCACAAACACCCACCCACACCCCACACACCAAATCCCCCCCAACCCCCACCGCCCTGTCAATTACTTATTCTTACCGTGAAATTTTTCTATACTTCCATTTTTGTGTCAGTATTCAACACTCTTGGGCTATAGTTCCCATACGTTCAGTAACATGTCTTAGGTCATTTCCTAACTAATCGTCCCTTTCTCACTATATTGGTCCCCCCATTTTCCTTGCGGAAGTTTTTGAGATTCGGTAGCTGTGCGGTCTTTCATCCTTTCTTTTAATTATTTTTCTCCTCCCTCCTGCACTCTACATAGATCTTGTACACGGGTAGTCTTTGGGATCGGGTAGTGGCAACCTCCTGTACTTTTGACTTTGACATGGATACGATTGCACCTATGTTGACTCCATTCGTAAACTTTCAATACTCTGATTGTACCAAAAAGTTTTGGTTCTTCATTCCTCCTTGGCTTTTCTTTCTCCCATTTTTTACCCCCAATACTACTATCATACAACTTTGTCAACCATGAAGCCTTCTCTTACCATTTGTCATTTTTTTTGTACAAGACCTTGTCTTTTCCTATTCTTTTCTGATCTTTCCGTGCACCTGGATCTGGCGTGTGGAAGATAGTCTTACAGTCTCAACTCTTGTATTTTTGATAGCGATCTATCTTGGTTGTTTTAGATCGTCCTAGTCGATGTGGACCTAGTCCTAATCAGTTTTCCGATTTTTCATGGTGGAGACCCTTAACTTTAAGTAATTACTTTCTCTAACCAATTTCCTGTCTATTCTTCTCCCCATCTTCCCTCCTTCCGTTTTTCCCCTTTTTGTCTGGGACATTTCCTTACGAAACATTAGTCTTCCGGATCTCTATTAATTGTGCATTTTTTGGAGGTTTCATTACCCCTTTCCATTTTGCCATGCCCTACTTGATCTCTGCTCTTTCAGCTCCGTTGTTGTTTTGTTGTTTTCCTAACCTTTTTAGTGGATGCCCATACAAAATTCAATGTGTAACCCCCAATTACCCTACCCACATGATGCCTACTTGGATCCATATTCCCTTTTTTTCCTCCCCTACCCGCACCCTTGTGGCACCAGATTCTTTGAATTTCTTATTGAGAGGGAGACCCAGCCTATGACGCTGTCAATTTCTCCTAGCACTTACTTTGGGATTTCCTTGGCTGACAATCTTCAGCAATGCTCTTGATCTCCTTTTTTTCAACAGAGAATATGATACGATCCAACCCTTACACCATATAGTTCTCCCACCTCTTCAGATGAGCTTAACCGATATCTACACTTACCAATGGCCATCTCCACATCACCTACTTGATCAGACTTTTCTTCCCACCCACCACTTAGTTCGATGATCCTGCACCTGAAGCTAATGGCCGAAGGATGCATCGCCCACTGCTCTTTTCTTTCAACCCACATTGAATCCAACCCCTCAAGGAGCGGACTACTCAATCGGTTATCCCGACCTGTTTTCATCCTCTCCCCCGGTTTTTTCCAATTTCCGGATTCTGTACTATTTGCAATCTGTTCCCCCTCATGAAGTACCCTACCTTCTTTTGCCCTACCCCCTCCTCCCCCCCCCCAGAGATTTTACTCATCTCTCTTTCATTGATGGTCCTGACTACCAAAGTATACATCTAGCTAGCCCCCAGCAGAGATGATCTTGATGACTCCCGAGTATAAAAAAAACTGCCCCTCGGTATTCATTGTGAACAGTTTATATTGTAGATATGGGATTGTGTTGAGTTTCCATCCCAGGGATTCCAGGCTCATTTAATTCCAGTTACCCCACTTTACCCAAGACAATCCCTAAACCCCCTCCCACTGAGTTGTAAGTTCTTTGAAAGTTTTTTCCTAGATAATTTTGCCCCCCGTCCGAAACTATTGTCCCCTTGCAATTGAGTATTATTGGAAGAATCTACATAAGTGGATAGAGTACCGGAGCTTTCAGCCTCCGTCAAGTCCTGGCAGCCACAATTTTACTTTTTCATCCCCCATTTTTTTCCAAGCCTCTTTCCTTCCGGGCTCCTTTAATGACCCTTAGGCTCCGCAAGTCTCAGCAGTCATGTTAAGACCCTTGGTCACCCTTTGCATAAATGCTGCTTCTTTCTCAAAGTATCCCGTTTTTGAATGACTGATTACCCACGCCCCCGAGAACCTTCCCCTCCGTATGATGTCATATTGGCCTCAATCTTTAGAACTCCCCATGGAAACACCCTTCCCCAAGCTACTTGTCTGACTCCTAGACCCACTTTGATGTCCCTTTTGCTGAACGTCGGACCTGTGATGCGGCACGCGCGCTTTTCAAGTCCCCTTTTCCATCCCTCTCTCACATCGAATCTAGATCTCTTCTTCTATCTTAGGTGACAAACCATTAGAGGTTTGCCACCAATTTCGTTCGCTTCTTGGGACACCGTTCGGTTTCCCGGGTTAGTAATTATGAAAATATTTTCCCCCCCTATGCCCAACTTCTCCCCCCCCCCCCCCATTTGATAGTCTACTTCCCCTGCCCACTATTTTATGAAAGTTTTGCTCTTTGTCCAACCTCTTTTTAGTCCCCTTCCATCACATTCTCTTCCCTTCAGTGTGGGGGAAACCCCTTCCTTTTTTTTTTTTGAGTTCGTCACCTATGGAAGTTTCCATCTTGAATGTTGCCCTCGATTATCCCCATATAGACGGAGCTGCTCTCCCCCATTGTCTTCCTATACTTCTCCCTTATTTTTTTTGAAGTTTAAACGATCTTACCTGGCCTCATAGAACCTCCCCCCTGCGGACAACTCCCCTTCCCCACCCCTCCTAATTTCCCCTTTTCATAAATTCCAGGAACTTTTCCTATTTTCCTAAGACCTCCTTGTTAAAACGTAATAATTCCCTCTACACAAACCCCCAAAAGACAGACCTGTTCCCCCTGTCAGTATATTCTTCCTTCCAATCTAATACACCTCTTTCTAATTACTACTCATACCTCCTTTGAACACACCACGGAGTCTTACTTTTATATCACTGCTCCTAGATTACCCCTTGAACGCGCGCGACAGTTGGATCAATCGCACCTCAGCGAGAGCGGACGTATCCCTTCTGACCTAAACTCGCAGCACGACTTCTCCTAAGATTTACCTCTTTGATTTCCAACCCTTCGCATGGCTTCTCTGAGCGAGGATCGGTGCCTGGCAAGTTTCTCTCCTTTTGGATACCCTCTTTTTTCCTTCCTCCCCCTCCCTCTCCACCCTCCCCTCCCCCCGCCATTCCATTCTCCCTTTATTGCATTCCCCTCTCTCTTATTTTAAAAGTCCTGGATTCGGCGCACCTTGTCCCATTTTCCTATTTCTGTTTCCCCCGATTCTCATCCTGCCCCCGCCCCCCGGCTGACCTGTCCCCTCTCAATCGAGTATTTTTCTTTTTCTCGGAATTTCGCCTCTTTATACACCCTACCTCTTCTTTTCCTCGTCTGGATTTTGACCCTTTCTTATACTTGCTTCTTGAGTGACCGCCCGATTTCTTCTCTCGGGTCCGGACTCACCTCGCGCGTCTGCCTCTCCTAAACTATTTAAACCCCCCTCTCCTCTCCGCAAACCCGCCCCCCCCAACAAGGTATTAATGCCTCCCTTCCTCCCTTCCGTTGGTGTTGTTGCGCGCTCTTTCCAAGCCTTCCCTTTGTTGTTTTTTTTATTTTTCTGTCTAAGGGTTTCCATTCTTTTTTCCATTTTCCACGCGCTGAGATATGCTTCCCTTCCCCTAAGTAGTGTCTTTATCCTAAAGAAAGCCCCTATAATTTCCTTTCCTCTTCGGATGGACATCCTATTCCCTTCCCGTCGGTAAGATACTCCTCTCCCTCCTCCTCCTCTCTTCTGGAGTAAACTCTGCCCTTTTTCTAACGGCCTCGCGGGGGTCTTGTTACTTCTTCCTCCTTGGATTGTCCTCCGTTTTCTCCTCCTCCACCGGACTTCTCTTCTTTTTACCAGTATATGGTTTTTTTTTTTTTTTTATTTCTTCCCCGCTAACTTGGAGTCATGTGTCTCGTGTTTCTTTTTCGCGGTTCTTGTTTCGATTTTCCGTTTCGACACTCTCGCAACGACCCATGGCAAGGTTAAGATCCTACCTCGAGCTGAGGGAGTTCGATCCCGCGACTTTTCTGATCTTCCTCATCGTCAGATGTTCTCTTTTTCTCCTTTTTTTCGGTCAGATTTCTCCTCCTCTTGATTCTTTCATGTCGACCGCTTTTTCCTTTCTCGCGACTTTCTCCCCCCTTTTTGGGTATATCTCTTTTTGTTACGTCTTTCCGATGAAAACTTTTCCTCTTGGGGAGGACTTTCGTTCGAATTCTATTTACCGTTCTTTTATGGGTATTTCTTCTTTTTCCATTTCATGCTCCTTTCCTCCCTTCGTTCCAGACTGCTTCTTTGGGTGTTTGATTTTCTGTCATTTTCTTTCCTCCCTTTTTCCCCCTTATAACTTTTCTTCATTTCTTTTCTTATTCCTTGTTTGCTTCTTCTTTTCCAATTTTTTTTTCTGCTTGGGGACTGTCTTCTGAATCTATCTTACTTTTTTTTCCCCCCTCTCACGTTATCTATCCTCCTTTGATATTGGCCTTCGTATTAGCTCCGTTCTCTTGTCTTCCTTTGCTCATTTCTTTCCCACAATTCCTGTGACCTCCCCAATCCCCCCCGCGCTTCACCGTCCCTGTTTTTTCCCGGGCTCTTGAAGGTTCTTATACCCTCAGTTCCCCCATATTCCCCTCTCGACCTCGTCCCTCTTGGTAATGGATATCCCTTTTTCTCCATTGTCATCCTGTATCCTCTGGGTTTGCCAATTCTTTTCAAAAGCCCTTGGTCCCTACCAACCTACTAGATTTTCCTCATCTCACTCTATCACTCTTCCTATAATCTAGCTATTATTCTTTCTTGTATGTCTTTTCAAAGTTCATGGCCTCGGCGTGTCCTCCTTCCATTTCCATCCCTTTCCGACCCCCCTGCTCCCGGTATGCCTTATTACTTAATATGTCCAATTTGCTTTTGTTTTTTCTTTCCATTCCTTGAGTCTGGAGCTTCAATGCCCAGGCTCCTGGCTGGGCATTGTACTCTCCTTCCTCCCTTCCCCCCCCCTGATATTCCATCTAGCCTTCTCAATTTTTGCTGCAATTTTTTTTGTCTTCATCATCCTCAGATTCGTATCCTCCTTGTTCAGGGATCTCCTTCATCCTTGGAAATTTTCTTTTTTAAAAGCTTTGATTTTCCCTTCCGTCCACGCAACACTTGGTTTTATCAGGAGTAGCTTCTGAAAATTGTTACTCCACTTATTTCTCTTCTCGCTGAATATTGTCAAGTTCTTGGTCCCTCATTTGAATGTTTCCAAGAATTGAGACCTAGTTCCCTTTTCCTTTCTACACCATTTCGTTTTGTTGCTGTTGGGCCCCCTTTGGTGATCGAAGGTTGCCATTCATTTCCTCCCTGATGTCCTCTGTTTCCGCTTCTTATTTCTCACTCCCCCCAAGGTCAACTACCCCAATATCTTTCTTTTTCCACACCCTCCTTTTCGAAGGTTTCGTTTGCATTTAGCTTTGCTTTTTTTCCCTGCGGCCCTTGGTTTTTATACTTTGTGACGATAATTGGCCCTTATGGGGTATTCGGTACCATGCCTCTACATATCCTCTTTACCCTTCTTTGTGGGTTGGTAGGTTTGCCCATTTTTGCTGGCGATTGACATGTCTGACTTTGTTCCCCCCATGAGGGTGAACACATCTTACTTTTTAGAAACCTTCTGATGGTGACCCCTTTTCTTTTCTCGTCTATTTTCTCCTGGTTGGTTATTATGGAGTACTTTTTTTTTTTTTTTCCCAATTATCATTTGACCTTGCCGCCTTCTTTTTCCAGTTGTTCTCTTGGTAATATTCCATAGTGGCCCCTTTTTCCCATCTTTTTGCCTTACTGAAAGTCGCTTTCTTAGTTGGACGGTAGAATCTTTACTCCAATCTGTAGTTGTCTCTTTACAGCTAACTTTGTAGTTCTTAGTGATCCTGTCATGTGGGACTTTCTATCCAGAACCATTGCTTTTTGATGGGTGGTTCCCTTAACTTACCCCCAAGTACTCCTCCCCAGCATCCAGTTTTTTCTCCCTCTTCCCTTCTTCGTTGCCTCGGTGCCACATTTTGGTTTTTTTATGTACCAAGTAAAGCACACATTAGCTTCCTGTTTCCTCTTTCCTTGATGCATGGTTGTAGGTCTTCTTACCCTAATTTCCCATCAACCACTGTTCTTCTCTATTTTCTCGTGTTTTTTGCCTCCCCTCGACTTGTAGCCCAGGGATGCACCCATAGCCAAGGGTTGAATTACCAGACCTCCACAATTGCCCATTAAATGATTTGACCCCTCCCCTTACTCAGTTGACCCTCTTTGGACCCCCTCCCCCATGGGCCCAGCTGCCACTCCTCCAAGGTTCGAGTAGAGTTTAATTAAGAAGATAATTCAAGTGAGAATGTTCAGATATTGTACTATACTTCTTTTGGGTCCCTTCCTTCAGAAATTGATCGGCCCATATTTCACAGAGGATAGGTTCCGATTCCCCCCATTCAAACCCTTTTTTCTTTCTATCCCTACAGCTTAGCCCTAAACAATACAAACTTACCCTTGGAAGTCATCATCCTCCCAAGGATACCAAAGATTTAGCCCCCCTTTTTGCTATGGTCACAAATGTGGCCTCTTTGCCTTTTTTAGTGCGACCCCTCCTTTTCTTGGAAAACAGACAAAGCAGTTCCTCCCCTCCAACAATTTCCCATGAGGGGGACTTCAGTCAGGGAGAACATGCCCCGGGGGAGGAATCAGACCTTTTTGATCCAGGCAAGGGCCCGCGGTGTGACCCATTTCCAGCAGTCCTCCCCGCCACAGACCCCAGGAACAAGACGCCCATGCTTATGGTGCTGCACCATATCTCAAAACCAAACTCCTCCCCTGGTACAAGCAATGGATGCTCTTCATTTCGCCCCCGTGAGGCAGATAATATCGGAACCGCCAGCGCGGGATTCCAAGAGAGCAAGAGGGCCAGGAGCCCTCTCAAAAAAGACCTCTTAACCTATCGAATTCTCTGGGCGACAGATCATTTTACGCGAGGCCCTGTGGGTTCTGTTAAACTGACTGAGGTCACCAGCGGTTGATTTTATGAATCTGGAACCCCCCCTTATATACCCCCAAGAGTTTTTCTTTCAAATTCCCAACCCAACAGTTTCCGGTAGGTATTAGAGCACTTTGAAGTGAACCCGAGAAGAATTAGTCTGCAATACTAATTTGCTAAAGGTTTACCACTAGCTTTTCCCCCCTGCCCCAAGTGACAATAAGTATTTTTTTGCAGAAGCCCTATCATAGGGTATTCTAAGCTGGAACTTCTTTTTTGACTTATCGAGGTGGAAAAACCAGAAGTTAGGGTTGCGGTTACTTCTTAAGTGAATCCCCCCCCGTCTTTTCCCCCAAATAGCTCCCTGTTCAGGAACCGCCCCCCTGAGGACCTGCGAGAGCTGTCCACCC
>Ga0179591_1273428_pt1 | contig 10323 bp, 9 predicted proteins | sample CZOMad2_1_08_16f_FD_182891 | JGI IMG/M metagenome (GOLD analysis project Ga0179591, IMG submission 182891) | Vadose zone soil fungal communities from Angelo Coast Range Reserve, California, USA - CZOMad2_1_08_16fungal (PacBio error correction) | ecosystem: Environmental > Terrestrial > Soil >... | reverse complement strand
CCCACCCTGCACCCGTTTGTCCTCTCCTCCCGAGATCCTATCAAGCTCATTCCCCCCTTTCTTTGATGCAGCTCAATCCTTGTTCGGCCCCCCCCGTCTCTGGTGTTTAGGGCTCCCCCCCGCTTTCCCCTCGCCGCCGCTTCAAAGGATCCCTCGTCCCCACTCAGCCGTTCTGCGAATAGAGCTTAGTCCCCCTCTTTTCAGTCTCCCATCGATTTCGAGTTGGTTCCCGTCATTGATTTACGGACCCCCGTCCCAGAATTTCTTCTCGTCACCTCTATGTTTCTCTCAGGCTCGTGTTCCCATCTTTGACCAGCGAAGTCCACCCTCGCTTCCTCCCACCGCGCTCACGTGGGGATCCTTCGCTGGATTCACCCCGCCCGCGATTTGACCAGTCCTTTCCCCCCCACTGACGATCTCCTCATGGTATAGACTCCGTTAACCCTTTCTTCGCGCCGCCCTTCCCCCAGATTCCGGCGCCGCGCGCTAGTCATTTTCCATGAGGATGGAAATTACATGGCTGTTTTTCTCCCTTAAACTTCAAGCCGTGCTCCTTCACCGAACCCGCTATCGATCAGGATTCAGCTTTCCCGCCAAGCGTTCCATTAGTCTTTGTCTTCTTCATTTTCCAAAAGTCCCCTTAATTCGTCAGAGGACATAGCGCAACCTTTGGTTTGTTTTCGACTCGGCTCATACCTTTTGTTTTCTTCTTAGCGCAAGGGCTATGTTTGTTTTAGACGTTCTTGGACCTTCAGGGATGCCAGGTCCCCGAGCCTTAGATCGCCGAAGCCGCCCCGCCGCTTCGAAATTGCTCCGTCTGCCTTTTTTAGCTCCTACCCCGACAGTAACTTGCCTTCCTCTTAGTCCTTGCATCCCCCCCCCACATGTTTTTTTAATTGTTTTTGTTTCGCGTAGCGCGCCCTTGCAGGTAATGTCCCCACTTACTGAACCTCCCTCCCGTCTAGTGCTTGGGCGCTGGCCCTGAACTTCCTTTTCGGCCCGGAATTTTTACTTCCGAAAAGGCCTTTTTACCCCGGGTCCCAGCTTTTTCGTACCTCTGGTTCTTCCCCTCACCGTCAGCCCGTTTTCGTACTGCCCGAATTCGCGACCCCCAATCTTTTCTTGCATTGCCCCGCTATTCATACACAGTCTTTCTCTTCTCTCCTAATCGATGCTTTCGATTTTCATGCAGCCAGTCAGCAGCGTTTTCTTAACGCGTTTACAGTCCTTCCTCCAACCCGCGGCCCAGACGAAGAGTGCCCTGCCAGTCTATAAGGACCGGCCAGATCTCCCGACCGAACGCTGCGCATCAGTCCCAGGCCTTCCCCTCTTTTTAAGGCCCTTCTTTTAACATGTCAACCCCCCGATGATCCCTCTTAGTTGAATTTCTTTGACTTGCGATGAGTGACCCCCCTATTGATCAAGTATCTCTCCATGGATTTCCGTTTACAAGCATTAATCCTCGTCATCCCCGCTTGACGACCTCGTCCGGTGATGGAAAAGTTCCCTTCCCAGGTTCCCCAATACCCACCCTTTTGATCAGAACCCCGGAGACTCCCCCCTTGTTCTCCTTGGTCATCCCTCCTTAGTACAGCCAAAGACCTTAGGTCCGTTCCCCTTTCCTTTCCCAATATGCGAGCACGCTCCGAGTTAGTCCCGAATTCCCTCCTTTCCCAATTACTCTTAAGCCAGGCTTGAGAAGCAAACTCCGACGGCGGGCCGCTCAAAAACCCGCTTCGAAGCCTCGGAAAGCTTTTAGGCAAGGCGCTAGCCAAAGGCTGACTCCCCCCCCCCACACCTATCCCCCCCCCTTTTATTGATGAACTCTGCACTTCTTATTGGATTCGGGAACCGGCGCCGGTGGACCCCCCGCGTTTTTCTCTGAAGCGAATCGTTTAGGAAGAATCGCCCCTCCCCTCATACCATTCACCTTTAACTTCCCAGTTTCTTACTCTTTTTTTCTAATGTTTTGTTGTTGAGAGCTCCCATATCTCTCTCCGCCATTTTGACGATTACGGTCTCCCTTTTTCTGCTGAGCTTTTGGTTTATTTCCGTGCATTCAATTCGAACGACACCCCCAGTCTCACTTCGTTATCAACCCACACTGTTTATAATTGGGCATTCTTTTGGCCTTGTTAGTTCCCTTTTGTCTCTCCGAATTGCCCTTCGTTTGTCCATCGTGATTCCTCTGACTCGGACCTCTTTGTTTCTCTTCCGTCTCTTTTTTTCTCATTATTGGCACGTTCTCGCGACTTGTTGAAGTATCTCTCACTTGTCGTTCGTAGCTACGGCATCGGGGGTTTGGTTTTCGTTCTCCCGCTTGACCCGTTTTTTTTTTATAGGGGCCGGATTCTCAAGAGTCCCCGCTTCCCTTTTCTGTGTTCCGTTTTTCTCCGTCGGTCCTTGGGTAGTTAGAAGCCTGGGCTTTCTTAGTTATCCCTTGACGACGGGCGCTTTATGCTCGAACTGTTTCTTCCTCCCTTTTGTGTGCGACGGTCTGCTCTTCTCCATGGCGAGGCAACTTGATCTCGTGTCGTACTCTCATGAAATAGTCCCTGAGAGGGTGTCTTTCTTTTAAAGTTGTCTAGCATTTCTGGACCCCCCTTGTTCCGAGCTCTCCTGTTTCCTCTTAGACAGCCCCGTTCCCCTTTCCTGTCGTTATCTTTCGCTTTGGTCTTACTTATAGACCCCTGGGCATTGGCATGATCTCTCGTCTTGCGCTGTCGTGTCGGAATCTTTTCGTTTCTTCCTTTTGAAATTCTTTTGGGGTAAATTTTTCCTGTATTCAAGAGCCATCTCGCTTAGGGGCGGCCTTTACTCTCCCCATTCATATCTTCAAGGCTTCTCGTAGGTTGTTGGTGGCGTCGTCGCACTTTATGACTCCGGGATGCGTGTCTGTGGGGTTTTTCGACCTCTTCCTTAACTATGTTGACCCTTTTTCTGGTCCTCTCAATTTTTTTCCTGGAATCCCTTATTCCTATCCCCACTGCCGCCTAGGTTCAACTCCCAGGGCCAGCGAGTGGATGTCCCGTTTTTCTTTTAGTCTTATAACCATGCTACTCTGCCTTACTCTTTAATGCGCGTCGGGTCATAAGTTGCATTCCCTGCGATCCCCTGAGTGCGCTTTTCGAGAGACCACCCCTTGTTCATGTGAGTATGAACTCCCTTTCGAGATTTGCCGTAGGCGTTTGTCGCGACTTGTGGAGAGTTGTTCCTCCCTTCCTCAATTTTTTTTTCCCTTTCGAGGCGCACCCTGAACCTGCTTTCTCTGCTCCCCGGAACCGCTGGGCCTTTCGACTCGATTTATTCCCTACGTAAACTCGGTGCTTGCTTAATCGGGGATGCCTTTATGGTCTGTGTTTTCTGGCTTGTATTTGATCTCTCATCTTTTTTCTTATTTTTGACATGCGAGTGGTTTGGACTGCCTTTTGATTTTCTCCTTCCCACCTCTTTCGCTCTTTAGGTTTTCCGTAGCAAGTCCTTCCTCTCTTTGAATCCGAAGTATCCCTTTAGAATCCAATTTCAGTAAGGCTCTGAGCGTTGGTTTCCTTCCTTGTTTTGTTTTTCCTTTCGGACTCCTGCATCTCTTTTTACTGTTTCGATCCATTCCTTGAGATCGGTGTTCTTGCTCCTGTTTAGCGTCTTTTTTTTCTTAATGCTGTCAGACTTTTAGGATATTTTTTTTTCCTGACCCTTATCGCGGTTTTCTTTTGCTTTCGAGAGGCGTTCCTGGCCTTTTCACGGGAGGTTTACCTCTTCCACTTTCGCTTTCTCTGCTTATTTACACTCTTGGCGTTTTTTGTTCTTGTTCCGCGCTTTGCCTGATCGCTTGGATCCCCTCAGCGTGGGAAATGTTTCATGCGACTTCTTCGCCGTCGCGTGAGCCATTTCGGTTGATCCTTTCTTTTTTAGGTTCGGCGTTCCATGAGTTCGAAATCCCCCCCCCTACTGTTGTCTACCCGTGCTGGCGCCTGCATATCTTTGCCGTGCGCGTCTTTTCCTCGGGGAGCATCGCGACTTTGGGTGGAAAGCATTGGTGGCCATCTTTTCTTTACTTATACTTTCTTTTCTTTTTGAGGTGATCTTTTTCCACCAGGTTTTTCTGTTTCTCGTGTCGCGTGTCCCCGAGCTCTCGAACCCCGTCCCATGAGTCGGCTCCACTTTTTTCCCTACCTGGTTTCTTTCTCACTATTTTTCACGATCTCCTAACCCGACGACGCACTTGATCCCCTCCGGGCCTCTGGCGCAGTGTGCTTTATGTGCGCATTTAGTCTTTAAGTTCACGCTTTCCCCTCCCTTTTAGGGTTGAAGTCTTCTAGTTCCCCTTCCCCCCCCGCCACGAGTTCTTTCCTCGTGCTGATCGCAGACCTAGGCTCCGTTATTTAGCCCCTTCCCCCCATCCCGACTCGAACCTCCTTCCTCTGCGTTCCCAAGTATTTTCCACCTTTCTCCTGCTTCTCACAACGCCGCCCCAGACCAGGACCCCCCCTCTTTTTGATCTTTTTGCATGGATGCCTGAACGGACAAACTTCTCTGTTGCTTCCCCACCTCGAGTCGCTCGCGTATAGTCCTTACCTTTGTAAATTTGCTCTCCAGCACTTCTTTTTCTCTCCCCTCTGCTTCGTCACCCGACGAGGCAGGTTCCTTTCAGAGGTCGTACATCACCTTCTGTCCCAATTCCCCTTCTTCTCTAAGATAATCTTCCCATGCCCTAAACCTTTACCCCAGGTCTCCAACGATTTCCGCTGCAACGGCTTTTCTTTCTTCTCTTCTTTATTCCTCACCCTCCCCAAAAGCCCCGTTTCCCTTCTTTTTCTCCGGCAACGTTAGGATGGATCTGTTTCTTTCCCCCTCCTCTGTCTCAACAGTCCTGAAGTCCCCTAATGGCGCTTATCCGAAGCATCCCCCTCTCGCCATTTACATCTCCCAGCTTTGGTTGACGCAGCGTTTCTGCCCCCGAATCCTTCATGACATTTTCTTCTTCCTCACTGCCCTTTTAAATTCCTGCCACTTAGTACTGACCCGTTCGAAGCTTTCCGCGTAGCGCTCCTTCTGTGTAGCCACTGCCTCCAACCTCAACCATCCCATCTCCCTGTCTGCGGCCCTGCCTTCCTAGCGTCAGGGCGGCAGCGTTGGCTTAATACGAAAAGTCTCGTACTTCATGTCTCCAAAGATTCTGTCATCTGTCTTTGCCCTCGCGGGTGAGCCACCAGGTTTTTCCTGAAGCCACCACCATTGAGTCCTCTACTTTACAGAGATTTTCTTTACCCAGTCTCTCAGGGCCGCTCTCTGCAGCATCCTGAGTTTACTCTCAAGACACAACTTTACCCCCTCCACTGAGTTTCTCTCACGCTGTTTCCATTTCCTCCCCAGACAACCTGGCAGACGATCCCGATCAGGCCTTTTCCAGGTCGTACCCGCGCAGACTCCTCTCATTCTTCCCTACAAGAACACCCTCTTGACACGTTCTGTTCCAGTCTACTCTTTCCCCGACAACCTCTGGGTTCCCTTGACACGCACCTTGTCCGGGGTTTGCTACGTTTTCATCTCTATTTCTGAGTCTTCTACACCAAATTCGAAGTTCTCCGCTCCCTGAGCGTCTCCGCATCTCTTTTCCCCCTCGGATCAAACCTAGTTAAATGACCAAGACTCCCTCTCTCCTCACGCTTCGGCATTTCTTGAACTTTTCTTTTCGAAAAAACTGGTCCCCCCAACCCCTTATCCCGGTTCCCCCCCCATAGTCGAAACTTTCGCAAGCAAGCTCTCTCCTTGTTCCTTACCCCCGCTCCGCCCACACCCCAACCCGCCTGATTTCCTCTGCCCGGCGCTTCTCCGAATCCTCTTTCAAATCGCGGTCCTCATTACCTTTCGCAACAGCGCCTTGCTCGCCACCCCCGCGCCGGCCGGATGCCCCAGCATAGCTCTTCCTGTTCCGGCTCTCTCGACACCCGGCCCCTAAGCAACCCAGTTTCCCTCCCCAACATTTTCGAACGATGCCCGCTCGTGTTTGATGAACACTTCCCCCCTTTGAATTCTCTCCAGCTTCAATCCGGCGTCCGCGGCAGGCTCAGGGATCGCCCCCATCCGAAAGGCAATAGGATTAACTTCCTTCTATATATATTTCTTATCATACTTCTTTGTGTTTTCTATAGATATCTTGATACTTCCTGACTTCCGTATTCGTTTTGGTTGATGCCCCGTGGCGGTTTTCTCTGCCCCGCGAAGAATCCCATTCTCTTTTCCTAAAATCCCGGAAGCTTCAATACATCATTGGGGAGGCCGGTTTTGGCTTTGCTTCCGATCGATTTGCATGCCCTGGATTGAAACCTTTCTTTCCCTTTGATAGGAATCCCCCTTTTTGTTATCTCCTCTTTTTCTTCTTTTTTCAGCTTTCATTTATTGCCCGCGGATCTGAGCGCCTGCTTGAGGTCTTTTGTCGCTAGCTAGGGCTTTGCATAGGATTTTGTTTGGCGGTTTTTGGAGTGCTCGGCGCGGCTTCGGTGCTGCGTGTCCACCGAGGCACGGGGACCCTTGTGCGGTTTTCTCAGTCTTCTTAAGGTTTCTTTTGATCTATGATTGTTCGCCACCGCCTCTTTCCATCCTTGCCTGACTGCTCGTCGTCGTACCTTCCTCTTGTTTTGATGACTTTTGTGTGACCCCACTGGAGTCGTTGGCTCCATGGTCCGCGACTGATCTGTAGTCACTCTCAGTGATACTTGCCCCTTTTCTTCACCGCCGTCTCCTCTCTTTTTCGAGCCTCTGTAGGTGAGCCGTTGTCTTTCCCCCACCTTTTTCTGTTCTACAGTTTGTCCGGTCCTGCTCTCGGAGCTGTTTTTCTGCGACTTTTGGTGTTACCTTTATTTCCACTGGCCTTTTGCATCCGAAGGTATGCGATTTTTCTGGATGTCCTTCCAACGGCGGTCCCCTTTTATCAATGTGCGTGTCTCACGTGTTTTGCTGTAATCTCCTTCTCAGGGTTTAGCGGTTCTACTTTCTTGACATTCTCATTTCACGGTGGACTCGCTGTTGGTCTGGGTTTTGCTCCATTCGGGATTTGTCACCTCAACCTTTCTCTCTGTCGAAATTTAATCTGGTTCTGTTTATGATGTCGATTTACTCTCTTTTGTGTCTTTTTCACCTCAACGCGATTTCCGTGTGACCTGCTCTTCTTGAGGCCAGCGTCCTCTTACGGTGTTTGTTGCTGCATGATTCCCCTTTCCTGGATGCGTCTCCTGCCATCCTTTCCTGGTCCTTTTTTCAAATTTCTGCGGCCTTCTTTGCGTGAGAGTTTTTATTCGTCGAAACCCTCTTGTTCATGCGTCTCCGCTCGACACTTCTGGGACCCTCTCCTCTCTTTCTTTGGGTTCGGCGTGCTATTCGGGCGGTTGTGCACACCTGCTGCGCTTTGGAATAGAGTTCACCAATCCCCTTCCCCCTTATCTTTTGTTTGATTCCCTCATGCCCAAACGGGGTTTTGATGAAGGATTTCGACGCACGATCCCTTCTTTTTAGTGGATATTTTCATCTTTTCTTCCCGGTCTGTGGTTATTTTTTTTCCTGATGACTTTGACTTGGGCCATGAGTTTGGGCTTGAAGCAGATTGATTATCCCCTTCCTCAGCCCCCCCCGGTTGCCCTTCTGGCCTTCGATTTTGAAGGCGTGAAAACGTGCCCTTTCTTTAACTCTCAAATTTAATTCAGGTTAATTGCCCTTCTTTGCCCTGATTTGTTTTTTGTGCCTGAGGCCTTGCATCGCATAGATTTTTTTCCGTTATTGTCGATCCATGGGAAGATCCTTTCATTCTTGCATTCTGTTTTTCTCTTCTCTTCCGATTTTTTTTCTTCAATCCTGTGTTGGTTAAATTGCCTGATTTTCCTCGACGACCGCGGTCGTCGAATTCCGTTTTGAACTTTCGAAGTCTGATCTTTTACTCTTCACGAGTCTTCTATCTCACGTAGAGGTCGTCGGCGGAGGACTCTTGGAGTGAGGTCCCCCTTCTCCCTTGACGTACCCTATAAAATCTGTCTCGTGGGTCTTGGGTTCTCTTACGCAGTTCCTTTTTTCTCCAGAGGTGCCGTCTTATTTTTTCCCTTTTGAAGGCCGTAGGGAATTTTCGTGGAAATTCGTAGCCCGACCACCCAATACGGTGTTTTGTGAGTCCGATCGTTCCACCAGTGATGGATGAAGCCTATCTTTTGCCTTGATTGAGGCTTTTATACTTCCGCGAGCTGGGTTTAAAGCCCTGTGGCCCCTCTCTCTCTCGTTCTTTGTGAGAGAGATGGCCACACGTCTTTCCACCAGCGTGTCGTTTTTAGCTCTACTATAGCCCCACGCTCTAAATAATGTTTTTGTCTCACGGGTTCTACCCCGTCTTTTGGGTGTTTTATTTCTCGATTCCCGACGCGTCAAAGGTCCCAGGCAACTTATGGATCATTTTACTGTTGTTCTCCGGTCCTAATTACTCTCTGTTTACTCCAATAGAATTCGCGGTGGACGTTTCGTAATGTATAAGGAAAAAGTAAAACCCCTCCTCATGTCTCCCTCTCCTCGAAACCCCTCCCTCTTTCCCCCTCATCCTTATTTAAAATCCGAGCCTAGGAGTTGCCCGAATTCGACCCCCCCCTTCCGATAAGTCTCTTGGACCCATCTCCTAATGTTTTCAATCTGATTTTCAGCCAAATCCGTCCAGGTGACATACCATCCTTTTCCCATCAAATCGGCCCCGTTTTGAACGTTTTTTAAAATTGCTTCCGTTACTCAACACTCTCCCACAACACAACTAGTTAAGTCTTCCGTGTCAAGTCAAATTTTGTGACCCTTGTTCTGATTCTACATGTTGCTCTTTTACACCTTCCAGCCTGTACCGCTCCTTTCGCGCATTTTAGAGTTCGCGGATTAATGCCCCACATCCTCTTTCCCCTTTTCTTTTCGAATATTTCCTTTCAAGCCCCTCCCCCCAGACTTTCGAGACTTTTTCTAAGCCAACCGGCTTTTCGGCTCGTTCATCCTAAAACCGCGTTTCCTTCGGTGGCTCATCGCCCTGGCGAGGAGCTTTGTTTCTTTTTCTGCCCCCGATCCAAAGCCAGTTTCAAGGACTCTCCCCCGCATTTCTTCGCCTCCTGCATCATCGTCCTCATCCTAACCAATTTGCTGGGTTGCCTTTACGCGTTGCGAAAGATAATAGCGTCTTTCCCTCTTCCAATTTTCCATTTTCCCTGTTAAGTTCCCCTCCGGCTCGATGTCCTCGTAGGTTTGCATTGGGTAAGCGAACTCCTCACCGTTCGATGGTTCGTTTTTCCCCTAATTTCATCTTTCCCCGTCCGTCCTGTAATGGTGCTTTCTTAACGACACGTCTGTCACCGCGACAATTTTTCCCCAGATAACGTCTCTTTTTTCCCTCTCCCCTCCCCGCAGTGCCTTTGTGCGTAAGTCCCTCCATTTCCTGTCGCCTTCCCATTTTTTTTTACGGCTTGAAGAGTTTTTCCCCCCTTATCAAGGAAGAACTCCCGCGATTTGTCGCTTTCTTTTGCAGACCCGGTTTCTTCTTGCGCCTATTTTCTACATTCCACAGCAACCCCTTCCCAAGCCCGATCTGACTCCAGGACCCCATTCCCCCTTCGATAATTCCGTCTCGTCCACGAAAAGCTTTGCCACGGTCTCTCCGTACAAGGCCTTCGTCCTCTTCATACCAGTGTTTCCAGGGACCCTCTCTTTTCCCACACTCGTTCCCGCCGGAGCTCATCCGATTTTTCATGGCCTGTATTTTCTCCTCCTGATCACTTTACAACGGAGCGCGCTCGACTCTAATGATCCCTAAAATCGTTCAGTCCAGACTCAGATCCCGTTTCCGCCGGCAAGGGATGGTATGAGAAAAACAGGCTTACCCTCCCCAATGATAATCATTCTCACTGTCCCCCCCCCAATCCCCAGTGCAACTCAACTTTCTTCGGCCTCTTCCCGATCTTCAGGTTCCGCGTCATTGCGCCCCGCCGATGCCGTCCCCCCTCTAGGCTTTCTTCCTCCTGAATAACTGCCTGCTCTCCCCCCCAAATCCGCGGGCAAGCAGTGTTTCTCTCGCCCCGGTCAAACAACCCCGACGCCGCTTCCAGGCATCCTAGGGCCTCCGAAGGCCCAAGGCGATCTCCCAAACTGCAGCAAACCACCTCCCCCCCCGTTTATGATTCCGCTTCCCCGATTTGTTTGATTAAACCGTTTTCCTGAGGCCCAAAACTTTTCGAATTTTTTCTTCGTTGCATTTCTTTTCTTCAAAGGCTCAGAGAAAGTCCACCCGTACGAATCGGCAAATCTTCCTTCACAGGACTT
>Ga0179591_1267900_pt1 | contig 10323 bp, 7 predicted proteins | sample CZOMad2_1_08_16f_FD_182891 | JGI IMG/M metagenome (GOLD analysis project Ga0179591, IMG submission 182891) | Vadose zone soil fungal communities from Angelo Coast Range Reserve, California, USA - CZOMad2_1_08_16fungal (PacBio error correction) | ecosystem: Environmental > Terrestrial > Soil >... | reverse complement strand
CGAAGAAAGGATCACTACGTGTCCTCTCCCCCCTTTTAGGTTTGCGTCTTTTGTCTTTCTCTCTCGTTAACACGGTCTTCTATAGTCCACGGATCCGGTAGGAGGTGTGTAAGAGAGTTAATCTTTTTCTCAAGTCCTACGGATTAGCAATTGTAGCCGCTCTTTCCTTCCACCATCGAGGTGTCCTTCTAGGTTTTAATGTGTTCTAAACGCGCCCAGTCTTCCCCTTGTTCTTTTGTGGTTGGGACTGGTTTTGTATTCTTTCTCATGAATTTTTTGGGGTAAGTGACGGACGTATGATGACGAATTTGGTCTGTTTGCTTTCTTTCCTGATCGCGCTGGGCCCTACTGGCTGGATTTTGTCAGGAACGTCGACACGAGTAGCGGCGTTCTTTCCAAGATGATGAATTCCTTTCTCCTTTTTTTTTTTCCTCCTCTCTAAGGTGGAATTAGTTGTGCCCTGGATCGCCGTGGTTTTTGAACGTTATCTCCCTCCTCTCTCCGAGAACTCTTTCGAACGCGCGAAAGAATATTACTAGAAGATGATATACTCTGGTAACTATTCTCCCATTTATTTTTGTCGCTTTCTTCTGCCTTCCTTTTTGATTGGCGTTCTGACACGCGCTTGCGCCCGGTTTTCTTTTTTTGTTAGAGAGGATAGGCCCTGTTCTTCCTTCTTCCTTTCTCCCATTTCTATTCCATTAGGCCTCGATGGGCGCTGGTGTTTTTATTCATCTTTCCCCCCCTGAGAGGAAGTTGATTTTTTTTCCTGACAGTGGAAGACGTCCTGGTAAACGAGTTCCGCCTGGGCGAAGCACCTCCCCTTTTTCACGCCCCCGTCACGTTTTCGGTCGCTCGTCGTGTGTCTTTTCTTTTTCTTGATGAATCTGTAGTGATTTTGACGCTCCTCGTTCCTCGTCGGGAGTTCCGGCCCCCTTCCTTCCCTCCTTTGTCGGGGGATTTTTTCTCGCGCTGGCGTAAACATCTCGGACTTGTCGGCTGGCCTCTAAAAGGTAAGCATCGAAATTAGGTTGAGTAAGCGAGACCGCCTTCCTTTGGTTCGCGACCCCGGCCCCGCCTTATCGTTCGGTCTACGCGGCTTTCCCACCTCCTTATCCCCCTGATAAAGATATCGATCTCCAAGACCGTCTATCGCTCCGATCCCGATTGGGGATAGATCTTTTTCCCCCTCTTGCCTGTGGGGTGATTTTTTCTGGGCGCGACTGGTCTTTAAGTATAAACCTTTTCCCCTGACCTTCCGAGTATAAACAAGCAGACGGACGCCTCCATAATGTAGTCTACCGCTGTTAATGGGGCCCCCCCTCTTAGTTTTTCTTGCGGACGCCCCAGTACGTCCCCTTTTAATGGTGTTCCGGGAATCACCTTGTCGGGACGTGTCTGATAACGCTATCGCCCGACTTTTTTTTCCCCCCGTTCTTGACGATCACAACTTTCGCCAGCCTCGCGCAGGGCTCACGTACATCTTTTTTTTTTCTGAGACTTTTTTTCTCGTGGAATTCGCGCTGGGAAACTTTGTAGGAGGTTCGGCTGAGTAGTTCTGCTTTTAGTCACTCCATTTCCTTCTTTTCATCTTTTTTTTTTTGTGTGCGCTTGATCGTGACGTTCCAGCGACAGTTTTTTTAAGTCCAAACTCTGACAGGCTTCTTCCTTCCTCTTCGCCGATCGCGAACATCGCCCGGCTAGTGTGTGAGGATTGCTCGAAGTTGAGTGACTTCCTTCCCTTGTCCTTTGTAGTCTGTCCTCTATAGATGTTTTTTTAGCGAAGAGCTCAGATCTCCGTCGTTCTTCCTCCATCCTTTTTTCCAAGCAAGTTCGCAAAACCTTTTGTGTGTAGGCGTCTCGAGTCAACGACGGTAGAGTTTGCGAAGCAGGTAGTCGGTACAGTTTTTCCTCCGTTCGCTCTTTCGCTTTTTTTCTACTATGACTTCTGTCCACGTGAGCCGATACGAACGTCGTTCCTTTTTTTGACCCCCCACAAGAAAGTCTTGAACGATGATGTAGAAATGGCGTCAGAGAGGTTTCCGGTTTCTCTCTCTGAGCTGTTAGGGATTTTTTGTGGCGGAAGCCTCTCTTTCGCCGCGGCCTCCAGGTCTTATGGAACCCGTAGCGCTCCCCCCTGAAACTTGAGGTGCGCGCCTCAGGCTGGAGCAGCTTTGGAGCGCTCCCTCCCCGTTCGATTTTCCCCCTTCTTGCCCGTCACCGTCGATATTTTTCCTCTCCCTTTTTCTATTGAAAAAAAACCCCCCAAAACATCACCGCCCCCTACGAGCTCGGCTAGGCGTCGCCGTACTGCGCGGATCTCCCCTTAAATTTTCTGGTCCCCCCTTCTCCCGTTCATCCGGCGAACCCATCCCTTATCTCCTCCTCCGGAAGTTGAGGTCACCCAGAGCGCATGCAGACGCCCTGAAGGCAAAAGGCGGATAAATAGCGTCGGCCTTGAGTCCGTCTCGATCATCCCCCCGCCTCCTTTGGGCGATGACTTTTCCCTCCTGCGCGCCCGCCATTCCGGGCGCGCTCCTCTTTTTTAATTTTTTTTATTAGGATGCCGCGACCTCAGGGACACCAAAGCTCGTTCGGAGCGCGATACAGAAAACTCCCTCCTCCCCTCCTCCCTCGTTTCGCCTGCTGAGCATCGAGACGACGGCCGTCCTTTTTGAATTGTGACACAGAATAACCTCTGCTCTGCTTTTTGAGCGGGCGACTGCCTTTTCTCTCTCTTTTCTTCTATTCGAGGCCTCCACCCCAGCACGGCTAGTGCCAAGTCCTTAACCTTTGCTAGGGAAAAGCTCACCCCGCGAGGAAGAGGACATTTGTCTTTGAACGAAAAGACTTCCAGTCGCTTTTTCCCTTCCTCCCCGATTCCTCTCGCCCCCCCTCGGCCAGCGCGATCAGGACTCTAGCGCCCAGTCTGAGAGTTACAATGCCCGCACCCCATGTGCACTACCCTTCCCCCCCACCCCCTCCCAATCGGACCCCCCTTCGGTTGATCCGCAGGAAGATCGCTTTTTGACTGAGAGCTCTAGGAACGCTGGACGCCGAGCCCGAGATTTGGGAAACTTCTGTCAAAATTCTCCCTTAGATGTTCCTTCATGACCGCTAGTGTCAGGCCCTGTTCCCTCTTTATCCAGTGGGCAGCAGCGGACTTTGTTTTTTCACCAGACACTTTTTCCTCAGAGTTTCCCTTTTGATTAGAGCCGTTCCGGTCTTGAGCTCCTGTAAGACCCAAACATCCTGAAGACACAGCCCCTCCAGAGATAGTTTCCCCTGTAGTTTACCGAAAACGGCCCACCTTCTCCCCCATCCCAGTTCAACCATTTGCCTGCCCCGCTCATTTTTCAAAAGATCGGCATCGGTCCATCAGATCTCCTGAATGGATGACACGCCAATGCGATGTGACCTTTCAGCCCGCCCGTATCTCGGCCGATGAGATTCTTTCCCCCTTCGTCGATACACCGCTCGCGTCACCAGGCACCCACGGATTACTTCTACTTCTTCCCCAAGTAGATCCAAAGAGGCTGCCTTCTAAGTGCCGAGCGCTAGATTTGGTCGAGCCGCCCTCACGAAAGGAAGAGATGTTTTCGACCTCCCCCTCCCCGGCTCTGAACAGGGCGCCATTGTGCTGCTTATCTTCCTCTTTGGGATCTTGAGTCGAAGATAAGCGACCATGAAGATCGTTCAGTCGCTCCTCGGTCCGTTGTTCCTCGTCAAGTATCTCTTCTTCGTCAGCAGTCGCGCAACTCACGATGGGAAGAGACTTCCAGCCCCATTAGAGAGCCTCTGATTTAGTTCCACATGCAGACTGAACTGGGTTACTCGTGAGCCCCGGCGGGCAGTTTTTCACCCCACTTTTGACGCACAGCGGCCGTCTCCTCCCCGTCTTCTCCCCGCCCGAGGCCGGTCTGATGCTCCCCTTTAGCCTTTTTCGAAGCTCAGCGCCTACCTCCGAGCGAGGAGCGTGATGTGACCGAGTCTTATTAAGTGAGACTCTACGAGTGTCCTGATTCATCTTCCCCTACCCTTCCCCGACGCGGATCATGTCCCGCGCTCTTGCGTCAGAGACCTCCTTCGCGTTCTTGAATTTTTATGAGAGCGTCGCCTGTTCTTGTTCCTTTCCCTCCCGTCCGCGTCTTCGCAGCAGCGAGCGGCCGTCACCCCGGTGAGAGAACCGCCGCTCGCTTTTTTTTCCGTTCAGATGAAGCTTCCGGCTTCCCCCCCCTTTTCCCAGCCTGATTTTCCCTAACGAGGATCAGCCCTAAGCTAGAATGGGACTCGGCGTCACTTTCCCGAAGAGATTTTTCAATCGGAAGCCGGTGTCGCGTGGGTACGGGCGCTCGTACCCCCTTTTCTGCCCGAACCCGAGTGCCCTTTTGAAGTCACACAGATTCTCCCTCTTTCCCTCTCCCGTCCTGTTTCCGCTTCCCACGGTCTCCCCCTCGTCCTGAATGGAAGGCCTTTAGAATTAGCCGATAGGACCCCGCATTTCCATTTTTTTTTTTGAAGGGTGATGGATACCGGCTCTTTTCCGCCCCCCCCCCCCTCTCGATCCCACTCGACAGCCCGATCGACACGCGCCAGCACGGCTCCCCTTTTTTTTAATTACCGCGCCTGAAGATACGGCATCCCCTCCCCCCCCTCCCTTTAATTGATTTTGTAAGAGCTGCCTACAAAGAATGCCCTTTTCACCCTCAACATGTGCTCGCTTCCTCCCGTCTTCTACCTCCTCAGTTTTTCCCGTGCCACGGCAGTGGAACTTTTTTTTTTTGTTGATGCGTCCTTCCGGATCGCCAACGCAGCATTTTCTAGTGCGAGCCCCATAGAACCTTTCTTCTACCTTTGAGCGAGGCCCTCTTTTTCTCCGACGACACCGCCGGAGTAGCCACTTTTTCGGCCCAGAAGCCTTTCATAAAAGGGCCGGCAGCGAGGGATGCAGACCAATTTTCGGGTACGGTCTTCCCTCATTTCTTTCCGTCTTCCCCCCCCCTCTCATTCCCATTTGCAATCGTTCTCTCGTTGACCTTAATTGGACCTCTCTCGCAAACTGTCGTGGACCTTGGGCTCGAGGGATTTCTCTCTGTTCTCTTCCTTTCCCCTTTTTTCTGGGATCTAGCTTCTTCGCCTAGGCGGAGGTTTCGTTCCCCTATTTTTTAAGCTGCCAAGGATCATCGACCTTATTTAGTTTCGGGGAGTTCGCTCGGTATTCACGGGTCGGCCCCCCCCCTTTGACCTATCATCCTTGACGCTGGTTTTTGTGGGGGGGGGGGGGTGGGGTCCGGTCTCCGCGCAGAGACTCACTCACTTTAGTGCCAGAGCGATAGTTGTAGTTTTTTTCAAATTGAGATAGTCGAAATAGTCTTTCCCTGCTGGCCCCCCAAGCGTTTCCCCTTTTTCCGACGTTGCGGTGCCCGAGCTGTTTGGTTGGCAGAGGAATCCAAGGGCATTAGCAGATAGCCCAAGTGATTTCCAGTTTCATGAGGTGTGCTCCTACTTCCTTTTTCTTCCAGCTATCCCCCCTTTTCCGTCCGAACGTTTTTCTGCTTCACGCCCACGGTGGACGCAACTCTGGGGAGTTGTAGGCTTGGTCAGACCTTCGGAGGGCTGAGGTGTTTGTGTCCGCAGACCCTCAAATAGTCGGGTTCTGCTCCTTTTTCATGGGCTCTTTTTGTTTCGGCCGGAGCCCTCTGACCATGGAGACCTTTTTTTTCTAGGTAGCTTCATCGTGGCGTACTGTTTCCAACCACCGACTTGAGCTATCGCTCTCCCCTGCTCCGCTTTTCGTTCCTTTCTCCTCCCTCTGCCGCCGACTCCGCGGGACCACGCACATATGATGATGTGGGGGGTGCACCGTGGCATTTTTGTTGGTTTCTTTCCCTTCCCCCCCCAAGCGGTCTTTGTTGGGGCGATCTTAAAGCTTCGCCATTCCCCCGGTTTACAGCAGGCGTCTTCGGTTTCACCTTAAGCGTCAGTGGCCTGCGATTTAAGTAGCTCGTTTACGGCATTTCAGTGTGGGAGATTTCTCATAAGTCTTTTGCCTACCTTTCCCCTCTTCCCAACGATCGCGTTCCGTAGGGAGCTGATTACCTCCTGAGTTTGCCTCGTACCCTCCCCAGACTCCTTTGGGTTTAAAGTTTAACCATGAAGCCTCCATGCATGATTTTTTTTTTTTTCCACTACCTGAACCATCCTCCCTTTCTTCCCCTCTTCGCGGGCTGGTAAGGCTTGAGGATCTCCGCTAGGGCGTAGTGAAATTACCTTTCCGGTAAATGGCCCGCTCGCTCCACCTCATTCCCCTTTTTGACGCCGCGATATCAGGGTCTCGAAAAGGGATAAGGTCCACCGACCCTCCCGCTCCATTTTTTTTGATGAGGCCCCCTACGGCTATGATTGTTGTAGTGCCCCTGTGTACCCCGCACCGAGGGCCCTGAGCCTGACCCCTTAAAAGTAGAACAATTGCCCAGCTGAAGCCCCTCTTCGGTCCAATAAAGTTTAACTCTGTTGCGCTCTGTTCCTTCGGCTTACCCCCCTCTCTTCTTCCCCCTGGGCGTCATTCCTCAGGTTGTCTCCCGAAGACCGAGGCTATTCTTTTTGAGAAACAACCTCGTCGGCACTCCTAGTCCCGCCGCTGGTCCTCTCCTGTTCCGACTCTTGTCGACTATCCCCAAGAAGATGCACGCCAAACAATTTTCCTTAGAGCCGCGTGCCTTTTATGAAGGAGGGCGCGCGCGGTAGTTCTGCTTCATGCGTCCTTTTTTCATGATGGCGGCCCCCTCTTTCTTTGGCGGCTTTCTGTCCCGTTCCGTAAGAGATCATGAGCATGGGTGCGTTTCATGACCACTTTCCTCCTACTGGGCACTACCCCCCTTTTCCTCCTCCTCGCCCACCCGCCGTGTGAAGTGCAAGGAGCTATCCTCTCTGTCCTAAAAGTTCTCCGCATAAAGTTTCTTACTTCCTTGACCAGGCAAGTCGACTGGCCGAGCCCTCTTGAAAAATGGGAGTAGAGTCTTAGAACGACTGTGGCTCCATTGAAGACCTGGCTTGTGCTTCCCACTCGTTGACCATTCAGCTATGGTAGGAAGGCTTGCTGTCCTACCTGCACTCTCTTGTGTCTCTTATTCTTCCTCCGCGACGCGTTCCTCGCGAAGTTCTGAGAATGGCTTGTATCGATCCCGTTTTTCGCTTCTGTTTGGAGACTTCCTGCCTTCCTCGGTTTTCCGGGACTGGCCGTACGAGCTGCCGTCGAGGTTCAGGTTTCTGCGGGGCCTTCCCGGTGAGCGGACTGCGCTCGCACTTTTCTGCGTTTTGTGCCGGAAACTCAGGAATCGTGGGTAGGCGATAGGTAGAATTGGCTTCGTGCCTATTTATTCCTTGATCTGCAGGTTTTTGCGGTTTGGCTCTTCCTTCTCTCTTTCGAACTCCCAGGGCGGCTTCATGGTCACGGCTGCCGATATGGTTCTAGCAGGAATTAAGACGGAGGGAGTGCCGTGTGATACTCCTTTTGGGATTTGAAAGCTCTGGAAGACTGTCCTTTCTGTGGGCGGCTGGATTGAGGGAGGGAATCCCCTTGGAAAGCCGTGTGCCGGCCGAATGCTTTTCGACTTTCCCTACCCTTCTTTCCGAAGACGCTGCGGGTACTCAGTGGCTATTGGACCGTTTAATTCTTAATAGGTTCTGATCCTAGGTAGGAAGATGAGTGAAACGTTCCATCTTGTCTACTCCCTTATGTGCTCGGGCCGCTCCTCATGCATCCGTTTATACTAAAAGGTGCATGATGTGGTGAGAGTTGCTCAAGAAGTACCGACAACCGTCCAAGCTTCCGCGGATTGAGAGATTAGAGACAGTAGAACGTTTTTGACTGATCACGCAGATCGTGACGCTCTCTGGGAGCTCCGTCCGGTAGACTGAAATTCCGGCCCAACGGGACTCTTTCTAGAGATACCTCGGATGGAGGGCTTCTCGTGACGCCCCTTCTTGATGTTGACGTCGGAAAAGGCCCCTGCCTCTCGGTTATCTGCTCTTGAACGTTCCCGCATTGTAGAAGAAGCGTTTCTTGTGGGTTCTTCCTGCCTGACGGCTGTATTGCTCACGTCATCAGTTCTCTTTGGTTCCTGAACCAGTTCAATGCAAGAAATAGACTGACCGATGGCCATTTCATGTCCCCCCCCCCGCTTCTTTCCTTTGGAGTTAGATAGGCTCGCGAAGCTTAGTCTTGAGACTACAACTAGGGACTGAGAGATGTCTCAATTTGCTAGTATCCTTCCCTCTACATTTCCAGTAATGAGCCGAACTCTCCTTGTTCGGATTCGTACTGGTGACGGTGGCGGGTCCCGTAGAGGTGTCCCATACGCTAGACATATGACGGCTCCTCTGCCCTTTCTGCTTTTTCTACTTGTGGCGACGTCGTTCACGTCGTCGTGGGGCGTTTGAGACGCTTCTTATCTCGCCGGCTGGATCGTCGCCCGTTTTTGCCGCGATCCCCCGGCCTTCGTTTGAAATGGTTCACCATTCTCGCCGTCTCTGCGCTGTTGGTCGGCCTCGCGTGTGACCCCGCCGGGCGCCGGTTGCCGGACGCTTCACGTGTCTGCGTGTTTCGGTCGTGGCTTCGCGTACAGGACGTGGAGCCGCTCTCCCTGGCGGTTATCTTTTTTTTCCGAAGGGTGTGGGTTCGAGGGGCGCTTTAAGACTCCACAGGCCTATTTGACTTCCCCGGTTGTTCACGTCTTGTTTCTGGATAGCTAGCAAAATTGAGCGGCTCGTGCCGAGAAGTCCAGAGAGTTCTCTGAGCCTAGAGCTTTTTTTCTTAATATTCAAGGGCACTCGCATTTAAGCGCAGGCGGCCTCGCGGTTGATTAATATCTCAAAAATGCAAGATACTTCCGTTTCATCTTTTTTTGGTTTGGGCTGTGGTGTGGGTCATCGGCTGTTGGCTTAAGCGTCTCCTCGGAATGCTGCTTGACGGCGCCTGTTGGGGTGGGATGGTCCCCCCCTTCTTTTTTTTGCCCCCCCCATAAGTTGTGTTGGCGGGCCGGAAGCGGTCCGAGATTTCGCGTTTTAGTCCTCCTATTGCCTCCCCAGTGCTTCTTCTAGGGTAGTTTAGGAAGAGGTGTCCGGCAGACTCCCCTCTTTGTCTTATACACCCTAGCGCTCGGCACGTCCCCTCTCTCCTCGCTCTCCAGTGAAAATGGATCCCTTACGTGGCATAGTAGTGATAATCCCTGGAAAGCATCTCGGGAATCATGGAGTATCCCAGATTGATAGACTCCCTCCCTTCGTTTTTCCGGGGCGTTTTTTGCTCGAGTTTGAGCAAGAGGGATAGACGCTGTTCGGACGAGACGGTCACCGGCCTCCTCTCTCCAAAGGCTCATTTTCTCGAGCGTCTTTCCTTTTGCGCGTCGTTTCTTTTGCCCGCAAGAATGCGACTTTATAGGCCTCCTCGCCGTTCCGAAAGCATCTTGTGGAAGAGATAAGACGATTATGCCGGCGTCGTTCTCCAGCGCGCTCTTTGTTCTCCCGCCACGTAAGGCTTTTGGCATCGTGCCGATTTTAAGAGTGATTTCTCCTTTGGTCTCGCACTTCCGGTCCCAGGAGATGTAGCTTCGTTGCCCGCCTATAAGTTCTTTTTCCGTTTCTTCTTGGTACTCGATATTGTGAGTACTTCCGAGGTAGGATGTAGACGCCACGGAATAGTTCGTTTTCGAGAGCGTTCTTGCTATCGCCCTCTCAATCACTCTCGTATTCTAGCAAACCGAAATTTTCCCGTTCTTCCGAAGGAACCCCATGACAGCGGTCTCGAGCTCGGCTTTCGCTTCTAAAGCCCTCTCCGCAAACCTGTTCTTTCCGCCCCGTCCGCCCTCTCTTGAAAGATCCTCCATGGATGTCCCCACCCGGAATCAGTTTAAGTCAGTCTGCGTGGGTCGCGGGAATGGCGCCGGTCTTTCATCCGTCTCTTGACCAAAAGGAGTTATTCATTCCGCGGAAGTCGCGACTTCTTCAAATTTTCATGTCGTCTACATATTGTACCTTCCCTTCTTCCCTCTCTACTCGTCTTGTCTTTGGCGCGCCTACGAAGAACAAAGCTGTGGTCAGGAGATGTCCGACCTGCTGGAGGTCGCGACGGCATCCTGCGATCTTTCAAAACAGAGCACTACTTCTCTCATTTTACTGGCGACGATCACGGTCAACACTTCGCTTGAGAATAGAGCCTTTCCCTCCTTCCCCCGACTTTTCTCTGTTTCATCTGATCCTCTTTCGGGTTTAGGGCAAGCCCGAGTCGTGCTTTGTTGCGCTTTCCCCCCTTTTTGTGTCATG
>Ga0179591_1248082_pt1 | contig 10323 bp, 9 predicted proteins | sample CZOMad2_1_08_16f_FD_182891 | JGI IMG/M metagenome (GOLD analysis project Ga0179591, IMG submission 182891) | Vadose zone soil fungal communities from Angelo Coast Range Reserve, California, USA - CZOMad2_1_08_16fungal (PacBio error correction) | ecosystem: Environmental > Terrestrial > Soil >... | reverse complement strand
CCCTTATTCATGGGCTATCCAACCAGTCATTTTCTTTCTTCTGCCATTGCCAGAGCGCGCAGAGACAAGGGTGAGGAAACGGTCATGCTGCCTTACTCGTCTCCCCCTAGTCAGGAAGGCATTACCTTTCCCGGCCCATGCAAGGCAAGTGTTTTGGCCCTTTTCACCTCTAACAGGACTTACTGCCTAGCTCGAAGTTTGGAATATCCGACTGCAGGTTTCGGATATGTACCGTTTAAATGACCACGTCTGACCATTTTTTAAAGCCCAGCTCGGTTCATCCTCGAGATGTGCGATTCCACCCCTAGTGATCGTTATGCATCGTTTACCAATGACTTTGATGCCCCCTCCTGAGATGGCTTCGGATTTCACTGAGACTCGGGCCCTCCTCGCTATCCTTGCTTTTCGCGCCTTCGCTTTGTGTCCGGCCACTCCGAACTTACGCCGGTCATACTTGCGAATCTTCTTTCCTGGTCCCATCTGACAGCACAACCAGGATACCCCACACCCCCGTGCCTTCCGATGTTCTCCAACCCCTCCCCCCTTCCCATTCTGCGGCTTGGCCTCGCGCGCGTCGACATTGGCCGCAGTTCGTACACACACCACCTCCACTTTTTTCACCCCCCATCCTCACATTGTTGCGAGACGTCTACTTTTTTTTTCGCACCCAATTTCGCTCACTCCTCGCTCGGCGGGCCAAGTGCCGTTTTGCATCCCCTTGGGAGCCCTGAAGTGAATGCCTGCAAAAGTAGGCTTTTGGGCCGGGCGTTGAGCTTTGGCGTTCCTTTCAAGCAGACTCCTTGTCCATGCCGTTGCCCTATTAGACTTCCGGTTGTCCCAGCCACACTCTTGCCCCTATTTCTCGCTCGTTTTTGCGCACCGAGATTCTAAGGGTACCTTCCGTCTTCCTTTGGTGTCTCCCTCCTTTCCCACTCTTTTCCTTCATGTAGGTTGCACTATCCTCGTTGACAATACTGTGTCTCGAGCAGCAGTACCTATTCTTCCATTGGACATGAATACCCCCCCATTTCTCTCCCTCGGCCCCGATAGGCCGTTCGAACACTTTTTTAAGCTCCTGCTCGGGGTGTCTGCCAAACCCGGCTGGGCATTGTAACAAGGGTACGATGATTTCTTGACCCTAATCCCTTGATGTTCACTTCCCCCCAGGCTACCGCCGATGGAGTTGTTGAAGTGTCGCACTACTTTTTTCTTTCATCCACCACCCCCCCATCTTGTGTTTCGCACGGCTTTTTTTAGGTTATCGGTAGTGACCCCCCTTGCCCCGCATTACGCGTGACCTGCGCACTCCCTTTTGAACTGCGTTGGATCCCATGGTAAAGCTTACCCCATTTTCCCCTTGGTGAAGTCCTACCCTATGTTTGATGCGCGGGCCGTCCGCTAAGCCTAGTCTGCTTTCAGTGATGAGGTGCTTCTCCCTTTAATCCTGTTTGCTTTTTTCTATTTTCCATACCGTCTCGTCAAAGGTCTGTTGACTTATAAACGGCCCTTGCTACCCCGTTGCGACGAGTATTTTCCCACCCCAGAGTTGGAGTTGGATCGTTATTTTTGGACACTATTCAACCCCTTCTCATGATATGGTGATCTTTTCGGCCGTAGTTCTTTACTTCCCGCTAGAGCCCCTCGCGGACAGCTTTCCATCCGTCATATTTTGCCCCCCTTTTCCCCTTGTGGCCCCCTTTTCTATCGCTTTATTCGCGGACCTTTAGTTCGCACCCATTTTCCCCCTAACTGTTCCCCGGCATGTTCGGTATAACCGGTGTTTCCCTTTTCCCTATTCGTTGAGGCGCTTCTATCCGTGCGCCCGATGAATCTGAATCTGCGTTATTGTTGCTTTCGGTGGACATTTTTCATCTCCAGTTTCAAGCAACAGATTCCCCCCCCTCGACCTGCACCCTGCTCCCTTTCCAATAACATCGTTATGTTTTCTGTGATCTGGAGGCCCCTGCCATCGAGGCGCAGCCTTCTCGCGGCCCTCGCTGGCAATACCGCGGCCTCCCTGTTAATGTCTGCATCCTCTGTTCTATCCCCGGTTTTTGTTTTTTTCTGCGCCGGTTATTGGTCTTAAGCGCGTGTCTCTCGCAACCCTGAGGTCCACCTCCTTTTTCCTTGCTTCCTCAGTACCGCGCTTTTTCCTTATCTACTCTTTTCTCGTGTATTGCACTGAGACTAGGCTCTTTTCGACCCCCTCCTTCTCCGTGCCCCGCAGCAGTTCCTCTTTATCCCGACCCCACTATACAGAAGGCACTTTGAGGGGATGACACAGTTTTTTTTTTTAATTGTCTGGACCCACTTTGGATCGATTTTTTTTTGTCCCCTCCCTCCCTGTATTCCTGCTGTCCATGCTTGGTTTTTCAAATGTGGCCGCCCAACCGCCCTTCCAGATACGCACCCCGTGGCTGTAGTTTTTTCTGCCCCGCTCTCCCCCCCCTTTTTCCTGTCATAGTATTCCCCTATGACCACTCCTCTCGAAGGCTGGGAATACACCCTTCCACAGGCCGGGAGGTTTTTCTCTGAACTTGTGCCTCCTGGCCCCCGGCATGCTGTTCAGCTGGTGTGTGAGATTTTAAAATCCTGCGTGGCCGACGTAAAGCTCCATTGTCTACGCTCCCAATCTTTGCCGGTTTTGCTGTAGTCAGCGGATTTGTTTTCTCGATGTAACCTGCCTGCTGTAGGGCGGCTGAATGACGGGCTTTCTTCTCCCCGCCTTGCGGCATGCATCGATTTTGCCTTTGAACGAGCCCGGATTTCACCCAAGAGGAATACGTTCACCTTTCCGTCGACTTGACGCAGCGTTCATATGTCCGCCGCATCTCTGCATTCGCGCAGTTTCCTATCGGACTCGACCTTCTTTCGGCCTAGAAAACTTTCCCTGATGTTGCCCCGCGACTGCAACCTGTTCTCTACTACTTCCTTTGAGATCGCACACGCGCTTTCTTCTTTGAAAATTTTTTGTCTGGGTCAGACCTGTTGGCCCAATGTTCACCAGCCCTGATTTTTTCCGTTGACTTTCTTTTTTTCCTAGTCTACCAACACCAAAAATCTTCTTTTACCTCTTTGTTTGAGCCAGATGTATGTTGTCTCCCGGCCTCGGCCTTCTTGCTGGCCAGTCCTTCCGCGAACCTCCGCGGTTGTGATCCGCCTTTTAAGTTCATGAAGAGTTATTACGTTCATGCTGCCGTCTTAGTAACGTCTCCCGTCGATCCTCTCAAATTGCCGGGTTAGCCTTCTCTTTCTCCCCATTAGACCGAGGCGCGCCCGGGCGGCCCCAGTCAGACTTGCTTCCCCCCTTTCCTCTGCACGCGTCGGTTGTGCGACTTTTTCATTCCAAGTTTCTTTCAGCCTGATCTTGCAAGTCTGCACCCCAGCCCCTGATTGGACCCTGGTCCCCTTAGGCTTCTACGTTATGTTTTATGCTGCCATTCTCTTCCCGTCCCGGCCGCGACATTGTTCGCGTGTGGATGGGTGTGCTCTTGTGAGACCCTGATAGCCTCGTTTGTAGTCGTATTGGTCCCATCCCCGCGATCCGTTTTTTCCATCAGATCAGTTGCGAATTTCTTTTCAGCCGCTCACATTTGACAAAGTATACGTTCCCTGGTTCGATTCTGGTTGTAGCTTCCCCCCTTCGCTTTCGTGGTTGTTTTCAGTGACTATGGGTGTAGTGTAGGAAGAGGATAGGGGTTTTTTTATTCTTCTTCCCCGCCCAGTCTATTTCTGACTGGCCAACATTTTTTCTTATTCACTGTGACCGACTTCCTCCATGACGAAGAGTCTTGGCTATTGTAGTACCTCCCCCAACACTCTTTCCAATGTTTATTATTAGGGAGTTACTTGCCATGCCCTTTTGCTGGCGAAATGCCTTTATTTATCGCCTATGTTCGTAGAGCAGTCATTTTCTCCCCTATGACGGTCCACCCGCCATTGCCCATCTTTTCAGCTCGCCTGTTGACAGCATTCAGTTAGACTATGATTTCTATCAGGATGCCGACCCCCCTACCCCAAGGATTCCTGCCATTCCCCAACAACATAGACAAGGTGCATTGATGACAATGAACTTGCATTTGCCCAGTGCCGAGTTCACTTACTCTTCGCTTCCTCCCCGTTCAAGTCCCCCTCTCTTCCCGTCCCGCAGTGTCTTCACTTTTTTTACTTCCTTATTCTCGGTTTTGCACCCGACCTCGCCGTTTTGACCATCTTTCATGGCTTTCGACTAGCCTGCTGCTGGTCTTTCTTTTTTTTGGGTCCCACCAAACCCCGCATCGCGACTTTCCACCCAGGTTCTGCTCGTCTGTCCTCTCAGTCACGCATCTGCTTTCGTTCTCCTTTCACCGGGTGTTCCGCGAACGCTGATACGCTTTACCGTATTTCTGTCATTTTATGTCCCCCCTGGAAGGCAAACTTTTTTGACCCTTGAGACGTCGCTTTGATTTCCTACTGAGGCCCCCTTTTCACCGTCCTACGCTGTCCCGCACCATCTCATTTTTCCCTCTTTCTTGCAGCACGGATCTCTCCCCCTTGGCTCTCATAGCTGTCCAAGTATTTTTTTTTTTTTTCCCCCCTCACGCGGCGGGAAGCTTTCGTCTCCCTTTGGATTACCTGGAATACGTCTGTCCAACTTCCCCCCCCCCCAATCGATAAATCTTCTCCTCTCATAGAGGCAAAGACGCGACTGTTGCTTGCATGTCCGTCCCCCCGCAGTCCGCGTTTTCAACTCCCTTCCCCCTTCCCTTTCTTCTGCTTGCCTTCCTCTCACGCTGTTTCCGCCCCCTTTCATTAATTTCTATCGTCGGACCCTTTGTGTCATGGTCCTGTTGGGATCTCGCCCAAGACTGCAGCGTAACAGCCCCCCTGCCTCCCCTAGGCCAGGAATCTCGTCTTACCTTGACCTCTTGAACAGCAGCTGACTGTAGCTTTAACTGCCATTTGCCTTTCAGGGTTTTCCCTTTCGTTGTTGTTTTTCTTCCCAGGTTTGTTCGCGTTCCGGCTTCGGTCGGCCTCAACTCCGTTCCTTAGGAATTTCAGCTCTGACACGCGGCCGTCTTGGAGCTTCCCCGCCAGAGACGATAGTTTCCTTCTTTCCTCGAGGTCCCGATCGAGTCCGGTCCAGGTCATTCCTTTCCGTTTTCGATCTCTTCGCTCTGTGTACAGTCGATTTACATTCACCGCCGTCAATGGGCATTAAACCGTCCTCTTTTCCGTCCTTACTTGACGACCGTCCCGGCTTGGCGTTTTCATGTCTGCTTGAGGATTTTCGGCCCCCCTTTGCTTGGGACCGCCCAACGCCCCCCCCACCTTGCCCTTTCCCCTTTTCCTTCTAGCACCTTTAGCTCCCTCGGCGCGCTTTGAGTGCGTTGGTTCTGGCCCGTCCCGAGTCATGGACGAAGAACTCAGCGCCCCCCTCCGTGCATTATAGTCCCCGTTCTCCTTTCTCTTGCCCTTCGCGAAATTATTGCAGAAACAGTTTTTCCCTTATCCCGAACCACTAACTTTGCCCGCATTGCCACCATGATTCTTTCACCCAACGAAAGTGACGATATTCCGGTATCTTCTAATAGGCCCGTGTTCAGCTTCCCCGCGACTGTTTTTTTTCAATTCTGTCCCTGCCCCCACCCCCCCTCTCTTGTCTCAACAGTGTATGTGTGATTTCGATTGGTCTAGGAGTCACATAACGGCCAATTCCCCGCCTACTTATTCCCCCCTGCGCTCTGTGGAGCGCGAAAGGACTTCTGCCCTGAATTTCCATCTTCACTGTAGTTTTCTTTATGCGATTTCCCCCCTTCCCCCCCGGGTTGGCGAATCCCAGTGTTTAGCAGATGTCCTGTTTTTTTGTTCGACTGATGGTTTTCCGTTTTCAACCCCGAAGAGTAGCAATTCAAATTCCCCTGCGATTTTATCAGTCCCTCAGGCCTCACATGCAGAAAATTTGTCCCCCCGCCCCCTTTTTATTCACTCCTCCCGAGCGCGCACTTTTATCCATGTTGCTACATACTTCGCACTTTGGTTTTCTTTTTTAACAGGGCTCGAGTGCCTCTTTTTTTCTGACTGTTTCTCACCGCCCCCCAATCCTTTCTTCCCCTGCTTTCTTTTCTCCGTTTAGCTGCCAGTACAGAGGTCACGTCTCCTGTGCCGGAATTTACTCTTCTTTCTCGACCCCCCCGGCTTCCTCTCTAGGCAACTTAACTAAGATTATCCCCCCGCCCTCGCGAGTTTAGTTTGAGCCGGCGTTGCGTCAGCGTGATTAGGCCTTTGCCGATTTGCGACGAGAAGGGAGTGACTCCTCAGATAGGTTCCTCAGGCAACTTAGATTCCCCTCCCCCTCTTCTTCCTGAAGCTATTTGGCGTAGTTATTAGCGGCTGCAAATGCTTTTCTTTGTTCCACGTTTGTTCTATTGCCGCCCCGATTTTCAGCTCCACCCGGCAAACCTCTACCCCGTATTTCCTACCTTGTGTAACATATTCTAACGCTGTGTGCATTTACTGTATTTTTTTTCGTTAGGTCGCGCATTTTTGTCCCCTTTTCCTTTCTTTTACCTTTATCGCGCTTTTCGATTACGATGACCTTCCCAAGCCTTTTTTTGTTCATTTAGTACCCCCTCCCGGCAAGGGATCTGGACCACTACTGCACCGTTCGGGGGTATCAGATTTTTTTCACAAGAACCTTGTGATGTTCTTTCCCCCCATTTCGTGAAAGCTCGGCAACGATTGCGGCCCCATGAAACACCCTTTTTGCGTATGCAGCCCTCACTCCCCCTTGCGTTAGGTTCTTTTTACGGCCTCCCCTTGGCTAGGCGCCTCCGCGCTGGATCTCGTCGGCGAGGGCCCCCAGACCCGTCCTTGCACTTACCTTCCCCGTTTCTTATAGTTAGGTCCTCCCCCCTAAAACCGTGGTCGAATCTGAAGAGTCGATGGAGTTCGCGAAGTGAGTCTGCGACTAGAGATAGCCGCGAAATTGGTTTTTTCTTTAGGTTGACCCCCCCCCTCCGCGTACCATGAAACGGCGAATCACCCCCTTCCACCCCCATCTGTTTCCCCCAGTGCCCACCCTAGGTCTCAATTTCTTTTTTATGCGTTGAGAGGACGTTTTTCAGGCTCGGTGATTGCCTCTCACTCTCCACAGCGAACCCTTGCATATCTCTCGTTTTCTCTCTCTTTTCCTTCAGCTGCGACCGGTATTCTTATCTTCATCATTTTCGGCGCCTTTCACGTTTTTCTTTTTTTTTATCATCAAACCAAGGCGGACAATCCAATCCCTGCCTTCCCAGACGAGCTGCGTTATCGTGCCCTCTACATATTCCCCTGTAGTCCTCCCCTCTGAATCCCCCTCCTGCTTTTTCTGCCTCCCAGAGGTGCTTGAGGCCCTCTCCCCCCCTTCCAACCAGACCCCCGGTTCACCCCACCGGACGCTACTTCGTTTCACCCCAGCTTGCTTTTTCACCCGGGAAATGTATGGGTAACACTACAGTTCTCGCTTTTTGTGTTTCCATTTGACGCCGCCCCTGGTCGGTTCCATGGTCTGAGATCTCCCCCCCGGCCTCCATTTTCCCGCACGGGCCTTTTTAGTGCCAGCTTGCAACGTATTTTCCCTATTTCACGCAACCCCTCGGACGTTCCCCCCTCCCCACGACGATGAAGCGCGGACCCCACTCCCCAATTCCTTCACGGCACTTGTTGTTCATTTTTTATTTGGTCAATTATTTTCTGTCCCGGCTTTTTAGTTCGGAGCTTAGCCGTTCGTTCGCACACGTTTCCTCTATTTTTCTAGCGAAACTTTTCCTTCTTCCTCCTCCGCGCGGCCGGGTGGTGATGGGCTCCTGTTGACACGCCTGTTTTCCGTTGTTCTTTCCCCGCCCCGGAGCAGTTTGCTGCCTGCTGTTTCTCTATCACGCGAGATCCGCCTTGGCAACTGATCTACCTCCCCCACTGTTCCGTTCTCCAGGATTTCACACAAGGTGAAGTTCCCCGTGTCCCTCCGGTTTGTCGAGCGCGCCGTTTCTCCTTTTATTGGTCTATGGGCATAATTTCCCTGAGGGATCATCCCCTCCAGCTGCGTTATTATCCGTTCCTCATTTCCCTGCCCCTCCCGAGCCCTAGCTTCGCTCAGCTCTTCTGTTTTAAAGATTTCCCCCCACCATGGTCCTGCAGGCTCTTAGAGTGTTCTCGTACAACGATAGTCTCTTGCCCTTCGGCCACTCCCCCGCAGATTGGACGTGCCGTTTAGACTACTCAGTCCCCCCCCCTTATCACATCTCTCTTTACTAGCCTTACTTTGTGTTTAGAGATATGTTCTGGTTGTAGCAAGGCTCGTTCCGTTCGTCCATCTTTGCTCGCCATGAAGGACTCAGCTGCTGCGATTCGTCCTTTTTCCCTGCACGCCCCTTTCCTTTTGTTGCCTTGCTCCTTTTATCTTTCCGGCGCTTCGAGTACTGGCAGTTTTGCCTCCTCCCCTGTGCTAGCTGCTTTTCACTATCGACCCCCTTTACCGCAGTTCTGAGCCCCCTTTCCCGTCCCCCTGTAGGCCATGCCTTAACTCTTGTGCCACTGTAATTTTCGGGTAACCGCCATGAATTTTCGATGCAGTTGCTGCCCTTCTTTTCAGGCCGTTATAGTTCCAGCGTATATGGCCACCCCCCTTTATTTGCCCGTGACACTCACAGCTAGGCTGCAACCCAACGAGTGAGGGGGGAAGCGCCCTCCTCCCCCCCCACAGGTCCCTAATTCATACTCTCGACCCTAATCATGAGGCTCCATCGGTTCAGCCATGCAGCTCAGACTAACGAAGGACTACGTCGCACGCCCCCGTGATGGGAATCTATTCCCAATCTCATGAGCTCGGTCTTTGCCGATCTTGTTTTTTTTTTTCTTCTTTCTCCCTCCTAGATCTCTCTTCGTGTCATTTGGGCTTTTGGGATTTCTTCCCCTCTGTGTCTCTCGAGGGAGACCAAGTCTTCCAGCCCTGCCCCTGATCGGGTCTGCCTGTCCACTTTACTTTCAGGCTGTGGTCTCATCCCCCCTTGAACCCTCACTCTTTACGTCGATGAGAAGTGCATTTCTCCTGCTCCACACCCAAACTCGATCCGTAAAGTCCTGTTTTCACTTTGACTGTCCCCACCATAGTGTTGGTTCTTGTCTAGCGACTCTAGCGTCCGGCTCGCGGAATTGTCTCGCCTCCAGGTCTTCTCCTGTGCCCCTTCCTTGTACCACAAATCCTTCCACTGACGAATAACCATTTTTTCCTTCCTTAGCAATAGAAGACTTGCTGTCTCCTCTTTAGTTTTGTAACTCGGAGCATGCTTCCCCCTTCCCCCCGGAGCCTTTTGCCCGCCCCAAGCGTTCTGCCTCTGATTATAGTTTACCAGCGGACTCATTCATGCTTGTTGTTCAGATCTTTCGATGGCTTAGCCGGCCCCGAGTTTTTTTCTTGCGCCGTCACTCCCCAGAATACAACCCTTCTATTTATAGACTGAACCTTGAGTTCACCATTTCTCGAGAAGGGTGAGTCATGTCTCTCTGTGCCATGCCCGTGATGCGCGGATGGATGTTGCACCAACCCCTCCAACCTCTACTGTTTCTCCTCGTTATATCCTTTTCCGTCGGATCTTCTTTACACGACTGATTCTCCCGGTTTTCTTGTCCACATTTTGAACCCCCCCTAGCCCCCCAGACCCCGATTTTTCTGGAAAGTGTTCCTTCCTTTACAGTTCACCGTTCTCGTCCTCTACGATTCTCTTTCCCACTAAAGGTTCCTTTCTCTTCTATTCCCCTTTTCACAGGTGTGATCGTGATCAAAACGTGTCTGTCCCACCGTTTACAAATTGTATAGTTCTGTCGCCCATACCGCTTTTTTCCTTTTCATGCCCCTTCACGTTTCCTCCTATGATCTCTTCAATGTCTCTTCCCTCTGTTTTCCCCTCTCGAATCAACCCCACTCTTTCACATCATTTTGGAAAATTCCTTTCCAGCCGCTTATTCCCTTGTCCTTTGCGTATTCTTCTTCGTTCCATCACACACTCTGGTGGCCCTTTCCCATTCCCCAATTTCTCCATTTTTTTCCTCGGATCCAATTTCGAGTCTTTCTCCCTCACACTACTCTTTGTCCCGCAGTCCCACCCCCTTCGCCTGCAGGTCCCTCTTCGCAGTTTTGCACCCCCAATATCGCACCTGCATTTCTTGTTGTTCTCACCACCCGTTCCCTGTCTATAGATGACTCCCTCTTGACTTCCTTTTTGTTTCGTCGCATTGATGCTTGTCGATTCCTGCTTTTTCCCCCATGCTCCTCCCCCTCCCCCAGACTATTCCTTTGACTTG
>Ga0179591_1464090_pt1 | contig 10324 bp, 24 predicted proteins | sample CZOMad2_1_08_16f_FD_182891 | JGI IMG/M metagenome (GOLD analysis project Ga0179591, IMG submission 182891) | Vadose zone soil fungal communities from Angelo Coast Range Reserve, California, USA - CZOMad2_1_08_16fungal (PacBio error correction) | ecosystem: Environmental > Terrestrial > Soil >... | reverse complement strand
CCTTCGCCATGGGTTGTGTTTCAAGGTTAATGTGTATTGGTGATTCAGTGCTGTATTAGGGATAAGATCTGTGAGGCGGCTTTGTGTTTAGGGGTCAGATCGGAGGGTTTGGTGGTTAGAGAGTGCTGTCTGTGAGCCTTTTCGATGTGTTGGCTGATTGTGGTGGTGGGGGTGTGTTTTGCCGGTTCGCGTAGATGTGTTGGCATGTGTAGTGGGTGTGAAATGTGTTCGTTTGGGTGTGGCTGCTTCGTGTAGTTGATTGATCGGGGCGGGCGGGGTGTGTATGGGTTCATCGCGTGTCTAGGAGGAGTGTACCCGATCAGTGCGTCGGTCGTGTTTTGGGTGTATGTCGCTGGATACATGGCGTGGCATCTGTGTACGTGATGTGGTATTTGTGGTGTTGGTGGGGGTTTTGAGTAGGCCGACAGGGGTGTGGTGTTTGCTCTCACATGTTGGTGCGGGTCGGGTCGTGTTCGGGACAGATTGTTTCGTTGGTTGTGGTTGTTGTCGCTTGGGCATAAGCTCGACGCGGTTCGCTGACTACGGGCTGCCATTTGCGCGGGTTGGTAGTTGATGTAGGTGTCGACTGTGTTGATGGTCTCGGATGTTAATGCGTATGTTTAGACACGATGGATGGGTGCGTGCGATGGTGCAGGTTTCTGCGGAATTGTTGGATGATTGTATTGCGGGGGTTCGCTTCACCTGTCACATGTTGACGCTTTTGGGTTTTGGTTTTGGGGGGGGGTGACGCTTTGTGGTGTGTGGTGGTGTGGGTAGGCAGGGAGGGTCGGGCTGCTTGGGTGTGTGATTGTGTTTGTTGGGTTTGCGCCAGCATATTGTGTCGCGCGCGACAGGTCAATTCGTTGCTCGTGTGGTGGGGTTTAGTGTCGTGGGCCACGTTGGGGTGTTGGCGCGATTGTATTTGATGACGTTTGGGTTGGCTGTCTAAAGTTCGTGTCGGTTTTCTTCTGGCCGGGGTCGTAAGGGCGGTGCGCGGAGTGGTTGAGGTTAGGAGGACGTCAGTTTTCACTCGAGTAACAGGTGGAGTGGTTCGGTGCGGGGTGGATTGTCAAGAGACGACACTATGGTAGTGTGGTTTGTCGGGATTTGCGAAAATGATTCGGGGAAAGTCATAAGTGGAAAGTGGACTTTGAGCGCACGTTGCCTGTGGTTTTTTTTTGGGGTGGCTTTGCGGGTGGTCGGGGTTTGTGGGTTGGTTGTGAACGAGTGCGTTTGTGTTGGTAGTGTTGGTCTTTGGATTTCTTACGTGTGTATTTGAGGTTGTCTGATGGCGATGTTGTGGTTTGTGTATATTGTTTCTGTTGGTGTGAAGTCGGTGTACTGTAGTATCAGCAGTGGGTCGAGAGTCCTGTGTGCACTGAAATTGGCTCATTATCGATGATAGAGTGTCTGTCGCGTTGTCTCCCCAACCGGTGTGTGCACGTGTTTTTTTGGGCGCGTTTTGCTTTCTAGACTGAATTGTTCGGTCGAGGTTGTATTTCTGGGTCAATTGACTTTTTGTGTCTTGAATGTCTCGACGATGCGGTTGGGATTGCTTGTCGTGGCTTGGTGTTGAGGTGTGTTGTTAGTGTCTGTTGGTTGTTATGTCTTTGTTGTCTGTTTGTGGGGTTAGTTGGTGATGAGTTTTTTGATTTTTGTGGATGAAGTGTACTATGGTTTATTGATTTTTTGTGCTGTGCCGCTTTGCTGACGGGCTGCGTTGTTTTCGACAGTTGGTAGTGTCGTATTGGTAAATATTTCCTTGTGATTCACGGTGTATGGTTTGTCGCATTGTTGAGTTGACTCAAAATATTTTGTTCACGCTTATGAGGTTTTGGTGTCTGTGCTTTAGGGTGTGGCGGTGGTCACCAGGGTTTGTTGGCGCGGAATCGTTGTCGTTGGACAAGAATGACACGAGTGGGAGATGATCCAACACCAGAATATCCGGCGTAGCTGCGTGTGTTCGATTGCGAATGGTTCAGATATGATGCTTTGTTGTCGGCGGGGTGTGGGTGACGTCGCAGCTGAGAGTACCTAAGCGACAGTGAGAAGGGTTGTGTGTGCTGCTCTGGTAATTTGCGTGGACATGTTCTTCCGGTCGTTGCACGGGTATTCCTAGAGGAATTCACTGCTTGTGTATGGGTGTCAAGCGTGGTTGTCTGGGATGGGGTTAGGTTCGTGGGGTTGGAAGACGAGTCTGGTGTTTCGTGTCTGGTTTGTTTTTGTGTTTCGCGTTTAGTGGTTTACGGGGGAGGGGATTGGGTTCAGCCGTGCGAGCAATTTGTATCGTTTGCGCAGGTCGCTGGTGTTTAGTAGGGGCACTGGGGAGAGTGCGGGCGCGCATTGTGTTGGGTGTGTACGATTTGTGGTGCTTCCCGTCTTCCGTCATGTCGTGGGATTGTTGTTAGTGGGCGTGTTTTTTTTTTTGTTTTGTCTTGTTTGGGGGTGGGGGTTTTGTGCGGTGTTAGGGTATGCCTGGCTTACACGAGCCGGCGGGACTTAGTTCTGGCACACACTATGTATAGTTGTGTCAATTGCCACTGGCGTATGTTTGTAGCGGGGTTTGAACCGTTGATTTTGCGTGTGCGTTGTTTGGTGTGGTGGTGTTCGGTTTGGTGCATTTCTGTGTCGGGTGTTCTGTTGTGTGTATCATTAAGTGTGTTAGTTGCGCGCGGTTTTTCGGTTTTGGCATTTTGTTTTTTGGCAGATGGTATAAGATTTTTCTGCAGTAACCGTTGGTGGATGTCGCTATGTAATACGCTGCTTGCTTGCGTGATATATGGGCTGGGGTGTTGGTGCGTGCTTGTGTGGGTGAGTGTCCAGTGAACGTTTCGCAGGCAAATTGAGATGCGCACATTCGTCTGTCAGCGTGGACGATGGTGGTGATTGACTGTCATTCTGGCGAATTGTGACTAGTTGTTCGCGGACGCGTTCGCAGTCCTGCGTAACGCGTGCTTTCGCAATTTGTTGTGTTTGCGTGAGTTCGGGGTTGCTGGGTGGGCCGTTGGGTGCGCTTGTTTGAGAAAAAATGCCGGCTCAGTGGTAAAAAGGTGAGACGTGACTAATCTGTAGTTATTTTTTTGTCTTCACGCTTTAATTTGTGTATTCGCGGTATTTGACGGCGTCGTTGTTCGCGTGCTGGTAGGTGTAGTTTGATGTTATTGTTTGTGTTCAGATATCGCGATTGCTAGTGATGTCTCCTTGCTTCTGGACGGTAGTTGCTTCTATTTTAAGGTGAGTGCGGCTTTGTGTGCGTGGACGTTGTGTTGCATAGTGAATTGAAGGATTACCGCTTTCTGTGCGCGCTGGGGTTTGTGTGGACTGAGAATACGGGTGACTCTCGAGTTTTTGCCTTAGACGCCTTTGTACTTGATACCACATTCCGGGTTCGGCGCTTGCCTGTCGTAGAAAGCGGGCGGTCTTGGCCGCGGCATGAGTCGTACGATTGGTTTTGGGTCGTCTATTGTTTGAGTTAGTTGGGAGGAGCACGGTGAGCGGTCTCTGTGGGCTCTCGTTGGTCCTTCCTGTGCTTCGGTTTTTGGTGTTTGTGGTTGTTGTGTGTGTGTGTTGAGATTGAGAGTCGTCGGCGCCCGGATGGCGTCAAGGGTGGCGCACTGATAACTCATTGGCGCTGAGCTTCTGGGGTTCTATGTGTGTCACCGCGGTTGTACGACGGCTGTTCCAGACGGTCTTTATGGTTCCGTGGGTGGGGTGTATCAGTGGTCACGCAAGTGGCATGGTAATATTGGGGTGTTGTGTGGCTGTGTGGTGGTTTGTTGGGTTTTTGGTTGTGGTGTGTGGGGGGTGTGTGTGGGGTTGGGGGTTGTGTGGGGTTGGTGTTGGTGTGTCTCTGCAGGGGTGCGTACGTTTGTCTCGAGTTGCTAATGTTTTGAGGAGAGGGTGTATGTTTTAGGGGAGTTTTTTGTGCACTTACTGGACCGCAGCGACTCGGTGTAATGCAGGGAGCCGTGCGTGCGGAGCAGGGTGTTACTATTGACGGTGGATTTATACACGAGAAGTCTCGCGCGTTTAGCGGCCAGTGTGCAGCACGGCTGTTAAGATTATGTTGGTGGATAATATAAAGGAGGGTGGCGGTGTGACGATTTCTATTGGGTGTTAACCTGAGCGCGGATTTGGTGTTCCATGCGTTCATAATCATGGCCAGTTAGCGCGGGGATCTATCTGGTAAGTGATTCATTGCGGCTATGTTGGTGCTGTGTATGGTGGATTTAGTCGGCGGTTCGTGGGAAAATGCGTTTATATAGTTTTGCGGCGCGGAAGTGACAATGGGGACGGGATTGTGTTGCGGTTGGAATGAGGCACGATTCGGTTTGCGGTTACCTGCAGCGCCTGTTTCACAGCGCGCGCGGGGCGTTTTGGTGTAGGGGATGGGCGCGTTTGTTGTGGTTTTGTGGTGTGGGGTGTTGTGTTCGGCCGGGGGGTGGTGTTTTTTTGGGGTATGTTCTTTTCGGCGGGGGCTCGCTACCTTATCACGCGACGGCGGTAGGATTTATAGTTCAGCGTTTACAAGAGCGAGCGACGGCGCCGAATAGAAAAGCAGCTCGCTTATATGTTTATTCGCGTTGGTGTATGGATGTTCGTCGTGTGGGTGGGTCGACTGGCAGTGTATTTTTGGGTGTTGGATATGGCTTTCTAGTGTCAAGACCACGGGCTCTCTCCGGCTGTGGTGGAGTTTGATTTTGGGGTGGGGTGTAGTAATGCTGTTCTGTGAGGGTCTACATGGGGTTTGTCGTGGATTTGTGCGGGGCTGTGTTTTAGGTAGTTGGCTTTTCATTCTGTGGATCGTTGGCCAGGTTTACGGCTGGGGTAGTTTATTTCGTTTAGGGAATGTTTCGCTGGCGAGTTCTGATATAAGTTGGTTTGCGCTCTTAGGCTCGCTTAGAGTGGGTGGATTGGCGGGTTTGTTGTGGTTGTGTGTTAGGGTGAGGTGGAGATTTGATCTTGGATACCGGATTGAAGGTCCGGTAGCGATTTTGAGCCCGGGTTTGCATGTGACGACGTGTTGGTTGGTCTTGCTAACTCGCTCATTGAAGGCTCGTTGTCACGGCAGATATGGCGCGGTTCGTGCACTATAGACCGCTCTGGGAGCGCTATTTTTGTGTGGTTCTTGCTCAGTCCTCGTTCGGCCAACACGCGCGGACGCATACCAAACACTAAGAATGAAAACTGGAAAATTTTGGCACGGAAATCGCGATCGGAATTTTGGCTTCCAGAGGACGGCGCGCGCGGAGATGTCCCTATGTGGTTGTCGACGCTGGTGCGACCTATCGAGTCGGCGAGTGAGCACGTTTATCGGAGAATTGGGCTACTGGTTCGGATTGTTGCGGGGTGCAATGGGTCACACTCACTTTGGCGCGGTTGTTGGGTGCGCGTGCATATAGCTTGCGTACGGGGTGGGTGGGCATGAGGATGTGATTTATTTCAGCGCACGGTATGTGCGTTATGTGTTGGGTATGTTTGTTTGTGGAGTTGAGTTTCGATGTTACTGATCTTGTTTCATGAGTAGGATCACAGTTTTTATTCTTACTCGGTCTCGCGGGTGCGTTGTTAGGGGCGGGTGGATTGTTATTCACTGTAGCGGTACGAATGTCGTTTTGGCGCGCACGTGATAAGAAGCCCTGGGGTGTGCATCGCGTGCGGTGGGTCACGTGGAGAGCGGGAGTTCCAGGTTTGAGTGGTAGTTTTGACCTGGCGATGTGTTGGCACGGTGTGTGTAAAAACGCACGTAAGATTTTGACATGGGGTGCGCTGGTGAGTATCCGCGGTTGTTTCGTCTGTGGGGTGGATCCTGTGTGTCTTTGTGTTTGGAAGAGTCTTGGGGCGTTCGACGGCGCTTGGGAGATTAGTCGTTACGTGGGTAGGGCGCGGAGCGGGCGGAGGTACATGCCTGATGGGTTGTGGGGTGGTTGTTTATATTGGGGTATGTGCAAGAAGATGTCAGTGTCTTATTGGGCGGGCTGTCAGCGTACGGACAGGCGACTTTGATTGGGATCATGTGTTTGAGTACTGTGTCTATATCTTCGTTGCTTTGAACCGAGGAAGATAGGTGGGAGGGGTGTTTTTTTTGGTTTGGTTTGTTTGTTGTGTGTACGGGATTTGTGGCCGCGGTAGTATCTGGGGAAGGTTGTCGGAGTAGTTGTTTTTGGGTGTGAGTTATAGTGTGGGATGTTGAGTTTTGTTATTATCTTCTGACCATTGGGTTGTCAATCACTCAATTACCGTCGCGTGTTGCTGCGTGTGTGTTGGCGGTCACACGGAGGTGGGTCTTTTGCTTTTTTTCGGGGTGTGTTCTGTTGGGGTATTTGTTGTGTGTACATGATTTGTGGTGGTGAGGTTTTAGGGACTGATTTATTGTGTTGTGTGTGCGACGCTTGTTTTGGGATTATTAGTCTCGTGTGGAGAATTGCCTGTTGGGAAGGAGTTGAGACACGTCCGCTTGCGGTGGTTGATCTATCTCTCTGGGAGCGTTTGTCTGTGGGAGGCTATTGCGAGTTGAGTACACGGGAGACGGGGGGTGAGACGAGTCTGAGCATGGTTTGTGATTGAGATTTCGGCACTGATTTTTGAAGGTTGCGGTCGAGGATTTTGTGTCGATAGTCGTGGGTGCGATACTGAGGTTTGTATGCAGGGTAGAGAGCAGGTCCCAGTCCACTTTTCGACTGTGATTAGCTGAGGTTGAATTGGTCTGTTTAAGTATGTTTGGTGGGTTGGTGGAACAGTGGTAGGCGGTTTTGGGTCCGCATCTGGCTAGCTAGGTGGTGCTGTGTGGGAGGTGCGCGACAGGCAGGTGACTTGGCTATCTCAAAGGGCGAAGGTATTTCTTGTCTATCTTTTCCTCCGTCACACAATTGTCGTTGTGTTTGGGTTGGTGTGAGAGCGTAGTCATGTTCGCGAGATTGTTGTGGTGTTTCGCATGAATGGTCGTGTGCGCTGGATGTCACATGAAGATTCTGTGTGGAGCCGTTTGAGATCAGAATTCAGGGAGGTTTTCCTTACCCGTCTCAGGTGATTTCGTGCGCTGTGCGCGTGTTGGTGTGTCGCTTGGGTTGGGGTGGGTTTCCGTCTAATGTTGCCAGGTTCGGTGTTAAGATTGTCGAGCTCGGTGTAGATATTGGTGCGGTGGTGTGTTTGATCCACCGTTGTCGGTCATGGGCAGTGTTCGCGTCTTCATCAATTAGGTGTCACGTGGTCGGGTTTGTAGATCACGAGCGCGGGGCGAGTGGTTGTGGGTGTGCGATTTGATGTGGGGAGCGTGGTGGTTTTTGCGCATATGGTGGTCTGTTTGGTTTTATTCGGTGCAATTGGTGTCTGGTTTGTTGTGGTGGTTCGGTCGGGCATTATTTGTGCTAGGAGTGGACGTTGGCCCATCTGTGGCCTATGTGGTGAGGGCTGTGGATTTGAGGTGTTGTGTGGTATAGGGCGGTGGTTATTTACGCGCCCACCCGCCCGCGCGGAGATATCATAGTTGTGTTAGGACACAGGTGTAGTGTGTCGCGCGCTTCCGTGTATTTTTGACGCGGAGTGTTTATTATCGCGTTGGGGGCCTACGCAGTGGTGCTCGGGGGTGGTGGCGCGTGGGGTGAGGCGGGGGGTGGAGACTTGTGGTATGGCAGCCGCATTTATTGTTCCATCGGACAGGGGGCGGGTGGGACGCGCGTGCGCACGATGGATGATGGCACTTTTTTGTGTCCAAGTCGGGTCGTTGTGGTTTGGTGGCTGTGCGCGGCTCGTGCGTAAGTTCGTGGTGTGTTCGAGATTTGTTGTGTGTAGGGGAGGTGGCTGGTCTTAGTATGGCCTATATAGGCTTAGGGGTGTATTTGGTAGTGGTTGGGTCGGGATGTTCTTGTAGACATCAGTGTATGGGGGTTGGTGCGCGTCGTGGTCGGACATGCGTTAGTGTTGGTTGGGGTGTGTGGAAGCTGGAGTTCGGGACGCGAGCTTGGATTTAGCTTTACCGTCATGGCGATGACTTTGTGTTGTCCACGCTTGTTTGGGGGCGGGGTTGTGCTTTTTGGTGAGATTGCTGAGTTGGTAGGGTGTGATGTCATCGTTAGATGAGAGGTGTTGGAACGGGGGTGTTATTGGGTCTGAAGCTGTGGTTGTGGTGGAGGTGTTAGTGCGATAGGCAGTGTGACGGCTTTACGGGATAGGCGTGCATTGTCGGTGGAGTGTGATATTTCCGACTGTGTCCTTGTCACACTATCTCGCGTTTTTGTTGTGGTGCAGGCTGTTGTTTTTGTGCGGGTTGTGACGCCGGACAGTGGAGAGTGCACATGATTGTTTGGTGGTGATGCGCAGTGCTTCAGAATCTCGAAGGGTGCACTTCGGGGTCGGTTTATGAGTGGCTCGGGAGTTGAAGTGAAACAATCGTGTATGTGGTTCCGGCGCGCCGACGGTCGAAGCTTGACTGGCGATAATTCGATGTTCGCGTTATTGTCCTTTTTAGTGCAAGAAATTTTTGCGGCATGTTTTTTCATTTGTTCGCTGGTGGGGTTCGGTGTGTGCTGGTTTTGTTCTTGTGTTAAGGGTTCGGTTTGTTTTTTTGTCCGATACTGTTGATGTGTTATTTTTCGCAGATATGCAGGAATGCGCCAAGCACGTCTAAAGATATTTCGCTGGGGGGTAGACGTGGTCTTGGGGTTTAGTGGGTGTGGGTTTGTTGTTGTTCGGGTAGTGTTGGTGGCAAGCGAAAGGGTATTTGTCGGGGTGACTGGTGGGGTGGTGTGTTGGCAGGTTGGTTGTGTCGGTATGATGTATTTTTTGGGTTATTATTGTTGGAGAATTTTTTGGGGACCTAAAATTAGCTACAGGGTTTGATAGAGTGGATCGGGTTGTTTGTGTTGTGTTTTTTTTGTTTTTGTTGGCTGTCGATTGTAAGTTTCGGAGCATCGGGTATCTCCTGTCTGTGTGCGACCATTAGGACCTTGATCGGTCAGTTACGCTGTGGTGGGATTGTGAGGTGGGAAACTTAGGCGGTTGTCGGCGGTGGGTGCGCTTGGCTGTTTGCGGGAGTGTTGGATGGGCGGTGGTGCTGTTCTGAAGTGCGAAGCGCCGACTCTCACTTTATGTGATTGAGCACAATCTTTGGATGGAGTTCGCGTTGACGTAAACTTTTGGGATGGCTTCCCTTTCGAAGGGTCGTTTGTGTTGTGAGTGTTTGTTTTGTGTGAGAGGTGGTGCTGCGGGGTTTTTTTTGTGGGTTGGTTGTGTTCCCTTGTTGTGTTTGGTCGGTTTGTGTTAGTGGGTGTGGTTTAGGCACAAGCTGTGTGGCACGATATTTACTTTCGGCGTCGTATGTTGCCACAAAGGTGTTGGTCACACAGGTTTGGCTGACGGTGCTTTTGTGCGTTTTGTTGTTTGTGTGGTTGTTTTGTTTTGGATTACGTGTATGTTGTCGTGTTGCGGTGCGTGGGGTGCCATGCGGGGTTATTACACGATATTTGTGATTTATTCTGGTGGTGTTCTAATTTGTTGTATCAATTCACTCATACTTACGTCTCCTGAGTAAAGATGTTTGGAACGTATTTGCTGGTTGGCTGTAGATTGCTGTTGAGATATGGTCGTGAGTGGATTGCTGGAGTCTGCGTGTGAGACATGTTGCATGGCACTATGAGGCAGAATATCGCTGACTGTCGACACGTGAGTTGTTATTTTGTAGGTCGGCGAATTTCTTGTTGTATGGCTATTTTGTAGCGTCGGTTGCTTGTGTCGCGTTTAGCGCTCATTCGTCTGTGATATAGTTTACTTTGGTCGTATGTGGAGATGTGTTTTGCGGGTTTGATGCGTTTTTGCTTGTGCACGCTGTTGGTTTTGCGTCGGGATGATAACATATCTTTTCGTGCTGCATGTGTTATTAAAAGTGACGGCAGACTATTCTGTTGTGTCCGCACATGATAGGTCGTGTCGGAGGACGGTCTGGGCTACGGCGAGGTGGATTGTTCTGTTTGGTGCTTGCTTTTTGGTTTCTGATACAGGTCATTTTTCATTTGATGCATTATGTGTTTCTGATGCGGCTGTTTTTTGGGGTCTTCGACGTGTGCGTGTATTTGCTCTTTCTGTGCTTGGTTGTTGCTAGTAAAAGATTCTCCGTCGCTCGGTTGGTTTTGTACAGGATGTAAATATCGTGACGCGTTCTGGTGTATTTCTCCGCATTCTTGTCTCGGTCGTACTTAGACATCACACGTTGTTGTTTCGTGCAACGGATTTTGTAAACACGGGTTTGGTGTTGCGCGCGAGAGTGCGCTGTGTCTGGTGTGGTTGCATATTGTTGCGTGATGTTGTGTGATGCGGATGTCGGGATGTG
>Ga0179591_1349662_pt1 | contig 10324 bp, 7 predicted proteins | sample CZOMad2_1_08_16f_FD_182891 | JGI IMG/M metagenome (GOLD analysis project Ga0179591, IMG submission 182891) | Vadose zone soil fungal communities from Angelo Coast Range Reserve, California, USA - CZOMad2_1_08_16fungal (PacBio error correction) | ecosystem: Environmental > Terrestrial > Soil >... | reverse complement strand
CCGTTCTTCTCTCCATTAAAGAAGTGCTATCAATTTCCCCTCCCCCATATGCTCGTCACTATGTTCCGTCCACCCGGCCCTCTTTCGCTTTTTCTGAGCCGGGCGTTCACCGTCCGTACGCGATTCCTTTCAATTCTCCATTGGAGAAAAAACTTGACACCCCCCCGAGGCCCCCAGACGGTTTTACGTCCCCCCGGCGGTTCGTATTCGGCCCCCTTCGCCGACTAGCTCCAGTTTTTTCTCCCTCACGAGCCCGATCCCTACATCAATTCACCTTCGTTTTCACTCCGTTCTTCTGAATGTATCCCCTTTTCCGCCGAAACTTTAAGTGACGAAGTTGACTTATAGCCATTCCCAGTATTGCAACCCTAATTTTATTCGAAGCTCACTCTCGTACCCTAGTTTTTATGTAATCACTAATCTAGCTTTCACCTTAGGAGAGTCTTTCAGAAGTTAGCCAACCATCCATCTTTGGGCTAAGTCCCCGCTCGAAGAGGTTCTACGGACGTCTGCTTCTAGCAGATGTCTAGTGAATCCATCATTACAGTTTTTTCTTTCTACAAGAATGATTTCGCCTTTGCATTGCTCCCCCCCCCCCTCAAGACCCGATCCGGTGCCGCCCGAGATGCGTGTCGTGGGTGCCCCCCCCAATTCCTCACATCAAGATTATCGCTTTTTTCTCGAGTGGAAGACTTCAAAGATTCAATCCCCAGGATCTGTTCCAGCCGCCAGAAGCTGGGGCATAGCGCATAAGGTCCGTTTTGAGCCTTTTTTACTTCCGTTCTGCTCTTCTCTGACCATATTTCTGCAGGAATTCTCACTTTCCCTGATCGGCTCGCCTCGAGATCTTTTTCCTGCTTTAATTCCCTTACGTTCATCGTTGTTCTTGTTTCTGTTTTAACGGACCTGGATCGAGGGATTTCCCCGTAACTCTTTTCGTAGAAGCTCCAATGAAGGAAGAGTTTGACCTTTTTTTTTCGATATGCTCAAACGGAAGAGATGCGCGACTTCTTTCACCTTCGATTAGACTTAGTCCCTTAGCTTTCCCCGAGGAGGATGAGTGCATCCTTCCTATTGGTGCTTTTCTTTTTTCCACCTTTGAGTTCTGACTGTCGTTTCCGTGTCGCGCTGTGGCTTTGGGCTTCGGCTCGCCGTTTATCTTCTTTTTTTCTCTCCTCGAGCACCCCTCAAGCCAGCATCCTCCTTTCTTCCCGTTTCTTCTCCGTCCGCAACCTCTCCCGTGTTTTTTCTGTGCCTCGCACCAATCATGCAGGCGACCCAGCCTACTGCAAGGAGTTTCTGCCTGTTCTAACCTTTCTTTCGTACAATTGTTATTTTTTTTCGTTGCTTTCTGCCTCTTTCGAACTTGCCGCGTTCGTCCAGCTTCTATCTATGAGCTGCTCGGTTTATTTTCAGTTTTCCTTGCGGATCGAAGTTCTAGAGCCATAGACTTTTCGAGTTGACACATCCCACCTTTCACTGATAGACCGTCCGGGGTTTCGTTTATTCTTCGCTCCCCCCCCACGTCATTTTTTTCAAAGTCCCTTCCTGTCCATCTTCCGTCTGTGCTTGCATTCTCCAGGCCTGAGTCACCCCCGTCAAATCCCAATTTTGTCCTATTTTGTCTCCATCCATATTGTTTGACCTCTTTTTGCTTTTTTCCATGGTCACTCCGTCTAACCGATAAAGCGGCGGAGTTTGTAGTCCTTTTGTTTTTTCGCACGCGGCGCGCCATCGCGTTTGCGCAGGTGTGTTTTGCATGTTTCTTTTTTTTTGTTAACAAGGTGACCTTTTCGTGCAGCTTTTTCCTATTTCTCCTTCTCAGAGAATTTTCATCCGGTATAGTTTCGGAGTGTGGGCCTTTCGCCATCGTTTGCGCTCTTGTTTTTGGCTCCTTTCTTCCCGCTGCGTCTTCATTCATTCCCTGGTTTGCGAATCTCTGGCGTGTTCGTTTTTCGCTGCTGTGTTCCCTGCCTCGAGTTCATAGGAGTCCAGAGTGTTCTTTTCTTAGTGCTGCCATGCACATAGCATAGTCTTGTATCTCCTTTCCGGTCTCGGGTCGGGGTCCGTTTATGCCGTCTGATCTAGGCTCTCACGTTCTGCTCGAACCCTTGGAAGGTTTTAGTTATTTTTTTTGGTCGGAATGGTGGTAGCCACTTGAGCCCAATTCTTCTTATTTTTGTCAGCTTGGGGAACGTTGATCTGCATCGACTTTGTGTTTGGACGGAACGTTTTTTTTTTTTCCTTTCCCATGGGGTCCATGTATCTTACCTGTAAAAGTGTGATCTATGTCATCGTCTGCGTGGTGTGAGTTTCGTTCGGCTGTTTATCTGGGACCCCCGACACCTTTGTCCTCGATACCCCAGGGCGACAGTCTCGCTCGCATTGCTCGTGGAACCTGTGGGTTTAGCGCCCTAACAAGGTGTAACTGATTCAAGATTTCCGCTGCTCCTTCGGCCAGATTGGGCCGAACACGCGGCGGCGAGTGACAGACAACACGTTAAATCGACCGGATGTTGCCCATCTATTCTGCATGGTGCGCGAATTCTCTCCTGCGCGGTGACACCTTTTGCTCCGGGACGCCCTGCTCTTGACCAGGCTGCGTTCCTTTCCTCCTTAGCTCTGGGGGTAGAGTGCTATGAGTTTTTTAATCTCTCGCACGATGTATTTTTTTTTGCCGCGAAAGCTACGTTGCTGATCGATGCGTTTAGCCGGCCGGCAGGGTGGAGGCGGTCAACAAAACTGCGCTGGCAGCCGAGTCGTTTCGTATTCTCGCTGCATCGGATGTGTTTTTTCCTCTAGATCGACTCTTTCGGCCACGAGCTTCGCTTCACCCTTCGCTGCTGCAACGTGGTTTTTGCGCTCTGAAGCTTTTTGATTAATCTCGTTGAGATAGGACGACCCGATGTAATTTAGCTGCAACCCAAGCTTTTGAGGTTTGATCTTATATTTACTCCCTCCTCTGTGGTTTTTCTCTCACGCGCATGGCAGCTTGTGTCGTCCCCTCCGGGTTGAAGCTAGTGATCTCGTCGAGGCCCCTATGTTTTTCGCCTCCTTCCGAAGAGACCACGAGCCAGTTTCTCAGCGCGCGGTGGAAGGGGTCCGCTCGTGTGCCGAATAGCTAGTGAGCGTGTTCCGCACGTTGTCTTGCACTACGAACGGACGATCGCCCTTTCGTTTCTCCATTTGTTGGTGACCGCCTCCTGCCGTTCCTTGCCGGTGCCGGCCCGATTCAGCACAGTCTTCGCGTGGCGCTGCTTCGCTCGCTTTTGAAGGAGGCCACGACCTTCGCGCGTCCCAGAGCCGCCGAGGATCCTTGTTGGAGAGCGGCAGTCTCTTTTGTGTCCCCGGCTTACTCCGGACGGTAGCACTTGTCCACTTTTTAGCGACCCGTCGCCCAGGCCGACGAGGGCGCCCGTCGACGATGGTTTCCGTTTGTGTGTCACTGTCGCGCTTTTTTTGTGCGCACATCGCGGCGCAGCTCGCAGGAGTTTTGATTTTTTCCTTGTCGCTTCAACCAGATTTCTGACCTTCGTGGGTACTGTCGGTCGCCGTAACTCGATAGTCTCTTACATGCCACACCGCCGCTTCCCTCACAACACGCCACCCCTTAAGCACCCCCCCTCCACCCGACGCCGGAGGTCCCACCGTGATACGGTGGCGTAGTAGACATGAACCCGTCATTGAAACAAGCTGTAAAGAGACACGAGGGGAGAAAGAGGAAAGAGAGCAGGGCCAGCCCCGCGCTTTGGAAGGCGAAGAACGTTAAGCCTGAGCGCCTTTTTGGACCCCATGACGTTTTTTCAGCCGGTTACAAAGAGGCGACGCTTGCGCCCCAGGACGCGCGACAGCCCAGCGGTAAACAGGCGTTCGAGGCCATTTCGAAAGCCCGATTTTCGCGCCACTCCAGCCCACCGTGAGCCGAGTCGACTTGACGTAGGTCCCGCCTGCGAGATGCCCCGCCAGCAGAACCGTTTGCGACTTGGCGAGGGGCCATGGATCATGCACACCCCAGCTGAGGAGTCGCCCGCTATGCGTGAACCGCGATTTATGAACTTTGGCGCGCGAAGGAGCGTTGAGCGATTCGACGCGCCAGCATGATTTTTGCGTTTCGTCGAAGAGTCGGCGTCGTTGCGGCAGCTGCGCTTCGAGGACAGGTGACCGCTGCGCCCCGTAACAGAATACCCGTTGACTGCCCCCGCACATGAAGCTTCGCCCGAGATTCCGATCGCGTTTTAAGGAAGAAAGGCGCGGGGCACAGGTGTCTACCGTCAGATGATCTGGTTCGAGTCTGCATTCCCTCGCCACATACCAGTTGATCCTTCTTGCCTTATGGGGAGCCACGGGCCCCTCAGTGCTGTTTTGAGTTGCGCATCAATGTAGCGTCGGGGGTTGGTCCTAGACAGCCTCCGACGGTGGATGGCCCCCGAAGACACAAGAGGTGGGAGTTTGCCCGACGGCAGCGAACCGATGTGAAGGGGCATAGTGGTTGTGATTTGTCCGTTTTTGTTTGCGGTAACGCGTTCTCCGAGCCGATAGTCCAGGAACCGCTTCCCTAGGCAGCTCAATGACCCTGCAGTGGGTCCACGACTGCCCTTTATCTGCAACCCGCTTTTGATCATTGTCTGCGGACGCATGGAGCGAGCGCGTCGCATTCCGGCTGGCCGAGCGGTTTGTTCTCTGCGATTGGTGCTGCCTCATCGGCTTCGGCTTCGATCTTGGTATGCGAAGCGGCGTTGGGGGCGCGCGCCTTCTCTTTTTTCCTCATCCTCGTTGGGTTGTTTTTCCTGTCCGCGCCTCCCCATTCCGCCCCGCGCCGGGTCGTTCTTAGCGACACAGGCCGCAAAGCAGGTTGAATATGGGCCTCGCACAATCGGCAGTTACGATCGGCCAGTGAGCTGGACCCTTTTCGATCTTTCAGCTACCGGCCGGCGTGTCGCGCATGCTTCTTCGGCTCGAATGACACATTGTGCCCAGCTTTTTTCTTTCTTATTGAGCTGCTCGGCTTAAGACTGCTTCCCGACTGAAGCTTCTCTAGCCCGAGAGACTCAAGCAACCAGCCCGATGTCGCACGTCCGTGAAGGGTGCCCTGCGCTCGAGCCGCCCGATCTTGTCAACGTCACTTCGAGGCTCCCGGAGGAGCTGCAGTAGCCTGTAAGCTGCTCTCCAGGCATTGACTATGTCTCCTATGCTGGCATTGGACTTTTTCCTTATCCTGGGTGCGCTGGGATGCGTACTCGCTCGATCATCGTTGTTGTCGCGCTGGTGGTGTTAGCACAGCGGTTGACATAGCGTCGAATGGGTTTTTATGTGATGGTTTTACCCCGGTCAAAAGGCTTCTTTTGTCGGCCAGCTTTCTCCATGATTCTCAGCGAAGCTGGCTCGCACGAATGCGTCTCGTTTGACCTCTTGAGTTGTTTTTTTTCTCAATACTCTGGTGGTTTCGGTCTGTCTCCTTGCTCGCATACAGCGTCTCATCAGCACCGGGTTCCGTTAATCTTCGACATCAGTCGCTTTTTTTAAGTATTCCTCGCCAGTCTTAGCCCGCTTTGTGTTAAGCTGGCGGGGCTTGCCATCGGACCTGCAGCGGCTTGACCTACGTCCCTGGCTCGTTCGGTGGGCGGGTCGATGGCGCTGCTATTCTTTTTTCTTTGTTGGATTTCTAATCGCACTTTTGAGGGCAGTCCGTGGTCGACACCGGCGCCTTTCCCTTGGTCCTCGGGGAACTTGCTCTGCAGAGCATCTTGGCGGTGATCCCTGAGTCTAGCGGGGCTTTGAGATTTTCACACCGGGAATGTCTCGACCTGTCCCTTTTTTCTGCCTGATCTCTGTGGCGGTTTTCGCGCGCGCGGTGTGCGCGTAGTAGAGGGACCGAAAACAGTTGCGCCGCCCTCTAGTCCAAATGTCGGGTCTCTTTTTTACCCACAGCTTAACGACTATGGTGTTGCGACTTCTCCCAGGTGTACGCTTCTCTGAGATGCGCCGTGAGAGACGGTTGACTCCTGGAGCGCGCAATTTAGCAAAAACGGCTCCCTTCTTCCCCTTACGACATCGAGCGGCCTTTATGCGCCGGTTCCGCCTGTGGGGCGACACCGTGCTCCCGTTTCGGACGCCGGCTGAGACTTTTTTCCCAAACAGGACATTCGCTTATGGTTGGAAGAAAGCTGCGTGCGCTTGGCCCGCTGCCTACGCTACGTTCTGATTATTTATCCGGCACCGGCAAGGGCGAAGCTTCCTGGAGGTAACACCAACTTATCAGGACCGTTTTCCGCGATTTCGTCCTTTGTCGTGATCAGTCTGTAGTCGTTTTTGTTCCCTTTCATCTAGGCTCGCCCGTCTGTGTGCCCACCTGCCGCTGCCCAACGGAGCGTGCGGCTTTGATAAGAAGGAGGGCGGCACCCTCCCTCCTTATCACGGCCGATCTGTCCCAGGCTGTTCCGATGTCGCGTGACCCCCTCTTCACGTGGGTTTTTATCTTCTTTCCCGTTTTTAGTCAGCGTGTTTTTTCATTTGTTATTTCTTTTTTGCTTTCTTTTGTTTGAACTTCTCCTCTTCCTGAGTCTCGTTTTTTATGACCCTTGTTCCTCGAAGCGCTCCCCACCTGAGCCTATTTTTTTCAAGGGACCGCTTCGTGGCCCTAAGTCCTCTTATGCGAGTTTTTTTCCTATCCCGACTCTTCTTTTCTTACGGACTATTTCTCGTTTGTTTTTCTAAGTTTGGTGACGTTTAGCTTTTAGAAATGCCTTTGGTCTAGCCCTCGACAGAACAGTCCGAGTAGATGGGTTTATTAGCTGCTTCTCTTAAGGCTGGCCTCATTTTTCCCGTTCTTTCCCCTGATATAGACTTCTTACGTTTATTTAAGATTTCTCCAGACGGATGCTTCCCGTCCGAGGCGTCCTCCCGGTTTTTTTATCTCATTAGCGAACCGTCGAGCAGCCAGTCTTCTAGATGGGCACGCCCTCTTCTTTTTTTTTCCCGTTTTTGATACCTTTCGTTTTTCTTTTTGTCCTCAAGCTCTTTTTCCCTAGTTAGCTTTGCTTTTTAATTTTTACATTTTGGTCTCGAGCTCATCCTGTGGGTATTTTATTCCCTATGTCTCTTTTCTTTTTCGTGGTAAAACAGACACTCTCTGAGCGGTCCCCCTCCACCCTCTGACTTTTTTTTTAATCCACCAAGTTTTCCTTTACCTAGATATAATTAATCATTTAATTCCCCCTGACCTTTTTAGTGTTCGCCCCCTCTTCGCTTCTCTTTCCTTCTCTTCGTCCCCCCCTTTAGGTAAGCCGAGAAGAAGTTCCCTTTTTGTGGAGCCCCTTTCCCCGCTCTCACAGCCGGTGTTCCCCTTCCCCTTAGAGCTTCAGAATGGATCTCCTCGGCATCTCCGTCCCCCGCTTCCTGAGACGTTCTCCCAGTTCTTTTATCCCTCTTTTTCCTTGTCGTTTGAATCCCCCCCTCCCTCCCACGAACACGTCCTCCCCTCTCTTCCAGGCGAGTTCCATGTCTATGAAACATCCCCCTCCCCCTCACGATTCTAAAAGCTCTAGAGGACTTTTTGATGATGTTCCTCTTTTCTTATTGCTCTCTCTTTTCTCTCTCCTCCCAGGAATTTTTCTTTGCTCAGCCCCTTGCCAAGAGTGGCAGATGAGTTCCCCTTCCTTCCATAGGATGTCAGAGGAGAATACTGGCTCTGCCTGACAAAGAATATCTCTTTTTTCCTGAGCTCCCCCCCCTCTGCCAGACCAGGGAGCTCATATTTGTCCCCCCCCGGTGTAAGACCCCTTTTTACAAAGGACCTTCCCATCTCTTTGTTTCTAGTCTCTTGAAGACCTCAAGAGACACCCTCTTATACCTTTCCCGTCAATTTCCACCTCCTTCTTTTCTCCCTTGAACATCAGGCCCTTCTTCTCATTTTTTCCCTTCCCAAGTCTCCGGAAGATCGTCTGAAGAATGGCCTTTGATCTTGATTTTTTCCAATTTTCCTTTCTCTGGGAATTTTTCCTTGTTGGGCTGGTGCGGTCGCTCGTTCTTTTTCTCTTGCTTCCCCTACAGTTCCCTTTTTCCTCTCCTAGCGCTCGGGCCCTCTGTGTTTGATATGCCAAGAGAAGTTTTGCTGCCTCCGCCTTCCCCTTCCCTTGATGCTGGCTTAGACATTTTCTTTCTTCTCTTTTTAGACTGAGTTTTTTCTTCTTCACATGTTTTTGCCTTTTCTTTCCCGAAGGTCTTTGGGATGGTTTGCCTTTCTCCTTCTATCCCTCGATTACTTTGGTTGTTGTTGAGCTCTCTTCCGGTCGCGCCCTTTTAAAAAAGAATCCGGATCCTCTTATTCTAAAAGGCTCAAGCTGTTCCACTTCCCCCATCGGCCGCTTCTTCCCTCTTCCTTCCCTTCTTCAATGTCGAAGAGAAGCTCGCATTCTTTTTTCCTATTCTTCGGGTTGATCTCACTCCACTCAGGCGGGACCTTGCAGATCCTTTTTTTCTGTCGGAGACGTGAGCGGTGCGGTTGATTAGTCGCTCTCTCGTGACTTTTATTTCCCTCCCCCTCAAATCTCTTCCTTCCTTCTCTTTCCTTCAGTTTCTTCTTTTTCCCGGCAATTCTAAGGAGCCACTCTTCCCTTGCTGATGTGCAGTGCCGGCGAGCAAAAGATATTGATTTAACACTGCCTCGTGCATTTTGTTCCCACTCAATTTTTCCTTCTTCTTTTTGAGGATTTTTTTTTCCTTTTTCTCAGATAGAAAAATCTAATCTGAAGGATGCCCAGTACTCTTTTCTTGAGTCCCCGATTTCTCGCATCCGGCGCCTGGCTGGTCAAGTGATGGGGTCGGCCACTTCTTCTCTTTATTTTCGTTTCTTTTTTTCACCTTTTATCCTTTTTTTCTTTTTTTTCTCCAGAAATTTTTGATTTTTTTTTCTCCATAATGATGGTGGCTTCCTGCTCATGACACGCTCTCATCAGATCATCATATCACGCGGGTTTTCGCTTGTGTATCCTTTTTTCCTTATTTTTGCCCTTTCCTCCAGTTTTTCTCTTCTGACTTTTTTCTTTTTTGTGAGAAATCGAATCTTCATGAAATAAGTCATTGTTTCTGTCTCTGCTCAGTGGAGGGATGCGCTTCACTCGGGCGTCTCCGGATGGAAGCTGAAAGCCGGTTTCCTCCTGCTGGTCTTTTTGTCTTCTCCAAACACTTTGATTTCGGAGTGGTTGTCAACGAAGCACTGCATGCATTTGGCGGTTGACGCCCAGCGGCACCTCGATGGCGTTGAGCGTACACTGAGGGACGTCAGACGTTACACTTTGCTTGCTTTTCTCTCAGTTTTTGTGCGGAGAGTTCCATTTTTTAGAGTTCGTTTCGTACCCACGCGAAGCCATCGAGTTCCCCGAGGGCGACCGTCATCTCCACTGCGAACGCATCTGGTGCTCGACGATTCCCAGTTTTCTTCACTGAGAGCTGCGACGGAGCGGCGCCGCGCGCGACAGTGAGCAGCACCAAACTGCACCATGTCGCCCAGGCGTTCTGTCTGCGTGCGCGAGGTTCGCCGGAGACGGGCGGCTCCTTATTCGAGGACGAGACCTGAGTGCATTGCTGCGTCTCCAACAAGGTAGCATTTTCGAGCCTTTTTAAGAAGCTGACGATGAGTGCACGTCCTTCGAGGTTCTGGAGTGCGCGCCGCCTTTCATCGTTGATGAGCTGATGTTTTTTAGAACGGCACCTTCCATTTCGTAAAGATTCCTGAGGCGTGCAACAATGTGCGGCCGCCGAGATGCCGTTCGTCTTGTCTGCTCTTTTGTTTTTTACCTGAGGCGAGCCTTTTCTTCCTTCCCAGAGAGTGTGATCCTCACCTGGCGACGGCAAAGGCGATGGCGCTAGTATTTTTTTGTTGATTTTTGAGGTTTGGGGTTGGCTCAAATATTCTTCCTCTATTCGTCTCTTTTCCCCTTCGATGCAAAACAGCTGACTGGTTTATCATTCTTACTAAACGTTGTTTTTATAGTCTGATAAAGTCCCCGTTTGCTTGGGTTGCCCAGCCCCCGGTTGACATTTTCTCTTCATATAGTAGATGAATCTTGTGCCTCCTCCCCTATCTCTCCTTCTGCCCCCTCATATTTTCAGCTGTCTTTTGAAGGACGTCATTATTTGGCGTCTTTCTTCCCCCCCCACTATTCTAGGATGGAGTGTATCCTTTTTATCGACCTTCTTGACATTTTAAGCCCGTCGCCTCTCGCACCTTCCTATATTTGTTTCCGTCTGTTCTGACTTTCCTAACTTGACTTTTTACGGTATATACAATAGATCCTCTCCTATTAGCTTTCTTTTCTCCAGACGC
>Ga0179591_1362494_pt1 | contig 10325 bp, 7 predicted proteins | sample CZOMad2_1_08_16f_FD_182891 | JGI IMG/M metagenome (GOLD analysis project Ga0179591, IMG submission 182891) | Vadose zone soil fungal communities from Angelo Coast Range Reserve, California, USA - CZOMad2_1_08_16fungal (PacBio error correction) | ecosystem: Environmental > Terrestrial > Soil >... | reverse complement strand
ACGAGTTCGGGCCCCTTGGTCCTTGACCGCCCCCCCCCACGAAGAGTAAGGCCGGCTCCTTGTCGCCTCCTGTACACCCGCTTGGCTACCGTACACACACAGTCTTCGTGTCCCTCAAGTGTTTTCCTCGCGATTCTCCCACCGCAGAGGTGCTCTTCGCCTGCCTCGGACGGCAGCCCCCTTTATCCATTGTTAGGTCGGAACCCTCTGTCCTCGTTTCAGACGTACTTTTCTCGCGCAGTGCTGTTATCCGACGACATTGGCCGTACCTTACGTTCCCTTGCTCTTTGTTATCACTATGAGCGTTCTTGCAGGGACCTGCTCAAACCAACCACCCCCACCGGACGACAAGCATACTCCCCTCCTTTTCTCGTCGTTTTGGCGTGAGTAACTAACCTCCCTCGTTCATTGACGTGGCGAGGTGTTAGACCGTTTTTTTGACCTGTCCTGGCTGCCCAGTTCTTCTCACCCGTGACCATGAGCTGGTCCCCCTTGATAGTGACTGTATACCCGTGTTTCTTGGTGACCCTCTTTCTAATGTCTTTTGGAGAACTTGGGTGCGGGACAGTCTAAAAAAGTCTCTGGCCTCTTTGGTTTTCCCGTGCATGGACCACCTCGGGGGCCGCAAACCCTGGGTTCGACAGACTCATCGGTTTACCCCTCCCCCTCGGTTTTGTGGGAAGCGAGGAGTCCGGTGTATTTGGCTTCTCGTACCTCTCCCGGAACAAGTTCTCGGGGCTCCCCACCCACACCCCACTAGACCTCCAGCCTCCACCGTACTTGGAAAGATCGACGTGGTTGTCACCCCCTGTCTCCTACGACCCGCTTTGTAGTTGCGCTTCCCATGTGACGCGGGACCTCGACCGTCTTCCTTCGCATGGCATGGCCCAAGACCAGTTTGTCATTCCCTCCGGTGTTGGACCGCCCAAGAATCTCAGGCACACCCGGCTTTTCGGTGTTTGCCGTGGGGTCGGAGTCCAAACGGTCTTTGTGGGACGTTTTTTTAGTGACTGGGAATCGGGTTTTCCACTTCTGGTTTCCCCCCTTCCCAGACGTCCCTCGCTAGAGGGACGCCGGCTAATCCCCGTTGGTCTTCACTGCTTCCCGGTCGGGTCTCCATGTTTCCAACCGGCCCGTTGGGTCTCCCGACCTGTTCGACGGGCTGGCTCCCCCAATTCCGATCGTCGGGGTTCCCGGTGTTAGCGTTACATGGATTCCCTACGTGTTCTCCCAAGGTAGCGGACTCCGTCTCCCGTCACCTCTCGTTGTTCGGCAGGGTTATCCCTTAAAGGAACTCAATTTTGCTGCGGTCGTGTCTACCTCGAATTGGCCACTTTTCAAGGTAGGTTCTCTACCTCTTTGTGTCGTTTTTGGTTCTTTTCCCAACCCGTATAAGTAGGAGAGACCATACTTAATCTTTCCCGTCTTTTTTGCTGCAACCCGCCATTTTTTTTTGTCGAGAAAAATCCTTAATTTTCTTACCTTTTTCCTCCCCCAGTTCGTTTGCCTTACGAAACAATGCCTGTTGGGAGGTCTTGTTCCCTGTGGGGTGATTAGATCTTCGTCATTTGCCCAGTTGGATCTCAGCGCAGCCACGTCTTACGGCGTGCCCCTGTAGGGGCCCTTCCTGGAGATTAAACCTTGCGTGTTTCGGGGTCTTTTCCCGGGCACCGTGAAGGCGGCCCTGCCTCTGAGGGCTTTCTCAGTTCCCTTGACGAGTACGGTCTGACGTCCTTCTCCTCCTGACCCTCGGGATCTTGGTTCATGTCAGTCTCGAGCACACCCAAACCCTCTACTCCTGTGCGCGCAAGTGTTCCTTTTCTCCCTACATGTTGTTGTTTTATTCTTAAAATTTTTGCGAACCGGTTTTGTGTGCAGAGTAAAGCTTGTCCCCCGTCGATCTCCCGGTAAGGATGCCGCCCCCTGATGAAGGCCCTCCCCTGGGCCGTCCATTGCCCCTTTACCGCCCCTCTTGTTTAAATGATTCCCCTTACGGGTCCCGGACCCTCCTTGTCGCCCTTGTTTTGTCACCCCCCTCGTGCCCGACCTTCGAAATCAAGCAACCGCGTACGAGGTTTCTCCCTACCCTATATCTCCGCCCTAAGTTGGCGTGCCCCACAAAGAACCCCCCGCACGGAGTTTTTTGGCCCAAACCCCTTGGCGCCATTGTTGATGCTCTTGCTATGGTTTCCCGATCGTCAATGGAGCGAAGCACGCCGGGTCGTTACGGCGTTCGCACTAAGACTTAATAGGTTTTCGCCCCCCGACCCCACGAACGGACCAGCGGATCTACACTCACCCTTGCCAATTCGGGACGTTCACCCCCCTCTCCAGTATCCCCCGGTTTGCGCTGTACTCCGCAACACGAGTCGTATCGCGGGATAACTTTCCTTCGTTTTCCGACCCCCGTTGCAGTAGTCCATTGGCCAGTCAGAAAGACTCATTCTCATCCGGGTCGGTTAGCTCTAAGACTACGTTTCCCGCTTATCACAAGAGCCCTCGATCCGGTTCAAGTCACCTTACCGTCCGCAGTGTGAACGCCCCCTATGGTATCGCCCCGGCGTCGTTCTCTTCAGGCGTTCGTTTCCTTCCCCGCTTGCCGACCCCTTTTGTCGGGGTAAGCGCTTTCCGTAGAGTGCCGTTTTCGGACAGCAGTTCATCCCAACCCTTTCCCGGTCTTCGTCCCCCCCTTCCCGTCTGGGGTAACGCGCGCTTTCAGTGACTGTCCGGTCGGGGCTCAGGTTTTATCTCCTTTTGTTTCGGCCGGTTTCCGTCCAGTTTGACATCGTTACATGGAGGTAGTGCGAATGTTTTGAAAACCCAATCCCTTGACAATTTTATTTTTGTCGTAGTTGTTTAGTCCTTATTCCGTTTCCCCCGCTCAGTATTTTCGACAGGCGTTTCTTTTTCCCGCGTAGTTGCCCCAGTAAACCCGTCTTAATTATCAGCCCCCTTTTCGTGTGTTGCCCCAAAGTCGAGTCGGGCTGAGAACCTCTCATTTGTTTGCTGCCCAGGTGAACAGTTGTTTCACCGGCATTCGGTCGTAGATCTTCGTGTAACTACAGAAACCGTTTACCTCTTGGGTGTTTTTTTGGTAGCAAAAATGGCTAGTTCGGCTGTTTCCGATCGCACGAGGTTGCAACTTTTTTTTAAGCCGAAGTTCTTGCCGCCCCCGTAACTGTTAGTAAACGCATTAAGAAGACCAATTTTATCGAGAGGTGTCAGCTTGCGGGGGTTTCTCGAAAAATGTAAGCTCGGCCGCCTCTTTTCTTAGGCCCTTTTTAGGTGACGTGGGGTCTAGTTGCTGGCGTCCGATGCCGAAGCATAATCTATCCTCTATTTGGCGTCCCCGCGCATTTTAAAGAAGCTTAGTAGGCATAACTTGTCGCATACTTGGCATGTGACTCCCCCCGCATCGTTGATGCCTTTTTTTTCATAGTGTAAACTCCGCCGACGAAAGCCTTCCGTTCCCTGCTTGTCTGCGGAACGCTAGTAGGGCAGAGCTCCGCCTGGGCTTCGTTGGTCTATCGTCTCTAACACTAGGTGCCTTTACCTCAAGAGCTTTTGGTACGGGAGCGCTTGGTTGTTAAGGACCGGCTGAGGCAACGAGAGAGTCGTCGTATTGGTGGTTGTTTGTACTTCAGACCTGCTTCCCGCCAATCCTCTATCTTTTAATTTCCCCGGTTTTTTAGCTCACCGACTTTTGCGGTCCCCCCCTGTGGTTAACTGAAGACACCACCTCCCCTTTCAGACGATGTCCGACTTTGGTTCCGTGGTTATGGGATGTGATTCTCAACCATTCTGGTCCCTTAAAAAACACTTTTGTCCGGGGACCACCAAGCAGCTTTTTAGCCGTTCTCCCCAAGGAATCCCGCGCTGGTCTCTCCCTACCTCTTGGCCGAAGAAACAATTGACCTACCTCTTTTGTCTTATTTTCGGAGTCTCTCTTCACGTGTGGGTGGCGACGATTCTGGTCGATTTCCAGTTGACCTGCACCCAGTTGGCCTCAATCCCCCCCCCGTGTCGGGAAACCCCGGTTGCAGGACAGGAAGTCTCTTGATTCCCCCCTGCCCTATGATCTGATGGGGGGCAGAGGACCCTTCCCCAACGATAGCACAAAGCGGTACACACCTACACAGGTCGAAGAAAGATCTTCGTCTGTGGTGCGGGATCTCACTGACGCGTTTTTCCCACTCCCCCAATGAGAGTGAAGGGACCTTTACTCCCCCTTTCTTTTGGTGGCGCAAGAGTTCGAGCGCGGCTGGGACCCTAATGCAAAAACGTGGATTCCCGTGGGCCTACGACTTCGGAGTTCTGTTTGCCCTCCCTGCTCCTTTAAAGGTGGTTCCCCTACACCTACTCTGGGAAGCTTAGGACTTCTTTCACCCGGCCCCTGCCGCACTTTTTTTCGCCACCTGCGGTGGTGGGCAACTCAAGGTGGCTTTGCTTTCGAACATGAAACACGGCGACCGTGTGAGGACCTCCCCCGTTTTGCTCTTTTAGGGTAAGACTTGATTTCGCGCGGCCCGTATATAACAAGCCTATCCCTTGACAACCGATTTTGGTCAAGCTCCGCAGGGGGGGTTAGAGTTTTTCACCTTTCATCTGTTCATTGCGCCGCGTCCCCTTCCCTAACCCCAGTCGCCTTCGCTGCCGAGGGAAACCATTTGCCTTTTTTTTTAGGTCGAAAATCCTTGTCGCTCGTTGGGCGGTTTTGCGTGGTGTAGAGGAAGTTGAGATACTCTTGATTCTGCTGGGGGGACTGGTTTTACTAAATTTCGTTCGGTCTGGGACTGTCCAGACAGTTTCAATTAGAGTTCCTTTTTTTGCCTGCGCGTACGATTAGTACAATCCGGCCTTTCTTGTACGGAACCAAATTGCTTCGTACCTTTTCCCTCGTGGGGCGCGCCTTTATCCTTCTAGTCCCCCCCGTAAGTATGGACTTCGTCCTTTGAGGGTGCAGTACTAAGAGGCTCCTGTGTCCTTCTGCCAGGGGAAGTGTTACGAACCTTCCCTATCTTTTTGGGCAGGTTTGTTACGCGACTTAACCTTAGTGGATGCGTTTTGCCCTACTGCAAGACTTTACCGGTTCATGATAGTCATCTTGCTGGTTGGCGGCTTGTCCAACCCTTAAGATGGTAAGTAGCGTCCACTTTCTTCTCATTCGACAGTCGGGGTATTTTCCCTACCCGTCTTGTTTTTGATCCGGGCAAATGAGTAGATAGTACCTTTCTCCCTTTCCCCAGGCTGTGGTTTCTAAGGCGCACTGGCAGTTCTTTGGTATTTCGTTTTTTTTTCCGTCCCAGCTTATTCTTCATCGGTCGGAGTTAAAAGCCAATTTTTGTTCCGCCCCTCGCGCCAGTGCTTAGGGTATCCCCGTCAGTGTCCTCCATTCTTTCACCTCCTTTTTATTTTTGAAAAGTCTTAATAATCTGAGATTTCTTTTTAATTGTAAATTTCTTCCCTTAACCCTTTGCAGTCCCTCATGCATTCGCCGTATGTCATTTTTCCTTCCCCCCCAACCTGTGGGCTGCAGACAAGGGTAATATATATCTTCCCCCTCCCTTTTTTTTTTCTATATTACCTAGCGCTGAGGGTTGGTGTGAAGCCATTTTGCAGGAGATTCAGGCATGTTCCTGCTCCTCGAGACGGGGCGGAGCAGTACAAAGTGACACCCCGCCTCCTGCTTCCATAGCCCAGATTTCCCCCTCCCCCCCGAGCCTTGGGCCCCAACGCTTTGCCAAGTTAGAACAAGAAGACTTTCGTTTCCTTCGCTCCTGCAAACTTGAGTGCATAGCCCCTCGTAAGCTGGGCGTCCCCCCCCCACACCGAAAGACACCAGAAGTTGGGTTACTTCCCCACCTCCATTGAAGACTTGAGACTTCAATGGGCTAATTTGTGCCTCTCTCCCCCCGGTCGCTAAGCCCGACGGGTGTTTACTGAGAGTTTTCCATCGCTTCCGTTGGGTGCCCTCACGAAAAAAGGCTGAGTCCTGACTACCGAACTTACTTTCCACGTCGACCGCGCACCCTCCCGTCCCCTTTATAAAGTAGTCAAAGTTTGGCGATTACCCCTGCCGACCCGAATTCTTATCGTGGAGAACTGATAGGCCCCCTCCCTTTGGCCCCCGTAGAACCCAGGTAACGATCCCCGAAACGGTCGGCCTCTCCCTCGAAAACGTGGAACGCTGACCAAGACTCTTGCCCCCTCACCAGTTGTCCTAAAAACATTACGAGTGTCCAGCCCTATTTTCTTCTGGTCTAGACGTAAGTCTCTCATGCCTTTTCCCCTTCCAACCTCCGTTCCGACAGTGTCGGCCCACCGTGACTTTTTTACCTTTCGTGCTCAAGTGCTTCCGGGACGAACCGCAAACTCCCCTTTCCCTTCTGTGTTCCAAAGTCTTTTCTCAAGAGCCCCTGCGGAATTTTCCTTTTTCCCTCTGCATCTAAGGCGTCCTGGTTCAGGAACTGGAAAAGATGGAGCGCAAATTGTACCCCCCAGAGTTCGATTTTTCTGCCCTTTTGTACAAACCCTTTTTCCTTTTGTCTATTCTTTTTTTAGGACGTAGGCTTTTCCCAGATATTTAGTTAACTTAGGCGGTTAGAAGCGTCGTTTTCCCGTCCTTCCTCCCCGTTCTCTTTCTCCAAAGGTGCGGTTGACCCCCAGAGGGGTTATTTTTTGAATTTTTTTTTTTTTTTTTTTTTTGACCCAGGGTTGACCCCTAAGGGGACGAGGTTCCCCCTGGTAACGCCTTTTTTTTTACCTGTCCCGCCCACAACCTTTCGCAGGCGTCGAGCGAAGCAGGACCTTAGTCTTATTGGACCCTTTTTTCCTCTCCCATTCTGGAAATCTGGTCTCCGGCCGGTCTTATTTCGTTAAACCTGTCCGCCAACGTTCTCTTCAAGTTCCCCTGGAATCACATAATCTTAGCGCTACATATTGCCGATTTTTTTGCATGCCCCAGACGCTTTTTTGTTTTCTTTAGGCCTGGTTTCCCCTGGTTGATAGTTGGAATTAGGACTCACATGTTGGGCTCTCCCCCGCGAGAACGGAGCATTTTCCTTCTTCCGCGTCTTAGGCCATACCTTTTACGTCCCAGGTAGACCCGTTTCCCCTTTTCTGATGTCATTAGCTCTTATTAACTCTCGCCGCCCCCATCTGGTCTGTTAAATGGTGATGACCCAGGATTCTTACTTCTAATCTTCTCTTTGTCTTTTTTTTTTCGACGATCTCCACCCCTCTTGATTCCCATTCACTTTGTACTTTATCCCCATGGTTCAAGAGTCGCCCAGGCGGACCCTGAAAGATCGTACTTTCCTGTTTTTTTCCCTCCTTACGTTCCTGTTGCCAGAACGTCGTACTCCTCTTTTTCTCCTGTTTTGTTTCGCTCCTAGTTTGTTTCCCGTCGGCCTTGCGACAACAACCTTTCCCCTTACGTACGGCTACGACGGGACTTTTGTGCCACTCTTCCCCCGCTTGCTACGTTCAAAACAAGTATATGGTAATAAGATTGTTTTTCCCTCCTTCCCTCTGAAAAGGGCAGCCATGAGTTTCTTACGAGATTAACCCCCCCCTTCCTGAACGGATGGGGAGGGAGAAGACTACCCCCTTCCTCCTCATCCATAGATGCGGTCCCTTTTTTCCGGGGCGGGTAACATTCTCCTAAGCTTCCTGGGGGTGAAAATGCATCAGGCTTCCGCAGGCCGGCAGGGTATCGCCACCTCATCCCCGTGAAGATTCCTGTTTCCACTACCCCCACCTTGTTGAAAGACAAGCCCTTCCCCGCCTTCATGCTCGTCTTTGCAAACCTCCCTTCCGCCTGTCTCCCTTACTTTCTTTTTTCAGGAGTAAACGGTGGAATAGAACGGTTGCGGCTACAGTTCCTCCCCGGGGGTCTTCCCCTCACGCGGTCCCCCTCCAGGTGGAGGAAAAATGTAAGAAGATTCCCTTGCCGTTCTTCTACCGCTCTCTTTCCCACTGGTTCCCTTTCCGTCGAACGGATGGTTCTTCCCCTGCTGGCCCCTCGTCCCGGGGCAAAGGGAGATCTACCTCTCTCTGGGCCCCCCCCGCACGATTTTTCTGACGTTAACACAGGGTTCCCGACGCGGATCCCTCCCTGTTGGTATAAATACGGAGCCGTTGCGAAAACTCTTACGCCACCCTTCCCTACCGTTTTACTTCTTTCAAGATCTGGGTTCGCCACACCCCTAATTTTTTTTTTGTTTCCCACTCTGTACGGGTACCGTGGTTTACCCCCCGTTTCGCTCCCGATTGAAGAGGGCCCAAGGTAAGGACAGGCGCCCCGCTTTTGTTAACGACAGACTTGTTCCCCTAGGAGACCGTGGGATGTTTGCGGTTCTTTAACTTTCTCCAGACGGGAATGTTGGTGACTCGTGACTCCCCATGGGACCTTTTCGCGGCTTCCTAACGCCTGCTCCCAAGAAGGGAAGTGAGATCCGACCTTGGCGTTCAAAATTGATGGGGTGTCTTCCAGGTTTAGTTGCATTTTTTTTGCGACGCCCTTCCCACTTTGAGTTCCTCCACCACAGTCACGTGACCGACTTTTTTTTTTGAGCTTTTTTTTGGTACCTGGTAAGGCCGGAATTTTTTGAAAAGGTCGGGCCGGAAGTTCGCTCCACAGCTCCCTCCTTGTCGGAATGTCCGTTTGACATTAGTTTCTCTTTGGGATGAGAGGCATAACGGCCCGACTTCCCCTCCATCTACACTTTTTTCTTGTCCTGGGTGGGGCTGGCTCCCCACAGTCTCGTAAGTCGGTTTTTTGACCGACCTAGCTTCGTTGTTGCTGCCCCAAACGACTTTTTTGTTCGAGATGGTCACCCGGTATCCTTCCCTTTTTCAAGCCAAGCTCTTTTTATTTGGGTTTTTGCCTTTTTCACCATGGCAGTGGAGGCGTGTTATTGTTGGTTTTTGCTTTTTTATATTTTAGCTCTACCGACCAATTCTTCGCGCTATCCTTGTTAGTCTTCCCTTCCCCGGCTTTTCAGAGAAGGAGTTCCACGCTTCTTTTTATTTCCCCTGCGGCGCCCCCTGCCGGCGACTCTCTCGTTCGTACTCAGTGTAATTTTAATTCAAGCTTCCCACGCATATTACCTCCGTGATAGCCGGGAGTTCAGCTTTAGAACCCCCCAGAGTTGACCTTTTTCTCCCGGGTAAGATATTTCATCCTCCTCTTTTTCGTTTTTTTTCCCTGCTCGGAGTCTTTTGTGTTTTTCAGTACAGATTCCCCCGGCTCTTCAGTCTGGCAGTCGTTGACGGCTTAACCAGGTGCTTTTACACCTTTGACTTTTTAAATCTTTTCCTAACCCGTCGGAAAAGTCTGTTGCAAGTCCTTTTACTGCGCCCAGCCGTGCCGCTGCACTCATCCTTCGCTCGTTTTCACGGCTTCCTCAAGATGCGGCCCCCCACACCTCTGCACAACCCCTGTCAGCAAGTTGCGCAGTCCACACACACACCTACTTTCGGACCCCCTTTCTGCAGGTCGATCTTAGATGACCCCCTTGAGCTTTTAGAAACATCTCCCCACGATGATATTCCTTCAGCAGACACGGAAAGCACCCGACCACCCCCCTTCCTGGTATCCGGATATTGACGAATTCCCCCCCGTCATTTTGTATACCCTCCCCTTCCCCGCTACCGCTGTCAGGGTCGAGCGAGTAACAGGAAGCCAGAATTAAGCCTTTTCGTACCACTTTCTCAACCTGACCAGTAGGCCTCTTCCAGGTATACTCCATAAAAGAAACAGACTCTTCCGCGTCAGGCCGTCTGAGTATCCTATCCGTCGTATAGACCCAAGTCCCGCTTCCAAGGTTGCGAATTCAGTTGACCCGCAGCCGGAGTCTTGGATGGTTCCCCTTCTCTCGAATTGTTTCCACGCAGTCGGAAAATTGCTCCTCAGCTTCACCCGCTTGAGTCCCCCCGTTAACTTTTCCGCGAACCCCCAGTTCCGGCAAACCCACCTCCAAAACCCGGTGTTCACAGTTTTGTCTCTCTCCCCCCCCTTCCTGGCGTGTTTTTGTTGCCCTCGGCATCGCCACGGGTTTGCCCGGTCCAGGGTACGTGCAAATGACCCACCCGCGTCGTATGGGCGAAAGTGTTTTGCGACCTTTTCTTGACCAATCGGTTGGCCTTTTCTTAGCTTTGTGCTTTTTAGCGGAGCCTCTAGTCCCCGTCTCGGCCTTTTTAGAATAGTTGTATTTACTAAAAGGCGCAGTTTTCGTTTTCCTACCCCCTCGTGTGTCCACACCCCCTCTGCGTTCGGCGGAACCTTAAGCCGTTGATATTCGCTTCACGGTTCTGGACTTCAG
>Ga0179591_1337164_pt1 | contig 10325 bp, 26 predicted proteins | sample CZOMad2_1_08_16f_FD_182891 | JGI IMG/M metagenome (GOLD analysis project Ga0179591, IMG submission 182891) | Vadose zone soil fungal communities from Angelo Coast Range Reserve, California, USA - CZOMad2_1_08_16fungal (PacBio error correction) | ecosystem: Environmental > Terrestrial > Soil >... | reverse complement strand
CGCGCTCCCCCCTTTCCCCCCACCTTTTCCAAACGGTCCCCCCATCATCCCCTCATCGTGGTCCGGACCATACTTTAATAGAATGTAAGTACAGGGACCCCCCCGACCTTTTCCTAGCTCTTTCCCCCCCCACCCTCGCCACCACCCCCTCCCTTCCCCCTGGCGTTGCTGTAAAAGAGAGACCCCGCCTTCCCTTCCCCCCCCATCTCTCCCTCTTACCTTCACAATTGTGTAACCCCCCTTTTTTTTTTTCCCTCCCAACGAGGCACTCGCCGGATTAGAGAATGCGCAGCAAGGCAACTCAACTCACTACTATCTCATCACCTATTTTTCCCTTCCCCCTGACAACCCACCTCCCCCCTATTTTTTCCACCGCAGGCACGAATAGTCGTCAGGAAAAACGAGACAGAAGTTTTTCGCCCAGCACGGCAAGTCCCCCCACATTTTCCCTCACCCCCAACGACTTGGGAAGTAAGAAACCCACTCTTGTGTGTCACCCCTTCCCCCCCCCCCCCCCCTCATCCCCCATCCCCCCACTTCCATCCACAGAGAGGGAAGTTCGTCTTGCCCACCCAGCCTCACTTACTTGTCCACTCTACACCACACCTATTTCTAGTCCGAGATTAGGGCCACACACGTCTCTTTTCTTTTCCTTCACCTGCCATACAATCTTTTCCCTTTCTCCACCCAAGCAGACAAAGGAGGAACCCCTGTCGTACCCAAGTTTTTCCCTTTCCCCCCCCCCCCCCCCTCCCGTCACAGGAAACAATACCTCACAAACATGCTTACTCCTCCTTTCTTTTTATCCTTTAAGCACAAAAACCCCCTCGCCACCCACACCTCCCTCCCCCTGACCCCCCGCTTCCTTCTCCCGAACCACCCCTCCACCCCCCCGCAAAGAAAACCGCAACCACACCACCTAGCTCCCAATACCCCCACAAAACATCCGGCCCTCCCAGATTACGGAAACACGACCCCCCCCTCACCCCCCCCCCCGTTCAGGGCCTGAAGAAAATAAATACCCATAACCCTCCCCCCCCCTACCACCACCTCACCACTCCCCTCCCCGCAGACAACGACCCTTCCCACCTTCCCTTTACCCCAGGTCACTTTTTCCTTTTTTTAGTGTGCCACCCAAAAACACCCCCCCCCACTCAAGAGAAGGGTGGCCCCCCCTCCCTGAACAGTCTTTATCCTCACCCATTTTTAAAAAATCTCATCCCCCCCTTCACCCCCCCAAGGAGGACAAAGAAAACCCTCACCCTCCCATACCATCATACTTTCCCACCACACCCCTCCCTTCCCTTAGGGACCTTCGCCCAAGGAAATGAAGGAAGAAGAGCCGTTGCCAACCCCTTACTCCCTTCCCACACCACCCACGACACACCTCCACCCTCCCACCACACCACTTGGGATGTACTAAAGAAACTCCTCTCTGGGCCTTTCCCCCCCCCCCCCCCTCTCGATACCATCCCCCCCGCCCCTCCGCCACCCACAGGAACGCTATTGATGAAGAAACCATGGACTTACCCCACCCCCCTGTTAGTTTCCCCCCTCCACCTGCCAGCGTACCCACCCTTCTTTCATTCTTTTCACCCTCCACCACCTTTCCAAAGTGGAACGACCAGTCCCCCCCCCCCTTACCTCACCTCCACTTCCCCCCCCCCCTACCCTACGGGGAAAGAGGCAGAACAAGACCCCCCTCCTTCCCCTCCTTCCAACCCATCCCCCACCACATTTTCCCCTTTCTCTCGGTCAACAACAGGGGCAGATTGCATAGTCCGATCGCCTTCCTTTTTTCCAACTCTTTTCCCCATGTATGGCCCATCGTCGCATTTAGAGAAGACCGGCTCGGTTCCACTCCCAATCCACACACCCCAGGTTCACAATCCTTTTATCCACCCACCTATTTCTCCCGGACCAAATAATGGAGGAATTTAGTTCGCTCCCCTTCATCTTTATCCCCCCACCTCATAAAAAACGAACTCCCCCCATTACCCCTTCCCTTAAACGAAATAGACATTTTAGGAATAAAGGGCACGGCACTGCCCAAAAGAAACAAAATTTATTACACACCGCCGAGACCACCCTCCAACAGCCACCTTCCTTTTACACCCCCCAAAGCTTCCAGCCCCCCCCCCTTTCTTTTTATTCCACCAGTCCCAACCCCCCCATCGTCGCAAAAACGTAAGAGCCCCCCCCTTCCTCCCCCTTCCCCCTTCCCCCCTTCCCCCCTGTTTCGGCCTTCCGAGATGGGCCGACCCCTTTTCCCCCTGATTCCCCCCCTTCCTCAGCCCTTGCATTGAGCCCCCCCCCCACCCCCCACCCCCGTCCCCCCCCCTATTTCCTTTTTTCCTCGCCTGGCCCAGGGCGCAAAAAAGCAAATGCACAAAGCGCACGGGTCCTTCACCCCCCCCCCCCCCCACTCCTCCCTGTCTCGCCCAGGCCTTGAGTGGCAGAAAAGACACAAGGAAGTTCATTCCACGCTCCCCCCCCCCCCCCCCCCCCCCCTTTCATAGCCCTTCATTCCTTTCCCCCCCGCCCTGGAAGCGCGATCAGAGGAAGGACTGACTGTGCGCTCTTCTCTTCTATTTATTCCCCTTTTTTACCCACCCGAGCCCCCCCTTCTTTTCGGCCCTCCAAAGGACGTGTCTGACATCAAAGACTCGCTCGAGCCGTCGTGCGAGTACCCCTTCTCCATCCCATCAGGATCTTCCCCCCCCCCCCTCCCCCTCTTTCCGTGAGAGATGAGGGGACCGAAACGCTACGGTCCCCACACCTCACCTTCCTTCCGGCTTTTCTTCTCCCCTCTTTGCGTTGAAAACAAGCAAGGCTCTCTGCGCCGGGTTCCTTTTCGGCTTTCTTTTTTTCTCTCCGCCCACCCACCCCCCCCCCCCCCAGGGAGGAGACAGTTGAACACATGCCAACCCGATCATCCCTCCGCAATCCAACCCACCACCCCCACTTCCTCCTTTCCTTCTCCTTACAGCGGAACGAGAGAAACCCCCACCCACCGTCCTCCACTTCCCCCTCCTTCCCTTTCCCTTGATGTGTCTTGCAACACCCCCGGCGTAAATAGCCTACCACTATGGACCGGACGTTGTCCGAGCCCCCCAATTTATTCCCCCCTCGTTCCATTCGGCCACCCCCCCCTTCTCCTTGCCCGTCAAGGAAAGGAGGGAAAATCTTGAACCGGGGACCCCCCCCTTCACCCCTGTCTCCTCCCCCTTATCTTCCAACACCTCCCACTCATCCTTCCCCCCCCCGTTGGTTCTTCGAACTTAATTTGGAGAAGAAGCAATATGCAGTCGCGGCCCCCCCCCCTCCCACACACTCCCCTGTATCCCCGCCCTTCTCCCCCTGTTGTTTGAGAGAGATGTTAAAACGATCAGGCGAAACAGGAAGATTGGCGGCGGGCGCCCGGCCTCCCCCCCCCCCCCCTTTCCTTCCCCATATTTTTTCCCCCCGAGCGTCATTTTCTTTTTTTCTTCCCGTTGCTGTGGTCGGGGGGAGGGAAATAGGGCTGACGGGCAGCGATCGTTTTTGTGACCCTTCCCTCCTTTTTTTTCGATCTTTCTTCGTGATTCCCCACCCCCTTCTTCCCCTCCCTTTTTCGCCCCGGATGACGCCGGGGGGTGGGCAGAAAATCCTGGAGCTACCTTCATTTTGATCCCCCTCCTCTCTCCACTTTTATTTCGACCCTTTTTTTCTTCTTTTTTTCTCCATGTGCAAATAGAGAGAGTAGTAGTGAGAGGAACCGAAAACACCCGGCAGTCATGACCCCCTTTTCCATTTTTTTTCTTCACCTATCACCCTCCCCCCCATAACCCCCCCCTTCCCCCCTCCACCTTCTTGGTGAGGATATGGGGAAAGGGAGTAGAGTTTAGCCCCTCACTTCTCCTTTCTTCCCCTCCCCACATCCCCGAGAGTTTTACCCCAACCTTTCCACCTCCCTCCCATCATTTCCCCTCGCACGAAGGAAATTTAGAGCGAGTCCCCGTCTTCCTTTTCCCCCATCCTCTTTGGCCGCATATTTATTTCCCTTTTTTCCCCGCGGAGCGAAGAGCAGACAAATCAGTAATTCTATGAGTAATTCTCCTTTTCCTCTTTCCCGTGAAGGCGTCCAATTTTTTTTTTTTTTTTTTTTTTTTTTTTTTTCTCTTGTTGGAGCGCTGGATGGGACGGCTGGGCTGGGAGGGCCAACGCCCAACGGGCACTTTCACCTCTTCCCTTCACCCCCCATGTACAAAACACTCCCTTTTTTCCGCTTTTCCTTCGCTTGTGGAATTTGAGGCTGGGAAAGGGCGCAGGGACCCCATCCTTACCCTTATTTGCTAAAAACTCTGGACACAATTCCCTCTCTTAGTCGACCAAAGTAAGTAGGAGGGGTTGAGATGGAGGGTCGTACCGTTTTTTCCTGACCTCCCTTTTCACCCCCCCTCATTTCTCCCACTTGAACCCACACTTATTTTCCCCTTCTCCCCCCTTTTCTTTTACCCCCCCCTATAATACAAGAGGAGTACGAAAAAGTCGACTTGCCGTTTCGCCCCACCTTTCCCACCACCCAGCACCCCTTCTTTTTACCACTTCGGTACACACTCCCCCTTTCCTTTCCCCCCCTCCCCCTCACCCCCTGACTTGTAGAAAAGGAATTCCTGGCTGAGACAACCCCCCCCCCACTCTTTACCACCCCCCCTTCTCTATCTTCGGAGTTTTTCCACACCTTTTTCCCCTTTCCCTCCGCGAGCACAACCCTATGCAAGAAGAAATGGGGGTTGGAAAGAGAGACCCTTCTCTGTGGTGTCTGTGTACCCCTGCACCAACCAAGTTTTTCTACTGGAGCCACCCCCTTTTTCCCTTTTTACCCAGGAAAGAACAACAACCCCTTCCTTCTCTCCCACGGCCTTACTTTGTTTTCTTTTATTCCCCCCTTCCTCCTGGCCAAAAAAAGATGATTAGGCGTTGAAAAGCATGGCATACACCCCCTCTATTTTCCCCCATTACCCACCCCACTAAACCTTCATTTCTTTTCCTTTAGGATAAAATTGGGCCAAAAAACCGTTTCCTTCACCCCATTTTTCAAACGATCCCCCTTCCCCTTTTTCGTTGTCCTCGTTTGATGGAGTAGAAATTGGAAAAGATGATTAGGAGCAAGTGGCCGCATTGGCGTCCACCCCTCCCTCCCCCCCCCCCCCCCCCACAACTCTGCCCCCCCCCCCCTCTCCCCCCCCCGCGTAGAGATGATGGAGCCGGACGGTGGGCCCTTTCCTTTTTCCTTTGCGCCCTCCCCAAAGGGATTATTGACGAGTGAAGGGCGTCCCCGGCCGCGGTATCTTTTCCCTCTTCCCCGTCCCAACCCCTTTTCCTTTGCTGCCGGAATGGAAATGGTAAAAGGCAGGCGGCTCCCACGGACAACGCGCACACCCATCTTACTTCACCCACACCCCCACACACATACCCTCCCTTCTACGTCGTCTGGGGTTGGAGGAGTAGGGACCGCCTCCTCTTCTTCAATTCCAGCCACCTTTCTTCCCCTCCTGTCATCACATTGGAGGAGTGTTATGTGAAGAGGTCCGAAATTTCCATCGGGGCCTCCCATTTCTTTTCCCACACCCCCTCCGGAGTCAACTTCTCCCCCTCGAGATCGGGAATTATAAGGACCGTCGGCCCGCCCTACCATCTCCCACCACCCCAAGTTCCTTACAATCCTCGGAACCGCCCCCCTTCCCCTTTTTCCTTTCCCCTCTCGGGTTAGCTGCCAATGGGATGACGTAGTTCGAGGCGACCAAGGCACTCATGCACCTCTGTCCGCCCACCCCCCCCACCACTCTTTCTTTCTTTTTTTTCCGATCTTCCTTTATTTCCTCCCCTTTTTCTTCCCTTTTTTTAAGGTCGAAGGCTGAAAGAACCGGATAGAATGAGGGTTGATTTGCCGCGGGCCCCCTTCTACCTTCCCCTCCTCACTCCGCTTCTTTAAAACATTCTCTCCCCTCCCTTGGTTGCCGGAGGGTTGGGAAGTAGTTGTGCAGGACCGAAGGATGTGTAGAAACGCGTCGGTGCCCTACACCGTGGCCCCACAATCCCTTACCTTCTCCATCCTCCCCATTCCTGGTTTCCCCCCCCCTCCCCCCCTCTCCCCCCTTCGCTAAAGGGATGGTCCGGAAAGATCAACAGTATTCATAAAGTAAAGCGAACCCTCTCTCCTCCACTTCTTCCTCCCCCCCCCCCATCCTACTTACCATATTTTTAGACCAATCCCCCCCCCCCCGTCTTTTTAGAACAGTAATGGAGGATAACCGGCGCGCACTCTATTTCCCCCTTTTTTCTTTCCCCCACCTTTTCCCCCTTCCCACATGGACGTCCCCCGACCCCCCCCCCCCCCCCCCCCCTCCCCACTCCTTTCTTTTGGAAAGAGCAACGGAAAGGATGTCTGCTCCCCCCCGTCTTTTCACCACCATCCCTTTTCTAGTGCTCTCCCCACAACCCCCCCTTTATTTTTTCCCCCAACCGACGTCAACCCTACGGCAACCAAAGGAGACCCACGCTCGTCCCTTCCTTTTTCCCTTCGCCCCCTCACTTCTTTTCTCTTGCAATTCAACTAATCTATTCGGATCTGTCATTTCGTCGACCCCTCATCCCCCATTTTTTCCCCCTGGGACCCCACCTCCTCGCTCGTCTGTCAGAAAAACGAGAAAAGAAGTTTTTTGAAGACACAGAGGCACAGGACTCAGTCCCCCTCCTTTATTACTTTCCCTAACACCCCACTTTTACCAATAAGTTCCCAAACCCTCCCCTTTTCCTTACCACAGGAAATAGAGTGGGAAGTTTTGAAGCTTGGATAGGCAGACCCCCCTTTTTTTTCTCCCCCCCCCCTGAACCCCCCCTTCCCCCCACCCCTTCCCCTTTGCTCAGAGGTGTGATCCACAAACTCGACACATTCCTCATATAGGCCCCCTACTTTCTCTCCACCTCCCACCCCCTCCCCCCCTCCTTTCGCGGCTTCGAACGCAGAAAAATAATTGGCGCGGCCCCAGCACAGCACCCCCCTCCCACCCTTTCCCAACCTTTCCCCGCCAACACCCCTCTCCCTTCCCCCCCCCCCCCCTTTTTCTTTTTCGAAAGGCGGATGGCATTCCGGAAGCCGGCCCAGGCCTGACCCCTTTCTTCTTTTTTCCCTATTTACCCCCCCTTACCTCCCTTCCCCCGCCGGCCACGAATTAACTAGTTAAAGAAGAAACTTTTGCCCCCCAGGCGGGCCCCACCCCCCGTCCTTCAAACCCCCCATAAGCCCACCACCCCCCCTTCTTTTTCTCTCACGCCCCGCACAAGCACTCGAGAACCAATTAAGGCTCGACCCAACCCACTCCACCCCTTTCCCCTCCACACGTAAACACCTTCCCCTCTTAAGCCGCAGAGGTGTGAAAGGTTTTTCGGGAATCCACCTCAACACGCAACCACCCCCCCCCCCTTCCCTATCCATCATTCCCCCCCACTTTCTTTTCCCCCTTTCCCCCCCTCCCCCCCTCTGGCCTAAATTGTGATAAGTAAAGAAGCAAACCCCGCGCGCACCCCCCCCCCCACCCCCCACCCAAAACACCATCCCTTCCCGCCACACCACCTTATGCAATGATTGGGAAAGAAGAGAAAGCGTCCCCCAATAAAAATTTACCAAGTACCCCCCACTATGGACACGAAAAATGGGAAGACCCACCGTGCGCGTCCAACACAACCTCCTGCCCACTCTTTCCCCCCTTACGCCTTCCCCCTCCAGAAGAAGGACCCCCCCCACCCCCAACCCACCCCACCCCCTCTCTTTTCTGCCAGCAGAAGGAGAAAGGTCTCTCGGCCGACCAACCCAACCACCCTTCCATACCAACTACATAACTCCCTACCCTCCCACCCCTTCCCTTTTGATAGATTTGCCCTTAGAGAAGGACGAGCTCGTTCCACGGCTTTTTCCACCTCACCACCCCCCCCCCCTTCACCACAACCCTTTACTTTTCTTTCAACACCACCCATTCCCCTCCTCCCCCCTGGTGATTCGTGTTTGACAGATTTAGCGCCCCCCGCTTTGTTCACTTCCTTCCCTCTCCACCCACTCCAACAATCCCCCAACCCCCCCCCCTCTTTTTATTTTGAGGAGGGGAGTCAGCCCGATCTCCTTTTCCCCTTTTCCGCCCCCCCTCCCCCCCCCCTTTTTTCCCCGTTTTGGGTTTTTCTCTCTTGAAAGCCAATTCGTCGCAAAACCGTTACGCCCACCCCCCCCCCCTCCCCACTCCTCTTCCCCACTCCTTCAGGACCCTTTCCCCCCCCCCCCTTCCCTTCCCCTCCCCGGAGCCCCCCCCCACACCCTCCCCCCGACCCCACCTTTTTTCCCCCTCCTCTCGCTGGGGGCTCGCCCCTTTTCCCCCCTTTTCCTCCACCCCCTCACTCCGCCAGGAAAGAAAGTTACATGCAAGGCCTCGCCCATGACCCCCTTCTTTCCCCCCCTCCCAATCTTCTTCCCACCCAACCTATCCGCATTCGTCGGCAAAAAGGAGGCCTTCCGTAACCCGCACTCCGTGCCTCCCTTACTTCCCCCCGACCACTCCATTATCCCCCCCCCCTGGGAGGTTGGTAATGGAGATTAGCTACGCCCCCCTTTTACTCATTCACCTACCCCGCACCTTCCCTCTCCCTCCTCACCCCAGGAAGTTGTATGGAACCCCCTCCCCCCCTCAACCCAGTTTACCAGTGCGAAGCCCCCACCCTCTCCCTTTTCCCCCCCCTTGATCAGTCCCTTGACCGATAAGACGATCATATCGATTCCGATCCCCCCCACCCCCCCCCGTTTCCTCTCGTGGAGTCCACCTCCCCCTCACCCTCCTCCCGTGCAAACGAAAAGGTAGTTCAGTCGGAAAACTCGATTGCGTGGCTGATTACCCATTTCTTCCAACCCCCCCCTCCAAGATCCAGCACCCATCTTTTTTTTTTTTTTTTTTTCTCCGGCACGAAAGGGAAACGTCGCGGGGGTGTTCCCCTCCCCTTCCCCTTCCCACCACCCCCAACCCCCCTTCCCCTCTCGATTTCCCAGACGACCGAGGGCAGAAACCCGTCACCTTTTACATACCCCTATCGATGAAAATCACCCCTCTTTCCTTTTCGGGCCTCAAATATGGAAGGAAGTTTGGTAGAGACCGGGTTGGATCGTCCTAGACCCCCCCCCCCACCCCCCTTTTTTTTCCCATAACCACAACCCCCTACCCCCCTTTCCCTCTCCGGCCGTTCAAAGAAAGAGGGGGAAATTGAACAGACCCACCACACCCCAGTTGCCACCCCCTCCCTTTTTTTTTTTCCCTTCCTACATTTTTTACTAAAAGCACCTTTTCCCCCCCTGTTGGTTCGACCTTTGGGGAGGGGGGAAGAAGAAATATGGACGGTGCGACTGACCACTCGTGTATCTTCTCTCTCATTTATCCCACCCTTCCCCTTTTATTTACTCCCACACCCCCCCCCCCCTCCCCCCCTTCCCTCACGGCAGACCTGCCTGGGCGGAGCCAAAGTAGAAAACCAAAGTTGGTCGCAGAACGGTTCCGGCTTTTTCTTTCCTTCCCTCTTTTTCCATTATTTTTTTCGGTTTTTTCTCATCCTTTTTCCCTTCCCTTTCTTGACGGCGCGATTCGTTGAGCAGGATGGGGAAGAACGAGTCGCGGTGCTCACCGGGGCTCCGACCCACCTTTATTAGTCCATTCTTACAAAACCCAAACATTCCCCAGGCCCACCCCACCCCCCTTCCCTTTTGGGAAAGCGAGATGGGAAGTATATCGGTAGGCATGGAGATCGCCAGTTCGTGGATGCGCCTTTTTTTTTTTTTTCCTGATTCTTCATTCTTCCACATACCTTCCGTACCCCCCCCCCACCCCTGCTCAGTAGAGATTGATTGTTTAAACGAAACCTCACCGTTCTGACTGCGCCCTCCCCCCCCCTTTTTCCATTCATTTTCGTTGCACTCCCTTTTCCTCCGATCGGACTCGAGGAGGAGAGGACGAATTTAGGAAAACCTCGACTCAGGTCACTCTTCATCCCCCCCCACTTCCATTTCAACCCCCTCCTTCTCCCTTTCCCAGACACTTTATTGGGAGGAGACGGGGCGGCCCCCAGGCGGACCGTGGTCCAGTAACTACCATTTACCCCCCCCTACCCCCCTGACCAACCTTTTTCCTTCCCTCCCCGCTGCGGGCAGGAAGAATTGAGATATGTTGGTGGAGGAGCGGGATGGTTTAACGGCGCGGCCCTCTTTTTTTTCTGTTCCCCCCTATTTTCTTCATTTTCCTCTCGAACAACCC
>Ga0179591_1246910_pt1 | contig 10325 bp, 17 predicted proteins | sample CZOMad2_1_08_16f_FD_182891 | JGI IMG/M metagenome (GOLD analysis project Ga0179591, IMG submission 182891) | Vadose zone soil fungal communities from Angelo Coast Range Reserve, California, USA - CZOMad2_1_08_16fungal (PacBio error correction) | ecosystem: Environmental > Terrestrial > Soil >... | reverse complement strand
CTAAGCGCCTCAATGCTTTCTCCACCTTTTTTTTTTCCGGTTGGACTCCTAACATCCAACTGCGGGCCTTTCCATTGAGAATGGTAGACCCCAGATCTTTCATCTTTGAGATGGTCCCTTTGGTCTCATTCCCAAGAGTTCAAGTCCTTCGATACCTGCGCTTTCAGGACCCACTGTTTTGCATTCGCCGGCCTTCCTTTTCCCCTTACCCCGTTAGAGTGCTCGATCGAATTTCCCTCTCAGTAAATATCCCTAAGTTTCCCTTGCCAACTTCGCGCCCTCGATCGTTTTTTCGAAGACCCCTCCGTCAACTGGGTCATCGACCTTCCCCCCCCTTGGTATTCGACACATAGGAAGTATTTGTCTCCCCCCCCCTTTAAGATCGGGTTTGCAGGTCACAGCTTCCTCCACTTCCTCTTAGGTTCCCCGATGCTCCCTTGCCAATTTGTCTTGCCTCCCCCCTACGACGGTTATTTGTGTCGTCTTTTCCTTTTTTGACTTTTGCTGGGTTACCCCTCTGACTTCACAACGATCCCCCCCAAGAAACTTGTACGTTGCTCGACCGCTGGATATAGGGGCGCACTCCCCCCCTCAGATCTTGAGTCACCCAGGTACCTTTTTTTTTTCCCTCACCCCCCTTTTGGGCTGGTCATTCCCCCCCATTGATTATAACCGGAATTTTTTTGTCCTTTGCTTGCCCTTTAGTTTTTCCCAGGATTTTCCTGATATTAGGACCAGGGGCTTTTTTTTTTCCTACGATTTTGACCTGGAAATTTGCTGCCATTCTTTTTGTGTGATCGATGCACGTCCCCCTCCCCACCAAACCGGTCTGTCGTCCCGGCATTTGTCTCTTTGGAAATTTCCTGACGTGTTTGTCGTATCGATGGGGCATGGTCCTGTGAAGTAAATTTTTATCAACCAACCGCCCCTCGTCTTTCTTTTGTTCCCCCCACTCGTTTCGCGTTTTTGACTCCACCCCTTCGAGTTTTTTTGTAACTACCCTTGGCCTGACCCCCCCCCTTGACTGGATGTTGATTCGTCGATGGGATGTTTTTTACCCCTTCTGCCCTTTCGGGTTATTTTCTCCGATGTTTTGACCCAATGTTTTAGGTTGCCAGTACTTCACCCTTAATTAGTCCCAGTTTGCCTCCTTTCCCTGATGCGGCCAACCTTTCGCGGTGCCAGGCTCTTGCGTCTCATTCCCTTCTTTTTTTCAATTCCCATCCTGCAGCGTTTTAAGGTCCACCCCCTGGCCGGGCGCGGATTTGTGTTGACGAGACATCTTCAGGCTTTTCTCATGTTTTCCCCCACGTCTCGGCCGTTTTGTGCACATTTATTTTCCCAAAAACTCAGCAGTCGACTGAAGCATCTTGCGACTTTTTCTGCTATTCTGGCCCTCATATTCTCTAACTTTTTGCGGTGTGGCGTGGTTTCGTGACCACCCGCTCTACCTCTGCCGATCTGGGATTTTTTTCCCCAGTGTTTCCCTCTCCGCGAACATACTCCCCTTTAAAGTGAAGGTGCCACGATCACTCTTGACGTTTTTTTCTGCTGCGGGTCACTCATTTGCCACCGCGGAATAACACACCGTCCCTTTACCCTTTCGGTCCCGGTGATCTGTTCTTCCCTAAAAGATATGCATGGCAGTCCCTTCCTCCAGATGAGGGCGTCTTTCCCTTTGGTTCTGGCTTCGCGTCCTTGTTGAGCTTAGTGCCTTGATCCCTCTCCTCCTCGGTGACGTTGTTCTTTCCTTTCAACCCACACCACCCCTTCCAATGAGGAGTCGCCCCTTTCTTTCTTTTCTTGTTTTCTGGGGTCTGTGATATCCCGACACTTTTTAGTTTTTCCATTCTGCGGCGCGGTTTTCCTTACGGTACCGTTGTGTCCTTATCCACCGCCGGTTGATGAGAACCCCCTTCCCCTTTCGTTTCCCACTTTCAATCTTCAAACAACATTTCCTTTTTGTTCTTTTTAGTCACTGGACGTAAAGGACTTGACTTTGAGTCCTTTCTTCCTTTCTTTTTTCGGGGCTGCTGCCTGAAGCTTTTCTTCTTTTCTTTTTTTTGGTCGGATTTGTTTGGCCTTGCCTCCTATAGTCAGATTTCCTTTTTTTTCTTATTTTATTTGTCCCCCTGTTGACCTCTTTCGTTTTCCCCAAGGTTCCCCGACTTTCGATCGCTCGCGACCTTTTCCTCCTTTTTCCGGGCGTTTTTTACTAAAACAGATGGTATCCAAGGATGAGACCCATTGACTGTCTAAAAAACCCACCAGCCCCTTGTCTCGACGGTTCTCAACCCTTTTTCCTCCGTGGTGGGCTTGCTTTGGGCCTTTTCCCTTATGTTATGAATTTTTTGAAATCCAGCAGGTTGCCTGGTCTTTTGACCCCCAGTTCCAGAATTTAAACCTCGTACAGGCGACTCCGCGATTCTCTTCCTTTTGGTCCCCCTTCAGAGTACTGTGCTTCATCACCCTTTTAATGTAGGGAAACCCTGGTGGATACTTGTCCTTCTTTCTTTTTTTTAGTGTCCGCAGAGATATGCCTCCCCTCCAGCTTTGCTGGTTCCGTCTCTCATTCTGATGGCTTTTCTGAGGTATTCGTTTAGCTGCTAAATTTTTGACGTGCATCGCTCCGTCCCACAGAATCGCCAAAGCCACCCCTCCAGCAGTTTTTTCCCCTAAATTTTTCTTTTTTCACACACAATTTTGCTTTTTCTTTGACGCAGGATTTCCTGCCTCTATTCGGACAGCGACCACCTCCTTTATGGAGATGCCCTCCTCTAATCCCCCGTTTCTCTTTTGCACTTCCTCCCCCCCTCCTGTTTTGATTTCGTCGGTTGGAATTTTTTCCCTCCCCCCCCTTTTCAACAAAAATTTGCTTAACCTGGTAATTCCCCTTTATTTGCGCATTACCTTGCAAGGTCACGTTACAATAGGCCGCACCTAACTAGACTGAGTCGGCGCACTCCCTCTCCCATTTTGACGCCATTGAATAAAATCACTTCCTCTTGCAAATAAAATCCTGTGCAACATCTTTTTTTTTCTCGTTCTGCCTCCCCCAACAACAAAATCCGTTTAGACACATGACCCCATGGCCGCTCCCTTCTCGGTTCTCCAAGCACCGCACCGAAGGAGGCTTGACCAATGGGGGCCTAATTGTCTTGTCTTTTTTTTGACCCGGCATTTTCTCTTCGCCGTGCTTACGTTCTTTCATTTAGTTTTCTTTTTTGGTCGAATCTCCACAGGTCACCTCACAGAAAATGAGAGGATCGAAATCCTTTCAATTTCCAGGGTTTATTTTGATGTATTTTTTTCATTTCTGAGATCAACCTACAACAATATTTTATATCTCTCTTCCCTCCCCACCCCCCTTGTTTTTGATTATGATCTGTTTGCGGATTATATTTTTTTTATGTTTATCGTCCAGCCCTTCCATTTCCTTCCCCCTCATTTTGTCCCACTTTATCGATTTCTTCGCAAGGGTTTAGGTCGAATTTGTGGTTGATACTGCCCATCCGTGACTAATCCACGTCCACTGGGAAAGCTGCGAGATCGGGACTTTTACTTGACAGAACTCCAAGTCGTCCAAATTTTGGAAGACGACGTTCGTTTGATGGTTTGAGATCCCCAATAGGCTCGGTCCCTTTTCTTGTTATACCCTTTTGCTTGTTGTTTTGGATGGCATCTAGCCCAATCTTTTCCTTATTCCGGGGCAACCCCCCCTTTTTTTTTTTTTTTTTTCTAATTCTAGATCATCCCCTCTACCCCTTCCACCCTTCCACGTGGAGTGCCTTGCTTTTAATCCTGAGATATGTGTCTTACATGCTCCGGCAGGGCAAGTCTTCCCCCCCCTGGGCATCGGCGTTGCCTACACATTTTCCCCCTTCCCCAGGTTTCCCAGGCGGCACAAAACATTCCACCGCCGAAACTCTGCTTGTATATGTCCAGAGCCATGTCTGCTTTTTCCCGTAGTTTTCTCCTTCCATCGAGGGTGTCTTTTGCTGTTACCCCTGACATCGGGCAGATGCAACCTTTCCTGGTTGGTTTGTTTCCAAACGGTCCCCCTGCCAACTGTTGTCCATACCACTTTTTCGGCAACCCAATTTACGGGCTTTTTGTTGATTTGCGCTGGCTGGGAGAGTCTTTTGATTGGTCAGCAACCCTACCACCCTGGTTGTCGTCATCTTCAATACTCCCCCAGCCAGCCTGCTCCTCCGTACGACCTGCAAAGCTGTCCCCTCTTTCCTCTCCCGTGATTTCATCATCCGCGCTTACCTCCCACCCCTTTCCACCAACCCTGACAACGGCTATTACCCATTATCATATGAACTAGTAGCCCCCGTCGCTTGGAGGCCCGCGACAGAGGTTTCCCCCCCAATTCACTTTTCTTTTTTTTTTCTTCAGTTAATGTGGTTTTGATTTTTTTCAACCGTTCTCTTCCCCTTTAAGAATTTGCAAGGCCCGGGCGAGTTTCGAGAGTTTTAGAACCGTCGATACTTTTTCTGTTTTAACAGTATGAGTCCGTCTCCATGTAGATCTGTTTTTCTTTAGTGAACTCCACTTGTCCCGGATGGTTTTTTTTTTCTGCTTCCCCCCCGATCTTTCTTCGTCGGTCGGTCACCGTTACCCTGAGGGTTCTGCCTCCGCCCTCTTATTTCCCGCCACCATGGCCCATCTTCTTGATCTTCTTCTTTCTGCTGAACACACACCCTAAAGAAACCTGAAAAAGGCTGCCGGCAAGCATGCCTCCCCTTTCCTGACAACCGTCAAGGGTCCTTCCGGTCCCCCCTTCCCCTTCCTTCCAAAGTCCGAGAAGCACAGACACCCCCCTCCCCCCCTACCAAGTTTTCTTTTTTTTTAAGTTGCGGTTTTCTTTTTCAAATACTTTGCAGGTTCTCATCAACTTTGTTTTCTTCCGCGCTTTCGCCGCCCACCGATCTCGTCCATTTTCTCCCCCCTGCCGCCAAGGTCGTTTTCTCAACCTTTTCCCCCCAGCGGCAAGGTAACATTGCCTCTTCCTCCGCCGCCGAAATTTCAAGGGTGTTGCCAGGAAACGCGACCCGGTACAACCGATAGGGCCCCTCGAATTCCAAGGTGTCCTATCATCTCCCAATTAAGCATCTACCCCCTTCCACCATTCCTTACCCCGCGTCTTGATGAAACTGCGCCCTTCCCTTTCCCCCCCTTAGGGTCGCAGGGGTGTCTCTTTTCTTCCTTGCCAATGGAAGGCGTTTAATCCGATTTTCTCACCTTAGTTTCAGCCTTTTTCCTTTTCACCCTTCCAAGATCTTCACCCTTTCAACTTGCTGCTTCTTTGGTTCGGGATTTCTGGATGTTTTTTCCAACGAAATCCCCCCCTATAGTTGATCTGAGATGTTGATCCGGTTTTTTCTCACCTCAACAACACCGCCCAAAGTTTCCGACTGGCCCACCTATTAGGTTGTCCCCTCTTTGATTTTTTGCAGATAGAATTAGCGGAGTAGAATTTGGCCGTCTCCCCTCGTGTTTTTCTCCACCTTTCCCCGGGGTCGGGCTTTAAATAACTCAACTTGACATTCACTCTTCCTGCGACAACACCCCCCCCCGCTCACAGGCCTGTTCCCCCTTTTTCTCACCGATGCTGTATTGGAATTTTTGAACAGTTTTTTCTATTTCTTCCGACCAGAGACTTTTCTGCAAGAGCCTGTTGGTTTTCTCCGTTGCAGTCTGACTGGTCCTTACCAGGCCTGGGGATACGGCACGTTATTGCCCCCCCCCAGTTTTGAAACACGGGCAACCACCTATAGTTTCACATCGTCTAGAACCCTATTTCTGACCTTTTTTTGAGAAACCATACTGTCCTCTCTGCGCCAGCCGTCCATTTATTTTCACACCAGGTTCGTTTACACCAACCCCTTCTCCCCGTACCCGGTCTTAACGCGGGTGTCCCCCCCCTAATTCGTCTTCCGGGGTTGTTGTTTCCCCCCCACCTTTCCCACCCGCGACCCTGACCCCCCCCTCGGACCCCCCGAAACTTTTTTTTTCGTATGGTTTAAATGATCCCAACGGCCGGTTGTACCGACGACTTTTTTTTCTTTTTCTTGGGCGTGAACTAGATTCCCCCACTAACAGTAAGGTCTCGGGGCTTCTCGATGAAAACGCACCCCCAGTCCCCCTTTGATACTAATTTTGTTTCTTTGTTTTCCTGACATTTTGTCCCGCAAGGACACACCCAACTCCTGTGGTTTTTTTTTCTGCACTGTGAACTTTTCTTCTTGTTTTAAGACAGCCGCGGTTTTGAGTCCCCCCCCCCCAACCCCCACTTTAACCGGTCGAAAGATTCCTGGCGTTGGAGGCCGTCCGATATATGAGTTGGTTTCTGAGGGTAGTTAGGCAGGGGATGGTCGTTTGATTCTTTTTGTGAAACAGCCAACCTTCGGGGATTCCTCCTTCCCAGAAACAGAGACCGGCACCTCCAGATTATCTTTTTTTTTCCCAACTTTTTCAAACTTCCCCCCCGAGTTCCGGAAGACCATCTCTGTCTTTTCCTCCTTGTGGCCAGGCCCAATCTGGGGACCTTTTGATTTTCTTTTGACACCCTCTTTTTCCCTATGTCAGGATGACACCAAGGCACTTTTCCTCTTTGAATTGAATCAAGGGCGCTGCTCTCTTAGTTTGTGGATCTGTGGGAAACTTTGTTCCCTTCACAGTACGCTTCTGATTTTTTTTCTCTCCTTCCCCATAGAAGACGCCTTGCTTTCTTCCCTGGAACCGGCGGCCGAGCAGGGTCGCCTTTTTAGGGCCAGCCCCCGACTTCCTGTTCTCGCCTTTTGTCCTCTCATCTGATTGTCTCCCCCTTTTACCCCCCCCAAGGCTGACATATCTTGTTTTTAGGGACATGATGGGCCGTTGTTTTTTTTTCCTGGTTGGCATTCACCGGACCCCGAACCTTTTATTGAGGCTTTGTGAATTAGCTTCTCACTCTTTCTCCTCCTTCATCGTTTTTTTTGGTTGTTTCTCCTCTGACCAGGCTCACTTCCCTTCTCCAAAACGGCGGGGGAAGTACTGCCAAAATTCACAAACTCCGGCTTGATCAGTTTCTAAAAAGCATTTTAACTGCCCTGGTTCATGGATACTCCCAGCTCCTATGACGGCGATTACCTTGGTCATTGAACGTCCCAACCCCCCCAGCTTATTTTTCCCTGCACTTCGTCATTCCCCGTAGTCTGCTTTCTCATCGATATTTTTTGCATGTAGTTTTGATTTTGTTAATTCTGAGTCCGGGAAGGCCACACTTTTTCGAGACCTTGGAGATTTCTCGAAGCCCCTTGCGTTCATCCTCGAACAGTGCCCTTTGGCCCTAGAAATTTTTTTTCGGACCTCTTTCTCCCATTGAAGTGTCTCTGTAAGGCCCCGATGTCTTGCCAGCCCATCTTTTTTAAGTCGATTTCCCTTTTCCCAGGTTGGCTGATGTGGGGCGCCATGAAGGGTCTTTTGGTCTCGTACTATTGACCTCGAATCAGCGACCTTTTTCCCACCCTCTCACATGCATACGGTTCCCTGCCGCCTTTTCCCGTCGATTCTCTCCCAAGATGCGGTCTATTTTTTTCGTTTAAAGGCCGGTTTGTTTCCTGAACCCCACTTTGTGTTTTTGGTCTTTTCCTTTTTACCAACATAATATTGCTTTCTTCCCGGAATTTTCTTCCCCCATTTTCAGGACCTTGTTCGTCAGGCTGCCTTATATCTCCCCCTTCTTTTCTTTTTATAGAGCCCATTTGGTACTTCTTCCCTTTATTTTCCACCTTATTAGCGTAACTTCTCACCCCCTCCCCCCCCCCCCTTCTGTCTTTCCTTCCTTGAGGCCGTTGACCCAATCCCCTGTTTTTTTCCGTGATAGTCCGGGCAATTTTTCTCTCTCCCCCCCCCATTGAAATTTTAAGCAAACAAAAAGCCTCCCTGCTGTATGTGGTTACACTTCTTGTTTAGCTTTGGAAGACTCGTTAGTAGTGTTCACTTACCCTTGGAGCCCTTTTCTGTCTTTGTATGTCGAAGGGCGGATGTTTTAGACATAGAATCGGGGATTCCTGACGATGTGTGACTATATTTCCCTTCTTCACCTTTCCATAGTTTTTTTTGTGGTTCCGATGACCGGGCAGGATGGCGTCCCCCATGCTAGAAACCCTGACTCTTGGCGCCGTCTTCCTCTGTTTACATCCCCTTTTAATTTGAGTTTCGAGTATTGGAAACAGGCCCTTTGCGTTTCTGTTTTTGACACGCGAATCTTCCCTTCTTCTCCAGTAAAAGTCTCTTGACGGTACAACGTTTTCTTGTCCAACCCCTTTACTCCGCCCTTCGGAAACTCCCCCCTTGCATTCTTCTCTTCGTTGATTTTCTCTTGCACCTTAACTTCACGAGGAAGTCTTGAGTGTTTGATGGAGCCCCCCTCGCTTCTTGCCGCGTTTCTTCGGTTTTCCATCAGCCCCAGCGAAACAGAATCGCCCCTCCAACCTTTCATTGTGCGGATCAAGAATTTCCCTTTTGCTGCTTGGAGGCCTGAATTTTATAACAGGCCGGATAAAACTCCCCCCCTTTTTCCTCCAGTACCCTACCAGAGCTTCGACCCCCCCCGAAAGTCTTTGCCCTGCGTCAGTTTCCTTCCCTCAGAGTTGAGGATGGAAGTTTTCGGTCTTCGTTCCTTTGGCTGTATTTACTGAGTTGCTTACCTCTCCCCCCTCCCGGTTGACGTCGGCTGTTGACATGGAACCCCCCCCCCTTTAATTTGGCCGGTCTCCCTTCTCAGGAATTTTTCCTTTTCTTTTCTTTTTTTTCTTATGACAAACTTGGCAGCCTTTGGCCCTCAATGTTTCGTCGTTCTGTGGGGACTGAGACCCCCTTATACGGGCCCCCTCCGGTGACTTGCTCACGGGGCAACGGTTCTTTCCCCCTTCATCTGCCACAAACCCTTTCATTGGTTCTTTTTCTCCTTTTCGGACTTGGTCCCCCCGTTCAAAGTTAATTTTTCACTGTGCCTGGGACTTTCCGTTACAGTTTTTTTTCTATTCGGTGTGTGTATTTTTCTTCCCATCTTTTTTTAGTCTTTTTTGCTCCGCAGTGAGCCCCCCTCCAGATAAGTATGCTCAATGGGCTTGATATTTCTTCTCTTTCCGCACCCCCTTTTCCCAATTGTACCACTTCCCCCCTCCTTCTTTTTCTTAGTCCTGACAAATCTGAGTGCCTTCCCTCAATTTCAAACCCCCTATGGGTCGTCAGCGCCCGTACCCCCCAGGAATGGTCCTAAAAAACTCCCAATTATCTACTTTGGCGAACCATCTCCATTACTTTGTCTCCTCTTCCCCATGAAACTTGAGACGTTTTTTAAAAAATCCAGTTTTTTTTAAGAAGTTAGTCCCATCCTCCTCTTTGACACCTCTTTCGGAGGTCAACGGAGATTCTCTTCTTTCCAGGGACCCCTTTGATACCACTTCCTTTTATGTAGTTTGAAACGGTGATAGGGCTCTTCTTTTCTGCCCCTGAGATCCTTTCGCCTCATCCCCTTTTTTTTCCTTTTCTTTCGTTAGATTCTGGATTGTTCTGTGTGCCGGTATTCCCCTCTTCTTTGCCCTTTCAATTTTCCCTGTGGGCGGCCATTTTTTACTTCTGTAGACAGTCAGACGCCCCCCCCCCCCCCTCCCCCTTCAAATTGTCCTTTTTTCCCTCAAAATTTTCTTGTCAACCAGTTTGATGCTTTGAAGCCGTTCATCTTCTTGCCTTCTGTTAGACAGCGACACCCCCCCTCTCTTGCTTCGCGATTAGATAATTCCCCCCTTTCTCTTCCGCGACACACCGTTTCCCTTCGTTGTGTGAATTTTTCAGTTGGGCAACCCCTTTTTTTCTTTTCATTTGGTATTCCAACTCTGATTTCCCTTGCCCTGGCCTGCTGAAATTCAAGTCCCCGCACCATCAAATCCGCTTCTATGGATCCTTCACCCTTATTTTAATTGATTGAATTGGACTTCCATACTGCCCTCTTTCCCCCCCCTTTAAATATGGCCCATCTTCTGACTTTCCCTTCCCCCCCCAACCAACACAGGGGATAAAATGTTCCATTTTGCCTAGGGGCCCCTTCTTTCCTTATCCCCACCTTACTCCCACTCCCATGGTTGGTGTCCTTCCAAGAAGGGGTGGTCAAGTACTGTTGCGTTGGCTTGGACCTCCTACAGATCTTTCCTCCGCTTCCCGTGCTGTCTTTTATCTTTGGGTCGATCTCCCCGTCCCTCCTCCCTGGTATGCAGATCGACGACCTCTAATGTGCTGAGTAGCAGGCGGCGATCCACCTCACCAATATAGCT
>Ga0179591_1354632_pt1 | contig 10326 bp, 11 predicted proteins | sample CZOMad2_1_08_16f_FD_182891 | JGI IMG/M metagenome (GOLD analysis project Ga0179591, IMG submission 182891) | Vadose zone soil fungal communities from Angelo Coast Range Reserve, California, USA - CZOMad2_1_08_16fungal (PacBio error correction) | ecosystem: Environmental > Terrestrial > Soil >... | reverse complement strand
TCGCTGGTCGCCTGCGTGAATTTCTCCGTAAGATGATTTCTTTCCTCTGCAGTTTTTTAACCGTAGGTGCTTTGTTGCCGACAGCACCCGTCCCAAGTGACTCTCCGTCTCCTGCGCCTCTTCCGGCTATGTTCTGTCGTTCTCATTTTTTTTTTTTCGTTGTAGGTGACGCTTCCCTTGGCGTTTCCTTCCACTGCTTTGGGTTTCCTCTTATCCGCTTTTCAACTTCGGGATTCTTCGCTCCTGTCCAAAGCTTTTTTTTTTTTTTCTGAGCTCTTTTTCTTTTCGTTCTCCGTTTTATCCGGCACGGTTGTTCGGTAGTAACCGCAAAAGTGGGCCCTAATGTTTCCTCGCCCCTTTTTGCGGTGATCCGCGCCTTCTCTCCTTTCGCCCCACCAATTTTTCTTTTTGTTTAGTCAGTAACTACCTTTCTTGCGTTTCCTTCCACAGTTTCAGGTCATTTCATCACTTCGTTCCTCCCTTACTGGCCACCTTATAGGGAAATATTTTTTCCTATGCCGGGCCGGGCCCCATCTTTCACGCGGGTTTCCTCCCGTCTTCGGTATCTGGACGCCAATATCTGTTTCCCGGAGTTCGGTTCCCTCCTTTTCCCCCTCTCTTTTCGGCGTCGGTGTGCCGGACTCAATTTTTCTCCTTCATAGTCCTTTTTTTGTTCTCTCGTTCGTTAAAGTCGTGTTGGATCTTCCAGATCGACATCTTCCCGTTCCTTTTGTTCTCTTCTTGTGATACCGACTGGCTTGTGCTCCTTCCCCTTACTTAGAACACTTGTGATTTCTAGTAATCTGACTACTCATTTGAATCTCCCTTTCCTTTACGAGCAGGGTCCCCTCCCGCCGCCTTTTCCTTGCCTTTTCACAAGCAATTATCTTTTTTTCTCTTTTTTTTTCTTGTGTTTTTTATGATCTTCAGGATACAGTTGAAATTTTCTTCGACCGTTCGGTCCTTTTAGACGTCCCTGTTTTTTTTCTAGTGGTACGCGGTTCCCCACTTTATCTTGATGGGTCAGTTTATACGCTACCGTTGAGTCTTGTGACTTTTTTCGTCGTGCAACTCCGTCTCAACTTTCCCGTACAGACTTAGTTTACGTGGCCTTTTAACGTGTGGTCCGATGTCCCCAATTTCAAGCTCGCCTCATCAACCGAGTTCGCCTTCTTTTCGTTCTCCCCTTCCGTTTTTAACTGACATCGCTGCTTTGCGGTAACGCGGACTTTCTTTTCTCTTTTCCGTCTTTTTGTCCGCATGTGTTCTCCATTCCGATGCGTCCATCCAGGAGGATTCGTATACTGGCTGACTAGACTGCTTGTTTTCGCCTGCGTTCCTCCTTTTCGCACGCCGACTGCTTAAATAACGGCCTTTTTTGCTGTTTTCTGGCTGGGTGTGGTGTTTGGGGGTTTTTTTTTTTAAGCGCCTTGTAAGACTGACGATCCGTTGCCCCCCCTATGGGATTATTGTACGTTTCGTCCGATTTTGCTTCTGCTGCACTGCCCCTTGCTTTGAGCCTGCCCTCCCTCCTTTTTTTTACTACCCAACGAAACCACGATGCCCCATACCCTGCCTTCTCTTATCAACGGTGCCTTACCCCCGCTCCCCTACCCCAACCTGGCATACTTTGTGCACTGCGACTCAGTACTTTCTGCACGGGAATTTCCCAACAGCTCCTACTTTACGATCTCGATCCCACGCGGCCTTTCAGTTACTCTCCGACCTGCACCCGCTACATTTCTTCTTTCCCACGCGGATATGCCGGCGCTTCAGGTTCCGCATTTGGATTGAAAGCTGTTTGACGTTTTTAGTGTACACACTTGCTGAAACGGGCAGGACTTATCTACATTTCCCCAATTGCCAGTTGAGTCCCTCGATTCTTCCTTTACTCCTCGGTGCTATCTTTCTTGCGTCGTCGCTCTTTTTTTTTTGATTCCACATCTTGTGGTGCTGACGGAGCTGGCGTGCTGCCTTCCCTTGCATGAGGGTCCCCTGTTGATTCATCATCGTGCCCCCCTGGCCCGCTTGCTTGGTTTTTTTTTTGCTTCTTTTTTTCCACCTTTCCCGGACCGGTTATTAGCCTTTCTCTCTCTTTTTCCTCAGTGGTGGTGGATTGCGGAGCTTTGCTTGCAAATGCTCCTCCACCTTTTTCCTTGTCGACCTGAAAATAGAAGCCGATCACTCTTGACAAGCTTTTCTTTTTTTTGAATCCCTGCAGTTGACTCACGTTTCACTCGCCCGGCACCCCCTTCGCGCTTCCTTCCACCAGGCAGTTTTCATTCCCTCCCAACAGGTCCTCGTTTTTTTGCAGTGGTTCCCCCTCGCTGGTACTCCGTTCCTTAGGAAGCCCTTCTGTCAGTGTCCTGAGGCCGTCTAGTTCTTCGCGTGTTGCCGTTAACCCGGCCTCCTTTCCTAATCCATCCCCCCAGCGCGGCTGCCTCTTTTTTGCGGACAGCTTCTTTGGGTTCTTCGCTTGGTCCGGTATGAAGTCGAGGGGGAGTTCCTCTTTCGTTAATTGTCTGTTCTCGTTCAATTTTTCTTGAACCGATCTTTCTCCTTTTCCAAAAGTAGTTCTTTTCTCTTGCTATTTTCGGTTCCGTCTCTTGGATTGAATCCCCCCAAATGTCTTCCTTTTTTTCGTTGGATTTCCGCCCGTAATGCTTGGCTGTCTCTTTATTTTTTTCACGAGGTCGCGGGCGCCTTGCGGCTTTCATCGCGTCCCCTCCCCAGGGCAACATAGTTTTCTCCTTCTGCGGATTCATTACAGTCTATTTGCGGCCGCCTCCCATTTCGCTTTAATGAGTGTACCCTTCGTGCGTTCGTTTCTCTCTTCACGTCTCCCACCTTTCGATCGGTAGCTGGCTACAGGATCCTAAATGTGGCTTTTTAATTCTTTCCATGGCGTCGGTCAACCACTCTTCGACTTCCTTGGCCGTTTTTCTTGGCAATTCCCCCAATCCGCTCTTTAGTCGCGGTCGCCCTCGTCCTTGAGTTCCATCGGTTGTTGTCATTCCTTCCCGAGTTTTAAACGTTTTCTGGAAATCGCTCCTGTTCTTTCTCTTTTCTTTTCTTATCGGTGATAGTTTTTTCCCTAAACCGCGACATCCGACGACAACGTTTGATTTAGTCCCCAACTGTCTCCTTCCTCTACGTGTGTCCTCGCCGAGCCCCTGACAAGCTCCGGCGTTTACAACAATTTCGAATTTTGATAATTTTTCTCCCCTCCGTTATTGTTAGACCGTGATCGGCAGGTTTCCTTTCTCTGACCCTCTTCGTCTTTCCCTGCGTCGACCCGGCGATGGTGGTTAAGGGATCCCACATTCGTATGGCCCCTTCCCTCGCTCCACGTTAGTCGGAGCTTGTCGTAGACGGCCCTATAAAGCCTTAACGGAAAGGTGGCTCTTCTTCCTCCGCTCGATTTCCCTATCCACTTTTTTTCACTGCTCGCCGACTTCCCTCTTGGAAGCTGTTCTTCTTTTCGTATTCAATCGAGCATTCATTCGGCACGATCCTCCGTCCGCGGGAGGCGACGTATTTGTTTTTCCGCCTCTTTCGCCATCCTAGATCTTTTTTCAGCCATTGGTCTCTCCGAATCCCGCTTTCATAGCATGGTGGTGATAGACATTGCCTTTCTCCATAGGGGGAACGTTTTCCGAACATCATTGAATTTTTTTTGTCTTCGCTTCTTATTTACTTCATGACTGTTTCAGCTTCTTCTGTCGTTTGCCCTTTTTAGCCCCGCTGGCGTCTCCCTCGCCAACGGAGGCGCTTCTTTTTTTTCAGTTTTTTTTCCCCCAAAACTTCCACCAATGACATCCGTGCCGGATTCATCCCTTGACTGCCCCCATTACATTTGCCCCTCCACAACCGGTACTTTGTGAGCCACGTAGCTAAGGGACAGTGCCTCCGACAACCCGTTCCACTTACGGCCCGCAATCACCTTACGCCTTCATGGGTCTAACAAATGCTCCTCCCCATTGGATTCTGAGCTGTCATTGCTCTCCCTGATCGGTCATCTCGCCATGTGGACTTCGTGGTGTAGAAAGCTTCTTTTCTTGAGATGAGGTTCTTTTCCACGTTCGACCCTTGAGGACCTTCCCTTAGCACTGCAAGTTTCTGCTCCCCCCGTTTTTTTCATCACCAGCTGCTTTTCCCTGAAGCATTTTTCGTTCTCCCTTTCTCATGGACACGTCCCCCCACGGCTGTTGTTCCTTTCGTACAGTGGGTGGTCCCCCCGTTTTTTTTCCATTCTGGTCGCTGGTGCTTTCACCGGATCATAGTTTTCCCCATTCATGCAGCGTTTTTTTGTCGGGCCTGTGTATTCCCGATTCCCTTTTCGACATACCAAGGACGTTTGACGGAGCATCTTCCCTTCTAATCTTTTTGTTGAGTGAATTAGCTTTCCACTTCTGCTTTGATGGTTCTTTCCGTCGCTCCCCCCCCTGCCCCTGAATTGCAGATTGCGCTCGGTCCATACCGGAGTTGCCTCCCACTTGTAACCGCCAGTTCGCTTCCTGAAGCGGTGCAGGCTTTTTAGTTGCCCCCCAAACCCCGCCGCCTCCGTGGTTGATCGTTTCGCAGTGTTCCACTAGGGATCCCCCGCTGAATGCCAGTGTATCCGGTTTTCTGTTTTTCGGTTTCCTATTCGTTTCACCGGCTGCAAACGCTTAAGCCACGGCGTGCCTTGGCGCTTTTTAGGCCTCGCTTCGCGTCCATTCCTTCATTTGTTCTTTTTTTTTTCGTGACTTCCAGCCCTGGATTTTGTCGTTTATCTCTTGGGGTGTCTATTTCTTTATTATGCACAGTATTTGCAGCTTCAAATTCTTTTTTGCGCTTATGAGGTTCCGTTGATTATGCATCCCGTCCGGTTTTTTTTGTTGTAGAGCCTTCCTTGCCTTATAGGACTGATTTTTCGCAGTGGCGGCCTGAGCCTGCGCCTTCATCTTGCACGCTTCCCTTTGACCCTGTTTTTTTCTCCTTTTAACTACAGGAGCGCGCGACCCTCTCCCTGTAAATTGTATAGTTATCTACGGTAGTTTTTTCTTTGCAGAGTCTCTAGTCCAACTGCATCTCTTTTTCCGGTATATAATCCTTCGAGCGGAGCCCGCATCTCTTTGGAATCCTGTGGTACAAATAATTCTAACGGCTTTAGCTGTGATTCATCACCTTTCTACTCGGATTTTCTAGTCCAGCCCCTCTTTTTGGGCCATCGTTTGTGCATTCTCCTTGAGTTCCTTTTTGGGCCATCGATAAGTATGCAGAAGAGTTCCCTGTCATCGTCTCCGAGGGAGAGCCTCTTAGGCCGGCTGTAACGACTGCATATGCCCGTCCCCAAGTGGGTCCGCGCTCGGTAATCAACCGGGCAGCCCAGAATGATGCTCGGTCCCTTTGAATCATCGATACCTCTTTCACCCTCCAAAGTTTGTGAAGACCTAATTTGACCTTGATACGCGATAGTCTCTTCGGTATCGTGGGGGTTTTTGTAGAGGATGATCCTGCCCCTGTCTAGGAGCGGATTGTGTTTCTTGAAGAGTTTTAATGTCGGCTCATCCGGTAATGCCGTGACAATGTACGGGAGCAACGGGTGCGTGTGTGTCTTAGAGCTTACCTTGAGTCCTCCTAACAACGTTTGTATGTCGGAGCTGTCTTGTTTCCAACTTTCCCCCACCACGTCGCTATTCATTTTATCAGTACTCCCAACTTAAGGAGGACATAAGTCCGGCAGATTTCATTTTTCAGCACCTTCTCCCTTTCACTAATTCAAACCACCGGGCCATCTTTTGTTTTTTTTATTCAGAGAATAAATTCTAACGTTTATTGCTGCACCTTTCCAGACTGTACCTTGCCAATTCGTACCCTTTTGTTGTCCGACTCGTTTCACTAATTGCCGACTTACCTGCTCCCCTTGTTAGTTGATTACTTGATATGGGTATAACTCTTTCCGCTCTAATGTGGGAGCAGGTTAGCCGATCTACGCTTTCCTCCCCCTCATTGTTGAGACCTTGACCCTCACTGTTTCTCTTTTTCGTATGCCTATGTACGTCTTTATGATACCAGACTAATTCTCCCCTAGTGTTTTTCTTTTGCTGGCTGATTGTGGATTCCGACCTGTCCCTCTTAAGATTGAACTGAGATTCGGTGCAAGGTACCTTGTTTTTTTGGGTACTCCCCCTCCCCAACCTCTCAATCACCCCGGGCGCGGGATATGCACGGGATATAACCTACTATCTTCTAAACACGGCATAAATTTGTGAACCGTGACCCAGTAGATTTTTCAGCAGGTATCTTAACCTTCATACTTTCTAATCTCCCGGATACCCCATTTCCAAGCCTTCACTTTGTTTCCCAATCGCACACCTCGTCGTAGCTTCTTCCAATCCCTTAAGAGTTTAGTCTCTCGCCTTTAGCCCCGCCAGTGCGACCGTTTTACTTCTGTTTAGTGACTGAGGGTGTCGTAAACACGCTAAGACTTGGCCATACTTTCTCTACCTTTATCAATCGACTTCTTCCTTCTCTATCCCGTCGTTTGTGGTCACGACCATCGTTTTTTTTCGCAGCTCTGTTTTTTCCCCGTATTTTTTGCCTTTGCCTTCCAACGTGAAGTGGGGTGCCGCTCTGTGCTTTGTCCGTTTCGCTTTTTTTTTTCGGATGTTCAGCCTACACTAAGATGGCCCCAGCAGTATCGTTTGTTTTTTTTCATCGCTGATTTCTTTTATCCTCCCCCCATCGGTTCCTGGTTGACGGATTCAGAATCTCCCCTTTTCCCCCCTCACCGGGTGTTTTTTTGCGTTTCTTCTCAAACTGTTTTCCCGTACCCCGGTCCCTTATTGTTTCTCTCCACGATGCCCCGCTCCCTTCAAGCTGACAATCCCTTTCCTTTGGTGTGATCTGTGGGTTTGTCATCAAGCCCTTTCTCCCCCCTCTGAATCACGTTCCCCCTGTCGCCCCCCAAAAGCGTTGGCCTTTCAGGCCCAAACAATGCTCTTGCCGCTGGTCTTCGACATTATATGGATGCCCTCGTCAAGCCTGGTCTCGGCTCAGGAATCCTGCCTTTTTTACGGTCTTGTGCTTCTTTTTACATCGTCCCTCCCCCGCTCAGCTTTCCCCCACTCCTCTTCCACCCCCTGGCGCGTCTTCCCCCGTGTCTTCTGCGTTACACCCGTATTCTTATTCGCGTGTAGCTCTGTATCGCCTTCCCTTTTTTGATGTGTCCGTTGGAGAGGTTGTTTTTTTCCGACTTCCTGCAGATTCTTTTGCGTTTCACATTTTATTTGTTTGTGTCTTGCCTATGGATGTAGTTTTGAGTCCGTTGTATGCTGTAGCCCACGGAACGTTTTATCTTTCTTTTAGGTTGTCTTAAATCCTTCCCCCAACCTGCGGTTCTTTCGACCTGCTCCCGTCTGTCCCCCTTTTGCTCGCTTTTCATCTTGAAAGTCATTTCAAGGGCACCAGTTGGAGACACTGTGCGGTGCGCAAGTCAGTCACTACCTTTTCTCTCCTTTTAACTTTTAACAGCTTCCCTCCCTTGTTTTTCCCTTTTTCTGTTTCCCTGCCTGCTCGATATCGGCCACATGCGATTGCTTTTCGTTCCCAATATTTCTTCCCCATTTGGTTGTCCGTCCCCTCCCCCCATTTTTTCCCCTTTAACCCGCACATCGCCGCTCCGGCGTTGGCTCGAAGCCATCGCCAATCTCGCTCCTGGCTTACTTTAGATTTTTCACGCTTTTCTTAGTGGCCTGTTAATTAGCTTTTTGACACTTTTTGGGAAGACCCGCTCAGCGTCTTTGCCTCGACACCGCTTGTTGACTGCTCGTTTCTGTAGCCGTTTGCTCGGTACCCTGACTCCCGATCCCCTGATTGGCGAAGTTCCCGGCCCTTGCTCTCTTGCCTGCCGAGCCTTTTCGACCTCCGGATTTTCGCCGTTTGTAGCTCCACATTCGCCGACCTTCCTCTTTTCAACCGTTTGTCGTTCTGTCGTTTAGATCGGCAACTTGTCCCGGTGTCATTGGTTATCCGTATACTTTCTTTTCCCGGCGTCCTCTTGCCGAGTGGTCTTATGTGGTTTCTCACATGATGGGACCTTCCCTGTGCTTCCCGGTTTTAGTCGGCTGTGGTTTTCCCCGTGAGCAATCTTATTCAAGATCCCGTCCTGCCCGAACGTTTTTTTTCCAGACGTTCGTTTCCACGCCCACGGGTCTCCCGATAGGTGAATTGCCAACCCGATTGCATCTGACCCTTTCTCCCCCTTTCTCTTTCCTCGAGACGATAGCACCCTTTTGACTAATACCCGTCTTTTATGGACAAGTATTACCGCCGCCCGTGCGCAATAACGACGTGCTTTCATCCTGGAATATATATTGGTCCTAATCCTTAGGCGCTTTTTGGACCGCGTTGCAGCCTTCGAGTTTTTTTCGGGGAGTAAACGACATGTTTCCCCTCCGTACCGGTCTGAGTGCCGCTTCTCTTTTATCATTTTTAATGAATTCTTTTCCTTCCATTCCACACTTCGGTTTCCTTTTCTATATTTGTGTCTCGCGCCCATCCGGTCGAGTGCCTTCCTCAGCCTATCCTTTGCGGGTCCTACAACCGCACCAAAGTATCCCCCTCCGAGTACGTCCATGCAACGTCCTGAACATTATCCCCCTAACACGACCCCTTTTTTTCCCGCCGAGACCAGTCGCAGCTCCTGTTTCCTTTCGCCTTCCCCACAACTTCCGACTTTTCTCCACCAAAGTACTTCACTTCCCGGACGCACACCAGCTTTCTCTTGATGCAACGCGTCAGCGTGATCGCCGACCGTTCCGTCCCATGTGGCAAGAAGTTGTCTTTTTTGAAAGTCTCTCTTTTGCGGTTCTTTTTTTTTTACCACATGCGAAAGCTAACACTGCATCGTCCTTACACTTTCCCCCCGGCTTAATTGGCCGCTTTTCTGCGCGGGTCGTTAACCTCCGAGGTTAGCCGCAAGCCAGCCGGGTTGTTGCGATCTGGGGTTGCCTGGAACGCATCTGTTGGCCATTTCTTTTGGCCCGTGTGCGTGGTATTTTTGCGCTGTGAGTCCCACGATCTCTTTTCAATCATGAGCGGTTCTGGCCTGTGGCCGTTTTTTTATTTTTCTTCGTCACAATTCACTGCCCGGTTCCATTTCTTTTCTCCTTTTCTTTTTTCTCCCCCTACGTTGAGAGATTCTTTCTGTCCTCTTCCTTTCCGTTTGATCCACTATCCATTTTTCTCAAACCTGCAGCGAAGCGTTCCTTCTTTCGTCTCTTCCTCGTTGATCCGGCCTTCGACCAATTTCTACACCGCATTCTTCCGCGAAGAGCCACCCGTGTGTACGTTGCCCGGATGCTTTTACGTGCCCCTCTTTCCTTTTTCTTGTTTTTTTTTTTTGTTTTTCTAAACTCTGTGTGATCGCCTCAGGGTCATTTCTTGTTTCTTAAGTGCCGCTGCGTTTTTTTTCGGTTGCCCGTGACCGTAACCGTCTGCTTTCCCAAGATTTCAAGCCCTGTTCATCGCCGTTCTGATAATCGCTTATTTTCACATCTCTATTATTCTTGTTCTTTTCGTTTATAGAGGGAAGGACGGCCTGGTTCTTTATTCGTACCAGTGCGTGAGATTTTTTTGCTCTTCCTTTTTAACATTTAGCTTACTTCTTTGCGTCTCCAACACAGCGCGGGGGGTGTCATTGCTCTGTCTTTCGTTTTACTACGCCGTGAAGAATCACGTTCTTTGTTTTTTTTCTTTTTTTGAAACGCACCTCTTTTTGTTCTTCTCTCAAATGGTCTCAGCCCCATGATGCGTCCTGCCGAATTAAATCCCAATGCGTATTTTTTATAATAGGATCTATTAAGATAAATCCCTTTAGTGCTCAGCGACCGGGCCCGTCTTCCACATCGTTCGTGCCGTCGTTTTACTCTGCTTCTTTGCCACATGCGCGCGATGGGTTCACTTATGCCTCTATCCATTTTTGTTTTGCCCTCGTCGCTTTCAGGCGTTTCGGTTTCCTAATTCAGCCATTAGCGCGGGTTTGGTGTTTGTCTTTTGGCACCATAAATCGCTCTTCAGCACAATTGATACGGTCCCTATGTGTTCTCATCGTCTTTTCTAGCTGAGCTGAAAACGCGGTTCTCCCTCCATTTTTTGCCGACCCCTGTGACAACGGTTTCATGCGTCCCCTTTTCTTGAAGAAGCTTTGTTTTCAGTACCCTCTACGTGCCAGTTGGATTCCCTAGAAGGCACCCCCTCCCACTTTGATTTTTTCTTGCCCTCTCCCTGGCCTGTCTCGCACTTTTAACGCGTCCATTCGTTTACCATGATCCTGGCCCT
>Ga0179591_1254968_pt1 | contig 10327 bp, 11 predicted proteins | sample CZOMad2_1_08_16f_FD_182891 | JGI IMG/M metagenome (GOLD analysis project Ga0179591, IMG submission 182891) | Vadose zone soil fungal communities from Angelo Coast Range Reserve, California, USA - CZOMad2_1_08_16fungal (PacBio error correction) | ecosystem: Environmental > Terrestrial > Soil >... | reverse complement strand
TTCCAAGACGACTGCCAGACGCGGCTGCTACCTCTCGCCATTGGTCGTCTTGTTCCCATTTCCTACTGACCGACCCTTCCCCGCGTAACGACGCGAGATCCCCTCGGCTAGTCGGAGACTTGAGAAGAACGCGCCCCTCCGCGTTTACTATTCTCCGCGACGACCGCGGAGTCGTTCAGAATTGCCGGTTCTTTAGCACGAGTCATTCTGAGAGGCGACAAGGTGCGGCAGGTCCCTTCCGCGTTATGCTCCCTTGTGAAGAGTCTTCTGAATGTCGGCCCCCGGCTCTTAAACAGCCGTCTCGCCCGCGGCTTTTTTCGTCCCCTGCCCTTGCTTTTCCTGTGCGGAGAGGGAGGCGGCGTCGGCTACGTCATGACCTGACGTCATCTCTCGCTGCGTCAGTTCGTTTGTTTGGGGCCGTGTTGTTTGGCGGGCTTTTTTTTTGCTTGGGGAGTTTGTCTTTTTTTTTTTTTTGGCGGAGGAGGGTGGGTTGGTTGTGAAAGTTGTTGGGTGTTGTGGTGAAGAGTGTGCGTTCGGCCTTGTTTTGCGTTTTTTTTTTTTTTTTGTGAGTAGCGGTTTGTGTTTTTTTTTGTGTTTTTCTTTTTTGGCGAGTGATTTCTTTGTTTTTTTGTGGTGCCCTTTTTTTTGTGCGCTGGTTCTTGATTTTGGTGTCCGGAAGTGTTCAGAAGACGCTCTTGCCTCAACTAGGAAGAGTCGCGACTCCCTCTGAAGAAATTGTTTCTTTGCCTTTCCCTGCAAAGTCTAGCAGGATGAGCATCTCCTAAGGCCAAATTTCTTAGAAGGTCAGGTAAGCCCGGCGTTTGCGGTCCCCCTTCCGCCTGGTACGTACAGCGAGTCAGTAAACCTAACAATCCAACCAAACAAACCACCACAAAAAAGGCCCCGGAAGAAGGACCTATGTCGTCCGTCCAGCACTTAAGGTTTTTTTACTCGTCCTCCTAGCCCAGACCCTTTAGTTCGACCCCGTCGTGACCGACCCTTCTCTTGCGCGACGTATCAGAGCGTTTTTTTCCTTACTCTACGAAGAAACGAAGGCTTGTTTGACGCCGCCCTTTTTTCCGTCCCGGATGCAGACACCCGCTGCAAGCCGCCTGCACTGACGCTCACGTCATATGCCGGTCAGACTGAGGATCAGGTCGAGACAGTTTTCTCTATCGCGCCAGAGACCCCACGGCCCGGCCGGAACACGGTTTTTTGCTTTCCTCGTTTGCTTGATTTCTCTCCCCCCCCCATTTCGGCCCGTGCCCCCCACCCCCCCCCCCCCCCCACGACGACTCCGTTCACCCGTATCCGGCGGTTGGGCCTTCCTCGACTTATTCAGATTTCGAACGTCCCCGTCGCCTTCATGATGCTCGCCACGGTTGTTGAAGGAGTTCTGAACCCGCTTTTCCAAGGGTTGGAAGAGCCTCTTTTCGCCTTGGTAGTAGCCCCCACGGCATTGATCAGGACGGCTCCGATTTCATTTTTTTTTCATTACCGTGTTTGCTGGCCTAAAAAGTGCGTAAGTTAGACTAGATCTTCACGATCTTTGAAGGTCTTCCCTTTTTTCTTTTGCTATCGCGTCTTTCCTTACCCCCCTTTTCCTTTCAGACTTTGCCCCTTTTTTGGCTTCGCGTCGCGTCGAGGTTGCTATTCAGTGGCGAATCTTCTCTTTCTTTTTTTTTGTTTTTGTCAGAGATATTAGCCCCACCCCCGACTCGCATCAGAACCAGCACCGAGGGCCAAGTATTCTTACTCCTACTTCCTACGGAGCCCGAGTTGAAGCCAAAGTCTTACCCCTGCGTGGTCGAGTGATGCCTGCCCTCCATGATATCTTGGACGATTTTTTCCTCTAAGGACTTTCGCACTTTTAGGCCCTAAACATCCAGTTCCACATGACTTCTCTTCTAGACTTGGTTGCGTCCAACATGATGAGACACTGAGCGTTCCTCTTGACCGTACAATAGTTAGTCTTTAATCCCCTCAACCCCTGTCCGCCTCCTCTCCCTCTTTTGCAGCTTCCTGACCTTCTGGTCGGGTGAGAGTACCCTTCTTCGTTCCTATTGACGGCATGATAGTCTCTTCTTTTCCTCTGTTTTGGCCGCTGAAGCCCACCGCGTTTACCACCGCGTGTTCGTTTTCTCCCCGTTTTCCTTGCTCACGCGCTAGGGCTGCGCCGACTGATGACCTGATCCTTTTCTGCCCTTCAGCGTGATTGGTTTCTTGACTTGGCGGCCTGCCTTCTCGGTTTGCATAGCGGTCTAAGACCCTTTTTTTTTTCTCCTCGCTTCTGAGGGTCTTCGGCGTAGGCCATCCCCCCACTAAAAGCCCTTATCTTGCGCGAACAAGACCCTCATGTCCCACGACTGGTGACCCGAACCCTTGTTTCTGCGTCGGTTTTCTCCGTTTGCGTGCATGCTGCCGATTCCCCCTCTTTCTGTTCCTGGTTCCTGCCTGCTACGTCAGTCAGTCCTTGTCCCCCCTCAACCCCGTTTTTTCCCTTTGACAAGCGACCCTTTTTCCGTCGAGTATGCTCGCCTTTCGTGCACTGCCCCCAAGTCAGTCCGGTTTCACGTTTTCGGAGACTAATTTCCCGTCCCGTCCATATCCCTTTTCTTCACATGCCGCCCCACATAGCTCCCCAGCAGGCTCTCATGGACGAAGCAGGCTGTCTTGTTTGCTTTCACCCCGTCTGCTCCCACCGCCCGGCCCCATCATTGCGGCCTCCCGACTGCCTCTTTTCCTGTACGACGTCCTGCCCGACCTGAAATCGGATCTTCGGCACGTGCACGCCTCTCGTGATTTCCGTCCCTTGTGCAGGCATCGCGGTAGTCCTCGTTATTCGCGAGGGCTAGCTCTGTCGCAACCGGTCTCCTCAACGCTGACGGTCGTCGCGGTCGACGCTCGGCTGCGCCTCGCGGAGAGAAGGCATTTTCTAGAACGCGGCGCCTCCGCGGCCGTCTGTGAATCCCTACCGAGGGTACTCGTGCTTTTTTCCCGGCTTTGAGTTCTCGTTCCCCTCCTCCCAAGGTGACTCTGGGTTCCTCTGAAGACCCGCGGGCTGCCGCCGGCGGCCGGGGCCTATACCGAGCGTTTCTACGTTTTGCTGCGTATTCCGTTTTCGCCGTGTTGCGAAAGAAGGCCACTCAATCTGCGCGCCCTTTTGTTCCCTTTTTACCGCCGGAGCCTGCCTTGGTCCGCTTTTTTTCTTCTCGACCTGCTTGGCGATGCAGGTGCCCCTCCCCAGGCGTCCGCGCCGTTTGTTTTCTGCCCTTTTCCTTCGTGGCGTTTGGTGCAGACGAAACGTCGCCCCTCCCCCTCTTAATTTTAAGCTGACCTGGCGGCGTCCGTTCGAAAGTCCCCTTCTTCGCCGCATCCTGCCCGCACGCCCCCTCCCGAACGCCCCCTTTGCCATTTTTTGTAGTTTTCGGGACCCCGACCCCACTTCTCTCTTTTTCGACTCACCCCGCGACCGTCGCCTTCTTTTGCATTTAATTGCCGGTCGTGCCTTTCCGGTCTCTCGATCTTTCCCAGTCCCCTTCAGACTTGCCCAGGCCCATGGCCGTCCAGCGCGTTGTGAATTCCTCCGCCCTCCGGCGCCAGCAGCCGAGGTTGTTCGACCGTTTGCCCCCCCCGCTGCCATTTGTCGCCTTCCTTTCTCGGACGTCCGACGCCCTCCGCCCGCGTTTTCTCCTGCCGTTCCCGACAGGTGATCTCTCCCTTCGTTCGACGACAGTAACCGTCGGTTTTGTCTGCGATGGTTGCGGCTTTTCCCTGCATTTACCTCAGCCCGATAGAAGGAACCCTCTCATTCCGTGTTGAGGGCAAGGATGTTACGTTTAGTTTCCTATCTGAAATATTTCGTTGATCCTTAGTTCCTCGAACCCTTCGATAGATTTGGGCGACGACGCCTCCTCTCTTTTTTCCGTTGAGGACTCAGGCCCACCGCTCGCCATTCTACTGATGAGGGTTCCTCCCCTCCCAGAACATGCGTGAGACCTCCTTTGCGGTTTTTATAGGGTCTGTTTTATAATTAGAAACGGACGCCCTCCCCGTCCTTGCAGTCCTCAGCATCTGCTCGTGGCCGTTTTGTGACGCCTTCGGCTGTGTGTTTTCGGATACCTCCCTCCTTGGAGAAGCTGTCTGGCTTCCGTTTGGCTTCCCGCAAAATGAAATGCGCGTCTTCGCGGGTCACGATACCAGGTCCCTTTTCCTCTTTTGTTGACACCTGTGTATCCTAATCGCCCGGCCCTATGAGAGTTTTTCTCTTACCCCCGAGCGCGGTTCCCGTTGATTTATTTATGCAGTTGACTTCCACCCTGATGCATAAGGCACGAGAGGATAAGGGTCTTCTTTTCTTTTCCCTTTCACCGCCCAGCCCGTACGCTACCACGAGAGCTGTTTTTTATCTGAGAGAGAGTGATGCGAGAGGGATTCTCCGCATTCTTGAAGACGCTTCTTCTGCATACCCGCGACAGAAGCGAGACTACGCGCCGTTTCTTCTTGACTTCCGCGACGGTCGTCGTGGGACGACGAGCCAGCGCCAGCTTTGTCCGCTTCCTCGGTCGCCTTCCGCGCATAGTATCGACCTGTCTTCCTCCCCCCCCTGTCGCCCACCCCGGAGATAAGGCCGTGAGACGTTTTTGAGCTGAAGGCATAGCGTTTTCTCGGTTGCGGGGCGCGGGTGCTTTGCGTGCGTTTCGGATTCCTTAGACGTCCTTGGCTGCCTTTTTTGCTCTCTTTTTTTCCGTTAGCCCCAGATTTGATGAGCTATCAGCCCGTTGGCCACCCCCTATCAGAAGTTCCGCACTTGGTCTCCTTTTGTGTTCACTTGTTTAAAGATTTTTTAGTTTCCTATTTTCCTGGAACCCCCTTGTGATGCTCATTTTGTGTTGCCACTTCCTTTCCTTCTTTGACGGATAACCTGAGAGATTGAGTCCTGGGCTCCCCCTGCCCGCCTGCGATCCCTCGGTGAGCGGCTTGGCCTTTTCCCCCTTTTCGGCATACTTGTACGCGACGGTGACTCGACTTGTTCGCGACAAGTCGCAGAGGACTTCTCGTTGTAGATCTTTTCGCAGAGTGTTTTTTTGCTGATTTCTTCCTAGACGTAATCTCTCTTCTTTGTCGGCGATCAGCGTGTGTGTCTGGGAGTCGCCCTTCTGTTGATTGGTGGTGTTTTTTCTTGACATGTCTGAGGTCTATCTCATTACTTCCTCCTTCCAGTATCATTGCAGAAGGGTGCAGTCGGAAGGAGTTTTCGTTCTTTCTCGCTATCTTCTTCGACCTTAAGTTCTCTTCCCATCTCACTGTTCTTGCGTGCCCACGCCATTTGTAAGAGGGTTGAGACATCTTCTTTTTGTAGTAGCTCTTCTCTACTTTCCCCTATTTTCGCGCTTTGTGGTTCATGACACTCTCATCGACTTACTCGTATCGTTTGGCCCCTCTGGAAGGCCTCTCGTCTTTTTTTTCAGGCCCTCTCCCCTGTTGGGTGGTTGGTTTTTGTGGTGGTTTGATTTTCCGTAGGGGTTTTCCGCATCGAAGTCCAGTGCTAAAAACATGCCGGTTGTACTTTCCCCTCTTCCCTCCGCGGGCCGCTCGTTGATTCGGGCCAGGAGGTCAGGCCAGTTACTTTCTTTTCCCTTTGGTTGGTGCTGAGTATACCCCCCCCCTTCCGCTTGTGCAATTTTCCCCTCGCGGCCCTTGTTGTTCGGTAGGGGGGCGAGCGCCCGCCTTATGTTTTCTGACCCCAACATACAAGACCCCAAACACCCCAATCTCCCTCCCCCCCCCCCTCAAACAAAAAAAAAACCTCCCCCCACCCCTCACACCAAACATCCTCTGTCTTTCCCCCACCCACACCTCTACCCATAAAAACTCACAACAACAACCACCACCCCCCCCCCCACACACAAAAATTTTTCCCCTTTCTCGTTGCGCATTTTCTCCACTTTCCGCCGACCGTTCGAGGCTCCCCTCTGATGCCAGGAAGGAGTGGTTGCCTTATCCAAGGTTACGAGTAACGTACGTGCTGTATGTCCCCCCCCAGCGCCATTTGAGGTCGTCCCCCCCCTTTGCGATCTTATGGGCTCCCGACCGTCCCCTGCCCCGTTGTCCCCCCGACCCCCGCGACCCCTTTTTCTTTTTCTCCGTTTGACTGGTTGAATAGGGCGACGCAGAGACCTGAGGACACCGCTTCATTTCGGTCCGTAGAAAGAGCACAATCCGTCTCCTTCCCGCTGTCAGTTCGCCGCCTTCTTCTCTCATTTTCGATTATGATTCTGACCCTTCCTCCTCATGACCTTCCCTACCACACCACGACATCAATGAGGTCGGCAACGAAACGTTTCAGAACCTTTGCTTCTAGCAGTTCCTCTACTCGATGAGACCAGAAATCATTAATGCACCTTCGTTATTTCCGATGTAAGGCCAGGCCTCCCCCTTTCAGTCATAGAGAGTGTACAGTCCAACTGTGCTCCCAGGTTCTCGTACAGGCTATGCTAACAGTCCCGCCCCAATCCGTCTATCAATCGTTTTAAGGCTTTGTTCCCTCTCTGCACCTATCCCTCCTTGGATCGCCCTGGGCGCCGGACTTTTAAAAAACAGGCAGGCCCTCGCCAGGATGCTACACGGCTTTCCTCTCAACTAGTTTCAACCAAGTCTTTTCTATTGATCCGACGTTCTTTTGAATTACCTGATTCGTGGTTTTCCGTCACACGGGTGCTAATCACTCCAGAGGGCGCCCTGTCTGATCACCTCTCAATTTTGACCCTCGCCCTGTCAGACCCGCCTGTTCCCAAGCGACACGCCCCCTCCCGCCTCCGTCACGTAGAATTCAGCCCCCCAACTTCCCCCCAGCTTCTCTCTCACTTATGTCGACAGCCTATTTCTAAGTAAGATCAGATGTAGTCTTCCGCCCCTGACGAGGTGGGCGTTTCGTCCCCTATGGAGCTTATCTTGTGTGTAGACGAACGTAAGGTCGTTCCCGTCAGCCGACCTTGCAGACTATTCTTTGTACGTCCCGTTCGAGGATGTTGCTTCTTTCCTCAGTGCCGAATGGAGTATGGAAGCGGAGTTTTTTTTTTAGCGTGCAATGATTCCAACACCAAACGCTAGATCCCTGCGGGGGGATAGGGTATACTTAGACTCGTGTGACGCACCCGGTCAACAGCGACTGACTGTGCCCCCTATCAGAAGCGTTTTTTCCGGAGCCTCGTTTGTTCGACTAAATTCATTAACTTTCCCTTGGTCGCAATGGCCGAGTCCGTTGCACACGCCATCCCGACGAAGCCGTTGCGATTAGGATACGGTAATTTTTCCCCCTTCCGAATTCAAAGCATGGTTGGAGTCCCCCCGTCTCGTAGGCTTTGGCGTTGCCTTGTCTCAACGTAGAAGCACGAGTCTTCTACCGAAGGCGTTGCTGTCTTCTTTTCTTTTTTTTTTTTTTTTTCACCCCCATTTTTTTTCTTTTTCCCTCCGCTCAGGTTCGAAGCCACGTCAGCAGCCGCTCTTTGGGTAATACTGATGAGGACCAAATGGTGGTAAGTAGTGGGAAAAGTTAGGAGAAACTGTCAGTAGCACGTCGGTAAGAAACTCGGACTTTGACCCACTGACCGAGTTAGTTCCTTTTTTTGATAGATTCCACCATCCGAATTGGGATCTCCGCTTTGCCCGTCACGTATCAACTACTCGGTGCTTCTCTTTTTCCCAGCGAGCGGACCCTGATAGATCTTTTTTTTCGACGATGATCCACCTCATCTTCTCGAAGTCACGTAGACACCTGCCCCATCCTTGACACTCGCTCCCGCCGGAATTTGTGAGGCCATCGTAGGTGACTTGATGACCTTTTTTTGGCTTACGTTCCCGGACACCAGCCCGGACGCCCTCCCATGGCGGGACGTCGTCGACGACTTTTCTTTGATCACCTGCGGTCTCGGACTTCTCCCGCCCTCGTGGCGTTCGGGCTTATAAGACCCTGTGCCAGTGCCTTCCCGAAATGTCCGGCTGCCTTGGACACATAGCTTTTTTGGACACGGAGGCGATAACCAAAACTCGCCCCCCCCCCCCCCCCCCCCCCCAAGTCTCCTTCGCGCCACTGCATGGACGTACTTCCCCGACGATGAGGACATGTCCGTCAATTGGGAATGGTCCCGATGTCGAGTGTTTTTCTTGGAATATCTCTGGCTGCACAAGGCCCCTGTCCACAGAGACTATTTCATCCTCCGCCGACTTGTCTACGTGACCCGCTTGTCGTCCTGGGAGACTTTCGCCCCGTACTTTTTTCGCGTTCTCCCAACGACGCCTCCCCCTTCCCCAACCCGGCGTCGGTCGATCTTTTCTCGCCGATCTCCCTCAAGTCCTTTATTTTTCTGACCTTTCGACACACTCCTCCGCCACGTTCACCCGTGTCTCAGGGCGTTGCCGCTTCCCCCTTTCCCCTTCCCACTCCCCCCCCCCCCGTCCCGTCTTGAGCCCCAACGCCCGAGACCGGGACAATTGTAAGAAACCTCGGAGATCAGACGGCAACGACAGACCCATCCACTTGGCCCCCCACCCCCCGCCCCCCCCCCGCACCTCCCCCCCCCCCCCCACCCCCCCCCCCCCCCCCCCCCCCCCCCCCCCCCCCCCTCCCACCCCCCCCCCCCCCCCTTGCCCAACGACGACACAGTGCCTGCTCCGTGCTGTGCCGGCCTTATACCCGCCCGTCTTTGTATACCACCTGTCACGGGTGCGGTGTAATCGCTAGGCTTTGTCTTGGTCTCGTGCCTTTTCCCCCCCAGCGCCCCACCGCGTTTCCCCCTGTGTTTTTGTTCTTTTTTCTTTTTTTTTGTTCTTTTTTGGGTTTGTTTTTTTGGTTTGTGGTTGTGTTGTGGGACCTTGGTTTCTCGTTTTGTCTTTTTGGTGAATTTTTTGTGTTTTTTTTTTTTTTGGGGGATGTGGGTGTTTTGGGGGTTGTTTTTGTGGGGGGGGGGGTTGGTGGGGTGGGGGGGGGGGGGGTTTGGGTGTTTGCTTTTGGGGTTGGTGTGGGGGGGGTCGTTTTTTTTTTTTGAGTTTGGTGTGTTTTTTTTTTTTTGCTGTGGAGGTTTTTGTTTTTTTCCTTTTCCTTTTTTTTTGGGGGATTTGGTGGTTTTTTTGCGGTGAGTTTTGTTGGTTTTTTTGTGTTGTTGGGTTCTTTTTTTTTTTTTTTTTTGGGTTGGGGTGGTGGGGTTTTTTTTTTTGTTTTTTTAGGTCCCTTTGTTGGGTGTAGACCAGCGCGTACCCCTTGTTGCCTCTGCCCCTTCTCTTCTGCGCAGAGCGCCGACTTTTCCATCCCCAGCATGCCTTGTGACCCGCGAAGTTTCTCGGGAGAGCGACTACGACGACCCCTTCTCCCAGACGCTTTACCGTCAGCACGTCGACGATCACCTCGTCTCTCTGTTTTTTCCTGAGTCGAGAACGCCCTCATTGAAGACTGCCTCCCCTTCCTGTCATCCTTGACCGGACGATTTCCGAAGCGCGTCGCGCCGGTTTTCCAGCTCTCCCTTCGAAGCCGTTTACCCCGTTCCCGGTAATTGTCGTCTTCCCACATTTCTGATTTTCATGTGCCAGAGTCCAGCTGTCTTGAGCCCCATTGTTCAGCGCGACGTCTTGCATTTTTTTGCGCGTCCGCTTGTTCCTCGCCGACATTGCTGGGGACTTTGCGGCTTCCGGCGTCTTCCCGACGCTTTTTCCGTAATCCAGCGTCGACCACGTTTTGGCTTTTTCCGGTCGCAGACCCTTTGCTCCCCGGTTCAGCCCGACGTCTCTTCCTTTATTTTTCCCGCGTCGTGCCCCTGTTTGCCCACGCGTCAGTTTTTGCAGTGACTTTTTTTGTGTGTGTTTTTCTCTCCTTCTGCCCCCTATTCCTGGTTCTAGCCTTCCTTTCCGTGTGTTTCCTCCGTTTTTTACTTCCCTGTTTTTGCGGTGGTAGACCCCACCACCTCCTTTTCTTTTTGTTTCAGGTTCCTTTGTGTCCCCCCCTTTTTTTGTGCCGCCCACAGGCACCCTTCATTTTCGCTTCGTTCGTTCCGTCCCCCACCTCAGCCCCTACCCCAGCGCCTATTTCGTTTTTTTTGACGTACCGGTCACCGCTAGTTTTTTTTTTTTTCGCTCTTCTTCCCCCGCCCGCCCAGTTCTTTCGCCCAACCTATCTGCAGTTCTTTTTCACTCTTCTCGGATGCAAGTTTGCCTTCCCCCCCCTCCGTCGTCTTTTGCACTGATTCCCATTTAAGGCTATCTTCGTACTGCCAGCTCACTGGACCTTTTTTTCTGTATTCTGTGGTTCCGTTTCGCTTTTTATGTGACCCAAGAA
>Ga0179591_1278807_pt1 | contig 10328 bp, 4 predicted proteins | sample CZOMad2_1_08_16f_FD_182891 | JGI IMG/M metagenome (GOLD analysis project Ga0179591, IMG submission 182891) | Vadose zone soil fungal communities from Angelo Coast Range Reserve, California, USA - CZOMad2_1_08_16fungal (PacBio error correction) | ecosystem: Environmental > Terrestrial > Soil >... | reverse complement strand
TTTTATCATTCCTTTTGACCTGTGCTGTTCCTCCGTGGAGGGTGAGACAAAACCATGCGCCTAGCCTGAGAGGAGATCGATCTCCAGCCGATATCAGTGGTGTATTTTTCGATTATAATTCCCAATACCGGTTTTTATTCCTTTGCTCGACTAAGTCACTTTGCCGATAAAGCCTACTTTCGCACCCATTTTGGAAAGAGGCAGCCAGATAAGTCCTTTCCCTTAGGACTCCAAGTCCCCTTCTCGCCCCCTGATTGCTCCCAAATTGTAACGACTTTCATGTGGTTGCAGGCTTGTAGGTCCTCTATAAGAGCTCAGTTTTCGCGACCCTCCACTCTTCTCGATAAGAAAGGCTATACTGACCAGGTGCGCTCGGCGCAGTTTTCGAGGTGGGCTCCCAAAGACTTCCTGTGTCAGGGCCGACTTCTCTTCCCTCCATGCTAAAGGTGCTGTATTTGAATTGTCTATTTTTCCTCCTTCGCTGTTGCTGGAATATAGCCCGTACATTCCCCAAAACAGAGATGCAGAATAGAAGAAGTATATGTTTCAGTCCACTCTTCTCACTTTGAGTTGAATTTGTTCTTTTTGCGTTTTGTGTACTATTTGGGAGCGGGGCCCTTGATCGCCGGCCCTTTGAAGCCGGTTCTCGTCAGCCCCTAATAGTTTTCCCGTCTCTAACCCCGCGCCTTAGGAGTAGCTAGCAGTCGTTCTGTTCCGCAGCACGCGGTTGTTTATAAAAGAAGCAGCATCGAGAACAGAATCAAACTGACCTAAATCCCGACCTTTCCTGCTAAAGCCTGTTATACGACGTATTAGGGGTTTTATTGAAGATAGGTTGCGCTCGACGTTTGCCTGTCGAACCCCTTAGCTAGACTTTTAAACAGCCTTCTAGGCTGACCTGGAGAGACTTAAGACCTACATGGAAAGGGTACGGGCCTGCTTTTCTTACCCTTCTTTCAAGGCTCAGCTGTTTTCACCTCCCCACACCCCCCGGAAGAGCCGTTCTTCCGGTCTCGACGAGGACCAGGTTTTCAGATATAAAGCTTCGCCTTTCTTTCGACGCCTGGCCATATGGTGCTCTTGTGCCCGGTCTCAATCGCTTTTCCTGCTCGTTATCCGGTTCAAGGGGAACTAGATGATGGTTACCCTTTCCTCGCGCCACGTTCTGACCCTGGACCCCTTTGGAGCCGAGGGATGAAACCCTTCCAAGAAGCTGGTCATGCCGTATGCGAAGCTTCCAATGACTACTCCGTTTGCTGATGGTGTCAGCCAACCCCCCCGCGAGCCAATTTCATTTGAAGCGGCTTTTTGGGATGTAAAAAGAAAACCTCCGACAACGGAGAGTCGGGCCGGGACATTTCTAGTTGGTCTTACCGGCTCATGCCCCTGCGGCGGTCTTGCATATTGGATGGGATTTTGTTTTCTCTGGTACTTTTTTTATTTTTAGTATATAACCGCGAAGCAGATCCGTAACCCACCGCTTACCTACCACACAGTTCATTTAGAGATAATTCCAGCTTTCGCGTGCCTAAGGGCGCTGTCTCATATCCAGCCTACCTGGCGGGTGGGATGGTTCCCTACCGGCCGAGCGTTTTTTCTCTCTTTTTGATTTGGCGGGACCCGATTCGATTTCTGGCCTTATAGGATTGAAGTCTTTCCCCTTACTTTCTCGGACGTCCGACCACTGAAGTCCCCATTGCCACGATTTATGTCGTTTTTTTTATAACGCCCATTTTTTCTCCGCGGCTCCCCGTGACAAATGCTAAGGTGGCTTAAAAGCACGGGTTATGACAGCGTATTTGATCAGCTGCAAGAAATAGTATAGACGTCCTCGCTGTTTCCGCGTGTCTTCATGAAGTACATGACGTCGAACTGCCCTCTCCATGGAGGTGAGGATTCCTTAGGATTGGACTTGCACTTTGCCTTGTTGTAGAGGAGCTTGTTCCATTCTGGCGCATGCTGCCTCTCCTTAAGACCCCCCCCCTTTTTTTTGGCTTGATTGGATCTTTTTCCTAAAGCTATTCCCACCAATCTCCTATACATCAGGTAACGAAGGCTCTCCACCATCCCTCCGTGCATCACTGTGAGAGGCCCTTTAGGAGGTTTTTCTCCTTCAATGACTCCTGCATTTTCCCACAGAGCCGCTAGTATACGATGTCGGGCCGTCTTAAGGAGGAAAGGAATCCAGAGGGATTAATTCCTTTTTTTATTTGCTGTTGACTTCCAGGATTGGTCCCCTTAGGATAGTGACAACATCCATGGATTTCGAGACAGACTTGGGAGGCGGTGGACATCAACTTTTGCAAATTATTTGTAGACCGATAACGAACTTGCCTTTTTTTGTTACGGCACTCACTACTCTTCAGGACCGAGGTAAATGTACGCACATCAAGCTCGCACGCTTCCGTTCTATGTAAGCACCCCGCCCCCCCCCAAGCCATTTGTACGTTACTGGGCTATGCTACCTCGCCTGTCATGCCCGCTCAGCCGTAGTCTTCCCGACGCCTGTTTCCCCATTTCCTCTTCTTTTTTTACTGGTCCACGCTTAGCGGACCTACAAATGAGAGGTATCAACATGCTACTACACGCCCCCCAAGAAAAATATGAACTCTCCTCCGCATAATAACCCTGGTGTTAGACGAGCCAGATATCGAACCCCTTAGTGATTTCTCGGGCGAAGGGGGTTCCGAAGCCAACAGATGACGACAGGTCGCGTCTTGGGCTGCAACCATCTGCAACGCGTTTTTTTAAGGACAGCACTCGAAGGGTTTACTATACCCGACTGCTTTTTAGTAGCAAGCCAGTCCCACTCGAGTGATCGGTAACAGTTTCCAGTCAACCTGAGAAGCAGAAATTTATTTTTAACGAGGATATTGACGTTAGACCCCAGGTCGGACCAGCATTCCCCTTCCGGTATTCCCACCTTCGTATCAAAAATATTGGCCATGTCTTTTCTGCCGAAGACCCCTCAAGCATTGATTATCCTCACTGCATCCTCGTCTTCGTCCCAGTACAATGAGCGTTCCTTATGATAGAGGTTTTGAAATTTTCAGCACATCGAGCTTGCGAACAAGTAAGGAAAGTACTATTCTCTGTCTTAATGGTAGAGACTGTCCTCGTGAATGAGCTCGTCGGGACGAATTTTCTGCTCTATCACGCGACTAAGATAGAGCAGACCCAAGCACCAACCTCGCACTCACAAACATAGTCCTTACTGTCTGATAAAGTTGATTTCTCGCATTACCCTCGCTTCGTCCGTCTGTCTCGATGAGGCTGACTTCATCAACCGAAGAGTAGAACGCCGCCGCTTTTCTACTCCGCCTGGCGCGGGTTTTTGCCCACCCGGTCCACCTCGTACCCACCCACGCAGGATTCTTTCCGGCTCGCTTTTCTTCGACGCTCGACACCAACCGATCCCCAGCCCACCTCCCAAAAGGTAGATGAATAGTTCGCAAATGATCTGCGTTGAGGCGAGCATTCGCCCCAGTTGGATTACGGGACCTTCTCAACAACCCGGCAACAGAGAAGTCATTCTATCACCTTCTGACGTCCGCATGATCTTTCAGTTGACTTCCACCCTGATGATTTTCTACTCCCCCGACCCTAGAGATCTTCGCGCCCCCCCCCCTCGGCACGGCGTTCATATCTTGTGAGAAAGCCTGCCCTTCCTGGTGATGCACGAGCTTTCTTGCGAGACCTCATCTGCGATAGACGACACGCCTCCCACAAGCGACTTCAACAAAAGTGGTAGCCATTCACTATGAAGAACGGCTCGATGAAGTCTTGAATTCTTGAAGTCTCTCGAGAAGAGGTACCCCCCCCAAACGTGCGAACATCGTGCACATCGCTGACTACTTAAGTAGTATGAGACAGTCTTGGGCCCTACAACACGGTTTATTTCTCCCTTATACTACAAAGGAAGCCTCCCCGCCAGAGATCTAGGTTTAGCGAAATCATCTAAGAGTATGAGACTGCGGCGGTTGGTCTCCGTCCCAATCGGTGAGATTTGAAATACAAAGGTCCAGGACGATCCCCTCCTTTTAATACTAAGTGTGTTGTTTGCTAGAGGCTGATCTTTCCTGGTGAATGTTTTTATGTCCTCCCTCCACCTTTTGGCGGCGTTCGTCCAAAACTGCAGATTTAAAAGTGATGGCGTTCTATATCGTTTTCTCGGGATGGACTAGTCCATTTCCCCGGTCAAGTGTATAGACCTTTCAGTTTTGCTGGGCTGTGCTCGACTACGGTCTCGCCCCTTTTTTGCCGCATCCTTTTTTTTCTTGACCGCCCCAGTTCGACCGCTACGTATCTGCAGGATAAAAGTCAGAATGAGAAGAGAGATATGTCGACCCCGTTGGTGTCCGCGCTTGTTTTGCGTCTCCTTAGCTAGTTTAGACCCCTCCCAGATCGTTTTAATTTCTTATAGATATCCTTATATACGTTCCAGGTGAGGAGTGGTCTTTCAGGTTGAGAGATTTTTTGCGCTACGCATTCGAGCCCCCCTTTCTAAGGTCTAAAAGCCCTGCTCCTCCGCAGTATCTCTGAGGAGGGGAACCTTTCTCTTTTCTGGCATCGAGTACTTGAAAAAACCTAGAGCTCGCCTCGATTTAATCGATGGCTGCAAATATTTTCATGAAGGTGTTTTTTTTTTGGGTTTTTGCGGAGAGGGTTGAAATCCCGGTGTTTCGATTGGGTGGAGTGTAGCTTTTCAGACTAAGGCCCGGGACAGAATTTTTTTATGTGCGTACGACGGCTTTTGAAGTTTCGTTTAAAACATCTCAGGAGGTTGCCTTCGGTTCTTTCTTGACGCGTCGAGGTTCTCTCCCCAAGTCACAGAATCGAGACCCCCTTCTCAATGCCGATTTAGAAACATGTGCTAGACTGTTATTCTGACGTTAAGGCAAAAGTGCTCTTGGATCTGGGGAGTGTTCCCCCCGAGCTTCTCCTGATCTCGGCTCTCGAATTCTCCTTCTATAGACTTTACTTAGTTGATTGCTTTCCCGCGTAAAAGTAAACTAATGGACGATTCCAGTTTTGCCCCTTCCGGGGGGTTTTCTTTCAGCCCAAGGAAGTTTCTGCAGGTAACACCGGATATCCCCTCTGCTTCGGGTTTTCGGGCGAGCATGCATTCCGTGGATGATATAACCTTTTTGACATAGCTCGACGCTGTTTTACCCTTGGTGTGCCCGTTTTGCTAAAGCGGTCTTAATTTGGCGAGGTTGTTTTAGACCCTTGCACCTTCTCAGAGGTGGTAGACATGTCCTTGGCAAAGGATTTTGCCTGTGACTCTTCCTTCGGTTGGGGAGGGTATCGTTCACTACCAGATGAGGTATTTCTGTCCGCCTTCTAGGACTCTACAGACGATACCGAGATGAGGAGGTTGGCCCCCCCAACCGAATTCCTTCGTTCCCAAGCCCTGATTCTTGTTGCGCACCGCCACTCCCCGCGCCAAAGTCTTTAGCCCCTTTCCAGTTAGAGGCGGAGAAGATTCTTCTACGGTGGATATGCGTCGGAGCGTACTTTTCTGTTGGGAGTTTCTGCCGGATTCGTAGAGTAAGCGGGATTAACTAGAATTTGTGTCCTTCCTGAAGGCTGAAAACGTCCACCCCCACCACCGACGCTCAAAGAAAAAATCCTGTTTCCTTTTTTACCCTTGTCTGCCGCCTTGATTGCAATGACGTTCTCGGTCAAGAAAGAAAATCCCAGAATGCAGGCGTTTTTGTTCTGGTTCTTAACTCAGCTCTCTCGTTCTCCGAGGGACTCTGTTCGGAGTCTTGCGTGCCGTCGTCCCTGCGAAGGTCATAGAGTCGCGACAAAAGAAGGTGCAAAGTGTCCTTACCTGCTCCTCCAAAGTTGGTAGTCCTCCGTGTCCTGAGAGTCCCCCTCTCCGGCAGATGAATCTACTTTCACCCGCATTAGTAATGATCACGCGTAGGCCGTACTTTTCGACTTTTCCCTAAAATAATTTCTTCTACGACGTCACGCGCTGAGTGCTCGTTCGCATTGACTCTTCCGATCAAGTGCGAAATTGAAAAATGTTATTAGGCGTTATGTTTCTCTCCCTTCGTTACCTTAGCTTCTCTGAGAAAACAACTTGTTCTTTTTTCGTCGGACCCGAATCTATCTCTGTTATCTATGTGTTGTGTCTTCGCGCAGAATACCAACAGCATAATCTTCCATCTCCTTAACGAAGGCTGCGCCACCTAAAGACAGTTGACCACCAAAGCACAGTGATTGCACTTCTCGGCTGCGGATAAGTGAAATTCTTTTTCACATCACCAGCTTTAATCTTTTTTACGATTTCCTGAGTTTCTGGTTTGGATGAATTCCCCCCCTTTTAAGGCTCTTTTTTCCTGCCGGCGGCCTTTTCCCTGCGCTGCGACCACATTTTTTTATGCCCCGCTTGAGGAGATGTGTCACTAATTTTCACAGGCTTGTCGAAGCCGCATCTACTTCAAGGCCCAGTCATATAGATTCGCCTGGGCATCGTTTAAAGGCGACCAAAGGCAAGCCTTTACCTAGAAGGAGATGAAGACCCGGACACCCCCAGAATACTGCTGTACGTGAGTTCTATCAGGAGTACCCGTGATAGTTCATTCTGGCATACAGTAGTTTCTAGAACGATGTTTTGTTGTCCTCCTTCCCTTGTTTAACGGGTAGTAAGACGAGGTCCAGATGCATGAGATCATCCACCCCTGCTACGAATACAGCCTCCCAGCCCCCCCTAATGCCATCCCGCCGCCGTTTAAAGGTCCCTTCTTTATAGCCCTAATAGAAAATGGAATGACTAGAATTGGCGCGGTGAATTGGCGTTGCGCATTGCCATGCACTGCCTCATAGGTTTTGAGTTCTGTGGTTGCTGCCCCACCCCTCAATCATCCGCTCCTGGCTTGGCAGGTACCTGAATAGCATTTAGGCCAGAATACTTGCGGTGCTTGTCTTTCGCCCCAGTCTACAGAGAAGAGTATCTCTATGGAAGCCTTGAGAATGGAAAGGTTAACCAGCGAGAATTTTCAGTTAGAACCCGTCTCCCCATAAGCCAAAGAGAGGATCAAAAGAGCACCGGCGCCACATCGTTCCCCCCGGCGTTTAGAGCAGAGGATGGCCCTCTACATGCCACTCTCCTTTTTTCTATGACCGGACACGCCTAACGAGTCAAGGTCTTCAGCTACAGAGGTGTGAAGATCGCAGAATAGAGGATTGCAGCCCCCCAATGTAACCTCGCATTTCCCGAATCGACGTTGAAGGTTTAGCCTGCAATTGAACTCCTTCAGGGGAAAGGAGCTTCCGCCGAGATGCTGAGTCCAAGCCTCTTCTCAGCCTTCTCGCCCCCAGAGCGCCACATCCCAGTTGTTCAGACACTTCGAAGAACAGGGATTTGCCGTTTTGAATGTCGAGACTTTCGTCTGTTGCGCGGTGCGAGGCCGGAGTTACCTGATAACCCAACCCGTTACGAGTCCAGCCCCTTTCCGCGCGCACCTCCTGCGGGTCTCCGTTAGGACACTACGTCTGCCCCCCTTTGTCGCCCCATCGCAGGCTCGGGCCTTCTCGCCTTCCCCTTCGAATCCCCAAACACCCCTTCTCTAAAACCCTGCTCCCGAACACCTGCCAACAGGTTTTTGCGATCCCCCCAATCTGTGGCCGCCCATCTCTCCCCGTCTCGCGTCCATCGCTTGTTTGGTGTTGTCCTCGAATAGGCCTCATCCGTTCCCCTGCCAAAAGAACGTCACCGCGGATCGCCGTCGATAGCGGACTCGATGCAGAGAGGCGAACTGTCGAGATGGAGTCTAGCCCCGCCCCCCTCGAGATAGAGACACCATGGTAGAATTCGGCCTGCGCTACTAGATATCCCCGAGGCTGGGTTTTTTCATAAAGATATGCGTAGGACGCCCTAAGCCGGCACCTCAGGAAAAATGTTTCTCCATAAGTTTTCTATAGAGGTCCTCGTGTTCCGCCCCTGACGGCTCTTGACAGTACTTCTGCGCGCGGTAGCCCCAACCCCCTTTGATGAAAAGAGGAACCCTCTTATCTGCAGTCCTTCTGTAGTAGAGAATGGCCCCATCAACCCCCCACAGTATGGCTAACGTTACTTTCTGAAAGGCCGACCCCCAGTGAGAAGTTATCTTCACCCGCAGCTCAGAGCTGCCAGGCAGTTTGTCCAAACGAACAAGATTGGCTTTCGACATCAACATTTCACCATTCCGTATCTCCCTCTATAATAAGTTGTTGTGGGTCTTGCTAGTTATCTTTTGACGGTGCATAGAAGATCAATTGCTTATGTTTTTTCCACACTGCTAGGACAGCGGTTTCATTGGATGATACTCGATTTTTCTTGCCTGATTGGGCGGCGCCTATACTTTAACGACCATTGTCGGATGCTCACTCGGCTACCCTTTCATGATTCTGTTCCCTTTCTCCCTCACCCAGTTTGGTGGTAGCCGCGCCCTGACGCATTAATGCCAGGACTTAACTTAGCCCTCTTTTAGCCCCCCGATTTTCCTCCTTACACCATTGTGAGAGCTTTTTGGTGGGACCTTTTTTCCCGGATTCTCTAATAGAATATTCCTTCCTCCCCCACGACCCGATAGAGAATAGACGCAGGCCTATCGACAGGTGTTCGCAGCTCTTTTTTCCAGGTTTTCGGGAGCAAGCCATCTCGAAATTCGTTTAGAACGGCTAGTTACCTTCCCCGATATCACCCGTAATAAGACTTTTTTTTTTTAGATTTCTATGCTGGAATTGTTTCGCTGGATGCGACTCTACTTGCCCTTAATTCAGATTAGATTCAGAAGCCCCATATGGATCCCCCCCCTCATAGACTTTTGGAATTTGGTGCTTTTTTTAGGTGGTTAGATCGTTTTTTTGATTTCGCTCAGCTGGAAAGTGAAGGAGAGTGGAGTTTACCTCTTTTTTCTTGAGTGGAATCTTAAACCCGAGAAGGTAGGGAGGCAATCCGAGGGGGAACAGACTCAGGAGAGGGCTGCCGCGCTTACCTCTAAGAGAAAGGGCCCCCCCTTCCTCCCCTACGAAGAGATATCCACCACCGCCCCGTTTTCGTCTTTGTTCACCTTTGACACAGCCTCCTCAAAAAGACCGGACGCACTAAATTCCTTTTCCATGCCTTGGCCTGACAGCTCCTTATCGCCCAGGAACCTATTTTATTGGAGATAGGTTTGTTTTGCCTATCTCGTTTGTGAGTTATCTGAGCTAGGCTACGATAGATGACCCCTACTTGCTGAGCTTTATCCAAACCAGAAACTGTATTTCGTAAGGGCTGGCATCCCGTTATGCCCTCCTATTTCTCGCAAACAAATAGATGAGATAATTCACCTCCCGATTTTGGCTTTCTCTCAGAGGATTGTTGAAATCTCAATCTAGCTCTTTATGCTCGCCTCCTGTTGCCATTTGGCTCCGGGGGGGCTGATAAAGAGAGGGTTCCGGCTAGAACGGTTGTCGAACGGCCCAACTCATGGTATAAATGGTCACCCCTGATTGTTTCCTCTCTCCTCTTAGCTTGAGACGGAGGGTTTCCGACCCCCCCCTCCAGCCGCTCTATATGGAATGAGGTCACTTCTTTGACCGCGAGTCTTGAGTTATGTGGCCCTCCCCACACATTACAAGCAGGATGCTCCCTTTGTTCTGGTATGCACCCCGACCACTAGACCGCGCCAAATAGGCGCGGGCGGGCCATTTCTGAGGTGCTCCCTAGGTGATTTCAGTCGGAGGGCTTTCAGTTGCTGGGGAGGATGTCTTCTCCCCTTTAGAAGTGATGAATATCATTCGTCCAGCGAATCTTCCTACCCAGTACACCCCCCCCCCCCCACCGTATCAGTTAGACCTTTCCTGGAGGCCAGTCATAGCGGGCATTGACCACGGATTCCTGTTCCATAGAACAACAAGTTTCCAGAATGGCGAGTCGTGGGCTGGTTCCACCCCCTTATAGTGATCTTTTCTTTGGAGTCCGAACTTCAGAGAAAGAGTCCGTGGAATACTCTTATTTCCGTACCAAAGATCGTGTTTTTCCCTTCGGGCTCCAAAGCCGGTGACCCCTTAGTGTAAATATAAGTATGGTCGTAGCCCTCATTCTTGTGCTTTCTGCTCTTTGACCTTGACCCCCCTCTGGCCCGCCGTCACCAGCAGCCGCATGATTCCGCGTAGGGTTCCTACTTTGCTCCTCCTCTCGCAGTCTCAGAACCATTCCCTTCCTCTGGTGATTCTTTGCGTAATTTGAATAGTTCGTCCCCTCTCCCCTTTTTTCCCTCGCCATTTGAGTGGTTTTTCTCGGCTTTTTACGCCTCCCCCGTCCCCTGCTTGTTCTGTGGAGTTTAAAG
>Ga0179591_1164571_pt1 | contig 10328 bp, 12 predicted proteins | sample CZOMad2_1_08_16f_FD_182891 | JGI IMG/M metagenome (GOLD analysis project Ga0179591, IMG submission 182891) | Vadose zone soil fungal communities from Angelo Coast Range Reserve, California, USA - CZOMad2_1_08_16fungal (PacBio error correction) | ecosystem: Environmental > Terrestrial > Soil >... | reverse complement strand
CCCATAAATGGCCCTAGATCCCCTGCCCACTGTGCAACATGCTCCGGAGCCAAAAAGAGTGCTTTACAAATGAGGTTTGCGGTTACTCTTCTCCCTTGATGACCCTTTATATAAACTGCCTTCTCGCTGCGTTCTTAGAGGATTCTTGCCTTGTTCTCTGAACCGTTACTCGCAACCCCCATTCTCTATAGTATTGTCTTTTACAGCCCTCGACGCGGATTGGCGTCCTTCCCCCCCTTTCTTTTCTGCTACCGATTCCCTGGTTCTTCATCCCCTCTGAGGACGAAGGTCCCTTTGTTTGGAGTATTTTCGCCTCCCTTTAGCGCCTTCTTCCCGAGTTGCTCGGGGAAGCAAAAATCTGTTGATGGTGTGCTCCCCGGCCCTTAGAACGAGCAGGTTATATTTTATTCTTGTTAGCCACCAGGACCTAGGATAAGTGTAGGCCATTTAACTGTTTTTTCCTCCTATAGATGCCCTGAAGTTTGCTCGATCTTATACACAGATAGATTTCTTTGATTTCTATCATTAATCCCCGTTGTCGTTGAATCAGTCGCACTAAATCGGCCGAGCGCTTTTGTTCTTTCCCTTTACATTCTCCTTCTGCATATATTGTGAGAACCTCTCTCTACCCCCCCTAATATGATTTTCAAATAGAGTCCTACATTCCGGTTATGTACAGTGTTCTATAACAGACTCTAAATATAGTATGGTTCCCCCCCCTTCTTCCCCAATCAAAGTTTTTGGCTAAAGATAAGCTCTTTAAGTCCGCGGCGTCTTTCTCTGGTTTATATTCAAAACCCCAAAGCCTTTCTCTTTTCTAATTCCATGCCGACTAGTACAATGAGACTTTTGCCGCCCCACCTGACCCGCAGTACAAGACGCGGTAGCTCGTAAGGGTAGACTTTCTTCTCCACTTACCTCTCTGATGAGGACTTTTCCCCCATTCCACTTAGAAATGAATTCCTTCCTATTCTCATATTCTGGGCATTGAGATACAGTTGCCCTGTCTTTTCACCTGACCACCCCCCCCCTTTTTACCCCCCCTTGCCACGCTATTTTTTGGCTCTTTTTTGTATCCGACTTGCAGATCTATTCCTACTGGTTCGATATGACTTCAAACCAGAGAGCATCACCCTTAAGATAAGTTCCCCCCCCCCCCCCTTGGGAGGACTCTGCCGCATGGACTTAAGTTCTTCCCGGAGATTGACTCTACGATTCGTTTTCCGTGGTGCAACCTTTTTTCCTCTACTTTTCGGCCTCCCGTTCCCCATTTTTCCAACCTACTTGATTAAATTCCTCTCACACCCCGCCATGAAGGCGTAACATTTTGCAGTTTCTTCTTTCTTCTACTGTTTGAGATCCCACCCCCCCCACGTCTATGTTCCCTCAATCCCGAGCAGTGTCTGAGGCGTGCTGAAGGATTGTCCCGCCCACTTTTAATTTACTTTTTTTAAACAGTGCCCGGTAATTACTCCACTAAGTTTTGGAACACGTCCCTCATACTTTCTTGGAAGAAGACCTCCCCCTCCAGTTGCCTATTTTTTTTCTTCCTGAGTTACAAGACTTCTTTCTTTTCATATTAGCCCCCCCCCCCAAATCCGTGTGTGTTGATGATTCTGATCAACGTGATTTGAACCTTGATCTTATGATGACTTTTCCTTCCTCGCTTTAGTATTTTAGAGAACAGTCAAACTTTTCGCACCTCCCTAAATTTAGGGATTGCCTTTTCCCTGATCCCCCTCGGTTTCCATTGACGACCAATCTTTGTCTTAAGGCTGTGACTCTTCTTTCCCAATCGATCTATGCAGTCTTGAACTTTGTAGTGCGTTAGACGTACAGAGCAGGTCGACCCCCTGGCTCTTCTGATTTCAAACGCCCATCCCCTCCCTTCTCTTGCAAAGGAAGCCATCCTTAGAGATGCGCTTATCCCCCCCCCCCTTCTGAAACCGTGCCAGAGCAGTTGTTACTGAAACGAGATTTACGCCCCCTTCAGAGACAGAGATTTTTGATGGCTTTTCTTTTTCCCCCCTGCATACCGCAGAAGTTTTGCTTTCTCCTCGCTGGGTCGCTGTTGAACTTCACTGATCTCTTATTTCGAATTCAATGGCTTGCACAAAGACATTCAAACCTATCAAAGATAGTTCTCCCTTCCCCTCCCCACCGGCAGCGATGCCCAACGCTCACTCTAGGCCGCAACAAAGCCCTTTCGCTCTGTTTCCCTCTCAGTCATCATGGTCATCCCAGCTAATGTCTTATGAGAAGCCGTTGTCGTTATCAACGTTGCTTACCAGTCCCCCCCCCCCACGATCTCGCTGACACTTCCTTGCGGAAATGGTGGTTCACGAATTAGCTTGCGTTTGTCCTCCGTCACTGGTAGGCAGGTTACACCTTTTCACCTTTTGCATCGCCGTTTTTTTCCTCTTCTCCGGATCTCACTCAATTACCTCCGATCGGAAGAAATGTTTTCTCAAACCTTAATTACGTTCGGTGTCGCAGTCTGTTTTCTTGCGTTTATGGTGGCGATTTTTTTTTTTTCAATTGCTTCCTTGTCTTGATTCTTGAAGACCCCCCCTCATTCTCACGGTCAGGTATTGGTTGCTTTACGCTGGCCGCGGATCGTTTATTCGGAATAACCTCTTATTCTGGGACGACTCCTTGATGGTTGCAGCTTTTCTTTTTCATGTTTTTCTTTCAATCTTCCTGAATGACCTTTCCGAAAATTCCTCAAGTTCATGCCTTGGACCACGGTAGACCTTTTGACATATGGCGTCTTCTCTTTCTCCCCTACCGGGGTTACTCAGAGGCGTTTCGGCCAAGACATCAAAGTTGCTTGTTTTTATCTATACGGTCCTTCGGCATGCATGTGCCGATGGACTTTTGTACTATTGATTGATTCCCTCTTGAAGAGCTGTTTAAATTCAAAGCAGATTCCGGTCACCCTTTTTGTTCACAACTTCTTCTGGTTTTGCGATACTCCTCTCTTAACAGCGCTAGATGAAGGTTTCGCGAGGCTCCCTATTAGGTTATGTCCGACCCTTCCCCCTCCCTTTTCTTCGTCGGCGTCCATTCTCGTCACAATGGTGTATAAAAATATTTTCTCCAACCTTTCGCCGGCCGATGTGACACGTTTCTCTGGCGATCCCGATCCCTTTGGATGGGGGACTGATATCTTGCTTCTCTATTTTTTTTCTTTAGATGCGATAGCACCTTCGGATCCGCTTTCAAGCAGCCCCCTTAAATGATCTTGATCGCGATTTTCTCAGGTATAGGCCGGTATACAAAGTGGTTTTCTCTTTATGCCCCTGTTTTTTGACTTGAAGGTAGGGCGCTCGTTCCCGTGAGATGGTGTTTCATATTTTATTTTTTTTCTCGGGACCGGATCATGAGGGATACCTCCTCACTATCCCAAGCATTTTCCTGATGACGGTTTTGAGATTCTCAACAGAAGAAGTGTTTCTGCAGGCCCCCAAGTTGCTGACAGAGCGTTTTTCCCCCCAAAGCGCGTCGACGGTTCCCTTTGCATACACCCCTTGCGTCCTCGCCACATCCCTCCTTAGAGGCATTGTCCTGGTGCCTTCCGATCTGATTACAATCCCTTTGAATGTCTGTTCAGAACCCCCAAGCTTCAGAACTTCCAATGAACGTCTCCCCTGGTCTCCATCATCCAGCCCGCACTTTTTCAAATTCACGAGGTAGAAGCCGTCCCCACCCCCCCCCTATGACCCCTTGACTTTTTCCCCACTAAGTACAGGAAAGATCTTTTTGACTGCACCACCGACACAGACGGCCAAGACACCGGTCGACTCCAGAATATCGTTATCTCATGACGCTTCCTGACGGCCCTGCCTTGTATACTGGAAGCCGAGGCAACAGTCCCTGTATGGCTTTTCACCCTCCCCCGATGCAGGACAATACGTTCACCCGACGATGATTTTTCCAATAAAGCCGTCCCTCCCCGGCGACCCTTTACCCCGTGAATGACGTATTTTGCTGCGGTCGGACTCTCTGTATAGGTCTCTTATTGGCCACTACCGATCATCGAGAGCAAGCAATTGACAGCTCGAGGCAGACCCCCCCCCCCAGGCTGGCAATTTACCAGCGACCGAGGCTTTTTTGACAAATCCTTCCCCCCTTCTGAACTTGCCCACTTTCCCCCCTCCTAGGGCTAACCGGCGCTCTCTCGTGGTTGTCATAGGTTCGGGTGCGGCTTGTTTACCCCCGACGGGACCCCCTGGCTTCTCGCTACGGACATGTTTTCCCTCTGGTGATCTGTGAAACTCCATCTCCGTCTGGCGTGATAGATTGTTTGCATAACAAGCTTGTCATGAGAAGTCCGGGTGATGATGTCAATTTCTCTCGTTTTCTTTTTTTTCGTGTGTTGTGAAGCCGCCGATTGGCCTCCGAAGTTTATATGATTAATTTAGCCTTAATTCTCGCTCTTCCCCTGGGAACATATCCCGTCTGTGTTATGGTTTAAGTCAACTCGGGCCCCTTTTGACATCTATGAAGCGTTCCCTCGCCTGTCCTCCCCGGCGCTGTCTTTCCTCATATTTCTAATAGGTAACGCCGTTCTGGCTTCATTTCCGTCCCTTTTCAGTCCTGGATGGGCCGCAAACGAGCTGTTTTCATTTCCCCCTTTGTACTTTCTTACCTTCTAATGCATCGCACGAGGGGGCCTCCTGGAATATGTAACGTTCTGGGCAACCACGGGCTCTTCGTAATATCCAGAATCTTTCCGAAGCCACCGCCGCCCCCTTTCTTTGCCAATGTTTTCTCTCTGGCCCGCAGCGATTACCTTTCTAGCAGAAGTCCTTTCATATAAGGTCGTCCTGTGAATATGTTCAATCATACATTTGCCTATTGGCTTTATTCCTTTTTTCACTCACGGCTCGGTTTGAGGAACTTTTTTTTCGGACGGCTCTTCATGCCGAACCGGATTGAATTTTTCCGGACTTCAAAGGGGGTCTTCCCCAATACAGTTTTTTTTTTAAATAGTCCGCGCCATTTCCAATCCTTTTTAGTATTCCCCCTCATCGATCCGCCTGAGAAGTTTAGGGATTGCGCATCGTCTTTTGGAATATTTCCCCCCGTAGATAGGCGTGCCCCCGAGCCCCGCTGAATATTGTTCCGCCTTCACGTTTTCCGTCTACAGTCTTCCAGTACGTGTCTTCTTCCTTGAGAGCCGCCTCTGAGTCCTTTTAGGCCACGGTCTATCCCCACCTCTCAAAGCTTTCCCATTGAGAACGTGTCTGAGGAATCTTTCCCCAGACCATCACAACTTTCCCTTTTCAATTCGCCTCGCTTGGTTTTGCCTCCTACTCCTCTTTGACTCATCCTCGCAAAGTTGTGCGTCCTTTTGCCCGGCGCCCAATAGCATTTTTGTTCCCAAGGAGGGTGGAGTGGAGAAGATTCTTTTTCCCAATCACCGTACTCTTATAGTCTTCGAGTCTCTGGCCGTTGTAGCACAATAAGAAATTAGTTCCTTTCTTTTTGCTTCCAGAACTCGACGAGGTCGTTTTGAGGACCGGAGTTGTCGGCGTGACCCGAATTTTTTATATTACGAGTTTTCACCTTGTATTTTTTCAGAAGGCGGTGTGTTGAGCTGTCTCCCAGTCCGCGAATTCTCATGCCTGTACACGCGCTGATAGGGGTAACTGAGTATGTTGCTGGGATCCTTTTCATAGCCTGAGGTTATTTTCGGTGGAGAAGGCCTTTGTTTCCTAAACAGGATTTCCTTCCCTGCGCTCCCCCCGTTACGGCCCAACGCTGCTTCTACACTTCTTCTCTCTGAATCCTTGGCTCAAAGCGCGACTCTTTTTTTTGATTGCGATTTTTAATTCTCTTTTTTGCTGAGAGAGAGAGCCATCAACTCTTTGTGCTTTTTTCCCCGAACCTGCATCAGGAGTCTAGGAGTAATGATAGCCGAAGAGAACCGCTCTTTCATGTCCGCAGATCTACCGTATCATGCTAGGAGACCCTCTTAGATAACACCTCCCCATCCTTTTTTTAAGGGGACGCCTCCCCCCAAAGCGGCTCGTTTGCAGGACCCCGAGGAGTTAACTTCCCGGCTTCTTCTTAAATAATACACCAAACCTCCTGGTCTTTAAAGAGGTGATACCTGCCTCCCCACCTTCTGGCCCGGTTTTTTTCCTCGTTTCCTCCGAAAAAGACGTCGCGTTCAGCGCGCTGCCTCTCCCGGTGATGTCGACAATCGCTCTGAGGATTGCTGTTCGACAACTGGCATAATCGAAGAACTTCATCCTTTAGCGAGCAGTTGGTCATTATTGGTCTTCTTACTCTTCACCACATTCAACCAAGACGCTATTGGCGCCTTTCTCCTGGGATCGACCGTTGCATTTTCCTTTCCATGGATGGCGCGATAGATTCAACAACAACTCTCTCCTGAAGCCTAGTCCTTTTCCGCAATTCCCTCCGATTTACCTACGTTTTTATCCAAGTTGCTTTTGGTCCTGTTTTATTTTTCCCCCTCCTTTGAACCCAAGCTCTCGCAGGCCCGGCCTTCCGACCCCCTACATTGACCTTCCCCACCCCAGTGCGCTTCAAAATTTACTAGGATAGAGTGTCCGCGACTATAACTGGTTTCGTCACCAACGTCAGATGTTCCCACAGACGTGCCACGGCTTCGGATTAATGCTGTCCCTCACGTGTAACTGTATAGGAATATTTAAACAAAGTTGCCGTACTCTAAACCCGCGTTTCATGGCCACTCCCGTAATTTGTCATTGCCTCCTCAGTTCTCGGCCGATTCTTCCTTCAGCATTTTAACGACCATCCAGGTGTCAGGGATCACATTTCACAAAGGTCCTTGTTTGTGATTGGCATCTTTTTTTTTCTTTATTCCCCTCCCCCATTCTAAGCATTTGATGCTCCGCCGATAGATGTGTCCTTTCGCGGGGAGAACCACGACATGGCACCACTCCATTTATCTTTCGTCCTTTCTGTCGGAGTAATTCGTCGTCCTCTCGCAAATTCGCGGGTAGCATAAACCCCCAGTCCTTTTACCTTAGTCAGGCAGCCATCCGATGCGATTTCATCTCCTTGCCGCTCGCCCAAATTTATCTCGCCTTCCGCCCCTGAAGGATCGGCTTTGTCCCCAATCACTTTAATGACTTGCCGGAGTGCCCTCAGTCTCCTGACAAGCTTCTTACCCTTGGACCAGATGCCGGATAAATCTCTTGCCGCGGCAGAGTGCGCTTGATTTCTCTTGGACTTTTCATAACACGAGAGTTTCCTTCTTTTTCTATCTCGCTGTGCGCATTGATTCCAAAGTTTTCCCTGTGATTCTTGAATGGCCAGAGCGGCCGCAAACGTCCAATCAAACCTTCACGATCCACTTCCATCAGAAAAAGGCTTCGACTCTTACCGAGTTGTTTATGCATACGGACGAAAACTCTCGAGGTTAAGACCATCTTCTCCCGATAATGTTCCGTTGTAGAGCCGATCCCGTTCCCTCGTATTCTTGAGAAACTCTATAAAAAACCAGATTTCGCCTTTGCTCACCGAGTTGCAGGCCCCCCTCCCCCCATGTTTTCTTTAGACATGTGAGTATGTTTCTTTCTGTTCACTCGGTTGGAGGTTCACCTTGGCCTTTCTTTTTTCTCCTTCTCTGAAGGTCTTTCCGTCTTGCTCGATTTTCTATCTTTCTTCCTAATCAATAAATGATGACCTTTCTTAGAAAGTTTGGAAATACTCATCCCAGTGTCTAGTCTCACTGGTTTCCTTTTCTTGTGATGGGCGCAATTGGAGTTTATGGTGCGAGGAATTTGTCTCTTCTTTTGAAGGTCTGTCATACCCCTTTTGAATAGTTCGAGTATTTTTTGTTTGGCTGTTTTTTCCGCGGGCATTATTCCTTAACGGGACTTTTTCGCCCTCGTGGATGAGTTAAGCTTTTTTTTTCCGTCATATTATTTCCTCATTGCCCCATTCCAGCTTCCCATTCTCTTTTTGTGGCCCGGTAGCTTTTCCTCGTGTCTGGCCGATGGATGATTTTCTACCCAACATGGTATTCTGACTATCTCTTCCCCCAAGACCTCGGGCCTTTTTATCGATCGGGACTCTCCCCCGCTTTTTTTGATATAGGGGCTTATTTTTTAGAGGTTTTATGCCCCTTGATCGAGCCCTATTGAATTCTTCCTATGTGGACGTTTCTGGTCCCTAGGAAATTCGTCTTTCCTTAATTCTTAATAGGAAAAGGAGGTGACCCCTAGGTGTCGGCGAGGGACACTTCCTTTATACATTCCCCTGATACTTCTTCGACCAATCCCCCCCCCCAGCATCTCTTTCTTTGTCGGCCGTCCTTCCTATCGTAGCAACAACTGGAACCAAATTCCCCGAAAACATTTTTTCCGCCTAGACATCGCTACCTATCTCTCTCCCGCTCAATTTCTTCTTTTCCTGCTCCTATCCCCCCTGTGACTTTAACTTTTCCTCTTTTTTTGAGAGAGATAGCACGAGAGGATTTCCTTTCAGGACAGTGATGATACGGAGGAGGTTAGAGATTCATTTTTCTCCCAAGTTGGACTGACGATTTTGCTGCCCATTGTGGCGTCCCCTCTTTCCTTTTTTTCCTTTTAGCGAAAGTTTTCTTGGTGGTTGTTTTTTCGATTCCAGACTGCTAATGTAGGTTCTCTCACCAACGTCGATCCGCAGTTTTGGACGATGCCCTTCTCTCCGCCCAACCCCGAGAGGACTTCTCCTTTCGGAATTCATCTCGGTTCGCATTTCCTCCCCTGCTCCTTTATCCCCGCTTTAAGAACAGCACTTTTCTTCCGTAATCAACACTCATCTTTTTTGCCTTTCCGAAGTTTCCATCGATTAAAGCCGTGGTTTTTCCTTTTCCTCCAGTCAGAGAGAAAATTAGCCCGGTCTTTTTTTCTCCAGCCCCAGCCTCTTGCCATCCCCTTTCTTCGACGTAAATGTCACCTTCTTCTTTTTCTTATCCTTTTCCCACATTGGATTCCTACTCGAGTTGAAGAACAAATCTCCCTGAGGAACCAGAAATCTTTTCCCCCCCCCTTTCCCTCTAATATTATGTACTGAACAGGTTTTCTGCATCCCTTCCTACCCCCCCACTTATTTCTCGTGCCCCTTCTGGTCTCCCGCCCACGCCCCCTTGAAGATGCGTCCCATGTGGACGAGCACCCTTCTCTTTCTTTCCCCACGACGAACGCCCCTGGCTCCTTTTCGTTTGAAACTGTAATGAATCTTCCTTACTCATAAGCGTCTTTTATCATCTTCCCTCTTGCGTCGCCGACTCTCATCTCTTTTTCCCCTTCACTCCACGAAGTAGCGCCGAGCCAACCCCCCCCTTCGCCCCCAGGCCGACCGTTTCACAAGTCGGAACCCCCACGTCACACCTTCCTTGACGTTGGTCCGCACTCTTCCCTCCCCCCTGGAGCGTTTTCTTTGGCCTAGGTTCGGTTCGCGTGTCCACTCCTGCGTCATGGATCCGGATTTTGCTTTCTCCATGATTGATTGTATCTTGCACCCAACTCAGAGAGGCTGCTCTTTCTTGAAGAAACACCGCTTTTCCTTTTTCTTCGTAGGCAACGTTGCGCCTTGTTTTTTTCGTTTCAGCCTTGCGATTTTCTAGCCTCCTATGCCATTCCTTCGTACTCATGCCACTTTATGATTGCTTCCGCATATATTCCCGCCGTTACCACCTTAATCCTCTACCCTCTTCCTCCCCTTTTCATGTCTTGTTCTGTTCCTCTGAGGAAAAGCGGTCATCGCTCTTCTTGTCACTTTAAGGAAATTGATGTTTTTTTCGCCCCTACTGATCTTTGACTTCGGGGAGCTTACTTATGCCCTTTCCCCACTTTATGCATCTTCGAGGCTGGTGTTAACTTTGTCTTCTTTTAACCCAGTGAGTCCGACTAATATTTGCCGTTTTTTCCCTGACCCTGCTAAATCTTTTGCGTGGTGGTCGGGTTCGCCTGCGAATTCCGTTCCGATCTTGAGAACCGTGCACTTCCTGCGGAGCTCCAGTCGCTATCGTTTTTCTACAAAATCCATCACCTTCCTTGTTTTTAATATGGATACAGTGCCCGATAGGTCGTGTAACCTTCTAGCAGCAGCGGCACGCCTTCGTACCCACCAACACCACCCACTGCGATCAGGTTTCTTTTCTCTGAACCGGATACGTCCTTTTTCCCGCAACTGACGGCGGACCAGTTAACGTTGAAAGTTCTTTGAAATCAGTCCGCTACGTAACACCCCTTGTATCTCCCCCCATTCTCATTTCTCCGCAGTGTCGACCTCTCTCGTTATTCTTCATCTGTGTGAACTATTCTCCTATTAGGAGAGAC
>Ga0179591_1300183_pt1 | contig 10329 bp, 7 predicted proteins | sample CZOMad2_1_08_16f_FD_182891 | JGI IMG/M metagenome (GOLD analysis project Ga0179591, IMG submission 182891) | Vadose zone soil fungal communities from Angelo Coast Range Reserve, California, USA - CZOMad2_1_08_16fungal (PacBio error correction) | ecosystem: Environmental > Terrestrial > Soil >... | reverse complement strand
GCGAGAGCGTCGTTGATTTCTTTCCTCCTCAAGGTTATGTGGGCGGTGCATGCCCGCCCCCCCTGCTTAAATGCTCCTTCCTGTCCTTGCTTGGCCCTTGGCATTAGGGACTGGACCCCGGACTGACTGACTCGGATTTTTTGCTTATTCCACCGATTGTACTGTGTTCTCGAGGCTAGATGGCTTTTGCGATGTCACTTACTTCGAAGGTAGGTATGAAAGTGAATGTGTTTTTCCGTTCAGAGATGTAAGGCCCCACTGCCCTCCTCCCTCAGATAGTGGGCCACTCCCCCCCTCCTCCAACACCCCTAGCCCCCCAGTTGAGTACTTCTTCTGAATTGCGTAGTTCTTTGTCTGTTCCTCTTTCACGATCATCAGGTCTTTGGGACTGAGCCGCACTCCCATCCCATAGGATCGAACCCTGTCTGATGCACACACTTAACGGCCCTGATTTGAGCTACCTTCTACCCTTTACCCCTTAGCGGCGCTGCTGCCCGCCGTTTTTTTGACGGCTTCCGTGGAGGACTTCCATTTTTCTCGACATTTCGTGCTGGTTTTCCCTCGTAGTCCTTTACTCTTTTTTTCCTTTGCTGGGTGATTTTAGTATGCGAGCGTCTTGATACGTGCCGCCACCTCAACTTGCTCTTGTTTGAAGTCCTTTTTTTTGGTTGTCCCGAGAGAACGCCGACGGCAGTGTTTTCTTCAATGATTGTTTTTCGCCGTCAATATGGCCTTTCTGGTAGTGCCCCTGTGTTCCGTGTCTAAGCCAATCGCTAGCATGGACCCCAAGCTGAGGTATTGGACTATGTTCCCCAGCGCTGCGTATGCTCGGGCTTTTTGGTCCCCCCTTGGTACAGCCTTTTGAAGTGTTCGGGATTACATCAACCTATAGTCCTTAGTCCGAGGGAGAAGTTTGATTCTCCCTCTGCCTCCCTGGCATGCGAAACCCCTTTTTTCAGCACTGGCAGCTTTTGCCACGTATACTCCCCCCAATAGGTTTTCCCGTTACTTCCTTCCCAGTCCTCCATCTTCGGCTTGCGATGCCTGCCTTCATCGTCTGGTCGACACTGTTTTTTCTCCCGCGCGCAACTCTCTTTTCCAGTTATAATCCTCCCCCCTTTTTTGTTTTTTAAAATTTTTCACGATCGTTCTTCGGTGTCCTCAGTGGCCGCCGCCATCCATTGCTCGACACAGTTTTTGTCCCCATATCTCCTCTCCGTGCTGTTAAGGCTGTTGACTTCCTATGTGCCACACCGTACGTCCGTGCGATTTATCCATACCTCTTTGTTAGCCCCCGTAGCTCCTAAATCAGAAAAGTTTTCTTCCGTTTCACCGGTGACTTGCTTTTACATTAAGAAGTCCGGGTCACAGGTGCCGCGAGTGCAGCTTTTCCCTTCTTTCTACCAGTGGGCCTGCCTAAAGCCCCAATATGTGCCCATCGGGCCTGTCCGATCAATTCGGCGGCCCATGCCCCTCCTGTATCCCCTCCCTCGGGTTCACGGTCTTCGGGTTGTTTTGTGGGTTTTTCGCCCTTACACGCCCGCGCTGCCCGGCTGACACCAAAACCCCCGCGACTTCTCTGGATTGGTTGACGACCACATCAGACGTGGTTTCTTTACCCCTTCCGTCATCCCTGTCTCCTTTGAATGTGTCCACGACACTCCACGCCACCCCGTTGTTGAACCTTACCTTCCGCACAGTTCGTCCTCCTGAAAGTACTCCTCTCAGTACAGGCTTCTTTCGTTTTCCGCTTCCGTGTGGCCGGATGCCGAATGTGACTTAAACTTCTGTGATTTTTTGCTTGGCCCAGGCATCATCCTTTTCTGTACCTGGTGATGCGCGAAATTTCGATAAGGGCCCCGCCGTTATGCCAAACATGGGCTTGGCCCTCAACTGTATAATTTTTTACCGCCCACATGCCTTTTTGATGTGTAGCGCCGACCTGCGTTGCGAAACGGTCCTGTTGTGTTGAGTAAGTTTCTGCTATCGGTGGGAAATCCCTGATTTCGCTCAGTGAATCTCATTTATGGTTGAGAGGCACACTGAGGCATTCCCGGTTGGAACTAGCTGTTTTTCCTGGCCAGACGTCTCACTCTCTAGGTTTTTTTTAAACCCTTGTATCGCCCCTGACCTTTTCCTTCAAAATTGTGCCCCCCTCTTTGCTCCTCTTCAAGGTCCCCATTCCAATGTCCTGTCCTTTCCGCAGCTCCTCGGTGGTCGGAGTGACTGAATTTCGTCAAGTCGCTTGCGCAGCACCGTAAACAAACAATTTTTCTTTCCGAACAGTCTGCTTTTTTCAGGTTCTGTTTGTTAAACTGTCCCCCGTCGCTGCGGTGGTTTTTTTTACAGACCCCCGACGCCCAGCCCGACTCCCGACGGATTCCCAACCCTGAACAAACTTGAAAGCCCCTTTTGAAGTCCCGTCTTTTTAAGAAAATCGGGTTCCCTTGAACTCGATTAGCCGCAGTGCCCCCCCCCCGGAGACTGGTGGCGCAAGTCCTGGTTCCGGCAGATTGACGGGAAGATCCGGTTTGGCGGACCGCCCCCCCCTCGATCTCTCGGGAATCCTCCTCGTGTTGTGTGCTTAGGCGCGATCCTTGCGGTGCGTAGTCCACTGACTTAACCCAGGTTGTAATCCCGTCGCTCCAGTCTCTTGAACAAGTCTCCCCGACGCACGGCCCCTAAACCCTAGATTGAGGGTGTCCCCACCTCCTCTGCATCCGTCTTTTCTGTACCGGGCTACAACTTGTCCGTTTGTTCTTATCGGGCGCTGAGGTTTTATGCAGGTGAGGTGTTCGGTGTGCGTCGCTCTCATAGCCGTCCGTGACAGTGTCGGGTCCTTTGCACCACGAGGTTGACTCCCCCGTGTTTTTTTTTGTTCCGTGGTCTGCGGCGGAAGTCGAAGGGGTCATCTCTCATGCGTTTTATGTCGGCTCCCCCTGCCACCCCTGTGGGCTCTCCGGATTTGGGCGTCAGCTTCGAGTTTGGTTTGGTTTGAATCCCACCTGGCTGACTGTTTTTTTTTTGAACCCCTTCCGAAGCGCGGATACGTCTTCGACGTTTAGTGCGCTATCCAGTTCTGCAGTGGCCACGCCTTGTTTTAAGACGTTGAACTTGAGATCGTTTTCGTAGTCGCTTCAAGTCCGGTTTTCGGCATTCCATCAATGACGCAACTGCAACACGCGTAAGCGAGGCGGCTGCGAAAGTCTCCGCCCTCAGTTCCTTTTTTTTTTTTTTTAGGATGGTCTTGGCGTGAGCCCTGTCGATCGTTGGCTGGCAACTTTGGCCGCCATGTGAACTGTTCCGGCGCCTTCCCACCCCCGTCCTCCTTTCGTCGATGCTGGGCAGTCGAGCCATCCCCCAACTCCGACAGCATGACCCGCTTTTCACCACTCGCTTATTGACTTTCTTCGATGACGCTCTCCCTTCCTTTTTTCCGTTACTTCGAAATTTTCTTTGAGGAATTGGAAGTCAGACCCAGTTTGTTGTGTTGTTATGTGGAGATGATCTGGGTCAACCCCGCACTTTATGACTGTGTTTTTTTATACGACGTTCGCCACAGCGTTTTTTTTTTAGCACCCATCCCCTCATCTTTCGATGGTTCTCCAGTCGATTTTCGATCAGAGCAGATGCTTTTCGTTGTTCCCCGAGTTCCGGTCCCGTGTCAGGATGCGTGATACCGCTGGTGAGTATTTCACAGACAGTGATTAGGCCCGTGATCGTGATTTTCCCTTGGGTCTTTTTTGGGCGTGCCGGTTAGCCCCCAGTAGAATTCCCTACCCTTTAGAGGACCCCGGGACCGATGGATCTTCTTTCCGATTCCGTATTGACCCCAACCCTTTTAATGTTTTATTTAGGGCGCTAACTTTTCCACTGGCTCCGCGGTTTTCCGCTCGCTTGCACTTTCTTTCCCAGCGTCGATGATTTAAAATCTCCACCGAACTCGCTCTTGTGAGACATCTTCCTCAACCCCCGGCGGAGTTTTTGGAAGCGGCAATTTGTATGGTGACCATAAGTGGAGATCGTGATTTGGCTCCGGCCGAGAAACATGTATTTCTGTAGGACCTCCTCAGCGAACCGTGTTCTTCTGTGGGCTTCATCGCCGAAGTCTGTAGCTTCGGTTCCATTGCGCACCTAGTTTTGGAGTGGCTGATTTACCCTGTTCCCAGCTGCCATGATACTGTAGTTGTTGCGCTGCCCGTCTGCACGTGTCCACTCCTGAGGAGACCCCGGAAGCTCCTCCCCGAGGACACGTCTCCCCCCATGCTGTCATGCAGTCAATGAGAACTAGTCCTCCCACTTCTCCAAGCCGCGATGGGAAGGAACCCTCGTTTAAAAAAGAAGAAGTCCGTATTGGTGCCCTTCCGTGTACCCCCTCAGAGGTCCTTACTACCTCCCCGACCATAGTAAGGTCGCCCCCCCTCTGACGACGGGCCCATGCCGTCGGCCTCGACCTCACGCCGCATGTCAACCTTCTGTCCAACATTACAATTCACTGTATTCGCTCGACAGCCGCCCGGGAGATCCAACCCGCCAGTCGGAAACCCTCCACCAATGACGTTTTTTATGGGCCACAACCCCAACGGCGGTTCAAAGAAGAGACCCATGTCGATCCTGCTCATTAAAGTCCTCATTCTAACCTAAGAGCTTCTCAGCCCTCTCCAGCTACCAGTTTTTTCCCTTCTTCTTTTCCCCCCCGGTGGACTTGCAACTCCTTTATAGCAGAGTTACCCTGGTGCCCGAACTTCCTATTCATGGTTTGGGTAGTGTTCTTTGAAGGTACTGTTAGAAGGCTCAAGGGTATCCCTTACCCTCTCCGTTAAAACCGCGGTCGCGTACAGATGAGCCCTCGGTCCGAATCAACTTCTGGTTTTTCTTAGAATGTCTTGTTTTAGTGCACAAATTAACATCTGATCTCCCTTACTGGCTGTATCTAAGACCTTCCCAATGCCCCCTGTTCAACGCGACAGCGCTGATTAATTACATAGAAATGACCTCCCGCACTCTTCAACAGGCGAGAAAAACGTGGATTCTCCAACGGTAAGGTGGATTCCCAGCTTGGATTATCCAGGTCTGTTGACTCTGTGCAATGACCTTTGACAAGCTTCACCCGTCCTTGAGCATTGAGGTTCTTCATACCGAGCCTGTCACAAGAGACTTCAGCCCTTTTTGACCGGAGTTCATACCCGTATCCTCATCTATATATTTTCCTATGTTGCTGATCGAGATGAGGAGCAGGGGACATCCTGTAGTTGATGGAGATTCTGCTGTTCAGTTTGCCGCCAGGTCTTCCTTCCCATGATGGTCTTTTACCCTTCTCTGCTTTCTGGTTTTTAAATCAATGTCCTGACTTCGATGCGCCCCGACGGTTTCCGTGCCCCTTTTCTGGTTCGCTGGAGGCGGGTCAGGCCCCGACTTCGATCGGCGCGAGCGGATGTCCTTTCCGTTTCCTTTTCATTGTATAGGCCTTTCTTGAAGATGTAGAGCAGCCTTAATTGATCTTTAAGATTCGTAGGGTCGCCCCCCAGAAGTATTCGGTTTCAATGATTCTGTGCCTTGATTTTTCATCTGGACGCGATTTTATGTTTCTGTTAACATTCTTCTTTATTGCTAATTTTGCTGCTGCGATTAGCCGACTTCCTCCACACTCAAATCCGAATTGGAGAGTCTTTGGAACCATTACGCTGCTCTGTTATTGATTCTTAGGAACCGTACACTGAGGTCGCGGAGCTGTCTGACGGCGGACCATGTCGGACGTGGAGTTGCAGGTCTTCCGGGTCGACCGAGTGTCTGCCGTTGTCACCAGACTTTTTCTCTCATCGGCTGGTTGTCTCGTTGGGCGACAGCTGGCTCTAAGTGATTACGAAAAGAGTGTTTCTCCTTTCGGATTTCGGCGTCTTTAATTGACCCCCTTTTTCCTCGAACAGTTGCCGTTCTTTTAACGTTTGTGTAGGCCAATAGGCCTTTCTGAGTAGCGTCTCCGACCGAGTGGTCGCCACGGAGGTATTTAACGGTAAATCAAAGTATTAGGATATTTTAAGTCTCCCCCTAGATCCTGGAACTCTTCTGGATTCCTCTCTGCTCGTGGTCCCTTCGTCAAACTATGGAGTTTTTTGCTGACGGTCCTAGGTCTTAGCTCCCTGACGCAGCTATGGCTGGATTGGTCGTACCGCTTGTTAAAGGATAGTCTTTAGCCGGGCATGCGCCACTCGCCAGCTGTTTTGACGAGGATAAATCGCCCACCCCCCCCCCAAAATATTTTTGTCCAATGGACCATCCGCCAGGACGTACAAAAGCATGCCTGCATGCTGCTACCACTTGCTCAGATTTGACAAATTGAGCTACTCTGGGCTCACTTGAGCGCTTTCATCCCCAAAACTCTCGTCGGATGCCGGGTTTCTGCCAGACAAAGTAGGGTCAACCCGAGAGGAGTGTTGATGCAATTCCAATCTACGTCGGCGCTTTAACTTGTTGCACGCTCGTCGTTTTCTCTGTCCCTGAGACCCCCGGCCTCCCAAGCGCCGATCGATCCTTTATCTAGAGGTCACCGTTAGCTCCCTAATCAGACTCTATTTGTCAAGACCGTTAGGCCTACCCTTTTCTACAAAGACTTTCGGTTCCCCCCCCCTAGGGCAGCGGTCTGCACGGTGCGACTGCAACGGCCCCGCCTGTTCGCCTTCATCGGCCTGTCCATGGGTTATTCAGACCCCTCAACGTCCCCCCGGATGTCAAGGGTGGTCGGGACCCGTTTTGAGATCGACAACCTATGCTCATCGCCGCGGCTATTTCCCCGACTCCCTCCTCAGCGGCCGATTGGGGTGGTTTAAGACCACGACGACGAGTGGGATACCCCCCCCCGCGCCCATTTCCCTTTGTGTTGAATTGTCCTCTCTCCATCCCAAACGCAACCACCCATGTTGAACGCCCTGTTTCCGACCAGTACTCAGCCCGATTTTGCGAGATAGCGTCATTTCTTTTGGGTCCTTCTTCGAGTCCTTTTTGTGCCGGGCTTTTGCTTTTTCGACTGCCATCTGAACGTCTTCTGTGTGATGCTCGTCCCAGGACATGGCGGCTCTCCGGCCCTTGCGGGATCTTTCGCCCTCCCGGAATCATTGTTTTTAGAAAGCGGGTTAAGAAGATTTGTTGTTTTTGTCAGGTCTGCGATCAGAATACTGACGGGAGTCGACTCCGCTCCGTCGTCAGGTTCCTGGATGAGCTAACCGGTTACGCCGGTTTCAGACTCGAGCCCGCGGCCTCTCGCTCCCTACGCCCAAACTCCCAGACAAGCCCGATTGTGGGACACGCCAGCGTTTCCCCACATTCTTTCATGCTCACTGAGATGCCGGGCTCGTCCTCATTTTTTCTTCGAGTTCTACGTGGTAGATGACCGTTCAAGCACTTGCTCCCCTCCAGACCCACCCCCCCCCCCCCACAAACACCAAAAAACACCGTCCCTTGTTTCCTGCCCTGTCAGGTCTACCACGCGCCACTGACGTTCGGCTGGTTTGAGTTTTCAGCTCCCCACTCACTCAACGCAGCATCAGACGACATAAAAAAATTTATTAGCCGACCGTAACGTCTGCGGTCAGGTCCAGTCCTAGTTTTGGTCCTTCTTGAATAGGTGATTCGGGGAGAAGTTTTCTTCGGCGATTTTCCGCCGGACGGGTCAGATACCCGGACAGGTATTGGCAAATGACGGCTGACCTTTGCCTCTCCCGAACCCCGACCGTTAATCTCCTTTCTCCTCTACTTGTTGTGATCTTAGGACTTACTTTTTGTGCGGTGCCGTGCAATGTCGGCCTTACGGTTGGCTCCATATTTCGATTTCTCCAGCTGCCGACCCCTTCGCCGGAGATGACGGCACTAAATCCCGTATCTTGAAGGATTGTGTCCCCTTTGACTGTCTCAGTAGCAGACGGGATTGTTACACCTTGGTTCGGTTCGGATCCGTCGTTTCAGGATTTCTGCTCTGGGAGTTTCTGCCCTGCACCATCAAAAGCTCGCCGATTGGTGGCAGCCCCCCATTGCTCACTTTAGTTTGATCCACCTTTTTGGTTCGTTGGGGACTGGTCGGCCTGCAGAAGCGCGGGTCTTGACTTATCTAGTATCGATTCTCGACCCCAGTCCCGATATTGTTTTAGGACTCCTTCTGGACAGTCCGTATAAGGTGCTGAGCTTGCCGGGTTTGGGTGCCCGGTATGTCTTCCCACCCCCGGGCTGTCGTGTAACCCCTTTCGCGCGCAGAGGTCCACGGCGCTTCGTGGACGTCCCATCCCGTCCTCAGTGCCACCGAAGTGGGTTTTTAGACCGTGCACATTCCGCCGGAGATTTTTTCGAATGACGGGGGTGATACATATCTCTTACTGACGCAGCTTCGGAAGAGCCTTTCTACCCGCTGTATGGACACCCGTTCACGTTGTAGTTGGCTGCGTCCCACGTGTCGATCCGTCCCTTGGAGAGGCCGCATCCGTCCTATGGCTACCGACGTTGACTTCACTTTCTTTGATTCAATTTCGGCCACGCCCCCACCATCGGTAAGGCCCCGGAACCTCGTCACCCCGGTATTATGACACGATATACACCTATCCGGACTGTCGTTTCGTAATACGCCCCCCTTAACGACTGCCAGTTTGTCAATTCCCAGTTGGGTCGTGCGTGTGGGATATCTGGACAATTTCACTTCGCATCTGGGGTTGGATGGTATACGGTCGCCACCTGATGTTGTCGTCGCCCCCCACGCGCTTCAATGTGTGTGTTAGGTAATTTCTTTTTGAGCAGCGCGATGCGCCTCGTTTCTCCCCCCCACAAGGGCGAGTACCCCCAGGATTTTCGGTGATACCTTTTTGGTGTGGCGCATTAGGTTCTTTAAGGCCGATGTTGAGGGCTTGCCTTTCGGTCCCCGTAGACACCCCCCTTCACACTTAACGCGATACCCCGAGGCTTTTTACCCCACTTCCCCTCCCCTTTGTAGAAGTTGCAGTTGCCCGGGTCACAACCCAACGAGAACTTCTGATTTTCCGTTTTGCACAAAGGGCGCATTTTTTTTGCCGTCCACCCACGGCCGTTGTTGCACAGAGTACGGACGAGAACTACAACAGCGCCAGTCCCTTAGAGGGCGCACTATTTCCATCAACCCCGGTTCCCTTGCAATTTTTTGTGTTTTTTTTCTTTTCGGTGCAAACCCGGCCTCCATAATGTGCGCTGCCGCGAAGGTCCCGAGTTTGTCAATCCATTTGTTCGCGCTCAACAGTGTTTCTACCCAGCGATTTGGCGTTCTTACTGCCTACCGCTGTCATGAATGTCCGGGGGTATTCTTCAACCCCCATAGTTTTGGTCTGGCCTTGGAAGCTCTCCTATCTAGTTTATTTTCAGGCCGTCGGAAATAGACTGGTCGCGCGTTACCAATTCGCGCCATATTCTGCTTTTGACCCTAATTCTTTTTTAGGTTTTTCAAGTTCACACCATTCCGCCTGGGGTCAATATTTGTCCAGCTATACCCGCACATTCGTTTGGAGGTTTGCCCTCCCCCTAGGATGAGTCCGTCTTTCTCCTCCCTCGTTTCCAACATGTTTTATACGGCACGTCGCCCCTTGAGCAACTAAACGGTAAGATTATCTCTGGTTTCCCGCCAAATCACTGAACGCGTCAACGTTTTCCATTTTCACCCTCCCGACACTTTCGACCTCGTTCTCTGCCTCACGCTTCAGGAACGTCTGAATTTTTTTGGTGACCACATCGATCCCTCTTTGGCGACCCATTCGTACCTTCAAGGAAGGCCTCCACGTCCTTTTAGACCTTTCCGGCTGACGGAGCGTCGCTACCCCCGTTCCACGGAGGTCAGTCTCGCTGCCCCAGAGTCACTCGCGTTCTAAAGGGTTGCAGCCTCAGATTTTCCCCAGGAGGGTCTGTTTTCGTTTTTTGGTATTTTAATGTTTTTCCAAGACCCTTGAACACAGTCCAGCCAGTCGTTCCCTGCGCCCTCAGGAGCCCCCAAAATCACTGGCTTTTCGAGTTGACAGATCTTCGCTGTTTTCTGCCCTCCACGTTTTCATCGTGGCTGATTTCACCTCCTAGGCAGCTTACGCCCTTCCCTGCCCTCCACCGCTTCTCCAGATCTTGCAGTGCCTCCTGAACGCCGCAAATTCCCCCTCAAACTTCCTTTTTTTAACAAGTTTGACCCCTTTGGTTACAATGAGTCTGCAGCCGGTCTGCTTCCTTTCACTTCCAGAATCCATGCCAAGCTTTTGACTCGGTCGTCTCACAAGCATTGCTTTTTTTTCCCCTGCGCCTCTTGCCTTATCATTTGCCAGCCACGTGTTTTGGTTTCCA
>Ga0179591_1203814_pt1 | contig 10329 bp, 20 predicted proteins | sample CZOMad2_1_08_16f_FD_182891 | JGI IMG/M metagenome (GOLD analysis project Ga0179591, IMG submission 182891) | Vadose zone soil fungal communities from Angelo Coast Range Reserve, California, USA - CZOMad2_1_08_16fungal (PacBio error correction) | ecosystem: Environmental > Terrestrial > Soil >... | reverse complement strand
AAACATATACGCATTGTTTATGATTTTTGCTTTTTGTTTATAACTTTTCAGTATCACCCCCTTCGCCATTGTTCCAGCCAATTGAGCGCATGGTTGCGGGTTCTTCCCTAATTTTAGCTTTTCTTTGACCAACTGCTCCATTCATTGTCAATCTTGGGCCTTTTCTGGTTCCATTTTTTTTTTTATGAGTTTTTTTGTTTTTCTTTCTTTCCCCGCTTGAACTGCACAACGTTCTTCCCAACGGTCATTTTTGATTTTATTTCCCGTCCCCTGAATTTTTAGGCTTCCCACTTTCGTTCTTCCTTTTCCTCGTCCAACTGTTCTTTGCGCTGTTTGTCCCGGAGCATTCTCGAACGCCATTCCCTGAGATTCCCCCTTTCGTCACACTTTTTGTCCGCTTCCGGACGGGGATTTATTTTTTCGGTTAAACCGCCCGTTGGCTTTGGAATGCTTGGCACCTCTTCTCCCCATTTTTGCTGGCAGTACTTGGCCTTGGGTTTGAGTTCTTTTGTTTTTTTATCTCTGGTGACTTCCACCTGCTCCAATCTCCCCTTTAGCCCTCTGTCGTTTTGTCCTTCGCGAATCCCAAGAATTATGTTCGGTTTGGGGTTCCCCGGCCTCCCCCTGAACCTTTTTTGGGCATTCCCGGTTTTTTTTTGGGGACTGACCGGTTTTTTTTGCGATTTCTTTTTTGTCCCTCCCTTTTTCCCCGTTGCAGCTTTTCGTGATGTGGCAGCTCAGCTCCCATTCGATGATGTTTGGCGGTTGTACGGTCTTTTTTCTTTTGTGCCCCCGCCATCTTCCTTTTTTTCTTCGATGATTTTTTCATCACGTTCTGTTTTTCTCCCTTCCCCCGTCTGTATCCCCTCGAAGTCCCGCGCAGTTTTTTTCTTCTTCTCTTTTTCCGGTGGCGATCTGTTTCCGCCTCCTGCGGCGAACTATGTTTTGCCTTCTTTTACGTTGTGATTTTCCCCCGCGTTTTTCAACCGATTCCCCGTAACGCTTTTTTTTTTTGGTTGGTAAGGCCGATGTATTTTTCCTTTTCCTACGTACACTTCTCCGATTTTACCCTTCTGCTTCCGCTCATTACCCCCCTTGCCCAGGGCTTTTCCCGTCCACTCGCTAAGGTTCCCCCCGTCCCTTTTTTTTTGTTCCGTTTTGTATTCTCTGTTCTTAAAGTCTTCCCCCGTCCTTTTTTTTTGGTTTTGTTTTTCATTTCGTCCTCTGATGCCACCCAACGGAATCGTAACGTTCGAACCTGCTAGCCTTCCTTTTCCCTCTCGACTACCACCGGTGGACTGATACCCCTTTTCCCATTCACTTTTCCGTCCCGCTTTGAATTCAACTGTTCCTGGCTTGCAGCCAAACCGGCGTCCCACTTCTGTCCTTCTGCTTCCCCTCGGTCGGGTTGATCCTCCAATTGGCCCTACCCAGAGACCTGTTATCGGTGTAGCCGTTTCCCGTCTTATCTATGCCCCGCAGTTTTGGTTCCCCCCGGTGTTTTTCTATTCGTCCTGAACCTTTTCCTTCGTTTTTTGACAGAGTTGAGTCGCTGTTTGGTACCCCCCCCTTAATCTCTTCCCCTCCCGCGATCTCGCTGTTTGTGCTTTTTGGTACACGGGGTCAAATTTTTCACCCCCGACTTTGAGTTTTTTCTTTATCGGGCACGACACTTTTAATTCTCTTTTGCCTTTTCTTCCAGCTCCCCGCTTTCCTTTCTTTCGTTGTTTTTCCCTTCCCATCCAAGTATCCTGGGTCGTTGAAGTACCTCTTTTCTTTTCGTTCCCCCACACCCCGTTTCGGCCTTGTGACTCCTCACACACTAACCCCCCTTCCCCTTGACTTTAGCAGTTCTTGATGGGTCGCCTTGGATTTTAGCTCCTTTGCGCCCCTACATTTTTTTCCTCTACCCCATTTTTTTTAGTCTAATTGCCCGTCACCTACCCTTTTCCCATTCTCTTCCTATTCTCTCTGTTCATCTTTTGTTGGGCGTTTTTTTTCCTCTCCTGATCCCCGTTCGAATGGTGTTTTTCCTTCTTTTGGGCACCAGTACGGGGTCCCCCTTCTCTTCCCTGAGCTTGCGAATTGGCTTTTTCCTTGTTTTCCGTTGTAAGGACGTCCCCCCCTTACGTTTTTTTCAACTTTCCAGTGCCTCCCCTCAACTTTTTGTTTGTTGCTTTTGCCTTTCGGGCACCAGTACGACGATTTTCCTTTTTTTATTTCCCCCCACCGCGTGTGGGAATATTCCCCCTCCATTTTTTTGTCCATTTTTTTCTCTTTGAAACTTCGGCCCTTGAGTCTTCAACACTGTGTTTCCCTCGAATCTAAACAGGGCTTTTTTCTGTTTAGCCCACCCTTTTCACTTGTTGGCCTTCCCTTTTGCCCTCGATCGTTTTTCGTGTTCCCCTTTTTTTTTCCCCCAGCAGTCCCACGTCTTTTCGCTTGTCGCTTCCATCCGTAGTACACCCCCCACATCCCGGTACTCCCAGCCGCTGCTTTTTTTTCCTTTCAGTAATGAATTCTGCCCGGCCCGTTTTTTTTTCCCATATGCAGCGTGCCTTTTTGTCGTTTCCCCACAGTTAGGCACCGTTTTTTTCCCCTGTGTTCTTTTTAGCGTGCCGTGAAATCTTTTGCCAACGGATTTTCTGTGTCCGATTTCCTCCCGGATCGCTTTGACTGTTTTTTGGCGAAGCTGCATGTCACGGTTTGCCCCCTTCCCTTTTGTTGACCTTGTTTGACGTGTTCTGCCTGATGGTAAATTTCCCTTTTCATCAGTGTCGTTGTATTTTTCTTTTTTTTTATTAAAATGTGCTGCGATTTCTTTGTCCAGTCCCCGCAGTTTTCGCTCGTCGTCCCCCTTCCACCGCACCCCCAATTACTGGACTTTTTTTGAACCCTTTTTTCCCATAGAATTCCCCATGGCGTTTCCTTTCTTTACCTGGCCGGCTGTTCCTTGTGTTTGAATTCTTTCTTTCTAGGACTTTGTCTGGGTTTTATTTTTCCTCACTTGTAGAGTCCGATGTCCGCTGGTCCTGGTCTTTCTCCGGGGTCCCTTACACCCGATACAGAGCTCTTTTCTTTCCATGCCCTTCCATTTTCTTCTGGCCCGAATCTTTTTCTTCTCCTTTTTTCCCTTTTTCCTTTTCTTGTTTTCCCCCGCTTTTGTCGAAGCCATGGATTCCCCCTGGTCTTCCCCCAACCGCCTTTTTCTGCAGCCCGGCGTTTTTCCTTTCACGTCTCGTTAACTTTCAAGTGTCTTCCTGACAGTTATTGAACCTTACTTGGTTTCCTTGGTCGGACCCCCCCTTTTACCTCCCCCCGTCCTTACATTAGTTTCTGACTTGTTTCCCTTTCGGGTCCCTTCCCCTCTTTAATTGTGTTGTTCCTTTTTTTCACGACGCGATTGGCCCACTATGTCGTTTTTTTCTCGCGTCCTTCGCCTGCGGCACTCATGCCGTTTGCGCGTTTGTAATTTTCGGTTTTTTCGTAGGTGCTGCCCCGGACCTAAGCTTTTTCTGCTCGGTCTTCTTTTTTCCCTGAATTCCAAGGTTTTCGTCGTTTACAGTTACTGATTTCTTTTCCGGTGCTTCCCCTTTTCTTCACAGATTTTTTCCGTCCGCCCCTCAGTGGACGGTGATGCCTCCGTTCTTTTTTTTTTCCCTTTTCTTAACCCGTCCGACAAGCTTTTTTTCATATTTTTGCCCTACTTGTCTTATCCTTGTTCCTCTTTCCGTGTTTTTTAATTGTGTCGGCAAAGACCCTTTTGTTTCCGAGCACTTTTTTGGCGAAGTTACGTATTGTGAGTTTTCACTTTTTCCACTGCTGTTTTCGTCTATCGTCCTCCCGTCGGGTGCGCCTTGCAGGTCCTTCTGTTTGACCTTCCGGTCCAACGAATCTTATAATCCCGATTTTTTGTCTCCTTTATGTTTGTTTTTAGACAGTTTTTTCCCCTCCATTTTTTTCAAGTCCGATTTGGTTGTTTTCGCCCCACCCTTCTCCCCTTTCTGTCCTCTTTCGTGCGCAGGTTTCGCTGAAGTTTCCACTTCATCCAGTTTTTCTTGTACCGTGCCTCCCCTTTCTTGTTTCACATCTGCCGCTTTTTCCTTAGTCACGTTCACCCCAGCACCCATTGACCCACACCCCTCCTTTTTTTTCCTCTTTCGGTTTTGTGTTGTTTCTTGTCTCTCCTTTTTTCGCGGTTTTTGGGTTGACGTTACGTCGGCTTTCTTTTCTGCTTTTTTTTTCCCGTGGCCCCGCTGTTTTTTCTTCTCCACCTCTTGGTCCTCTGTTTCTGCTATTAAGCTACTCCTGCGCATTCCCTTTTCCCTCCTTTTTTTTCTTTCGTTTTGGTAAGAAGCAGCAAGTCGACTTTTTATACCACTTGCTCCCCTTTACTTTGCCAAACCCCCCTTTTATGCAGGCTTCTATTCGTCTGAGATGACGTTGTTGCCCCTGTCTGATCCTAGTTCCCCTGTACAAGGCTCTCACCACCAATTAATTTACGGTTTTTCTGCTTGCCCGGTCACGTGCATTTTTTTTCTCCTTGTCATTTTTTCCACCAAGCTTGTGTCATTTTCCCCCCCCTCTTATTTTTTCCCCTTCGGCTGGGGTTATTTGTTTGGCACTGCGACCCCATTGCCTTCGGTGTCCACTTTTTTTGAGCCCGCGCCGGACAGTCCTCCATTTCTCCCGATTTTAGCATCTCGGAAGGTGACGATTTGACTTTTTTTTTTGCAGGTCCCTAAGCGTTTCCCTCCGGCATTCCCTTTTTTTTCGCCGGCCGTTTTTTGTATGTCTTTTCGTTTTTTGGCTACTTGCTTTGTGCTTTTTTTTTGTGTCCTCCCTCTCAAGTCGAACCCTTAATTTGGTTGGAACCTCCCTTGCCAGCCAAGTTCCTTTTTTTTTGTCAACTCGGACTTTCCAACCTTCCCAGCATTGTGACATTTTTACTTTTTTCGTTTTTGCCCCCGGCAACTTTTTTGTCCGGGTCTTCTTTTCGCGGCAGCTTTTCATTTTCCTTTGCTTAGAACCTTTCCTTCTTTTTTATTTTTTTCCTCAGCACTGGTGAGTTTTCCCCCCGATCGCCTCTTTTTTCTCTTGGTTTTTTTTAATACGGTTGGTGTTTGCTCATGTCCTCCCTGCGGAGGATTCCCTGACCCGTCGCCTTTTCCGTACTTTCAAAGTTGAGCCCTTCCGGGGTTTTTGCCGCTCTTTTTTTTTCTTATTCCCCCTACTTGGTTCTGGCGATACTTGGTTTTTTGCTCATTCCCCCTTTCTTTTTTCTTGATGGTCCTCAATGTTGATCATGAGCGGTTCCGATCACGGGTCCTTCTTTTGGATTCTTTGTTGCGGACGTGTCCTTTTTTCCCGAAGTCTTCCCCCAGCCAGACCATTCTTGATTCTTCGCGTTTTTCCTACGCCTGATCACCACTTTTTTCCCTCCCTAGAAGTGTTTTTTCGTTTTGTTTTTTTTTTTTCAACCTTTTTTTTATTTTTAGGGAGGTACGTTGGTGGTTTTTTTTTTATTGTTTTTACTGAGCCCATGCCCTTATCTGCCCCCTCCTTGTTACGCCCAGTCCCCCCCCCCTTTCTTCCAGACTAACTTCTGCACCTACATTACCCTCATCCTGGTCGGCACTTTTACAATCACACGAATCATTCCCTGTTCCCATGGTGGTCTCAGTTCTCCTTCCCCACTTTGACCTGTCAACATTCGCCGCCAGGCGTCCTCATTTTCCCTAGTTTTATCGCTTCCGACTTTGACTTTTACCCGCGGAATGTTTCTTTCGACTAGGGACCTTTGAAATGTTTTCCTTTTTGTCTTTACTCCCTTTTTTCCTTCCGGCAGATCCCTTTGCAATTGCGACTTTTTCCCCTCCCTTGATTGCCCTCTTTCTGTTGTGTTGAACCCATTCCCCCCTTTAAGCGCGTCCCTACCTTAGTTACCTCGAAGTCTTTTTTTTTTTTTTGTTACCGGTGTTCCCACTGCTTCCCCCCTCTTGATCACTTTAGCCCCACAACTTCTCAACTTTCCAGCCCCGTTACCCCCCCGTGCGGTGTTTTTTTCCCCCAATGCCGCTGCGACCTTTTTTTGGTCCCCTTTTTTACCAACCTTTACTGGGCGGACCCCGTCCGGTGTTTTCCCCCTTCCCGGGCTAGGCCCTCGTCTTTAATTTTCCTCCCCCCCCAAGTATTGAATTTAAATTCTGGCGTGTTCCTAGTTTTTTTTTTTTGTTTTGTCGCCCCTAGCGGGAGTCGTGACTGCCCCTTTTCCCCCGCATTGAAGTTCCAACTGAAGTGTCCCTCTTTTCCGGTACCTAAATCGGATTTTTATTCTTCTCCTTTCCCTCCTTTTTTTGGATTTTTTTGTGTTTTTTCTGTCTCTGTCATGGTCTTATTTATTTTTTTTTTGTTTCCCCGGTACTTTTGCCGTGCCCGGTCGTTTTTGACCTGGTTTTTATTTACACCCCGTTCCTTTTTCCCCTGCCCTTTTTGCGACCGCATACCTTTTTGCTTTTTGGCGGTTCTTCTCCGTCTGTCGACCTCATACGTTTGGCTCCACCCCCTCGGAATCTTTTTTCTTCCCATTATTTTTTTTTTTTCCTCCCCCGCCCTCCGCGACTTGGCCCACTATCACGCGGTGCGGTCTTACTCCATAGTTTTGTGCCTCTCATCTCCCCTATCTTTGTGGTTTTCCCTTGTTTTCCCTGTCACAGACCAACTTTCGCGTTTTCCTTCTTTCATTGAGTTCCCCCCCCGCACGTCTTGTCACTTTCTTTTTGTGTCCCCAATTTTTAGGTTTTTCTCTGCTTGTCTTTTACGTTACGCTGACACCTTGGCCCTGTTTTTTCTTTTATATTTTGTCCCCTATTTTACTTTCTTTTTTTGTTTGGCCGGTTTTTAGTATTTTCTTCTTCCCTTTCTTGGTGTAGTATGATTGGCCTTGCCGGATCTTTGTTTTTTTCTTTCTGGAGGCTCAGCGCATTCCCTGGGCCACTTTTCCCCCCCTTTTCCTCACTGGATGTTTTTTTGCACATTCGTTTTTTGTCTTTTCCTTGAGTCATGGGTTTTCACCATGGCCTTGGCGCTTTTCTCTTTTTTCGATTCGATACTCTCTTCCCTCCCTTTGAACTTTATCCCCGAAACACACGTTTATTATCCTTTTTCCCCCCATTCTCCCCCCCCCGAACAGGACTTTTGAACTTTTGTTCGGCCTTCCGCGGGGGTACGGCTTTTTTTTTTTTCTATTTCCTTGTTTTTGAGATGTCAGTCCCCTAAGTTCATTTTTTATCCGATGCCCAGTTACCACCCCCGCCACTTCTCACCTTTGGTTACCTCCCCACAGTCAGTCCGTCTCAGTCACCTAACCGTGCGACTTCTGTTTTTTGCCCTTTTGTTCAGTCTGTTACTTTAGGATTTGCAATTTTTTCACACCTATTTCTCCTTCCAGCTTTCAAGCGCCGTGTTTTTGGCTTCTTTCTGTTTATCGAAACGTTTTATCCTTCTTCTGGTTTTTACTTATACAATCCGCCGCCCGTTTTTTTCCTTGCGATTTACACTCATCTTCCCCCTGACCGTCCTCCCTTCTTTTTGATCTGCTTTTCTAGGCCGCTTTTTTTCTCTTTTGCGTCTTCGTGCCCTTCCCCGACGCCTCTTTTTGCGTATTACCTTCGCCCCCTCAGGCCGCTCTTTCTTTTTTTTTGTCTCAATCCCCGTTTTTGTGTCCGTTTTTGCTTTTTTTCCCCCCTTTTTCCTTGCCGTCACACAGTGTCATTCTTGTTGGTGATTTTTTTCCGTATTTTCCCCGCCTGCTCCACCTGACCGGCATTCTGCCTTGTAAATCTTTTTTCTGCAGCCGTTCCCTCATCCCCCTGACGTCTTTTTTTTTCAGCTATTGTTTCCTTTTTTGCCTCTGGGTTATGCAACCTTTTTTTGTTTTTTTTTTTTGATAGTCGGCCATCTTTTTGTCACCCCTTTTAGACGTTTTCGGGTTTTTTTTTTTCATTTTGCTTTTCGAGGTGGGTCGTCAGCGCGGACTTTTTCCGCCAGCACCTACAAGGTCCCGCTCATGTTGTGGTTTCTTGAGCCTGTTCTTGATACAACTGGTTGCGGTTCCTCCATGACCGGTTTTTAGCCCCTTTTTTTTTTCTCTTCCTCCTTTGCTTCCCCCGCAAACCGGTCCCACGCTCCTCCGGGGCCTGGGCGTCTCCCGACTTCCATTTTGGTTTCACATTGTGGCGACAGTTTCGCAGTTTTTCTCTTCCCTCGGTTCAGTCCCCCTCCTCCGTTGTTCCCGTAGCCGGTGTCCCTTTTCCCTGTTCATAAACAGTTTTTTTCTTTTTTTTTGTCCTTTCCCAGGGCGCTGTTTCGTCTTTTTCCCCCCTTCCTCCGTCACCGGCCCACAGCTTCCCTACTTCTTTTCCCTTTTTTTTTGTTGAAGATGAGATATGTTCTTGTTTTTTTTTTTTTTTTTTTGCCCTTTTCCGTCGGCGGGTGCAGGTTGTTTTTACGGTTTACCCGTTTTGTCCCTTCCTTCCGTTTTCTGTGGATACTCCTTTTTTTCGTTGCTTCCCCTTCTTCGGATTTGTGGGCAATGTTTTGGTTTCCCCGAAGTAGTATCTGCCAACTTCGCGGCCCCCAGCCACCCCGTCTTGTCCAACGTTTTCTCAAGCGCGAGATGGTTGGCTGTTTTTTTTTTCTATGATTCCACAAGGCTCATTTCCTTCCTTTGTGCTCTCCCGACCGGGAATTGTAGCCGCCGTGTCCTACCAGACTTTTCTTTTCGTTTTTTGTCGCCCAGGCCTTCTTTTGCATTTTTTGTGGTGTCTCCACCTTTTCCACGATTCGACCCCACTCTTTTTTCGCCCCCCCCCCCCCCCCGTACCCCCCTAGGTTTCTCGTTTTGATCTCTTTTTTCCCCCTTTGCCCCTCTTGACGTTCCCTGGTTATTTCAATGAGTTGGGTCCTCCTGGATTCAACTTGTTTCCGGTTTCCCTTTTTTTGTATTATTTCTATCTAGGCTTCTTTTTACCCCACCGCATTCCTGTATGTTTTTTATCGGGGAAATCCGACCCTGCCGTTTTTCCTTCGGTCTGGGAGCCCCCCGGTGCAACCCCGCTTGACCCCCTTCCTTTTTTTCAGCCCTGAGACGTTTTTTTGACTCGTGATTTTTGTCTTTTTTTATTCCGGTCGTTTCATTTTTTTTCTCTCCTTTCCGTCTATTAGGATTCTTGCGGTTCTTTTTTTTTTCCTGGGTCGGCTGCGGTTTCTCCCGAAGGTGCCCTACAGTTTTTTTGTTTTTTTTTTCTTCACCATTTCTTTTTTTCCCTCCTTTGCCCAGCTTTGGTACGATACTCTTTCCGTCGGCCTCCTTTTTCTCCTTTTTATGTCACGGTTTTGGCCAGGAATCACTTCCTTTTTTTCCGCGCGACCTGCCATGTTTTCAGACTTGTTGGCTTTCGCTGTCTGTTTTGCACGTTTCGGGGGCACCCGTTGCCTTTCGTGGTTTGGTTAACGTGCGATGTCCTCCGTGAAGTCCTACATCTCCTATCCTTTCGCGCCACCCTTTGTCCTCTCCCCCTTTTCCGGTCTCCCGCCCTAAGGTTTACTCCGGTTTTTTGGGCCGGTCCTTTTGGTTTCCTCATTGTTTTGGCTGGCTTTGCTATTCTTCCCCCCCCGATCTCCTTGGTAGAACAGATCGATCTCTGCTCCCCCTCTCCATTTCCAAAACGTCCTTTTTCCCGAATTCCACCTCCAGCAGGTCCTTCCCACCCTTGTCATGCCTTGGGGGAATAGGCGTTCCTTCCCCTTCTCAACATTTTTGTCGGGCTCCGGCCATTCTTCTTCTAAACTTCCTTTAAACCCTCCCCGAACATCGTTTTTTGAGGGACCTCTCTCCTGCCGCATGGTTTTTTTTCTTTCCCGGAAGATCCTTCGACCCTGGTGTGTTTTTTTTGGGGTCAACCCCCCCTCACGGCAATATCGTCCCTTTTTTCATCCTTCGTTTCCTTTGATGTCCAGTGTTTGAACCTCCTGGCTAGTTTTAATCCCCCCCCACCTGCTGTGACCTTGATGTCTGACGGGCCACGTGCTTTTTTGCTGTTTTTTTTCTTACATTTTTCATTACTTTTTTTGTTCCTCTCTACCCCTGTTTGTGGTCGTTGCAACCCTTTTCCGTTCGGAAATCGTCTACCCCTTTTGGCCAACACCTCCCTTGTTCCTGTGACCCTTATGTTTCGGTCATGCGCTGGTAACGGTCCCCTCCCCTTTTTTTCGCCCTCTCAGTCGCCGGGCCTTTTTTTCCCCCCCCTCAACCTCGACTCGGTTGAC
>Ga0179591_1168488_pt1 | contig 10329 bp, 9 predicted proteins | sample CZOMad2_1_08_16f_FD_182891 | JGI IMG/M metagenome (GOLD analysis project Ga0179591, IMG submission 182891) | Vadose zone soil fungal communities from Angelo Coast Range Reserve, California, USA - CZOMad2_1_08_16fungal (PacBio error correction) | ecosystem: Environmental > Terrestrial > Soil >... | reverse complement strand
ACAGGTTTGTTTATTGCGTCTCTCTGAATCGCTCCTCCCCCTCCCCTTGCGATTCCCAAACTCCAATGATCACCCTCTTCAACTTGTCCGTGCCAGGTTTTCCACCCCACCCCTTTGGACGCAGACTAGCGCGACACAGAAGGACGAGTACCTCTGGACATAGAGTTTTTCTTTTTATGGAGAACTGGGTGAGAACCCTGGCCAGAAGGGCGCGTTGCACTTATCCCCTATTCCCCCCTTCAGATTAGACCAAGCAGTTTCAGCAAACCGGCACTAATGGTTCTGTCCTTTTCCTTGCAAAGAGAGTCCGCTCCATGTCACTGTGATGTCAGCTTATCACCTGCCTTTTTCCCTTTCCAGGGTTTTTTTTGCGGACTTGTCTTGCCCACTTGCTCACCCCCTAATCTTTCGATCAGTCCCTCCTAGTTCCACAATTTGTTGAGGCCTTGTGCAGTCTTTGCAAAACCTCTACTCCCCTTCCTATACTTTCCCCCTTCCAAGGGGCGCTCAACCTCAGTCCCTCACCGGACCTCTGTCTCTGCAACCCTTTCCCCCCAGCGTCACAACCTCGCTTGCTCACCCGTCGATTAGAGCTGAGGTATTCCTAAGTTTTCCAAAAATCTCAACGGCACTAACAAAATAGGCCCGCCAGTCTTCCGCGTTCCTTGTTTACTCCTCCTTCCTCACAGTCGATCGGTCCCAAAGAAACTCGCCTCCACACCCAGTTCATGAGTTGTTTCTTCTGCTGAAAATGGACCGTGCCGCTTCTGGCGTTGCCATCATTCTACTTTTCTGAATACCCTTTGAGAGGCAGGGCGTTTGCTCGCAATTCCCCCCCCTGCCTGCCTCCAACTGGCCCCAAATGTGTATGGCTTCCCGAAATTGCTCCGCCCACCTCCCCCCAGATCTTGGATCGTAACCCCCTTTCCTTGTTCTTTTCCCATCCGGAAGATTTTTTCACTCCCCGTCTTGTCAATACGTTCCCAGCTCCCGAACCCATCCCCCACCACTCACCACCCCATTCAAGGAACTCTTTCTTTTGACGAGCAAACAGATTCAGCCTGAGGTTGAAAAACCCTCTGGATGGCCTCGCTTGTCCTTTTCTTTTGGATGGCGCGACTCTTTCAAGGCAGGAACTACTCTTTTCCCATGAGAGGGCCTTTGTTCCTTTTTCCTGACCCAAGATTCCACGTCCCCCACTCCCGCGAACCATTTTTTAGTTCCCCTTTTGCGCGATGCTTCTCTGAACGGTTCGTACTTTCTACAACAGTTTTTTCGTGTTTTGTCAAATATTTTTTTCTCCCCTTGGACTCCGATCTGGAACCCAGGCGTTCCCCGAGTTTACCCCCCCCCCAGTCCGTTCTCCCAAGTGGTCAGAAGTTCTTTTCCCACACGTAGTGATTAGAATCACAGGGATCCCTGAACCTATATCCCACCACCCCCCCCTTTTTGTCGCATACTGGAGACTGCCTTTTGATCTTTCTCTTTCCCTGTGAATAATATCCCGATTTTCCTTGAGGGAGATAATTTTGACCTTCCTTTAGCAAAATTCCTCTTGGTTACATCCTTTTTGCTAAGTTTCAAATCTCTGTTTTTTGGGTTCCATCTAGTGATTTTCTTTTAGGGAATTTCACATCTGGCAGGACGTTTGGTGTTGCGCCAGGGCACTTTTGCTTCTCTTCCACCCCCTCCCTTTTCAACATCCCCGCCCCCATGAGTGGTTTTCTCCACAAAAATTCCGTTTTGTGATGCTACCGGTTTTGCATTTTTCCCCTTTTTTTTTTTTAGGACATGCCCCCTTTTGCAGTTGTTTTGCCCGTTATTCTATCTCTTGCTCTTTTGTGAAACCCCCATTGTTTAGGGCAGAACCTTTTACCGATGAACATGACTCTCGAAAGAGGGTTTTTTTGAACCCCCCCCCCCCCCCCCCCCCCCCCCCCCCCCCCCCCCCCCCCCCCACCCCCCCCCCCCCCCCCCCCCCCCCCCCCGTTTTTCTACCCCCCCTATTTTTTGCCCCTTTTGCGCTGACCCGTCCTTTTTTTTTCCCCAAAGAGCGGCTCTTCCAATTTTCGGCTTGTTTACGTGTCGAGCGTTTCATTCACATCGTGTTCGTTAGTCGGTGGTCGGGTTTCTGGTTTCTTGCTTTTGCGGGTCGCTGGGGGTGACCCCCCCCCCTGGATTTACACTCTGATGCCATGCTGGCCCTGATCGGTACCTGCAATGTATCTAATGGGCCGTTTTTTTTTCTTTTTGACGCGGCCCGGACCAGGTCTTCGTGGTGAGGTTTTCTTTTCGCCCATTTTGGTCGCCCCTGTTCCCAGACGGCTTGACATTAGTAAACCTCCCTTTTCCTCTTCTCGAATTTTGTGACAAGATTTCCGACTTCGCCCTTTTACTTCTCTTTATTATGGAAGCACTCCCCTTGGACTTTCCCTTGCCCTCCATCCTCTTTGAATTTGTGGAGATCCGCCCCTTGATGGGGGTTTGTTTTTGAAGGTTGGACTTAGATTTCCGTTGTCCACCTTTACCTCGTCAAGGAGGTCTTTCCGATCTCTGACAGGCGCCTGATAGAATCTGGTGGGGATCGGGTGTCCAACCGAGCTTTTTCGGAGCGCTGGGGGGCTATGGAGGAGTCTAATCTATCTCAGCGAGCGCCTCATCCGAAGTGCACCCGTGGGATGTTGAGTTTCGACCGACTCTCAAGGGGGTGGTTGAGCTTTCATTTTCCCACTCCCCTGGTTTTCATTCAAATGATCCTGGGCCCCAGTGACTCGACGGCCCTCTATGGACGAACGAACACCGTCCTCCCCAAGTTTTTTGAATTGTCGTTTTCGGGTCCTTCAAACCTTTCTTCTACAGCTTTCACTGGACGGAATCTTCAGTGTCACAGCATGTCTGATGAGGCCTCGCTGTTTCCCCCTTGATCCGTGGGAGGGAGGACGCTCCTCACGTGCCCCTTTGGACTCTCTTCCTCAACGCTCGGTGTTTGTGTCGTGGGGCCTATCTTCCCTACCCCACACTGATTTTTAGAAGTTACTATCCCAGCTCTCGTTCCGCCCCGAAGTTCTTCGGCCGTTAAGATAAGCGCGGCTTTTTTTTCTCGCAAATCCCTACGATGGGAAAGGTTTTATTTTATTTTTCCCCGTGATAGCCAGCTACCCGACAAAGACCTGGTGATGACTTCTATTCCGTGGTTCCAGGAATTCTTTTTGGTAAGAGGAATTCTGTACTAGTCTTCGTAAGATGTGGAATGTCACCTTGACCAAGGGCGTCTGACATTTCGCCTTTCTTGTTCAGTTTGTCGATTGCTAATAGGTCTCTAGTTTTGGGAGTTCGCCTCTGACCCCCCCGTACATCCCCCCTCCGTTAGAAGACCGAGCGGTCTTTCTATCGATTAGGACAACAGGTGATCCCCCTCTCGATTTCGGCCGCGGTGTAAGAATGATTTTCTCTTGTCTTCCTGGCCTTGCCTATTGATCCCAGGCCCCGGCTTACTGGAATTTGTTCGAATGTTCTGAAAGTTTTGGACCAACTCCTTTGGGCTATGAAGCAAAGTCTTTTGTGGCAACCCCTGAACCCGACACGTCTCCTCTATTAATTTTTTTTCGTTGATTTTTTTCAGCCCCTCGGGCTCCAGGCCCCCTGTTTCTTTGATCTTGCACGTTTTCGGTCCTCGTTGTTACTACTTCGAAGGGTGGTTCGGACTTCTTCTCTTAGGGGACTTCCGTGATGACATTTTTTGGAGTTTCCTCATTTCTACCGGCGGACCACCAAAGTCTCCGAGACGTAAAACCTCTTTTTTTTCATTGGTGGATTGAACACCAGTTGAGCTCGTCTCCGTTTTTCCCGTCGAGTTAGGATGTTAGGTCGTAGTTGATTGTCATTTTTTCTTTTTTTCCCCCCATGTCTAGTGTGTGTTTCTGTAGGTGCTAGTTGTTCGGCCCCCGAGCCAGCTCCCTGCGGAGGGGTTTTCTCACCCCTGTTCGATATGACTTTTGACCTTATTAGCCATTTACCTTTCCAACCAAGAAGACGCCTCTCTAAGATGGGCACCTGTCCACAAGCTTTAGAGCCACTATTTTCTCCTGGAAGTGGTCGTAGTTGTCATTGTTGTTTCACGAGCTTTCTCCCCTGCCCTTACGTGAGGGGCTTTACCGACCCAAAGTTGGCGCCCGTTTTAGAAGATCCCACCCTACCCCTCCCATTCCTTTTTTTTTAGGGCCTCACGGCACAAGTGCACAGTTGGACGACTGCCCCCGACCCATGCTTTTATTTCGCAATAGACTTTTCTATGGACTGTTGATGCCGCGACATCGCTCCTTTTGAAAGTCATTTCAGAAGGACCAGGGAACGGTTTACGCCGGCACCGTCGGCTTACTACTTGGTTGTTATAGCCGAGCGTACAGATACGATACCCCCCTTATTCCCTTGCTTACAGCCTCATGGTCTGCGCAAGTCCGCTGAGGACCCCCAAAACCCGTCCTCGAAGAAGCGAATGTCCTAGGACGAGGCACTTCTGTGAGTAGTACTCGAGACGTCCGTGCCATAACTTTCGCTTTCTTTTGTCCAATTAGTCCCTCCAGTGCAGGTGGAGTTCAGGGTTGCGGGCTTTATGAGTAGTTTTTGAGGCCATCTTTTTGTAACGCAGTGCTTTTGAGCGTTTTCGAACCCCGTTTTCGGACGATCTCCAGATCCTCCGTCCTTCTCCCCCCACGTCCTTTTACCCCTGGAGGCTATTTCCTCGGATCGTTTTAGACTTCGGACGTTGATGGCCGTTCCCGGAATTATTTCCCCAACCTTTTTCCTTGTTTCCGGTGCATTTTATGGGGAGGTGAGGTCGCACGTCCGTTCCCTACTTCCTTGGGCGGGCTTTTCCTTTCCCTTTTCCGGTGCACTTGATAGGCGCCGTTTCTCCATTTTGCGGTCTGACATGTTGTTCCCTTTACCGAGTTTTTTTTCAGGAGCAGAGCAGGTCAACGGCTGACTTTCTTTTGAGTAGGAAGGTAGTTGCACCGGGTCTTTTGTTTTTAGGTTTTCTTTGCATATATTCACAGGCATTTCACCGGGCGCTCACCACTGAACGTTTATCCCAGATACCTTTCTCCTTCCAGCCGGAACTTTGGGTCGGGATCGGTCTACCTCCCCTTCTCTCTTTTCCGCCCCAACGGGCCTTTCCCACTTCGAGTTCACCGTTGCCAATTCGTCTCCAAGGGAATGGGGCTTCTTTTCTTTCGTCTCTTTTTTGAGACTAAGTAGTTTGTTTTGTGCCCTTAACCTCCCGTTTTGCGGTGAACGGCCTTTTTTTCCCTCTTATGCCCTTTCGGAGGTCCCTTTTTACCATGTTTTATTATTTGGCCGTCGTTGAATTTCAATCTTCCTTCCGGTATCTTCCGGGGGGACCGTTTGTTCCTCGTATCAAGTCTGTCTCCCCTTTCTTGGCGCCTTGCCCCGCCCAGGCGGTTCCCCCACGACAACTCGCCTGAGCTGGGAAGGCCCTTTTTTCGTTTTCCCTTTCCCAACCGAACGCACGACTAAGACCCCCGCGCGGCGGCTTCCTTCTGGCCCCGGCTCAACTCCGCACTTCCACCTTTTTTTTTTCTGGTCCCTTTCTTGGGACGACGACCGACCTTGGAACATTTTTCTGGAGGAAGGGTCTTTGCGCAAATCTGTGTACATGTTCTTGTGGATGCTGTTCTTTCTTCCCGATTAGATTCTTTGTTGAGCATCCGAAAGACCTTAGTTTATTCCTATCTGCTGCCATTCGTTCACGTAGCAACATGTCCGTCGGTGTTTTTTTTTTTTCTCTTGAGGTTGCGAACCTCCTTTCCGTTGTCGGTGTTCCTTCCCGTGGATTTACCTCTCTCCCCCTCTGACTTCTCGCAGTTTTTACTTTTTTGCACGGGCGGCCAGGTTTTATTAGGTCGGGGCCTCAGGCAGCCGTTCCCCCCCTACGGAGGACGCCCCCGTGGTCCGACCTTAACGGTCGTTTCGGGCGCGACCTGTTTTTTCCCCCCCCCTTTTTATACCCAGTTGAGTCCCGACCTCTTTTTTTCTTCCTGCCCTTTCCCCCCCTCACTGACCAAAACTTCCCGGCCGACCCCCACACTTCCCACTTTCCCCTTCCTCTTCCGTTGGCACGGCGCTCCCCCCTTCCCGACTTCGATTTGCTGCGGAATCCTAGTCTTCCACCCCATTGGACGGTTTCCTTTCACTGCGTTCGTGATTTGGGTTAGGGAAAGTGAGCCTTGCTTTCTTTCGGTGCAGGGGGGGGGTTTTCCGGCACCGATTGCGTGGCTTTGTTGGATTTGCCTTTTTTTGCTTTTGGGTGGGGGCGGGCCCAAAAGCTTGTTGAACATTGTCGGTTTTCTTGAATTGGTTTTCTCCCTCCCAACCCTTTTCTCCTTCTCTTTTCCCCCAAAGTGACCCTTTTTCCCTTCCCCTCCCAAAAAACCGATTTACCTTTGTGGGTTTGTGGCCGGATTTGAAGTAAGTTTCACCTCGTCAACCCCCCGCGGCATGTTGTTTTTTCTTGGAGTCCCCATGGGGACCACTCCTTTGGCCCCCCCGAAGACCAAAGTTTTGGCGGTGCCGAAGCCTATTGAAAGAAAGTTCACGTACTCTTCCCATTCCCAATGTATCTGAACAAGTTATTTTCTTGTTATGTTGGAAGGATCAATGTTGGGGCGGCTAGTACCCCTCCACAACCATCATCGAACCGGGTTTTTCCACCCACCGACCTCCCTCTTGAGGAGATTTTTTGTTTTTTTATATATCTGGCATACGTTATTACGTTCCGTCGCAGTTTTTCTCCTCGGCCGGATCTCCCCCTTCCCTTATTCGACTTGACGATTGCAGTCGTTTTCTTTTCCTAGGGCGGCTGCGAATTTTCTCGTGCCTGCGTCTTTCTTCCAAAGGCCTTACTTTGTGGGGTTGGACGTTTTTTTGGGCCCCGGTTCCCACTTTATCTGGACGTGATGCCCCTTCTTTCTCTTCATACCGCCCACCGCCCTTTTTTTACGTGGGAACGACTGGTTTTTGCATCTGCGGATTTTTTTGATGTGAGAACTTCCCCCGCACCGTTCTGTTCTCGGTGTATCTGATTACTTCCCCCGCGGACTTCGCATGGTTTTTTGAATACCCTTCTTTTCTGTCACTTTCCGGCTCCTCCTACAGCGGGGGTTCTTACCTTCCTGTCGGCTGAATCGCACGGACCTGTCTCAATCGGGAAAACTCAACGTCGGAAGCAGGGTTTTGTCATCGTTCCTTTTTTCCATCCACACTTTCCCCCCCTAGATTTTTTGTTGATGGATTTCCTTGTGTCTTCTCCCTTTACGCAATTCCCCCATTCGTGATATTTTTCTGTGGCGCTTCGTTTCCCGGTTTTCTGTTTTTTGCTTTTTTGTCCTAAACAGCCATGGTGATTTTCCATTCTGAAACGTCTTGTAAGAGCTGCGGGCCGACATGGATCCCTTCTCAATTGTTCCCAGGGCAAATAGGCCCACAGAACGAATTACCTGACGTCCCTTCATTTCGTCCCGTTTTCCCTGATCCTCCTTGATTTTCTTTCCCTTCCCCTGCCGGCACGTGGGTTTTCGCGCATCTTGATGGTCAATTCTTCGTTTTTTCCTCCCTCCTCCCCCTTTTGTTTCTTTTTTTTTCTTTTTTTCGATGACCGCAAAGATCCCATCAGGGCCCGGCGGAGGGAATCCGATTCCGAGTGTGAGGATTTTGCAGCAGGAGACGTCTCTTTTTGGGGTCGGTCTTCCTTTATTTGCCACCCCCCCCCCTTTTTTCCTGGCGCGACAGATCACGTTCCTTCATTCATCTTTCCCCAGATTCGCAGGGAAACCCTTTTATTTTGTCTCAAAATCCTTTTTTTCCACCTCCCCCCACCTGACGCCCCCCTCCGTCTTCTTTTTCTCCCCTGGATGTTGGGATGGATTTTTTTTTCAAGGGGTAACCCATTCGAATCCCCCACTTTTCCGCAGCGCGCAGTCTTTTTTTGATTTAATTCCGATCAGCCCGTGTATCGGTCTCCTTGAGTTAGCTTTTCTGCCTTCGTTTCCGATCACCCGATTTTTCCCCGCGGTCGACCTGGGTGTTGAGGTGCTCATTCCTAAAAGGTTTTTTTCCATTAACACGGTTGACGGCACGCTTGAAGAGCTGGTGTTTGCCTCCACATGGTTGCTCCGCTGCAAGCACCCCTTGGATACCCCCCCTTTTCGTACCGCGGGCGGCTTGTGCGCCTTATTTTTGATACAGCGTTTTAATCCATCAGCCGTTTCGGGTTTTTGACAGGCGCTCCTACCCCAACCCTTTTCCCAGCTTCCTTCTCCCCCCTCTCCTCCTTCTGGCTGCCAGCGGGCCGGAAGTGCTTTTATTTTTTCAGGATGTCCGCTTGCCCCTCTTCAGTCCTTTTGCCGTTGACGACCGTTGCATAGCTCCCTCCGTCAGGCTTTCTTCTTTTTTTTTTTTTAATTTGTATTCTTTTTTGGAAACAAGCCTAGCCCTTTCCTTTGCTTTTGGTTGTTTTTGTTTTTCAGCGAACCCATGTGTCGTCCTCTCAAGATGGGCATGAGCCCACGGTTTTCCCTTCCCACAGGGTCCCCCTTGTTTCCAGACTTTCAACGGCGGCGTTGCTAGGGATGGGTTGCTGCGCAGGGGCCCGGTGCGCTTATTAAGGGTCCCTTGGGCCCTTCAAACACCTTTTCCTTTGGCCCTGGGTCTAAGTTGGCCAATCGGCCTACTTCCACGGCCCCCCCCTACCTCTGTTTTTGTCCGCTGTTGAGGGTCATTGTTTCTTTTTCACCTTCTTGCCAGCACCGCCCCCTTTTTTTGGTGATGGTTTGCGGCTTTTTTTTTGCCCCTCTTTTGCCCCCCTCTCGCAACCCCCCCCCCCTCCAAACCCCCCTCCCCCGGCACGGTGAAACCCCACACCCAACCGATGCACCGGTTCTTCTCCCCTTCTCCTCAACATCATCCACTCCGTTGTCGCAGGTTCTCGTGCCGGGCGCCGGATTATCTTCCCCTTCCCTTTTGCTTTGCCGCCGTTTGGCTTTTCTTGGTCCCATCTCTGCCCCTTGGCAGGTTTTGTTCTATTTTGTGACGTTGTTAGGCCTGGGTTTCTTTCGGCTTTCGTTTTTGTTCCATGTTACCCCATTTCTTTTTTTTTCCCTGGTCTAAGGGTAGTGCCGGTTCGCGGCTCCCGCCCTGTTTCCGGCTTCCTTCGCCCCCGCTTCTTTTCCACGGCTGGCTGATTCCCCACCGCGGTCCGCCCTCACCCCGTCTCTTTCCACTTCTCCCTTTGATCTTGCTGATCGTAAACTTCCCCGGCACGGATTCCCTCCCTTCCTAACGCGTGGTCGCCACCCTCGACACCCTGGGCGAGTTTTTGACAATTTTATTTCCCTCAGCGATCGTGCTCTTTTAGCGCCGCCTGCTTAAACGTCCGAGCACTTTGATCCTGCAGATGGCGGTGTCTTGCGATCGTCCATATCCTTCCCTTCCTCTGTCTCCTCCCCCGGCTACTTGCAGTGGCGTCGGACCCTGGCGGTTTTAGTGCGCCGCGGTTTGAGTTTTGCCCTTTTCGGTTGACGTTCCCTCCGTCTCCCCAGCAGCTCGGTTGTGGCGGGTTCACGCATAGGGCCGGCGCTCGCTGTTCATCCCTGATCGGCTTTTCCGGCGGTGCCGTTCCCCGATTCTCTCCTTTCTTTCCGGAAAGGCTTTCCCCCTTTTCAAACTCGCTGCACACGCGGCATGTCGTAGTTCTGGGGGTTCCTTCGCCGTCAGACTTTTCCATCCCGCAACCCCGGACTTGAGGGCCCTCCACGATGATCTCCCCCAGTTCGAGCGCACCCCCTTCATTCACCCCTTTTTGATAGATTTCCGGATGGAATTCCATGCCTCCTTCACCCTGCCCCTTTTGGCCGGGGTCCAGATTCTTTGCGCGGGGGTGTTTTTGCGACGGGGCTTCAAATCTGAGGTTCTCTACCGGTTATAGGCCTGCACTCCCTCCCCTTTAGTTCCCCTTTGTGATCGGCCTCTTTTTTTTTTTTTCTCGCCGCGCCCGTTAGACCCCACCCCGTGTTTTCTCAGTGAGGTTTCACCCTGTCTCTAGCCCGGTCCATCGGGCCCCTCTTCTCTTTTTCCGCGCGCCCAGGGAGATCCATTGCCGCCGCATGATTTCGATTTCTCCCCCGGCCCCGCTCGCCTTTTCCCGGCCCGAGTCCACGTTTTGGAATTAAGTTGTATGTAGACTCTCAGCCGGTTGTCCTTCTAGGTTGACACTTTCTTCGTCCCAGCCGAGTGGGTCCGCGCAACGCGGCCCTT
>Ga0179591_1251749_pt1 | contig 10330 bp, 8 predicted proteins | sample CZOMad2_1_08_16f_FD_182891 | JGI IMG/M metagenome (GOLD analysis project Ga0179591, IMG submission 182891) | Vadose zone soil fungal communities from Angelo Coast Range Reserve, California, USA - CZOMad2_1_08_16fungal (PacBio error correction) | ecosystem: Environmental > Terrestrial > Soil >... | reverse complement strand
TCATCCTTTCTCCCTAGTTATTTTTCTCTCGTTCTTTCCTGTTCACTTTGCTCGTCGCCTGGTCCGGAAAAAACCCCACAGTGACCGTTATTTTTCTTTTTCGAACACATAGCGTTCGCGATGGTTTTGCCTTTTTTCCCCCACGCTGCTTTTGATTGGTCTGGACTTGTGGATCAAAATTATTATTCCTTTTTTCTCTTTCTAAGGACCAAAACTAGAAAAGATGTATTTTAGCTACGTTCTTACCCCACCCTCGCGGTTTCAGCCACCCCTCAGCTCCGTCAGGACTCTCGCCGGTCCCTTTTCTCACCCGAATCAAAGTTTTTCCTTCTCTTCTCCCGCCATTTGATCGCCCGAAGATATAGAACTCCTTGTCTCTCTTTTTGCTTTATATTTTGTGAGGAGATTTTGTTTTCGTGGAGGGTCTGAGGTACGCTACACGCGAGGCCCCTCGTTCGTCTCGCTTCTTTTTTTCCCCTAGGACCGTCCAACCCCCGCTTCCGTTCTAGGGGACTGGATTATGTGGAAGTCTTTCTCCCCCTGGACGCCGTGCTAACTCCCAATTACCAATACCGGGCTACAACGATCACCCTTTTTCACGTCCACTTGCTGATGTTCTTTTCCATCCTCTCGGTTGGTTCCACCCCCCCCCCCCCCCCCCCCCCCCCCCCCCCCCCCCCCCCACCAAGTGGTAGTGCATTCTTCTCTCTTCTTTGTATGAAGGTCACGAAACGAGGTTCGCCGCCCCTCTTGTGTTATTGCTCCTTATTCTCTTTTCCCAAAGCGGGCCTGACCTCCTTCTTAGGCCCGCCCAAAAATTCGCTCACTAGCGGAACCACCCAAACTCGTTTCAACCCCCACTATTGTTTTACTTTCCTTCGGGGTGACATTCCTCTCCCCCCGCAATGAGCTATCCATCGACCCTGCGCCCGAGAGGTGGCTCGGCACCAGCGGATCCGTGTTCCTCTGTTTTTTCACGCCTGACTATGCTTTTTTTTCCTCGTCTCTCGAATGGCAAGATGGATTCGTTTCTTCTTTTCTCAGATTTCCTGTCAACGGGCTGAGTGATATCACCTCCCCCCCCACACCACCCTCCCTCCCACACCCCCCCCCTCCCCCACCCTCATCTACTCCTTGCCCCCACCCTCCCCCCCACGCCCCCCCCACTTTACTTTAACCTCGTGCCCTCATCCTTTCTCCCCAACCCCTCATCCTCCCCCCCACACCACCCCCTACCCCCCCTCCCCTCCACCCCCCCCCCCCCTCCCCTACCTCTACCCGCTATCACAGCACTAACAACCACATCCCCCCCCCCCCCCCACCTCCCACTCTACATACAACACCACCCTACAACAACCCACCCAACCCCTTCAAAACCACTCACCCCAACCCCCCCCACAAATTTTGCCCCGCCGTGCTTTCTTTTCCTTCTTGTTCTCCAGCATCACCACAACGTGTTTTTGACCCTCCTCTGTATCCCCAGAGTCTCTTTTTGACCACTGATCGCGGGCCCGGCGTGCCTTTCCATTTTTTTTTCAGGAGGCGCTGTAATGCCTTTCTCCCATTTTTTGTACCGCCACATCCGACCCCTCGTTCTTACACTTTAAGGTTGGCTGATTCTAAACTCCTCCCTCAGCGACCCGAAGTCAAAAAGCGGAACTCGCGCACCCTGCTTTTCTCCAAGGCAGGATGCGGCCGAGTCGCATTTTTTACGGTTTATGAGTAAGGAAGGAATTTAGAATTAATTTTGTACCTCTCTTTGATTTTGTTTCTTTTTGCATGAGATGAGAAACCATTCCTTTTTCGTTCCCTCCTCCCTCGCCGGACGATTCCGGACTTTGCCCACCTTGCGGAGTAGTCCGCGTCCAGAATCTTCCTTGTTTGTACCGCCCGATTTTTCTAACTGAGCTTTTTACTATAAGATACTTGGGTTATCTGGCGTTAATGAAATACGACTGACCCCCATTTCCGTTTTGTTGTTAGACGAGTTGTCGAGGGTCGTTAAAAGACCCGACCTCCGAGTATCTTCTCGTCTTTTCTCACCCCCTGATCAACTGCGCTCGTTCCCTTGTGACACACTCGCGCACCGCGAGATGACACAGCGTTGGTTTCCTGTCGTCCTGTACGTTTTTATTCTTTTCAACCGAGACAGCTCACGCCCTTCCCGCGTCTTCCCTCCTTCACGGTGGACATCCCACAGGAGTTCCCCGAGCCGTTTTCATATGCGGATCTCCGCGGGGTCTCGCCCGACGGCCTTTTGAGGCAGTCTCCCACCCCACCTGGACTTTTCTTCAAACCTCGCGGGCACTACGACCCTCTTTCTCTGTTAGTTATCGCTCATGTCTGGGCCATCCCCGATTCCCTTCACTTTGCCGAGCGGGGTTTTGAAGAATTGATTTTTGCCGCGCTGCTCCCTCCTTTTCGGGTTGTACCCTTTCTCTTCCTGACGACCGCGATTTTTTTTCGCGTCTTTTTCGCTCCTCGTTACTCCACCCTGAGTGGGGCAGTTCTTTTTTGACCTCGGGTTCCTGTGTCACACCGACCTTGCCAAAGCTCTGAACACAGTAACAACTCAACCTCTTCATGAGTGAAGTCCGATCCTGGCCTTGCCGGTCCCCTGTTTTTTCAATCCCTGGATTCTTGTAGGGGATGAGCATTCTTCCCTCTCACCAGAATCGCCAGTGGCCAGGCCCGCTTCCTCTCAAGATCTCCCACGCCGCTTTTTTTTTTTCCGCACGGACAAGTTCTGTTTACCTTCTCTACGATCCGTCTCCGTCACCCCCCCCGACCTCGTCGCCGACAGAAAGTTCGAGGTTTCCTGGATCATGTCTCGGTTTGAATACCGAGCGGGCTCTTCTCTGGCGCTGGGGGCAAGAGCCCCTCTTTGCCCCCTCCTGGAGCTGATGTTGGCGAACACCTCGAGGTCCCAGTACGAGATGGTAAAACTTTTTTTTCCGAGGGGGAGCCTTCCTTCCGCCTATGTACCTTCTCTCACCTCTTTGAGCAAAGCTATCTCCCAATGCTTCTTTCCAAGAGTCGTTTCCCCCGTTTCTCGCTTCCACTGATGGGGAGAAAAGATAGTGAGCACTTCTTTCCGTCGAACAAGGCGTCGTTAAGGCCACCCAGCTTCCTTGGAGCTAATATTGATACTCTTCTTTCTCGCTTTCATATTCTCTTCTTCCTCCTCCTCCTTTTTTTTTGTTTCTCTGAGCTTCATCGCGATGCTCATCGTCTTCGCCCTAGTAGCGCTCCCCCCGTGTCCCCTTTGTCACTGCTACGTTACTGTCCCTCCGGTTTCTGATCTTTCGCCATGTCAAGGTCGCTTTTTTGACTCCCCTTTAACGATCGCAGTTGCTGGTTCTTTTCCTGGCTTCAAAGAAGTTCTTTCGCTTTCACTTACTCGCGGGCTGATTTCCCCCAATCGAAAAGTGTCTTTTACCCAATAGCGACTTTCGTTTTTTCTCACAACATCAGCTCCTGGGATCCCCCTCTGGTCCCACTTTTCCAGACTGCCCCGAGCGTCCAGCAACCGAACCTCCCTCTTTTTTCTAGCGCCATGCATAGCCGGGGCTCTGAACTTACTCTCGCAGATGGCAGATCTTGTTGAGGAGGGTGCTCCCTGGAGCGAGGGGGGGTCCTTTTCTACGTTCGTCTCGCGGAAACTCTTTTCTCAACCCTCATAGTGGCGATCTTCTCGTTCTTGTCTGGAAGGTTTTGGCCGTGTTTTTTCGCTTTCTGAGCATCCCATACAAGGAAATCCTTGCTTCTTCTTCTTTTTTTTGGAAAAGGGCGAGTCTGGTAGGCTTCACTCTAGGGTGAATTTCTTCTCTTTCTTTAATGTTTCGATTTTGCATGAGGTAGCCCCAAAACCCAAAGACCTTCCAAGAGGGTTTTCTTTTGCCCTTTTCGTCACACAAAGTATAGTTCTCACCCCCTGATTTTTGCGTACTACACTTCGCCAGCAACATATCTCAGCGGACAAATCCCCCCTTTGATGTCAAAAAACGTCGTGTTTTTTCGTTGGCGTAGTTTTCTTCGCCCCCTCCCGACATGAGAGATCCTCCGTCTTTACCATTGTCTCGCCCCGCGAGGTGTTGCTTGCCAGTTTTAGAGGCCGCTTTACAGGGGTGTGTACGAAGGCTTTTTTTCTTGAGACGCCCAGCGGAAGATGCATTCTCAGCTTTTTTTGGACTACGTGCGGACTGTCATGAATGAATGATTCGGGAGGGACCTGAGTCCGTTCTTTTGGGTTCTCCGCATACCCCCCACTTTTTCCTCGTCTTCCCCCCTTCCGCTTAGCATCTCTCTTGATCGATTCGTTTTTTGCAAACAAGCCTTTTTATCTTTTAGGGGGGTGATGAGGATGCCCATCCGGGGAGGACCATGCCCGGGCGTGGACCGCCCTTTCCAATTTTCGACCAACTCCTTTGGGCGAGATTTATGAGATCCCCATAATCTCTTTGAGCTCCCCGAAGTCAAAACGGTCCTAGACGCTTTTTCCCTCGCGGCCGACCTTGTCCGATGAGTGACTTGTTCACCCCTTTTGCCGTACGTCCGCTTGGAGTTCTAAGCTGATTTCTCCCGCGACAGGGGGACTTATTCTCTCACCCTCCTTTTTTTTTTAAGGAGTCTTTTCTTTCACGAGCATTGCGCCGGAAGACGGCCGGACGCCCCATAGGATTATACGAGTCAATCTCCCGGCAGGTCCTTTCCTCTATCTCCCTCAGTCGGATTACAGTTTTTCCTTATTTTTTTTTCTTCTATTTGTTTAGTGGAGTCTCATCGGCCCCAAAGGAAGGAGTTTTGTGCCGAGGTTTTTCGGGCATTTCCTCCTTTCTCCGAAGGCATTACATTGAGGCCGCAGAACACACTTATAAACTGCCTAAAGTTGCAATCCCCATAGTTTACAGAATAGTAGCACATAGACTCTTTTCACCCGCCTGAGTGGTCTTTCTCCGGAGTTGCCGTTGTTTCTCTGAAACCATGAGAACCTATCTTTCCCGACGCCGCCGATCAATCAGGCCTTTTTTTTCCCCTTACCTCGGCCCCGAGCCGCTGCAGTTTGCGTCTTCTCCCTTTGTCTCGAACGACGGCCAGAGCTTCCGTGCACACCCCCCTCTCCATTTTTTCCCTCTCTCTCCCCTCGCGGGGCTCTCTCTCGTTTTTTTGTGTTCTAGGGTCTCCGTTTTTTTGATGCTGCTCGTCCCCCTCCGCATTGACCCTTTGTTTTTTTAACATCAAGTTTTCTGTGCTTTTTTTTTCCTCTCTTTTTGTGGGCGGGCGACCTTTTGCGTTGGCCGCCCGCCGCTTTGTTGTTTCTTAGCAGTGGTTTGGCGCCACGACGCCCAGGGCGACCGCGTGGAGTTCGGCTGTCCTTTCTCCTAAAAATGAAAGCGCCCGCTCCTTCCTCCAACTCGAGCGTCCGACCGCACTTTTGTGGGCCCAGGGCTCGGGGAAGCCCTTTCTTTCCCTTTTAGTGATAGCCCGGCGTCTCTACAGTTCTTTCCACGGGTCAGCCCCGAGAACGTCTCCCTTGCCCGCGGTTTTTTTTGAGCTTTTTTCGTTGCAAGACGGCAGTGGCTCCTGGGTTTGTAAATGACTCCGTCCCGCTCCCACGCTCTAACACAAACCGCCCCGTCGCCCCTCCTGGAGTTCGGCGCTTTTTTCCGGCGTCCTCCGAGCGGGCGGTATGCTTGATTTTTTGTTCTTCCCAGTCCGCCGATGCGAACGATCGGATCCGACGGTTCTTTGGCGACTTTTCCGCGAGGGCGAACTTCCCTGATGGTACCCAAGATCTGTTCCAGTTTTCCCCTAAGGCCGCGGAGGTTCCTGCCTTAGAAGTTACACCATGCGCTCGCCCAGTCCCCCCAAATTTCAGTGCCCGAGTCGTGGCCACGGCACACTCTCTCCCTCGAGGGTTTCCAGATCCCCGCGAAGAAAGGTATTGGATTTTCCGAAGGGTGCCCCCGAGTAAGGACACCTGTTGACCAGCGACATCTTTTTTTATTTTTCTTTGCATCCTCCTCTGCAATCTATCTTTCCATCTTTTTTTTTAGAGCGATTAATCGCGATTCTCACTTTTCTGGAAATAGTAGATCTGGTCTTTTGCCTTCTGCTGGGTGCACGCGCGAATGTGTACACTCCTTCACGGGCTCGGTTGATCTTTAGCCAATCGAGTGAGCTCTTTTTTTTTTTGACCCCCTTCTTACAGTTTGTGGGCTAGCGCATTTTTTTTTCAATTCTCCTTAGCGTTAAAGGATCTCGACCTTGTCAGGACCATCCCCCCCCTCGGTCTTCCCCCGATTAGCCCTCTTCCCCCCGCCCGTCGGGACAGATCGGCGTGCATCGGTTACTCTTTGAGTCCCGAACTGGACCTCGCCCTTGCTCCGGATGCTCTCTAGGGCCAGAATTAAACCAGTAATGTCGGGCTACGATGTCAGGTGATTTTCTTTTTTTTTTGCTTGTTAGCGGTTGAGCGGTAAGCTCCCCGTCTGCCTGTCCAGGTAGTCTAGCGTGAAACTTTTTCTTATACAATGCTTTGTAGAATCTGTTTCGTTTATTTTTTGTACGTTGTTGAAGATTCTTTTACGCGACCGTTGCTTTTCCCCCCACACCCGAAATCCAGGGATTCACTTTTCACTTCTGAAATGTTTTAACTCTCTCCTTTGACTGCACGATAGAGGGGGTTTCTTTTTTCCAGTAGAGGCGCTTTCATTGTATTCCCTTCGTTAACCCCAGTTAGCCGCCCTTCCCACGAGGTTTCCTCACGGCTACCGGCGCCCAACGCTTCAACCTACTTCTACCCTTTCGCCCGCCACCTTCTTCTCTCGGACCCCATGCCCCCCCTTGTTAAAAAACTGATCGTGGTGGTAGGTGGCTTGATGGGGTCTTTGAGTACGACCTCTCTTTTACCCGGGCCCTTTCGATCGCCCTTTGCTTTTTTTTGCCTAGAGGATCCCGATGTTAATGAGGGGTCTGGGCAAGTTTAGACGCCACGAGGAGTCCTCATTTTATTAGATTTGATCGGGGCCAGTTTTTGCCGTTTAATTCCAACGTGTCTTTTCCGTGATTTCGGCATCTGGTTCGTTTCTTTTTGACTCCTCACCAAAAGTTTGCAGACCTTTTCCTTCTGCCCCAAGCGATGTCGCCCTTTTCCGACTTGCTCGAGGCTGAAACAGATCGATTTGACCTGAGCGTTGATCCTTTGGTTTCGTCTCCTGTGACGGGGCTCGTGGCGTTTGACGTTTTGCCCCTTACCCGTCGACAAACCACGACGCGACCCTTGGGGCTGCCTCCGGACATTAACACGGTAGTCTCGACCGATGTCAAAAACAGGTCTTTTCCCTGCCCCCCCCCCCCCCCCCCCCCCAACCTACCCCCATAGCGGCCTGGACGGATGGCTGTCCAGGTTAATTCCCAGGTTGCTTCCGCCTGCGTCCTTCCTCTGTGCGCTTCGATGAATGGTGCTACCCCTCCTTCCCATTTTTTGTTGGGAGCGATATTGATCCCCAATGAAGTCGAAGATTAGCCATGCGGACGCTTTTAATTGAGTTGCAACTTGGATATGTCTCCTACAGGGCATGTCTTTCCGCCTTTGTGAGCGAAGTCGATTAAGTCTTCTTTTAGCTCTAGTTTTTGCTTGGGTGTTCCGTAATCAGACCCCACCGCTTCTTTCTCGGTAGGTTTTTTTAGGTGGAGTTTTTTTTTTACTTCCTTGAATTACCTTGCGCAGCACAAATTCTAATGTTCACTTTTCCAGAGGATCTGTTAAAAGAGCAGTCTGTTTCTCAGCTGCTGGGCCTCTCGTTCCTTGTCCCGTTGGTGATGCTTGACCTTTCCCCCATCTGCCTAGGGAACCGACGCTTCCACCCTTCACGGGGCCCTCCCACTGCACTGCCTTTTTTTTCAGCCTTCTGCGGATATGTTTTTTTTTTTCCTAAGTGAAGCGCTCTTCTGGACGAGTAAACACCCTCTTCAGGGGTTCTTTCCCCTGTCTAGTGACCACTCGTGGATAGCTCCTGATGGGGTTTTCGTAGGGATTCGACTCATTTTTCCTCTCTTCCCCCCCCATGAAACCGGTCCCCCGATCCGGTTTTGTCCCCCTTTTTTATGGTCCCATCCCTCTTTGGTATACCAGTGTGTTTTTTTAATTTCTCCGGTATTCCGGCAAGCCTCTTGTTCCAAAGAGCGTTTTTGGAGACTAGATTTCGTCCCCCCCTTTTTGGATTTTTTTTCTCGGGTTGCGTTAAACTCCCCTCCCGAGACCCCGATCTACCCATCACAACGTACCCAATCTCGCGTGCCGCTTCCCGTCTTACCCTTGTGCCTTGTTTCCCCGTGATAGTTTAAGTTTTGCTTTCTTTCTTTTATGCGCACGGTGTTTTTTCTGATATGCCCCTCATGGCCAGGCCCTTTATTTTTGAACGCCATTTGTTTTGTCTTTTTCTTTTCAGCGAGTCCGAGCCGTGTGCCTTTCTCGTCCCGTCCTCCCCCCGCCCCCGCGCCTCCCCAACAAAATTTTCCCCTCTTTCGACAGGAAGTTTCTCCGAGCGGTTCTCATGGCGGAACGAGACGGCTCGGTTCTTTCTCGGTTTCTGCGCCCCGATGCTTTTCCTTACGACTTGCTGATGTTTGGGGAACCCTTATTTTTTTTCTTCGCGATGTAACCCTTTTCGAGGTTTTCCCCCCGTCCGCGATGAGTAGTTGAAACGCGGCAATGCTTCCCCCTTTCGCAGCAAACCCTGCTGTCTGCCTGGTCCCCCCCCGATATGGGGCGATTTTCCCTTCGCGATTCACATGGATGTTCCGTGCCCCAGGCGCCGCCAAGTGCCACACGTCCGGCACCGTTGAACAGCTTATTCTTTGCCCCCGAACGAGATTTCTGCATCTGAATGTAATCTCTTTTTTCCTATTTTTTTTTCCCTAGCGATGCCCCATCTCGTTAGTGTCTAGCTGGGTCAACCGGTGCCTTGGTTGTTTTTCCCCCTAGCCCAATTTAAGAAAACATAAAGACCTTGCCTCTTTTGCTTTCGTTTTCCATCTGCGGTTTATTTTTTTTCCGTGTGCCTTTCTGGTGTTTTTTCTCTTCCTTTTGGCTCCACGATTTCCCTTTTTATTCCGCTTGCCTGAAGGAAAACCTCGACACGCTGTCTTTTACCATCTTCCCCCTTTTCGTACTGCGGTTTCCAAACATAGCTCCGCTGGCTCAGATCGTTCCTAGTTTTATTTCCCCGATCTCAGCAGTTTAACCTTTTTTTCGTCTTCCTCCCGCCCCCCTGATCGTCCGGGACGCTACTCCCTTTTTTCTTTACTGGGGATATGTTGTGCGGCGCGTTGTCTTGTGGTCGAGTTACGCTCACTGAGGAAACTTCCGTTCGCGTTCAACTATGAAATTCAACCGCGATGTTTTGTCGCTATGCTCGGGCCCAGTATGTCGTGGCGATTTCTTTTCTCTTTGAATCCCTCCCCCCTGACGGGCTTAAACGAGCCCGTGTTCCCGTTTCCCCGGCTCGTGTTCGGCTTTTTCACTTTTTTTTTCCTGTGTTTGTCAGAGCTGGCGCTTTACTTTTGTGGTCCCGTCACCGATGTCGCCGACCACAGGTTTTTCGCCCGGCTCGGGCCCCACTTAGTTTTCAACCCTCAGTGATTTGCCGTCCCCCCCTTCGCCCCCCTCTTCCTTTCCACCACCTCTCCCTTGATGTTTTTCTTCCCAACCGCTAGTGGGTCACTTTTCTGATTTCTTTTTGTTTTTAAATCCCTGAGCCCCCATCCCTCACATCCGCGCTCTCGCCCGCTGGGGGAGCTGGCCTTGAGTGATACCCTGCTGTAAGAGTTGTGTTTTACTACTTCCTACTCGAGTTTTCCTCTTCCACACCCATGCTGTAAGCGGCTCTTGTTCTTTTCCGGTCACCCCCCACTTGCCTGAAGTTATTCGCGGCGTTCTTTTCGGAGTGAGCTTTTTTGTCTACTGAATCCAACCCCACTGGTTCTTCCTCCGGACCCTTTCGCTTGTGCTATCTGCTTGCCCCTCTTCTTTTTTTCTTTTTCCTCTTTGAGCAGTTTTGATCAGGGGTTTTTCTTTCTATGCAGGCCCGGCGTACAGTTGGCTTTTGACTCAACTCCGACCCCTCTTGCGACCCCCACTCCCAGGAGGTGGGATGCGCTTTCTTTTTTGACCTCCCACTTTTGCTACCTCCTTCAAAACATTCTCCTCCTTTGAGCACATCCGCGTTTCGCCCCTCCCCTGAGGATGCGTGACGAGGACTCCTTTTCAAGGTCTTTCTTAAGGCAGGTGTCGCAGGACTCAGTCTTTGCCTAGATGTGAACTTTT
>Ga0179591_1281623_pt1 | contig 10331 bp, 11 predicted proteins | sample CZOMad2_1_08_16f_FD_182891 | JGI IMG/M metagenome (GOLD analysis project Ga0179591, IMG submission 182891) | Vadose zone soil fungal communities from Angelo Coast Range Reserve, California, USA - CZOMad2_1_08_16fungal (PacBio error correction) | ecosystem: Environmental > Terrestrial > Soil >... | reverse complement strand
TTTGTCCTTTCCTAGGGCCTACAGCAAGGTCTCTTCTTCCCTGGCCTGGACTCGATGAACTGACCTTTTTTTTTTCGATTCGTCGCCCCCTTTTTCCTAATTTTTAGTCGCGGCTGACGTCGCGTGCTTGTTTACTTTGCACGTTCCGCAACCTTTCGTAGTTACAGACCTTTTTATAAGTGCCCTAAGCATCTCCCCATGATTCTCGTCCCCCTTTCCCTCGCTTTTGTACCGAGCGTGGAAGAATCATCCTAGCTTTTTTCTTCTTGGACTGCGTTTCCGCGCCCGATGAGATATCGTTCATTTTGACCCCCAAATCTTCTAAATAACCTTTTTACAGGAACCCCTTTTCCCCAAGGCGGCTTCCGTATTAGTTACCTATTTGCTTCCTCATAGGATGAACCCTGTTAGAATTGAAGTTCCTTAGTCTTCCGCCCAGAGGCCCTGGACATATTCTTCGATCTCGTTACTCTTCCAGTTCATCAACCGTTTCGGTCGCTATCGATCGCTTTCTACTTTATAAGACCCGGTCCTCTCCGGATCTCTTCTCGCTTTGAGGCTTTCTTGTCCTTTGTCCTTATTAGGACACTCCACTTTAAGGCCCATTGCTTGTTACTCCGAATTTCTTATTCCCTTCTGCTCCCCTCCAGAGCTTGTCGCCGCCATCAGGTTTTTGTTTATACTAACCCCAACGAGTCCTGGTTCCTCCAAGCCTCCTTTTTTGTTTGGAGATCTCCCCCTATTCCAGTTCTCAAAGCAAAGTCTCGGCCCCTGTCCGTTCCCCCCCCCCAACCCCGCTGCCCATCTTTACCGCAGCTCGTCCTTTTTCGGGGCCGGCGATCATTCATTTCTTATGACTCGCGGTCACCGGCCCTCGGGTATTGTCATCTGGCCGACCTTGCGTAATTCCAGAGGCCCACGATTCCTCCATTCTCTCGGACGCGGACGCCGGGCTATACGTCCCAGCCCATCGGCTTCTCACTCTTCTCTCGCGCCATGGTGTAGCTGTAGAAGAAGGAGCCCAGTGAGCCCCTTTGTATTAAGCCTCTTTGGACCCCTAGCAGGTCCATGATGGCCCCTTTCCGGCCAGTCTCGAGAGGTAGGCCTTTCCTCTTTCGCCGTTTGCGCGAAGTAGGAAGCTTTTAGAAGATATATCATCTCCTAACGACTCTTTTTTCCTCTGAGAACATTGGCTTGACTGCTCCTTTATCTGTCTCTCGCCCCTCGCCCCCAGAGCCTTCTTTCCTGCTCCTTTTCATCTCTCCGTCCTTAATTCTAGTACCCAGAAATTACAAAGGTCTCAGTCCCCGCGCCCGGCCTCCCCCTTCTTTACAATTCTGGTTTTTTTCCCCCTTTCCGCCTGTCCCCCGCTCATCCCAGACCTTTACTTGTGCGCCTCGCCTGAAGGTTCTATGTGGTCAGCGCCCCTTCTCCTGGGCGCTCTTTTGTTTCTTTCCTTTTCTTCTCTTTTTTCATTTCATATGAGGGCATCTTCCAAAAGAGAATTCTCTCTCCTCTACCTTCGTTCCCAGCCTTGAGTGGCTAGGCACAGAGGGCCCTTTTTTTATATGTCGTCCAGAGAATTTTTAAGGAGTGCGTCCAGGTTCCTCCTTTCCCCCTACAGTCTTTCTCTCTTTGCCTTCCCTGATGCACCTAGACCTCGGTTTCTCGCCCTACGTCTCCCCTTTCCTCCTGGTGACCTCTTCCCCCCGACAATTTCCGAGACGCGTTAGCGTTTATCTTTTTTTTGACCGGACTTTCTGATATGTTTTCTTCCGGTGTTTTTCTTGCCTGAAAACGTTCCCATCCCAGTCCCCTTTTCATTCCCTCCCTTGCCCGGCTTCGTACAAAAAACTTCTGCTGCAAGCGGGCCTGAACCTCTCTCCGGCGGCCTACCCTCCCCCTTGCGTTTTGAAATCCCCCCTTGGGCTGCGGAAAAATCCCGTACTAGGCCCCATCTCCAGTCTTTCGTTAATTCACTAAGAAGTCAGAGTAAATTGTAGGATAAAAGTTTGATTATTCCCTCCCTGATTCTTCTCACACTTCCTGTTGCTTCTCAGTGCCCCCCTTTTCTTTGAGAATTATCTGTTTTTCACACAAAGTTCATTCCGAATCAGAATGTGCCTGATTGACTTTCCCCCCCTTGGTTTTTTACTTTCCTGTTGCTGACTAGACAGATAGGCAGAAGACGCCCATCCTCTCGCCTCCCCGGCCTCCTCCTCTTTCCGGACGCTCAAGAGAAGTCCAATCCTGGTTTTTGCGACAATTTTGCCCTGACGAAGATTCCCCCCACATGCGATTCTTCTCGCTGACCTCCCTGGTCCGTTTTTGTCTTCTCCACTTTAGGTTTCTTTGATAATGCCCTCCAAGTACTTGAATTTGCTCACTTCCCGAATGTTACCTCCCTTCTCCTTTCTTTCCTTGAATTAGCACTACGCTTTCTAGGTAGCTTACCTCACCCTTTCCTATATCAGCGGATAGCAGCTCTTTTTTCATGTTAAAACCCCACCCGCGTTGAATGTTTTCTCGTTCGCTCCTCCCCCCCGTTCTTCTTTTGTCCGCCACACCCACAGGGCCGCCAGGTATGACCTTTTTCTTTCCTACAATATACCGAAGTAGATTTTTTCAATTTTTGTATTTTTCCTCTAGCGTTCCTAGTACATGAGCATTGGACACTTTCGGCATTAGAGGCCCCAGAGTAGCCTTCAGGTCTTTTATTTCTCTTATTTTAGATGCTTCAATCTGAGCAATCCCCTAGAAAGGGGACTTTGCCAAAGATTATAACTTCCCTTCATTTTGGGACCTCAATCGCCCCCACATCCTCTCAATTGATTGAATAGAGATAATCAGCTTAAACCATCCCCTACAGCTCTTTTTCATCTTCCTCTTCTCTTTTTATGGCGCTCCCTGGCAGGGACTTTAGTTTTTTCCTCCCTGCTAAAAGGGCTTTAACCTCCCCTTTTTTTTCCTTCTGTACATTATCTCTTTCAGTCCGTGGTAGGAAAGATCCCCGTTCGTCTTGTCTTTCCACCGATTGAAAAGGTAGGAGTTTGTTTTCTTTTTCCTCTCTAGCAATCGCCTCCCCCTTCTCGCGGTTCGCCTGCTTGGAGATGGAGATGGCCATCTCCTTTCCTCTTTCCTCTACTTCTTTCTGGGGATTAATTAGCCCTTCTTCCTGAACGGAACTCTTCCATCTGCTCGTGTTTATTTCGATATTCCCTGGAGATGAACCCCCTTTGTCCTTCGACTCCCTGGTATTCTCTTCATCCATGCGGCTGAAGTATATTCTAGTTCCCGCCTGATCCGTGTTTAAAAAATGAAGAGATTTGCTTCCCCCCCCCCTTTCTTTTCGTTTTCTTTCCTTCCAAAGAATTGCGAGGTAGTGACTTTACCTTCTTATGATTGCCCGGGTTCTGATAGGAAGGTCCTTTAATGGGACTCGTAGAAGTTTCCTCTGTGTGTTTAGCTCCCTTTCCCGTAATCCCTTTTCGTCGAGGATCGCTAAAGGTTTTTTTCCGGGGCTATCTCCATACCTTCTGTGCATATATATATCCTCCTATCATTTTGAGAGACTTCTTCCGACTCCCTTTTGGCACTCACCCCCACCAGGTATTCCTATCTCTCCTACAGGCCCCTACTTGTCCACACAGTTCTGTCCAAGATCTTCAAGACATGGTGGACTTCAATAAGAACTTAAGATACCCCTGTCCCCCCCCTGCGCAGTATGAGAGACTTGGAAACTAAGCCACTTATGGTTCACGGCTCTCCCCTCCCCAGACAGTCGGGTGCAAAGTCTTCCATAGAGGTATTGGTCCCCACCCGTCCCTCCAGGCCAAACTTCTTTATCATCGAATCTCCTCGCTGCCCGAGTCATAAGAGACTTTTTGCGTAAATTTTCAGTCTCCGGCCTGATCTGTTGCCCAGTAAATAATCTATTCCCCGTGAAGTTTCCCCCCTTAAGGTATTCTATTTTTTCTTCGTACCGTGTATTGATCTTAGTTTTCCCGATTGTTATTGGCCCCCATCGCACTTAAGTAGGGATCTCAATTTTGGCTGCGATCCTCTAATGCAAGGCCCCACTTTGATCTGGTTAACTGGTCCACTACGTGGGACCCTCCCATGCCGAGTGCAAGAAGGATTTTCAGACCATTCGACTGAGATCTTGTTTCGCCGACACCTAGTGACTTCTATAATGCTGAACCCCTGCTCGCCGTTATTGCGACTCGGGAGCTTCAAGATCTCCTGGGCGCTTCCCCTATGTGGTTTTCGGGTTCTCTTTCCTTTATCTTTGGATCGCCTCTTCCATCAACCTGGATGTTTAGGGACAGATCTATTTTCGCAAGTGCCCGCTAGATATATATGAGTGTCCCGCCTCCCTCTTCCCTGATTTAAGGCGCGCTTCAATGCTAAATCAGATACATCCCACGTCCCTCTCATACCGCGTCCGGCAGAGATGCCAGCACGGTAAATATGAGATTTCTACCTAGGCGACTTATTTCTTAATTGGACTAACTTCGCCGCGACTAATTAGCTCTCTTCCTTAACATTACGTCCTCACCTGTGGGCCCCCTTTTGTGTTCTTAAAGATCCCCTCCGCTCTGGAGACTCTATTTTTCCGCCTGGTGTCGGGCATCGTTAATTTTCCTCTGCTTTCTCCCCTATTCCTTGTGATCACGCGAAGATAAAGATCTGCCTCCTCACGTCAGACCTTATTACGTGGATGCAGAGATCTAAGCCTCTCAAAATTGGACCCTCGGTGACGTTGTCATGATTAAACAGACCGTAGAATCCCCCCCCCTCCAAACGTCGCCCTGGTTTTTGTTCGGCCGCGTAAAGATCCCTGTGTTCAAATTATTTTTCCTCGTTTTTCTCCCTTTCTGGCGTCGGCGGCGGGAGAGTCCGTTTTAGGATTTTACTGCCTTCCGATTAGGCAGCTTCTTTGGGCTTCCTCGGCGTTGGAGGGTGATGGCTGAGAATCGGGCGCCTTTCGGAGCCCGGTCTTCTTCCCCTTTCTTTGTAAGCATCCAGGGCTCGGGTTCTGACCCGGCGGCGACTGCAAACGATGTCTCAGGAAGCGCGACCCACCCTCCCCTGGATGAATATTTTTCCTTACAAGAGCGGACCTTTAAATGGTTCGTTTCCAGCCCTAAATCGTTCTCGTTTTCCTTTCCGTGATCCCTTCCCCCTTGTTGGTTGATTTCCGCACGTGGTCTTCCGGTAGTCCGCGAGCTTTGTTCTTCCGGGAGGTCGTTTTACGGGTCGGGTTTTTTTAGGATAAAGGCTCATTGAGAACTTTCTTTCCTGCCGGTGGCGGTTTTACGTGTTTGCCAAGGACCCAGCCGGACAAATTAGTCCGCTTTCCTCTCTACCGTCGTTCGGGAGGTCCCGCGCGGGAATTCGTCTTGAGCATTTTTTTTTTTTCTTTTTCCCGCGGAAAGGGCTCAACTATGATCTTTTACCGTCACCCCCCCCGTCTTTTTTCGAGGGCCATATGGACAAGGTAAGAGAGACCTCCTTCGCTGAGTGGTCATCTCCCTGCCCCTCTCCTTACGTCCCGATTCTTCATTCCGCCAGTTTCCATATGGCTGGCCAGCCACGTCTTTTCAGTTCCGACGTTTCGTCCGACTGTATAAAGACCCGGATCTGGCTTTGCTTCTCGCTCCTTCCTGCCTTGCCCAATTAGAGTCCTCCCCCCCCTGAGAATTACGGCTTTTCCCTCCTCGCCTTGAGCCGGCGCCGATTGGAGCCACAAAAGTCAGGTCGTGGCCCTTTATGCACCCGAATTCCGGAATGGCTGAAACCCGGACCGGTTTCCCTCGCCCTCCCCAAGGTTCCCCTCTAGTTTCACTCTAACGTCATGAAGCGGGAGCTAGTAAAGAAGAGACTTAGCGCGGTGACGGCCCCCCCTGTCTCTATCCACCTTCAACTACGGATGGTCGAATGCCGCCTTCGCAAGGATGCCAACGTTGACGTTACCCCCCTCATGCATCCAAGTCTCCTGGTCCCACCCTTTGCTCCAACGTCGCCATTAGGATTCCCCCGCAACCTCCGCGCGCTTGTACCTTCCATGATATCTGTCCTCGGTAGTCTACTTGATAATTTTTCGTATTAGGCCGTCTACAAATGGTCCTGTAGCGTCCTTGAACGGTATGCTAATGAGGCTGTGTGTATTTTCCGTCAGGTAGAGATCCGTATTTAGTCTCTGTTCCGGCTTCGTTTCACCCTTGCGTACGATGACCTCCCCGCTTTTCCCCCGTTCTACCCTGATGGACGAGAGACCTTTCGTGCTGAGAGCACCTTGATAAGCTTCTCACCGTCCTGACATGCGCCCCTTTTGTTCCCGCCCATCTTCCCTAGAGATGGAGTTAACCTACCCTTGCCCAACCCTCCTATGGCGTCCCTTCTCTTTTCTTGTTACTTTCTCACAGTTGAGGAAGTTCTCTGGATGCGCGCGCCGGTTTTTTTCCTCCTTGACTTTCCTTCATGTCGGCCAATCCGGGACATTCCTTCCGTTTTGATCAGCTTGAAGCGGCATTTATAAGGAAGAATTCGGGCTAGATTTTTTGAATGCTCTTTCCCGGCTTATCGCTCTCCTTTAGATCTATAGCGCTTCCGTTGGCTTCCCCTTTGCCTGGTCTTTGAGCACCTAGATAGCCCGGCAGAGGGAGGACGCGCTCCGAGAAGACAGTCTAAGTCCGTCAATTCCGAAGTGGTTTTTTTCCCTGTTCCTGCTTCTGGGATTGGCTAGTTCTGTCCCTTTTTCGCTCAACCCCCACCTGCGGGTGCGTATTAGATGTCCTTTTTCCTTTGACCTTAGGGAGTGGAAGGAGATTCGATCGCGCTCGTGCCCGTCCCCCCCCCCTGCCTCTTTTATTTATTTTTTTTTTTTTTGGTTTGGTCGTTTCTGAAAAGAGATGCAAAAGATTAGTTCTTGCTAGCAGGTTTTTTCTTTCGGCGACTACCTTGGTCCTATGTATTCGTGTCAAGACGCCCGTGGCGGGCACCCCCTGTAACGTAACACATAATGGCACCTGAGCTTCCTCGCCGCGACCCTTGGAACATTACCCTCATAAAACGTCTTTCATTCCTCTACGGTCTAAGTTCCCCCTCTGGTATCCTATTAATGCCTATGCCCGTGCCTCCGCATCATTAGAATGTCAAGTAATTCCTCGACTTGATACTCGAAGAGGCCCTAATTTAGCTAAAGATGATCCCAGATGTTGCCAAGAAGGGAATCGTATTCCCGTGTCTTTTATAAGGTTACACCCTTCTGTTGTTCCCCATAGGGATCGAGCCTTTAAGCGTCCCTTTTGGAACCTAGACTGAACTGAAGAATGTCGCAATCCTTATACCCCATTTTGATTTCTTTTTTAAGGAATGGAGAGATGCTCCTAACCCAGCTTATTTAGTTTCTCTTTAGCTTCGCCGGTGAGTTGGCATCTACGTCAGAGAACGAGTTTTTTGCGGATCATTCTTTCTTGTCCTCAGTTCCCTTTTTTAGTAGAAGTGCTGCAAGAGTTTTTTCTCTAAAATCTTTTCGCTGATCTTGTGGTTTAGATTAGACAACATAGAGCTTTCGTGTCCTAGTTTTTCCTCCCGCTTCCTCTGCTTCCCCTTTCCGCTCTGCAATGTCTATTCCGATCACCGCTCGACATTCAAGAAATTCGACCGTCTTCTGTGACCACCCAGTCGACCACTCTCCTCTTCGTTCCTCGACTAGCGTAAATAATGTCCTCTCGCCTAAACCCATCTATTCTGTGACACGAGGTTGCGCCCGGTTAAGCTGCTTCGACTTTGTGCTTTGCGCGTCGCCGGCCTTTTTCGCCCTTCGGACTCACTGCGAGTTCGGTTCTATCTTTAGCTTTCGGTCTCGATGCCCGGTTCGCGAATCTTGCAGACCCTGGCCTAAGGTTTCCGGGACGCCGGAACCCTGCACGCGAAGGAGTGCAGGCTTACGAATTTTCCTTCCTATCTTGTCTAGCCATGCCAGAGACGGTACTATGTTCCTGCTTGCACCTGCATCGTTGAACCTCCAATCAACGCGATCTTCGCCAGTGGCGCGTTGTGCTAGACAAAATGAGCCAACAATGCCTTTCCCCCCCCCCCTCTCCTGAGCCCTGGACTTGAATTGAAATTTCCGTTAAGATTCACGGGGCGGCCTCCCCGTTGCTCTCCTTGCCTGTCCGACTCAATCGGGGAGGGCGTTTTCTTTCCAAGGAGGTGAGAGGGGTGACCTTTTCACGATCAGGCCTTGGTGCGGGATCTCTCCTTCCTTGACATTCTATCTCTCGTCAGACAACACCACAAATCCCCACCACGGGCTTGGCGTTTCTATTCCCCCCATGTTCAACCTCCCTGTCGTTCGTTCCTGGATGCAGGTCACCGATCCAGTTAACAAAGTTTTTGAACGCTGCACCCACTTCTCCCGTATCTCTGATCTCTTGAGCCAACTGTCGCAGAGGCCGATTACACCCCCTTTTTCCCCCCCTGTCGAGTTCTCTCTTCCTTTGCTCGAGGTTCTCGGGTGGTAGCGTTTGAACTCTTTTTCTTTTTCTCTTTCCTCCTTTGGAGATGAGATATGAAGATCCTTCGTTCGACGCTTTTCCCCCTCCTTCCCCCTCTCTCCCCTCGCAACCCCAAACTTCGACCTCGTTCATTTGAGCAACCTTAACCGGTGTTGCGGTGGTTTAAAATACTAGAAGCCAGGGGCGCCTTTTTTTTTCCTCCTCAGACCAATTCATGTTTTGCGGACAACACAAACAACCAACCCCCCCAAAAACCACCCCAACCCCAAACCCCCCAAACCCCCACACAACCCCCCCCACACCAACTGAGTTTATCAGGACGCGGGCCGACCCTTTCCCTTTTACCCTTTTTTTTCTTTCTTCCTTCTCTTCAGTTCCCTTCTCTTCTTGTTTTTATTTCGTTTTCAAGGTATTGAAGAGGCGCGATGTGTAATGCAGAACTCCTCTTACCAAGCTGCCAGTCCCTATACAGAAACTTTCTGTTGCGGTACCAACTTCCCTCTTTTACCGCCCTCCCGTTATTGGTCCTTGCCTTTCCTTTCCCGGCTCCGTACCTTTCTCTAAGTTCGAAATGAAAATCTCTTCTTTCTTGAATTGTGCACCCTTCTCGGTTTTGTGCTACGATCCTTTTTTTCTTCCCCCGCAGACCACATTTTTCTCCCCCGATTTTCTCCGTTGATTGTCTTTTCACGGGCTTCAGTTAAGCGAATTACCAATTTAGTGAATTTTATCAGTCGATCAAGCTGCTCACCATTAGAAGCCCTTAAGACGGTCCCCTCGAGATGTTCCCCCGGTCTCCCACATTCGCTTTTTTCCCTCTGTCCCTATTATTCGCCGAAGTTATTGAGAACTTCCTAAAGCGTGACAGATTTCAGATGGGTCTTACGCTTCTCCCTTCCGAGCGCGCCTTTCTACGCTTTTTTCCAGGCTCAAGCGCGGAGGCCCCCTCCACTGTGCACGCGAAGATATAACCCCGGGGAATCTCTTATGCAGTATTCAAACTTTGATCTAGAATTAGTTAGTGGGTCGTTTCTTGGTCCATCGACTTCTTTATCTTTTGAATTTCTTTAATGTACTCTACTGAACCCTTCGCTATCTCCCGGCGCATCGCCGCTCATAACGTACTCTTCGGAAGCGACGCCACCCGCGAAAAAAGGAGATAGCGTGCGAAGCTCCCCTTTTTGCCCTTGTTTTTCCTGCGTCCCCTCTTTTCTTTTCCAAGGCTGGAAAGAGCGCGATCCCCTCGAGAGACAACTTAGGGCTCAGAACGTGCTCGGCAACATATCGAGTTCTGCGATGCCACCTCAACTTCAGCCTTTCTCTCCTACCTTTTTGAGGTCAGTGGAGCGCGCGCAGCCCTGAATTTTTTAGTCTCGGTCTTTTGAAAGTTCTAAAGATCGCCCAGTTTCTTTTTGTCTGAAGAGTACGCCTATTCCTTTTCTTTTTCAGCCGCTGTTTTCCTACTATCACTCCGATCGATCCTGTCCCCTTCTTCCTCACCCTCCTTTGTCGAATCATATGGCCGAGTTATATTTTATAAAGTTGTCGCGGTCCGCCCCTGCCGTGGTTTAGAGAAGATGGCGGCTTCCCGTTGCTCTTCTGTTCTGTATCCTTGCGCGCGCGCCTGCGCTTGATTACTTGCTTTTTTTTGCTATACTTTTCGATCGGAGACAAGTTTCAAAGGGCTTCGAGTGAAGATCTCCCGGGTCAGTTTCCTCTTCGGGTGAATTTGAACTTTCCAGCCCCCCTGCGGATTTTCTCTCCTGTCCTCCCAAGTCTTCGCTCCCACCACGGCTAACTGGTGAT